>ERZ1036449.38-NODE-38-length-119630-cov-12.515108_pt1 | contig 119630 bp, 119 predicted proteins | sample MGYA00514227_ERZ1036449 | MGnify/ENA primary metagenome ERZ1036449 (study PRJEB33795, sample SAMN09464923) | human gut metagenome | host: Homo sapiens | place: USA: Stanford, California | collected 2016-07 | study: EMG produced TPA metagenomics assembly of the...
GAAAAGAATGTTGGAAGTGTGCTTTTCAGCACACCCCAACATTCAGTATAGAACCAAGAATTTTAAGGGACAGCCTGGGCTGTCTCTTTTTTTGCCGCAGCCATAGGAGCATTGGCGCCACAATCCAACGTATCCTTTTACCCTTGTAAATGTCCATATCAATCATCATCCTGGAAGAGTATCTTTGAACAGGCGAGGGGAGAATAATTGTATCTAAAAAACAATAAATTTAGCATGATTACAAAATAACCTAATTATTTATAAGAAAAGATAAATAATACCTGGACAAATCCCTTCCTTTTTCGGCATATTTATGATAGAATTTATACTATTCGGCAAATAGTTGCTATTTACATGATACTTTACATAATTTCCCAAAGGTTGAGAACAGATGGGAGGATTTATTTTAGATACGGTTGGGAGTCTGGAATCATGAAGAGAGCGGACTCCCTTTTATATATGGGGAAGGGGGGATATAGGTGTTGGATTGGGGCTTTGGATTAGGGGCCTTTGGAATGTTTTTCCTGTATGACTGGAATCGGGTTTTTTTGAAGAAAAAGTGGTTTGTACCGCTTTTTGCAGCAGGGAACCTGCTGCTGGCTGTGGTGGGAGGAAGAATGGTATATGCCTGCGTCTCCTCAGGAATTAAGGAACAATCTGTATGGCTCCTTCCTGGCGCATTTTTTCTGGCTGTATTGATTTATACGCTGTATTTTGCATTGCCCTTTGACAATACATACTGCCAGGAGGCGGATCGGCACAAGGTCTGCCGCTCAGGTATGTATGGCTGGTGCCGTCATCCAGGCATCTGGTGGTTTTTTGGCTGCTTTTTCTGTACGGGCCTGTCCACCGGGGAGCTGAACCGGGTGATGCTCAGTCTTTGCCTTTCTTTGCTGAACCTTTTGTATGCCTGGTATCAGGACAGGCTTATATTTGTAGAGGAGTTTTCTGACTACAGGGAGTATCAGGAACAGGTACCATTTCTATTACCCAGACTGTGGAAAAGGCGGTGAATCAGAATGACATTTGAGGAAAAGCTGACCAATCAGGAGTATGACAGGATATGGCAGGAATACTGCGGATTTCTGGACCTGGACATGGCGTCTTATATGAAAATCCAGAGAAGGCTTTTGGAGGAGCAGATGGGACTCTGGTGCGCCAGCCCTCTTGGAAAGAAAATTCTAAAGGACAAGAGGCCGGAGAATATAGAGGAGTTTAGGGCCATGGTGCCGTTGACTACCTATGAGGATTATGCAGATGTTCTTCTCCTTAAGAAGGAGGACATGCTTCCTGATAAACCCATTATATGGATACAGACCACCTGGGAGGGCGGCAAGCATCCCATTAAGGTGGCGCCCTACACCAGCGGCATGCTGAAGACCTATAAAAATAATATCCTTACCTGCCTGATGATGGCAACCAGCAAGGGCAGGGGAAGTTTTGACATCGGAATCGGCGATACATTTTTATACGGCCTGGCGCCTTTGCCCTATATCACGGGCCTGATTCCCCTGGGATTGTCGGACGAGCTCCATATAGAGTTTCTTCCTCCGGTGGACGAGGCCGTAAACATGACCTTTTCCGAGCGGAATAAGAAGGGATTCAAGATGGGGCTGGGAAAGGGGATTGACTTCTTCTTTGGCATGGGCAGCGTGGCTTATTTTGTGAGTATGAGTATTGCCAGTCTGTCCGAGGGCGGTAAGAAGGGCGGGTCTTTCCTTAAAAAGCTGTTTACCATGCCCCCCTCCATGACCCTGCGGTATCTTAAGGCTAAGAAACAGTGTGAAAAGGAAGGACGGGGATTGATGCCCAAGGATCTGTTCAGGCTGAAGGGATTTCTGTGCGCCGGAACAGATAACCGCTGCTATAAAGATGACCTGGAGGAGCTGTGGGGCATCAGGCCCGTGGAGGTGTTTGCGGGGACAGAGCCCAGTTTTATCGGGACAGAGACATGGAACCGCAACGGACTGTACTTTTTTCCAGATGCATGCTTTTATGAATTTATACCGGAAGCGGAAATGTACAAGAATCTGGATGATCCCTCCTATGTTCCCAGGACCATATGTATGGATGAGGTGGCAGCCGGGGAGGTGTATGAAATTGTCCTTACCGTGCTGAAAGGCGGGGCATTTGCCCGGTACCGGGTGGGGGATGTCTACCGCTGTCTGGGACTTACCAGCAAGGAGGATGAGACACGGATTCCCAGGTTTGAGTACATTGACCGGGTACCGGATATTATTGATATTGCCGGTTTTACAAGGATTTCGGAAAATTCCATTAAGAATGTTATCAGCCTTTCCGGAATTGATGTGACGGACTGGGCAGCCCTTAAGGAGTTTACTGAGGACAGAGGGAGGCCATACCTCCATATGTACGTGGAGCTGGCGCCGGGCTGCGTGGTGAACCGGGCCGTAAGCCGGGAACTTCTGAAGGAACACCTGACCATTTATTTTAAATACGTGGACCAGGATTACCATGATCTGAAACGTATATTGGGTATGGACCCGCTGGAGATAACTGTCCTGCGGTGCGGCACCTTTGCCTCCTATCGGGAAAAGACAGGAAAGACACTGCGGCATATCAACCCGTCCATCCACGATATACAGGAAATGATAAAGATGCAGGCGGCTTTTGACGGGCACAGGAGATATTAGGAGATACTGATTGTATGAGAAGCTATGTTTTTATATCCATAACAGCTTTATATTTCTATACCTTTCTTATGCTGGCTTTTATGTCGGCTAAAAAATCACGGCTGATTCGTGATTTTATCGCTGTGCTGGGCGCCATGATTCTGTGGACCGGCGGTTCCCTTTTGATGAGGCTTCGGGCCTGGCCGTCCTATGAGCTGTGGTTTCATCTTTCGCTGGCAGGAATCAGCTTGGTGCCGTGTGCGTTTTTCTGCTTTATCAGGGATTTCTGCGGCCATAAGGCGAAAAGCTCCCATAAAATATGGCTGGTGCTTATCCTTCTGGTGAACCTCTATAATATATGGACAGGAAACCTGGTCCAGCCGCCTGCTATCGAGTGGAATGGAGCCAGCGCCGTGTTTGTCTATCATATGGACTGGCGTGCCAGCATTATGTACGGACTCTGTTTCCTGGTAATCATACATACGGCCGCCATCATATGGAGCAGCCGGAAAAACAGGGCCCTGAAGGCCAAGGTGGTACCGCTGCTGTCAGGTATACTCCTGCTTTTTGCAGGCAATATGGCTGTGCCTCTGTTCAATGGATTTCCCATTGATATACTGTCAGGGGTGCTGAATGCAGGGGTGATGTTCTATACGCTTTATTCCAGGCATGTGTTCCGCATGACCCTGCTGGTATCCAGAGGCAACTGCTACATCATTGCCATGGCAGTAAGCGCCCTGGCCTTTTACAATGTGGCCCAGACCCTGGACGGCATCATCCGCAGGGATATACCAATGCTGGCCCCTTTCAGCGTCATGATTGTGGCTACTATGACCATGCTGGTCACACTGCTGATTTACATGGTGGCCAAAGGATTTTTTGACCGGATTTTTATTAAGGAGGAGGTGAGCCAGACAGAACGTCTCAGCGAATACACCGCCATTGTGTCCCAATCCCTCAGACTGACTGAAATCCTGAATGCCCTGGTGAACGTCATAGGAAATACCCTGCACACAAGGAAGATTTATATTTGCATCAGGGATTCCCAGGGGAATTATCCGGCTGTATTCAGCAGCAGTCCCCTGGATGACAAGAATTTTTCTCTGGCCGGCAGCGCGCCGCTTATCAACTGGCTTAAAAGCCATGATTCCTGTCTGCTGCTTAAGGATTTCCGCAGGACCGTGGAATATAAGTCCATGTGGGAGGAAGAAAAATACCAGATGGAGGTCCTTAAGATTGAGTGTATTCTGCCTCTTAAGGATGGGAACGATCTGGCCGGACTGGTGCTTTTAGGGGGCAGGGAGAAGCGGGGAAAGATGCGTACCCAGGGGTATTCCGAGGAGGACATCATATTCCTTAACTCCATTGAATCCGTAAGCTCCATTGCGGTGAAGAACTCCAGGCTCTATGAAAAGGCATATGAGGAAGCCAGAACAGATGAGCTTACCGGACTCTTGAACCGGAAATATTTTTGCCAGACACTGGAGGAAAATTACGAAAAATGCAGGCGTACCTCCCTGGCCCTTGTCATCTTCAACGTAGATGATTTTAAGCTGTACAACCAGCTTTACGGCAATCATGAGGGAGATAAGGCACTGGTGCATATTGCGCGTATCATACAGGGGACTGTGGGGGATAACGGCTACTGCGGACGCTACAGCGGCAAGGAATTTGCCGTCATCCTGCCTGATTATGATATCTATTCAGCGCAGAACCTGGCTGAGAACATTTCGCGGCAGATCCAGAATATGAATCTGGACTGTACGGACACTTACTTAAAGCCCCTGACTGTCAGCTGCGGAATCTGTGCGGCTCCGTACGCAGCCGCGTCCATGAATGAGCTCATATCCAACGCAGACTGTGCGGTATACCATGTGAAGCGTTCCGGAAAGAACGGAATCCGGGTGTACTCGGACGGAATCATCGGGGTGAGGGATACGGACGAGGGACTGGCAAAGAAGCACCGAAGCATGTATTCTGAGTATGCTCCCACCATCTATGCCCTGACAGCTGCCATTGACGCAAAGGACCATTATACATTCCAGCATTCCAAGAATGTGGCCTACTATGCCCATGCCATGGGACAGGCCCTGAAAACCAGCGAGGAATACCAGGAGATTCTTAAGGAGTCGGCCCTGCTTCACGATATCGGAAAAATAGGGATACCGGAAAACATACTGAATAAAACAGGAAAATTGACGGATGAGGAGTACAGTACCATGAAACGCCATGTGGAGGCATCCGTGGAAATCATACGCCACCTTCCCTCCATGGATTATGTGATTCCCGCTGTCCTGGGACACCATGAGCGGTATGACGGAAGGGGATATCCCAGGCGCATCGCAGGGAAGGATATACCTCTGGCAGCAAGAATCCTTTGTATTGCAGATTCCTTTGACGCCATGGTATCCAAGCGCAGCTATAAGCCCAGCATGTCGGTGGAATTCGCTGTCAATGAGCTGGAACGGGGCGCGGGAACACAGTTTGATCCGGAGCTGGTGCCGGTATTCATCGGCCTGCTGAAGGATGGAATGATCAGGCCTGCGCTGAACGATGGGAATGACGTCTGCAGCAGGGAGCCGGAAGGGACGGATGCAGAGATTTAATAAATGCATATAAAATGGGTATGAAATAAAATTATTATAAAATAAAATGATGCAGAAAAGCCTGTTCACACATTATAAAGCGTGAACAGGCTTTTATATATGGGTTGGTCAGAGCACGGCCGGAACATGGTCAGAGCCTCATCAGAATACCAACTGTACCAGCATCATGTAGCACAACGTTCCCAGCGCAATGCTGGCAAGGGTATTTCCCTTCCAGAGGTGGAGTCCCACCACCACGGCAACGGATATAAGCTCCGGCAGGCCATAAGGGTAGGCTAAAGGTGTGATTCCCTTCAGGCAGTAGACCACCAGCACGGCCATGATGGCGGCCGGGAGAATGGTTCCCAGGTAGCGGACCAGCCCGGGGACTTCTTTTTTACCGCCAAAGAGAAGGAAGGGAAGCCAACGGGTTACCTGGGTGCACAGAGCGCAAACCAGTATGGTAATTAGTACATAATTTGATTGGGTCATGGTTTAATCCTCCTCCATTTTCTGTTCCACAGTCCTGCGCAGGAACAGCAGCATGGCTACGGCAGCTGCCAGGGCAGGAAGGATGAAGTTGGAAGAGCGGATGAGCACCAGAAACAGTGCGCCGCATATAAAACCGGTGACAGCCGGTATATGGGTCTTTGCCGCCTTCCACTGGTCCACGCATATGACCACAAACAGGGCGGTCATGGCAAAATCAATGCCTGTGGTGTCAAAGGTAATCAGCTCACCCATAAGGGCGCCCAACACGGACCCGGCTATCCAGTAGCACTGATCAAAAAAAGAGGTAAAGAAGGTGGCTGCCTTCCATTCCCTGTCTGTAAAGTCAGACGGACGGGCCATGGAACATAACAGGGAATAGGTTTCATCCGTCAGAGAAAATACCATATATGGATAGGTCTTTCTCATTTCCTTGAAGCGCTCGATGAAGGTGAGTCCGTAAAATGCATGGCGGCTGTTGATAAAGAGGGTCATGACAGCCGTGGTCACATAGCTTAAGCCGCCGGTGAGGATGCCCACCAGGGCAAACTGCATGGAACCCGCGTAAACCAGGGTGCTGATGAGAAAGGCCCAGAACACACCCAAACCGGATTTCTGCAACAGGAGGCCAAAGGCGATTCCTAAGAACAGGTAGCCGAGGAATATGGGGATGGTCTTTATCAGAGCGAATTTTGCTGCTTTTTTCATGGTTTGGTAAATCTCCTCATAATAGTACATAATTTAGCACATTAATATAGTATAGCAGACATGGGACAAGATTTCCACTGCAAAATGTATTTTCCCCTTTCACTGATAAAAGAATTGTGTTATGATTAATAATTATATTTATCACAATAGCAACGTAACGGAGGAACAATTATGGCAGACAAGGATACCGTAATGGAAACTGAGGAAAAGGAGGTAGTCTCCAGGAATTTCATTGAACAGGAGATTGACAAGGACCTGGCAGAGGGCGTTTATGACCATGTCCAGACCCGTTTCCCGCCGGAGCCAAACGGTTATTTGCACATCGGACATGCCAAGTCCATCTTACTGAACTACGGCCTGGCACAGAAGTACGGCGGCAAGTTCAACCTGCGTTTTGACGATACAAACCCCACAAAGGAAAAGACTGAATTCGTGGAGTCCATCATGGATGACGTGAAGTGGCTGGGAGCTGATTTCGAGGACAGGCTTTTCTTTGCGTCCAATTATTTTGACCAGATGTACGAGTGCGCCGTATTCCTGATTAAAAAGGGAAAGGCGTTTGTCTGTGACCTGACAGCCGACCAGATCAGGGAGTACAGGGGAGACTTTACCACACCCGGCAAGGAGAGCCCTTACAGGAACCGTTCCGTGGAGGAGAATCTTGCTCTGTTTGAGGAGATGAAGGAGGGAAAGTACCAGGATGGAGAAAAGGTGCTGAGAGCCAAGATTGATATGGCTTCCCCTAATATCAACATGAGGGATCCGGTTATCTACCGCGTTGCCCGCATGTCCCACCACAACACAGGCGACAAGTGGTGCATCTATCCTATGTATGATTTCGCCCATCCCATTGAGGATGCCATTGAACACATTACCCATTCCATCTGCACCCTGGAATTTGAGGACCACAGGCCTCTCTATGACTGGGTGGTGAAGGAGTGCGAGTTTGAGAATCCGCCGCGCCAGATTGAGTTCGCCAAGCTGTATCTGACCAATGTGATAACCGGCAAGCGCTATATCAAGAAGCTGGTGGAGGATAACATCGTGGACGGCTGGGACGACCCGCGTCTGGTGTCTATCGCGGCTCTGAGGAGAAGGGGATATACACCGGAGGCCATCAAGATGTTCGTGGAGATGGTTGGCGTATCCAAGGCCAACAGTTCCGTGGACTACGCCATGCTGGAATACTGTATCCGCGAGGACTTAAAGCTTAAGAAGCCCCGTATGATGGCTATTCTGAATCCGGTGAAGCTGGTTATTGACAATTATCCGGAAGGACAGGTGGAGATGTTGGATGTTCCCAATAATCTGGAGAATCCGGAGCTGGGAGACAGGAAGGTGCCGTTTGGGCGGGAGCTCTATATTGAGCGGGAGGATTTCATGGAAGAGCCTCCTAAAAAGTATTTCCGTATGTTCCCCGGCAATGAGGTACGCCTGATGGGCGCATATTTCGTGAAGTGTACAGGATGTGAGAAGGATGCTGACGGCAACATTACCGTGGTACACGGCACCTATGATCCGGAGACAAAGAGCGGTTCCGGTTTTGAGGGACGCAAAGTAAAGGGAACCATCCACTGGGTGGCTGTTCCCACAGCAAGACAGGTGGAGTGCCGCCTTTATGAGAATATTGTGGACGAGGAGAAGGGCAAGCTGAATGAAGACGGCAGCCTTAACTTAAATCCGAACTCTCTGGTTGTGTTAAAGGAGTGCTACGTTGAGCCGGCCCTGGCAGAGGGAGAGGCCTATGACAGCTATCAGTTTGTGCGCAACGGTTTCTTCTGTGTGGACTGCAAGGACAGCACGCCCCAGAAGCCGGTGTTTAACCGGATTGTATCCTTAAAGAGCTCATTTAAGCTTCCCAAATAGGATGAACCATGAGGTAATAACAGATAAATCAAAGCAGTCATTAATGCGATAAAGAAAATGCCGGGGAACCTGATGAAAAGGTCCCCGGCATTTATTATGACCGTATCCCATGCATAATCCGGTGACGGATCGCCTGATAACACGTAATCTAATAGTACGCCATTTAATAATACCGGCAGGATATGAAGCGGTATTTAAACAGTTCGTAGAGAAAACGTATGCCGATAATGATATATATGGCTGTGCCTGCTGCAAACAAAGCCATAAAGAATACATAGAGTCCCACATACATGCTGATTCTGGAGGCGGCGATAAGTCCAAGGCAGAGATAGGTAAACTTGAAAACCTTGCGTTCCAGACGGTGTACCGGTATACGGAACACCCGCTTGATGATGGATGCCAGGGACACTATGAACAGCGGGTAAAGCGCATCCACAGACAGACCTGCCAGCAGCTGGTACCATTCCGGAAGGTTCCTTATCTCGCTGTGCTTCTCTATGGCTGTGAACACCAGGATGTGCACGGACACGGTCAGCAGCACAATGGCCGCAGCCCCTATGAAACAGCGGAAAGCCAGTGAATGTTCCTTTTTGGGAGATAGCTTCTTTAACATATTCAGAGTCTGTTCGCTCATGTCCATCCGTCCTTTCTCAACTGATTTTATTGGATTGTCTTCCTACTTTTATTATAATTCCATACCGTGGTGATTACAATATACAAATCAGAAAAAAGAGTATATTATCTTTGAATAATCTTTGTATTTTGCTTGAATAATACGAATTAACAGAATAAATATAAAAACACATTGACATCTCCCACTTGGACTGGTATGATTAGAATGTTTATTTCAAATACAAATGATAATGCCAGTTTGCGGCAGGAAGGGGCGGAAAATGGAATTGATAGTACCCTTTGACAGTCAGTCAGAAAGTCCTCTCTATGAACAGATTTACCAGTACATAAAAAACGAAATCCGCCAGGGAAAGCTGGAGGCCGGTAGCCGTCTGCCTTCCACCCGTATACTGGCCAGGAACCTGAGGCTGAGCCGCAGTACCACCCAGATGGCCTATGACCAGCTGCTGTCTGAAGGGTATATAGAGGCACTGCCGTGCAAGGGTTATTTTGTCTGCAAGATAGAGGAGCTGGTGGAAGTACGGCAAAAGGGAGGCGGTTCTTTTGTAGAGCCGGGAGACACCGGAAAGGACCGTTACGAGGTGGATTTTTCTCCCAGAGGAATTGATCTGGACAGTTTTCCCTTTAATACATGGAGGAAAATCAGCAGGAATACACTGGTGGATGATAACAAGGAGATGTTTGCGGCAGGAGACCCCCAGGGGGAAAGGGCTCTCAGGACTGCCATAGGAGATTACCTCCATTCCGCCAGGGGGGTGGACTGCAGGCCTGAGCAGATACTCATCGGCGCAGGAAGCGAGTATCTGCTGATGCTCCTATCCCAGATTCTGGGAAACGGCAGGAAAATCGCCATGGAAAACCCCACATACAAGCAGGCATACAGAGTGCTTAAGGGCGAGGGATATCCTGTGATTCCCGTGGACATGGACCGGTATGGAATGGATGTGCAGCGGCTTTCCCGCAGCAGCGCGGATGTGGCCTATGTGATGCCTTCCCATCAGTATCCCACAGGGATTGTCATGCCTGTGAAGCGGCGGCAGGAGCTGCTGGCCTGGGCTTACAGCGGTGCAGACCGGTATCTGATAGAGGATGATTATGACAGCGAGTTCCGATACAAGGGAAAGCCTATTCCCGCGCTGCAGGGAATGGACCGGGGCGGCCGTGTGATTTACATGGGAACATTTTCCAAGTCCATAGCCCCGGCTATCCGTGTGGGATTCATGGTGCTGCCGGAGCATTTGCTGGAGGCATACCGGGAAAGAGCCGGTTTCTATCTTTCCACGGTGTCCAGGATTGACCAGAACATTCTCTATCAGTTTATAACCCAGGGATATTATGAGAGACACCTGAACCGCATGAGAGCCCTGTACAAGGGAAAACATGATGCTCTGATGGCAGGGCTTAAGGAACTGGAGGACCGGTTTTTAATCAGGGGAGAATATGCAGGGCTGCATGTGCTTTTGACCCACAGGCAGGGAGAGGCGGAGGAAAGTCTGGTGGCCCGTGCGGCTGAACTGGGAGTGAAGGTTTATGGAATATCAGGATGCTTCATACAGCCGGAGGAGAAGCTGTTTGATTCAACCGTTATGCTGGGATATGCCAGTCTCAGCGAGGAGGAAATCCGAAATGGCACTAAGTTACTGAGTAAGGCCTGGACATTTTAAGCTGCTGTATGAATTTTTCAGACAGCAGGCAGGATGATAGGTTAAATAACAGATAATATAGCAGGTAATATAACAGGTAATATAACAGGAAAAATGACAGGAAAGGAATGGTATGCCATGAAGGGCAGGAATAATACATGGACAGATATGGCTGCTGCCGCTGCTTTTGCAGCGGTACTGGGAATCAGTGCCTTCTGGGGGCAGCATGACAGGGCCTATGACCAGGCAGGAACGGCGGGCAGCGCTTATGGCCGGATGTATAACCAGGCAGGTCCGGCGGATGAAGATGGCGGTCCCGTGGGGAAGGCCGGGGCTTATCCAGGTACCGCAGGGGCTGCGCAGGCGGCAGAAGGCGCAGGGGAGGATCTGGCCCGGACGGGAGGGGAAGACGCAGAGATCCTTCCGGATGTGACAGAATCCCAGAAGGCGGTTCTGGACAAAATCATAAATGCATTAGAGACGCAGGATTTGGAGACTGCCGCCCAGGTCATGGACAGTGGTGAGGAGGAGCTTGTGACCCTGTTTTATGAGGTCATGGATGGGGCGCGGTATCTTTATGACGGCCGGTCATTCAGCCAGTCCATGGAGGGTGAGGGGCTGGTCCTTACCATGCCTAAGACCCTGTATTACGGTACCTTTAAGGGCGGCAGGCCGGAAGGGGAATGTACGGCCCTTCAGGTGGTTGAACTGGATGCCCCCAGGTATGATTACTCCCAGGGATTGTGGAAGGATGGGAAGATGGAGGGCCTGGGCCATACAGGATACTGCTATTATGAGACCAGCCCGGAAGGGGAAGCCAGGGATGTGTGCAAGACAGGAAGGTTTTCCGGTGACAGGCTGGAGGGAGAGGTAACCTATACCACCCTGAACCAGGAGGGAGAGACATCCACCTGGAAGCTGGAAGTAAAGGACGGTACGGTGCAGTTAGATGACCGTTGGATCTATATAGAGGAACGTGGGGAGTATCAGCTTATGTCCCAGGAGGATGACAGCCATGCCTACATCATGGATGAGAAGCTGGCTGACCAGCCTGTGTGGATTAACCTTCTGGCCTGGGAGGAATAAAGGAGTCAAAAAGAGTTAAAAAGAAGAAAAAAAAGAGTAAACGGATAAATGAAATACAGAATAAAGTGCCAAAAAACTCCGGGAACATAAACTGTCATGCTCCCGGAGTTTTTCTGTTTTATACTGTTTTGGTTCGTTTACATGGTCTTAAACCGCTGTGTTATTCCAGCGTATCTTCCTCAATGATAGCGGTAGAGCGGCCTGCTTCCGATTTCTCAGGCTCCTCGCTGCTGTCGTCGTAATCATCTTCCGTAAGATCTCCTGAATCATAGGAGGAGCTGCCGTCCATGCGGCGGTAATCATAGAGGTCGTCCTCGTCCACATAGTCGTCGTCCAGAAAGCCCTCATCTTCAAACAAATCAGAATCATCATCCTTATCCCTGGAGTGCTCATCCATGAAATCCGCTTTCTTTGTCTTCACGGTCTGCAGAGCAATCTGAGCCGTGTCCACGGCAGCGGAAACCGCCTCATGGGCCGTGTCCGACAGCAGGCTTCCGGCATCCTTAAGGACATTCTTCGTTGCCTGGGCCATATCTTTGGCAGCCACCTTGAATTCGTCCTTGCTGGAGGAAAGAGAGATGTAATTGCGGTCCAGGCTGCGTGTATCAATGGTGCGATCTGTCCCGTCCTCGTCGGTTCTGTCCTCGCCGCCATCCTCGAATTCCCGGAAATCCTTTTCCAGCTCCCTGTGGTATGTCTTATACTGAAGTACGTAGGAAACGCCGGCAGCTACAGCACCGGTTACTGCTGCAAATGCCACGAATTTACCCCAACCTTTCTTTGCCATGCCAAAAACCCCTTTCTTGTAATGGTGATGCATAAAAGCTCCCCTATGGGTCATATTATGCCTTATTGTTATTATTGTAATACGAATGGAAAAAAAAAGAAACAGCAAATTGTAAAAAAACAATAAAATTAAAAGAAATTAGCACTCAACTCTTGACAGTGCTAATAACTGGTGATATAACATATCATGTGAGCAAAAGAAAGTAGTAAGGAAAAAAATCAAGAAAGAAAAATCAGAATATCGAGCAAGGAGGAATTCAATTATGAAGTTAGTACCATTGTTTGACAAGGTAGTGTTAAAGCAGTTAGTTGCAGAAGAGACAACGAAGTCCGGCATTGTCCTTCCGGGGGCAGCCAAAGAGAAGCCGCAGCAGGCAGAGGTCATTGCAGTGGGACCAGGCGGAGTTATTGACGGCAAGGAAGTAACCATGCAGGTTAAGGCCGGCGACAAGGTAATCTACTCCAAGTACTCAGGAACAGAAGTAGAGATTGAGGATGAGAAGTACGTTATCGTAAAGCAGAACGATATCCTGGCAGTTGTTGAATAATAAATAAAACAGTAGAACATAGAATATTGGAGGTTGATGAAAGATGGCAAAGCAGATTAAATATGGCGTAGAAGCCCGCAAGGCACTGGAAGCAGGCGTTAACCAGTTAGCAGATACCGTACGTGTGACCCTTGGACCGAAGGGACGCAACGTTGTCCTGGATAAGTCCTTCGGCGCTCCGTTAATTACAAACGACGGTGTTACCATTGCAAAGGAAATCGAGCTGCAGGATCCATATGAGAACATGGGTGCACAGCTGATCAAGGAAGTTGCTTCCAAGACCAACGATGTGGCCGGAGACGGTACCACCACAGCAACTGTTCTGGCTCAGGCCATGGTAAACGAAGGAATGAAGAACCTGGCAGCAGGCGCAAACCCAATCGTTCTGAGAAAAGGTATGAAGAAGGCTACAGACGCAGCTGTGGAAGCTATCAAGAAGATGAGCAAGCCGATCAACGGCAAAGAGCAGATTGCAAGGGTAGCTGCCATCTCTGCTTCCGATGATGAAGTGGGAACCATGGTAGCAGACGCTATGGAGAAGGTTTCCAAGGACGGCGTCATCACCATTGAAGAATCCAAGACAATGAAGACAGAGCTTGACCTGGTTGAAGGTATGCAGTTTGACAGAGGTTACCTGTCCGCTTATATGTGCACAGATATGGATAAGATGGAAGCTAACTTAGACGATCCATACGTGCTGATTACTGATAAGAAGATCTCCAACATCCAGGATCTGCTTCCTCTGCTGGAGCAGGTTGTTAAGATGGGCGCAAGGCTTCTCATCATCGCTGAGGATGTGGAAGGCGAAGCACTGACCACCCTGATTGTAAACAAGCTGAGAGGCACATTCAACGTAGTGGCTGTGAAGGCTCCCGGCTACGGCGACAGAAGGAAAGAGATGCTGCAGGATATCGCTATCCTGACAGGCGGCACTGTTATCTCTGAGGAACTGGGCCTGGATCTGAAGGATGCAACCATGGAGCAGTTAGGACGTGCAAAATCCGTTAAGGTTCAGAAAGAGAACACCATCATCGTTGACGGCATGGGCGACAAGGATGCCATTTCCGCAAGGGTATCCCAGATTCGCAAGCAGATCGAGGAAACCACCTCTGATTTTGACAGAGAGAAGCTGCAGGAGCGTCTGGCTAAGCTGGCAGGCGGTGTAGCCGTTATCCGTGTTGGCGCTGCAACCGAGACAGAGATGAAGGAAGCTAAGCTTCGTATGGAAGATGCGCTGAACGCCACAAGAGCAGCCGTAGAGGAAGGCATCATCGCAGGCGGCGGTTCTGCTTATGTACACGCAGCAGGAGAAGTGAAGAGTGTTGCTGACGGACTGGAAGGCGATGAGAAGACCGGCGCCAGAATCATCTTAAAGGCTCTGGAGGCTCCTCTGTACCACATCGTGGCCAACGCAGGACTGGAAGGCTCCGTTATTGTAAATAAGGTAAAAGAATCCTCTGTAGGCCACGGCTTTGACGCTTACAAGGAAGAGTATGTGGATATGATTGAAGCAGGCATCCTGGATCCTGTAAAGGTTACAAGAAGCGCACTTCAGAACGCAACCAGCGTTGCTTCCACACTGTTGACAACAGAGACTGTTGTTGCAAACATCAAGGAGCCGGCTCCGGCAGGCCCGGCAGCACCTGATATGGGCGGAATGTATTAATCCCCCAGACACGATATTTGATTGATAAAGTATAATTAAGGATGGGACACAGCACAGGAATATGTGTGCTGCTGTCCCATCCTTTTTGCTTTCCTGCCGTATGTGCGGGGAAGCTCTTTTTATACAAACAACCGGGCTACGGCTGTAAAGGCAAAGCACAGCACGATTCCGCAGACCGTAGGCACCAGGAAGGACATAACTGTCCACTTAAAACTGCCTGATTCCTTTCGGATAGTAAGAAGGGTGGTGGTGCAGGGCCAGTGCATCAGGGAGAAAAGCATGGTACTGACAGCGGTAATCCAGGTCCAGCCGTTATTTACCAGCAATTCCCTCAGCTGTGCCAGGCTGTCAAATTCCAGAAGGCTTCCCTGGGCCATGTAGGCCATGATAATGATGGGAATTACAATTTCATTGGCAGGAAGCCCCAGGATAAATGCCATCAGAATCACGCCGTCCATTCCAAGAAGCCTTGCAAAGGGATCCAGGAAACCGGAACAATGGGCTAACAGGGTGATGCCGTTTACCTGTACATTTGCCATGACCCAGATTAAAAGGCCCGCAGGGGCAGCCACCGCAATGGCCCTCCCCAGCACGAACAGGGTCCGGTCAAAGATGGAACGGACAATCACCTTGCCAATCTGGGGACGCCGGTAAGGAGGCAGCTCCAGGGTGAAAGAAGAGGGAATTCCCTTTAACACGGTCATGGAAAGGGCTTTGGAGACCACAAAGGTCATGCATACGCCCAGTACAATAAACAGGGTCAGGAGCAGGGCTGACAGCATGGAGTCAAAGGCGCCTCCGGATACACCCACAAAAAACATGGAGATGATGGCGATGAGTGTGGGGAACCTTCCGTTGCATGGCACAAAGTTGTTGGTTATCATGGCAATAAGCCGTTCTCTGGGGGAATCAATGATACGGCATCCCACAATGCCCGCTGCGTTGCATCCGAATCCCATACATATGGTATTAGAAAACTTGTAAATTAGATTATAGCTGCTTTAGCTTGATATTGACATTATCATCATCAATTATGATGCGGTCTATAATCATAGTCAGGCAGGCCCTTTTTTCATCCAAGCTTCCTGCATCAGAAAGCGACATCAAGGTATCTCTCGCGGTTATCATTTCAGCAAGAGTTGTTACCGGCACATTTTTGGGTTTTGATATATTCAGTAGTGCTTCCTTCTCTTTATTAAGCGCATCCATTTTTTCCTGTATGGTTTCGATTGGGATTCCGCTGACTTGATACAGGTCTATCAGTTTTCCAATCTGCTTATCTATTTCATTCAGGCGGATTGAATAATCTGTGACCGGGACCGGAACAGGGTGCCCACTCTTTAATTTAGAAAAGTCTAAACGCACTATGTAATCTAACACCAGTCTGTCTAATTCCTCTATCTTCCATTTTTTATTCTTGCAGTTGGGGTCAACAATGTACTTTTTATCTCCCTTGGTACGACTATAACAAGAATAATTACCGTGCTCACCGTGGAACCGTGCCCCACACTTACCACAATAGACGAGGCTTGAAAGAAGGGTGCTCGCCTTAAATGGAGACCGCTTAAAGGTATCAGAGGCCCTCCTGGAGCTGTTAAACAGGTCCTGTACCTGCCGGAATGTTTCTTCGGATATGATTGGTTGATGATTGCCTTGATAGGCTACCCCCTTAAACTTTACTTTTCCAATATATAGTTCGTTTTTAAGGACATTCCGGACTGAGACCTCATTGCTCCATCCCCCATACTTTTGTTGCATATACTGCCAACAGTTATGTATGGAATACCCCTTTAAAAACCGATTATACAAATCCTTGACCTGTATGGCCTCATAATCATTTATTACAAGTTCCCCATCAATATAATCATAGCCGGTCGGAGCGTTACCGCCCCCATGAAAATACCCATTCTTGGCTCTACCGATGCGCCCCATGGTAAAGCGCTCTGTAATCTGGTCTTTCTCCAGCTGGGCAAAGACCGACAGTATTCCAATCATGGCCCGGCCAAATGGGGTGGAGGTATCAAAATTCTCATTCACAGAAACAAAATCCACATTTTGGGCCAGGAAACAATCCTCAATCAGCATGAGAGTATCCTTCTGGCTTCTGGATAAGCGGTCAAGCTTGTAAACAATGACAGAATCTATCAATCCTTTGTCGATGTCCTGGAGCATCTGCTGCAGGGCAGGCCTATTGACGTTTCCACCAGAATAACCGCCGTCGGTATATATCTTGACTATCTGAATATCTTTTGCTTTGCAGTATGCCTTCAAACGGTCGGTCTGTTCCTCGATACTATAGTTTTCCAACTGATTGTCCGTGGATACGCGGACATAACATGCGCCTTTAATCATATTCATCTCTCCTCATATTTAACTATACTCTTCGGCTGACGTAAAATTACACATATGGTTGCCCGGTGTCTGGAAAGATGATATACTATGTCTTGTACTCAACATTTCTTATCATGGGAACCGTGACACCCTTGGTAAGGCTGGGCCCCTGTGTTTGCTGCACAGGGGCTCTTTGCAATATAATATTACTGTATAATCGAGCATCTATTTAATAATAAATACTGACCATTTTTAACAGTTACATAGGTTTGGCCATCAAAATTGTCATTTGTAACAATGTCACCGATTTCTCCATTAGGATTTTTTAAAACTGCATAATATCCACTATGGTCTCCAGTCTGTAACTTATACTCACCCGCTGGAATATGGTACCCAACCTTAAACATATTTCCTTTAGTAAAATCGATTTGTGTAATCTCTGAGATGGGGGATAAGGTGCAACGTTTCAATTCTAAGTATTGCCCGTCAGATACTGTTATGATGGAATTAAAATTAAAATTATCATTGGCTATAATATTTCCATAGCCCCCTGTACTATCAGATTTAATAGCATAATACGCTGAATAGGTGCTATTACACAAAAGAACATATTCTCCTGCAGCAATTTCAGTTCCAACCTTGTAAGTTCCTGGTCCTATGACAGTGGTTGGAGTTGAGGTGGTGATTGACAATGTGGTTTTTGCATCCTTGCCATCCCAAACACCGTCTGCTCCAACATAGTAACCGTCAGGCGTTGTGGTATCGGTAAGCATTATACCGTTTAAGTCCAGATAATAGTCTTTCCCGCCATCAGCAATCCATCCGGTAGCAAAACTACCATCATCATTTTGGTATCTCCATTGGCCAGTGGCTGAAGGCACCCAGGTTCCGGCTAAGGCAGTGCTGCCTAATAGCATAGACATCGTAAGGATAGCAAGTAATAATTTTGTTTTTCTCATAGATAACCCCTCCTTGGTTTTGTGTTTTTATCAAATTTATATATACCACATGTCATAAAAAATATTTACCATAGAATGGCCCTTGAATAAGAACATGTGTTCTGATATAATAAAATACGAACATTGGTTGTGTATAACCTTCACTGCTACTGCGGATACTATTCGCATGGAGGTATACGCAAAATGGTTCCTAAATTTGAGATTGAGTATCACCTATATGAGCTCCGAACGAAGGCAGGACTTACAGACCGTGGTCTTTCAGAGTTATCAGGTGTCAGTAAAACCCAAATCAACCAGATTGAAGATGGCAAGGCCAATCCCACATTACGCACCATATGCATTCTTTCCCTTGCATTGGACGTTAAACCAGCTGACCTGTTTTCAATCCGCATAACCCTCTAAACGGGGGTACATAATAGACACTTGTCGATATTTGTCCGTTATAGCGGACAAATGCGGAAATAGCAGGTAAATAATGGAAATATAACGTTCATACAGTATAACATAGTCGATAAACTGACTATAGGGGAAAGGGGTAGCAAGTATGGATAAAGAAAAGCTCAAAGCACTTATTAAGGAACTGGTTGATGAAAACAATGATGAAAAGTATCTCAACCGCATTTACATATCATTGCTACTAGCAAAGAATCAAGAGAAAGGGTCGGACTAATCCGGCTCCTTTTTTATGTTGAGGAGTGTCATGAAAAATCCCTCAATATCTTTCAAAAGTTCCGGATTAGTCTCAGCTATAGCATTTACCCACCTTATGACTGTCTCATTATCTGTATTTTGCAGTTTGCCTAAATTTAATGCAAATCGCTCTTCTCCATCAAGAGTGTTTTTCATTTCTCCATTACCTGTACGAAGCCAAAGTTCATTTATCTCGAATTCTCTGCAAACATCATTAATTATTCTGTCTGTAATAGTTCTTTTACCATTCTCTAGCATAGATATATGAGCCCTAGATTCTATTCCTATCCGCTTACCAAAATCTTCTTGAGATAATCCGGATATAATTCTAACCTCTTTCAAACGGTTATTCATTTAATTCCCCTCCCTTCTTTTTTGTATTATAGCACATAAGTGTTCACAATGCAAACAAAATATTCAAATTTGTGCTTGACTTTGTTCCTTATAGGACTTATACTGTAAACACAGTGAACAAGACGAGTCACAAAAGTATATATAGAGAGAAGGGAGGAAAAAAGAATGTTAAATGCCAACGAGGTAAAACTCACAGACGACACATTGGCGAATATCCATCTTATGGCGCCACTACTGACAGATGAGGGTCGCGACAAGGCACTTATCTACATGCGAGGGCTTCTGGATGGTGCAAAGCAAGCAAGGCCAAAGCCGCGGGATGATACAGATAAAAGCTAATACGCTGCACATTGGCGAGTTGGACAATGTAAGAAGTACAACCAATACCACATACAATCTATCAGAGAGGGGTGGTGATATGGCAAACGTAATCATAACAACCTATGACGGGAAAGTTTACACAAACCCGGAGGACATTAAGGTAGAAAGAAACGAGAATACGGAAATGTTCTATCGGTTCCTGGAACAGTACCGTGATGAAAGAATTCAGAAGCGGGAGGACACCGCCTAAGGGCGGCCCTGTAGGACAAGCATGGAAGGAGGGACAAGTCAGTGATTAAGGTATCAGAACTTTGCATCCGCGCCAGAGCAGCGGCCCAGTATCCTGGCTGGCGCGTGGATTTTGTAGGACCGGCCACCGTGGTGATGACCAATATCATGGGGCACAGGCGTATGGTGACCTTCCGACGGTGCAGGAGGCGCCGTGACGGCCCAATCATGAGGGCAGCTAAGTGGATTGTACCGGCGGTTATCTGGCTGTTGGGGATGTGGATGGTATCTATCGTGGTCATGGCGGCGGCCATGGGCGTGAGACTGTGAGAGGAGGATATGAGGATGAAAACATATAAAGTGTTTTTAACAAGGAGTAGGGAAGCGTCCAGCCTTCTGGCAGATGCTCTTTGGGAACAGTATAAGCAGAATGAAGGATGTTCAAGTGGCTTTGGTTGTGCTGATAATGATGACCGGATTCCTGTATTGTATCACAACTGTGGTTATTTTTACGCGATGGTCGAGTATGAGAGTGAAAGACCAAAGTATGAGCTGATATTTGCATAGAAGGGAGGTGAGGAGAATTGTTTGGAAGCATAAAGAGCATTGCGGAGCTGGCGGTCAGGGATTGGTGCCGTTCCATCGGACTGGACATGCATTATATCAAGCTGGGCATGGATGGCAACGAGGCCATGATAGAGGATGCCATCGGTAACACGTTGCGGTTGGTATATGACAACGATACCAAGTCTGTCTATGTCAAAGAGTAGGAGGGTGTTAGGACAATGAAAAAGAAGGATGACTTAGAGGCCATTGTGGACCTGCTACATGAATGGTGTGCGGAATATGGAGAGGAATATGCTTCCGCCTGCATTATTAACGGTATAGGACGCGCAATCAATGACCCCGCTTTACCTGCTGATGCATGGGTTAATGTTTTGAAAGATTATAAAGAGATGGACCCCAGCGGCGGCAACCGCAAGAGGCCCATGGACAAATAGTTTAGCACATTCTTATTGTAAGGGATTATGGAGGAAAAATCAACCATAAAAGGAGGCACGCCGCATGAGCTATTATATCCGATGCCCTCATTGTGGGGCCTATCTTGACCCGGGGGAGAAATGCTCCTGCAGGGAAGAGAATACAACGGAAACCATGAATATGAAAACGGAGGAAAACGAAGATGGCAAACATGAACATTAATATTACAGGACTTGATACAATCGTACAGGCAATCAATAACCTGGCGCAGGCGTTAGGAAAGGGAGGCGTGACTGCTTCCTTTAGTGAATCTACTCCTGCCGGCCCGCAGTCAACGCAGATGGCTGGGAACTATCAGAACCCAGGACCGGCAGCTTCGGGGCCACAGCAGTCAGGTATTCCTGGAGCTGCTACAGGACAGCCAGGCGTGATGCAATACCAACAGCCCTTCACGGGACAGGCCGGACAGGGAGCACTGCCAACGACAGCCACCACACAATCCTATACCCAGGACCAGATAGCCATTGCACTGACTGGACTCATCGACCAGGGCAAGCGGGACTATGTGATGCAGATACTGGGACAGTTTGGCGCAATGTCCCTCATGCAAGTGCCGGTTGAACGGTATCCGGAACTTGTGACGCAGTTGAGAGGGGCAGGTGCAAACATCTAATGGCAGAAGAGAGGAAACACGCGTTGTTGTCGGCATCCAGTGCCAAACGGTGGATAAACTGCCCGCCATCTGCGAGACTGTCCGAAGCATTTCCAGAATCAACATCTGACTACGCGGAAGAAGGTACGCTGGCTCACGATATCTGTGAGTTGAAGCTGCGGAAATTATTCATTGAGCCGGGGATGCCAGAAAAGACATTTAAAACTGCACACAATCAATTAAAGAAGCACGGGCAGTATGACCCTGAGATGGAGCGCTATACAGACGAATATGTGGACTACATACAGAAGATAGCCTACAGCTATCCTGTGCCGCCTAAGATTGTGATTGAAAAGGAAGTCCATTACGGGCATGTCGCCCGGGATGGCTACGGCTTCTCTGACTGTATCATTCTGAGCGGTACAGACTGCCATGTGGTGGATTTCAAGTATGGTAAGGGCATTACAGTCAGTGCGGAGGAAAATCCGCAGATGATGCTGTATGCGGTCGGGGCTATAGCTGAGTACGGAATCGTATTTCCTGTAGAACGGGTCATCCTGCATATTGTGCAGCCGCGGACAAAGAACTTCTCCCGATGGGAACTTGCAGCCAGCCAGCTCCAAACCTGGTCAGAGCAGATCGTAAAGCCTGCAGCGGAACTGGCCTGGGAAGGCAAGGGAGATTTTAGGCAGGGCTCCTGGTGTGATGACTGCTTCTGCCCTGCCGCGGGAACCTGCCGGTTCCGGATGGAGGAAAACATGGCGGCCCTGCAGAAACATACGGACCCAATTACAGGGAAGATGATACCCGCAGAGCTCCTGACCAATGGTGAAATTGGCTCAATCCTTCCCTTTCTTGAATTCGCAGCACCCTGGATCAAGAAGGTCCGCGCGGCCGCCCTCGACAAACTGCTGGCGGATGAGGATGTCCCAGGGTGGAAATTGGTGGAGGGCAGGAGCAACCGGGAGCTCCCCGACCCAGATAAGGCATATGCCGCGCTGGTGGAGGCCGGATATAAGAAGGCCCTGTTTTACGAGCGGATTCCGGTAACTCTGACTGAGGCGGAGAAACTGATCAATAAGGATGACTTCAACACAATCCTTATGCCATTTATTGTAAAACCAAAAGGAAAACCCACGCTTGCACCTAAGGGGGACAAACGTCCGCCATACCAAAAAGACACTACCCCGCAGGAGGATTTCGGTGGGGAGAATCAATATAAGGAGGAAGAAAAAACATGTTAGTTGGAAGATTCAGGGCAAGTTACGCCCATGTGTTTGAGCCGTCTACACCGCCAGGTGGTGGGGAGGCCAAGTATCAGATAACCATGCTCATCCCAAAATCCGATGTGAATACATACAATGCCGTTGTGGCGGAAATGAACCGGGCCCTGCAGGAAGGACTACAGAAAACGTTTGGCGGACAGATGCCGGCAAGACCCTCCATGCCCCTGTATGACGGTGACGGGACCAAACAGAACGGAGAGCCTTGGGGAGAGGAGTGCCGGGGCCATTGGGTACTGCGTGCATCAAGCAGGACCAGGCCTTCCGTGGTGGATATCAACATCCAGCCTATCCTTGACCCAAATGCATTTTATTCCGGCTGCTATGCTCGGGCAACGGTCAATTTTTATCCATACAATACAAATGGTAACCGTGGAGTGGGATGCGGACTTAACAACATACAGAAGATTGCCGACGGGGACCCCCTGTCCGGCAGGACGACAGCAGAAGAAGACTTCGGCGGGTCCAATGCGTATGCAGGTTCCGCGGCAGCCACGAACGGGTATGGGCAGCCTGCGTATCAGCCGCCGTCCTACCAGGCTCAGGCTTATCAGCAGCCTGCCGGCGGTTTTGGGGGCGCGCCGGCCAGCCCTCCCGGGATGATGCCGGGATATACGGCGGCACCCATAGGGTACGCCCCTCCTGCAGGCGGGGCGCCACAGCAGCAGGCGATTGACCCGGTGACGGGAAGGCCGCTGCCAGCCGGGGGAGTGATGGGGATTTGAGGACCCTAAGTATTGACATAGAAACATATAGCAGTGTAGATATCCGGAAATCAGGGCTGTACAAATATGTACAGTCCCCTGATTTTGAAATCCTTCTGTTTGCCTATGCTTATGACGATAATCCGGTGCAGGTCGTAGACCTAGCACGGGGGGAGAAAATCCCGTATTACACAGTCATGGATCTGCACAGGCCCGAAGTCGTGAAGACGGCATTCAATGCAGCATTTGAATATTACTGCCTCAGTAAGTTCTTTGAGACACATCTGGAGCAATGGCAATGCACCATGGTCCATGCATGGTACTGCGGATATGCAGGAGGGCTGGATGCCATCGGCAGGGCCATGGAATTTACCGAAGACAAGCGTAAACTGTCCACAGGCAAGTCACTGATTAAATATTTCTGTACCCCATGCGCCCGTACGAAACGGAACGGTGGGCGTACCAGGAATCTTCCGGGACATGCTCCGGATAAGTGGAAGCTGTTTAAGGAATACTGCGGACAGGATGTGGTGACCGAACGGGAAATTAAGAACCGGCTGGCGGAGTATCCAGTGCCTGCATTCGAGCATCAATTATGGGTGATTGACCAGGCGATTAATATCGGCGGAGTGGCTCTTGATACGGCCCTGATAAATGGAGCGCTGGCAATCAGTGCCCAAATGACAGAAGAACTGACTGAGAAAGCCCGGAATATCACGGGGCTGGATAACCCAAACAGTGTAGCACAGCTTAAACAATGGGTCATAAACAATGCAGACGTGGAGATAGAGAGTCTGAACAAGCAGACGGTTGCTGACCTCCTGTCCCAGGAATCCGGAACCGATGAGGTACAGGCTATGCTTCGGATACGTCAGGAGATGGCAAAGACCTCGGTGAAGAAATACCAGGCCATGCAGGACGCGCTGTGTGATGACGGCCGGGTGCGCGGGCTCCTGCAGTTTTATGGGGCCTGCCGTACAGGGAGATGGGCCGGAAGGCTTGTGCAGGTGCAGAACCTGCCACGAAACTATATTGACAGCCTGGATACGGCCAGGGCGCTTGTACAGAAACAAAAAATAGATGCCCTCCGGGTTATATACGGGAATGTGCCTGACACGCTCTCACAGCTCATCCGGACGGCATTTATACCTGGAGACGGATACACCTTCGCCGTGGCTGATTTCTCGGCCATAGAGGCGCGTGTGATTGCCTGGCTGGCGGGAGAGGAATGGCGATTGGATGTGTTCCGGACACACGGGAAGATTTATGAAGCCTCGGCCAGTACCATGTTCGGGGTGCCGATAGAGAAAATAAAGAAAGGGAACCCGGAATACGCCCTGCGTAGTAAGGGAAAGGTTGCTGAGCTGGCCTTGGGATACCAAGGTGCGGCTGGGGCCCTTATCCAAATGGGCGCCCTGCGGATGGGCCTTCATGAAGAAGAACTGCCAGACATCGTGCAGAGGTGGCGGGCATCAAACAAACGGATTGTAGACCTGTGGTACAGCATAGAACGACACGCGGCGGAATGCGTGGAATATGGTGTGATATCATCCCTGCCGAACGGTATTTCGTTTTCAAGGGACACGGACCGGATGATGGTTACCCTGCCAAGCGGCCGGAAGCTGTTCTACCTTAAACCGCAGATGATTCCAGACGAGAGGAATTACAAGCGGATCTATTTTATGGGGCAGAACCAAAAGAGCCATAAATGGGATTTGCTCCCGACCTACGGCGGCAAACTCACGGAGAATATCGTACAGGCCGTGGCAAGAGACTGTCTGGCCAATGCCATGGTGAACCTGCATACGGCAGGGTACCGGATTAACTTCCATATCCATGACGAGGTGATACTGGAAATTCCCAAGGGCGGCAGGCAGAGTCTGGAGGAGGCAATAAGCCTCATGTGCAGGCCTCCGGCATGGGCTGAGGGGCTTCCTCTGAATGCGGATGGATTCACAGGAGATTATTACAAAAAGGAGTAGGCTTATGTTCGTGAATGACAGGAAAATCAGAATATCAGTAGGTACGAGCAGGAAAGCTACGTCCTGGCACCGGCAGGAGCTCCTGTGGTCGGATTTCGTCCAACGGATATCCAGGCCGGAACGCACGGGTGAAACCTTTGCGGAGTATAAAGGGCTTACAAAGGCGCGTCAGGATGAATTAAAGGATGTCGGAGGCTTTGTCGGCGGGGAACTGAACGGGGAGGCCCGCAGGAATGAGAACGCCGGTGACAGGCACTTGGTTACACTGGATGCGGACAACATCATTCCAGGAGGGACACAGGCAGTTCTGAATGCCGTGGAGGCACTGGGGTGTTCCTATGCTGTATATTCCACAAGGAAACATGAGGGCGCGGCCCCCAGGCTGCGTATCATCTTTCCGTTGGACGCGGCATGCACGGCGGATGAATATGAGCCTATAGCCCGGAAAGTGGCGGCTTTCCTGGGGATACAGATATTTGACCCTACCACGTTTGAGCCGGTCCGGCTCATGTACTGGCCAAGCTGCAGCGCGGACAGCGAGTATGTATTTCTTTATGGGGATAAGCCATTCCTGTCAAAGGACGGGGTTCTGAGGCTCTACCAAAACTGGCGCAACGTGGCGGAATGGCCTGAGGTACCGGGGGCCGCAAAGCTCAGGGACCGGTCGGCAAAGAAACAGGGTGACCCGCTGGAAAAGCAAGGGGTGGTAGGTGCGTTCTGCCGGGCATACGATGTGACGGAAGCCATCGCACAGTTTATACCGGATGCGTACATCCCCTGCGGGGAGGGCCGGTATACATACAGCGAGGGCTCAACCATGGGTGGTGCCGTATTATATGACGGCGGGAACTTCCTGTACAGCCACCATGCCACGGATCCGGCCAGCGGGAAACTCTGCAACGCGTTCGACCTGGTCCGCCTCCATAAATTCAACGAGGAGGATTATGACGCGAAACCGGAAACCCCAGTGACACAGCTGCCATCATTTAAGGCCATGTGTGAATTTGCCCTGCAGCAGGAGCCGGTATCCAAGGCAATGGCCCTGGAGCGGTACAGGAAGGCTCAGGAGGACTTTTCACAGCCGGTCCAAGGGGAGACAGAGGGAGTCCCGGATTTTGAATGGATGGGAGAGCTTAAGTGCAGCTCACGGACAGGGCAGCCCCTCAATACCATCGACAATGTCCTCATTATACTGAACCATGACCCAAAACTGAACGGGCGGTTCTGGCATGATGAGTTCGCGAACAGGGCGGTTGTTGGACAGGCCATGCCCTGGGAGGCGCCAAAGGACAATTACAAGCTGAGAGCCTGGGCGGACGAGGATGACTCAGGGCTCAGGCATTATATAGAGAAAGTATACGGGATAACCGGGAAAGAGAGGATATATGATGCAATGGCTGTATATGCGACAAACCATAAGCAGCATAAGATAAGGGAATATCTGACCGGGCTGGTCTGGGATGGTATTCCGCGTATTGATACTCTGCTGACTGATTATTTTGGGGCGGAGGACAGTACCTATACAAGGGATGCCATGTGCAAGACGCTGGCTGCCGCCGTTGCCAGGGCCATGGTGCCCGGGATTAAGTTTGATTGTATGCTGATACTGTCCGGCGCCCAAGGCGTAGGGAAAAGCACGTTCTTCCGATTCCTGGGCAAGGACTGGTACTCAGACAGCCTGGCAACCTTTGAAGGGAAGGACGCGGCGGAGCTGATCCAGGGATACTGGATTATAGAAGCCGGGGAACTGGCCGGTATGAATAAGTCAGAGATGAACACCGTCAAACAGTTCATGAGTAAAACAGAAGATGTCTACAGGGAGCCGTACGGAAGGCGGACGAAGCCATTTCCGCGTTCCTGCATCATCGTAGGAACAACCAATGACAAAGAGTTTTTGAAAGACCAGACAGGCAACAGGCGGTTCTGGCCGATTGACCTTGGAAAAATCCCCAGCAGAAAAAATGTGTTTGAGCAGCTGCCAGGTGAAGTGGACCAGATTTGGGCGGAGGCCTTTATGAGATGGCAGTGCGGCGAGAAGCTGTTTCTGGAGGGAGCCGTGGCGGAGGAAGCGGTACGCCAGCAGGAGGAGCATAAGGAAAGCAATCCTAAGGAAGGGATCATCCGGGAGTTCCTGGGCAGGAAGATACCGGTAGACTGGAGCCGGAAGGACCTGGCAGCCAGGAGAGAGTTCTGGAACTTTGCGGGGCGGGATTATGATGAGAACCTGCTTTTGCCGCGTGACAGGGTGTGTGCAGCAGAGATATGGTGTGAATGCTTTTATGGGGATTTGAAGATGATGAAGAAGTCGGATGCCCATGAAATCAATAGCATACTATCCGGTCTGTCTGGATGGGAACGGAGCTCCGGAGCCATTCCATTTGGTCCATACTATGGAAAACAGAGGGGATATGTTCTAAGCCAGGAGACAAGATTAGATTGTTGCCCGGCAACATTCCAAAAATTGTAAAAGGCAACAATGGGAACAGGAGGCAACAATCCAATGTTGCTGTAAAAACCCTTGAAAATCAAGGGTTAAACCCTTAAGCAACAGTGGCAACATTCTTATATATATAAATATAAAATAAAGGGTAATGTATATATAATACCCCTGCGCCCGCATACGCGTATATATATATAGAATGCTGTAGCCCGTTGTTGCCAAGGGGTAAAAAGGAGGCGTCAAAATGCTTGAAAAAGAACTTGAAAAGAAATTCACGGAAGCGGTGAAGAAATGTGGCGGTATCGCATTCAAGTTTGTCTCCCCCGGTAATGCCGGCGTGCCGGACAGGCTGGTGATACTCCCCGGAGGCCGGATCGGGTTCGTGGAGCTTAAACAGGAGGGGAAGAAGGCAACAGTACTGCAGAGTAAAAGGATACATGCCCTAAGAGAACTGGGGTGCGCAGCTTGTGTGCTTGACAGGGAGCCGGATATAGGCAGGGCAATCATGTACATAGCGTCAGATGCAGGAAAGGATCCGGCCTGGCAGGACTGGAAACTGAAAGAATTTCTTGAAGAATCAAGAAAGCGGGAGCAGCCATGAAGTTTGTACCGCATGATTACCAGAGGTACTGCATCAACCGTATGATATCAGATCCTGCCCTGGGCCTGTTTCTTGACATGGGACTCGGTAAGACCGTGATTACCCTGACCGCGGTCAATGACCTTCGGTATAACCGTTTTGAGGTCGGGAAGTCATTAGTAATAGCACCCAAGAAAGTGGCGGAGGATACCTGGATCCGAGAGGCCGGGAAGTGGGACCATCTGAAACTGCTTCGGATTATCCCCGTGCTGGGCAGCAGGGAAAAGCGGATAAAGGCCCTTAATACCCCGGGAGATGTGTATGTGCTGAGCCGGGATAATGTGCAGTGGCTTGTGGACCATTACCGCAACGCCTGGCCGTTTGACACGGTAATCATAGATGAGCTGTCCAGTTTCAAGAACCCGCAGGCCAAGCGTTTCAAGAGCCTGTGCCTGGTGAGGAACCACATACGCCGGATTTATGGGCTGACCGGTACACCGGCGCCAAACGGCCTTCTGGACCTGTGGTCACAGATATACCTGCTTGACCAGGGACAGCGGCTGGGGACAAGGATAGGCCAATACAGGGATGAATACTTCTCTCCGGCATCCAGGAACCGGGACACCATCTTTTCATACGCGCCATTACCCGGGGCCGACCAAGCGATCCAACAGCAGATAGCGGATATCTGTATCAGCCTGCAGGCAAAGGATTACCTGCAGCTTCCAGAGCGAATTGACAATGTAATACATGTGCGTCTTAATCCCAGGGAGCAGGCAGCATATGAGAAGTTTGAGCGTGAGATGCTTCTGGAAGTGGACGAGGCCACACTGGATGCCGGGTCAGCAGCGGTGCTTTCCGGTAAGCTCCTGCAGTTCTGTAATGGGGCCGTATATGACAATGACAAAAATGCAGTGGAGGTCCATGGCGAGAAGCTGGAGGCATTCAAGGAGATTGTGGAAGGCAGCCAGGGGAAACCGATACTGGTATTCTACAACTTCCAGCATGACAAGTCCCGTATTATCAAGTGCCTTCCGAAGGGGCTCAGGGTAGCGGAGCTTAAGGGGCCGGGCGTAATCAGCCAGTGGAATGAGCGGAAGATAGATGTGCTCCTGGCGCATCCGGCAAGTGCCGCTTACGGACTCAACCTCCAGGCGGGTGGAAACATCATCGTATGGTTTGGCCTTAACTGGTCCCTGGAACTGTATCAACAGGCAAACGCCAGGCTGCACAGGCAGGGACAGACGGATAATGTTATTATCCACCACTTGATTGTATCCGGGGGGATGGATGAGGATGTCATGGCAGCGCTGCAGAATAAGCAGGTTACGCAGGATTCCCTGCTTGCGGCCCTTAAGGCAAGGATAGCAAAAGTGAAAGGGGAAACGTGATGGAGGAAGTTAAGAAAACAGGATTGACCTTTATAGATACCAGGCGGCTGGCCAATATATCCTACAAGGATATCAAAAATGGTTTTGTAGGCTTCGGCTATTACCTGAAAATCATCCGGGATGAAAAGCTGTGGCAGGGACAAGGTTATGATAGCTTTAACGAGTTTTTGGGTGATGAATACGGCAAGGACAAGTCTTGGGCGTCCAGGTGTATCAACCTGTATGATAAATTCGGAATCCCGGTAGAGCCAGGGGAACTGCCGAGGCTGGAAGATGCATATGAGTCGTACAATGTCAGCCAGCTGATAGAGATGATACCTATGCAGGAGGAGCTGCAGGAGCAGGTCACCCCGGATATGTCGGTTAAAGCCATCCGGGCACTGAAGCCGAAAAAAGAGAAAAAAGTTGCGACCGTCGCAACCCCGGAGCAAGAACCAGAGCCCCGCCAGGAAGCCCAGCCGGAACCAGAGCCGGAACAACCCCACCCAGAGAAGTCAGGGAAGTGCATCCACCGGCCAGAATTTGACTGCACCCTGGAGGATGCCCATAAGCTCATCCCGGGAACCGGGGAGGACTGCAGCCGGGTGTGCTGCTGGGAATGCGTCAGGCGCGGTGACTGTGAGTTGGAATGTTATAGTTCGCAACGGCGCCCGGAGCATCTGGAAATCTCAAAGGCAGAGCCGGATTGTCCGCCGCTGGATGCCGCGGATGTGCAACAGGGAAAGACAGCCATCCCTTCCCAGGAGGAATGTGTTCTGGACTTCTATCAGCACCACATGTCCAAGCCGTGTGCGCAGGCCGCCAATGACGGGAACGTGAAACTGCTGAGGCAGGAGCTGATAAGCAATCACGGAGAACCCCATAACAGCGGGTCAACGGAGTACGGCTTTTATCAATGCGGCCCGGAACGGATTCATTTCCAGGATAATATGTGCGAGACATTTCTGAGCTTGACCTGGGGGAAGTACGTAAAGGAATTACTCAGCCTCTTGGGGAGTGCTGAGGATGAGGCATCAGAACATGAAAACGATGTTCCTGGTATGCCAGAATCCCAGGATACCGTGATTGATGGTGAATTCACAGAAATTCAGAACCCGGAGGAACCCATGACCGAGCTGCAGATTGCCCAAGATGAACTGGAGCGTGCCAAAAAGCTGCTTAATGATGGGCTAAAATGTGATGTGGATGAAAATGACATACATATCCGCCGGCTGAAAATAAAGGTTTGCGCCCTGGCCAGCTATGTGTGCGATTTGGATGACATCGTGAATCCGCCGCCTAAGCCAGAACAGCCGGAGCTTCCCTTGCTGAAAAACAATGACCAACGGGCTGCCTTCGTGGATGCATATGAGACGTGGCCGTTATGGATTGAGACGAAACAGACCGGAGAGCGGTACTACCGGTATGACCTGGAGGACGGCACCAGCATGGTGGTGAAGGTGTATCACGCAAGGATATTCGATGGATATGCGTCAGGAAGCTATGAGGCCCAATATCATGATGGTTATGGCCGGCATGAGTACTATCTGCTGCGGGATGGGAAGTTATTCCGGGATTGTGAGTCGAACCGGGGATTATTGATTGAGAAACTGAAAGAGATTCAGAAGGTGAAAAAAGGCTGTAACCAGAATTAGGTTTTCTGGGAGAACCGGAGAAAGGAGCCTGGATGGAAAGAGATTTTGAAAAAGACATCATAGAGCTGGATGCTGCAATAAAGTCCAACGCGGAACGGGATAATACTTTTACGTTGTCGGTACTGCAACGGGTGAAGGCAATCATGCTGCAACAGAAAGAAAAGCTGAAAGCCTATGAGGATACCGGCCTGACGCCAGGAGAAGTCCAATATTTAAAAGACAAAAGCGAGCCGAGAATGGTGGTGTGGACACCAGCATATCAATCATATTATTCAGCTGGTGATGAAGCAGAGTGCCTCTGTCCGGTATGTGATTCAGATGTGGTTGAGGATGATGATTATTTCTGTCCAACTTGCGGCCAGGCATTGAAATATCATGATGAACCAAACTGAAACTTTGATACGAAAGGAGAATCAGGAGATGTGCAAGGAGTGTATTAAAAAGGTACTTGAATGGTACAGCTTTGGCATCATCGTAGGAGCAGGATTTTATATAGGACTGAATCTTGCAGTACAGCTCCTAAAGGTGGTAACAGACGTAATGAGGCAGTGGTGTCTATGAGAAAGAAAGGCAGTAAGCAGTCCAAGGTTAGCCGCATCGACCGTAGCAAGGCCCTGGCCGCCCAGGCCGACGAGGCCATCAAGGAGCGCATCCGGACGGCGCCGGCCTACATGTACACCAGCCTGTGCCCGGTCCCGGAGCTGCGACGGCCGCCGAAGGGAGTGATTGTACGTGGCATCAAGACCTGTGTACTATGACTTGTATGATTGTGGCCAATATGACGGCCGGTACAGAGCAGCGGAGCTGATGGTAATGCTGGGCATCCGGCACCGGCAGCAGATAGAGCATTACAGTGATGTGGGTATCTTGTACCAAAAGCGATATACCTTTGCGAGGGTAGAGGACGGGAACGCGTCAGAGCTGGCCGATGAGTGGAACAGGGTGACGCAAGCGATGAAGGGATGTGGGTACGATTTGGGAAGAATACCGATTGTGGTAAAACGAGTATAGATAAAACAAGCCGGGGGATTACCCCGGCAATAAAAAACGACAGGAAAGAACGTATGTACGAAAAGAACAAGCGGTGGACACCCGCCAAGATGCTACCACCGCCAAACTAATACGTCTGAGCATATTATATCTGACTCAGACAGCTAAATCAACAGGAAAATAATACCAGGACTGAGGAGGGCAATATGATGGCAGAACAGGTGAATATAGATCGGATAATCATGCAGGTAATGGATAACGTGACGCAGGTGGTTGAGGAGCAGGAACGGCTGAATGAGGTCAAACAGATATTGTATATGTGCCTGTCCAGGTTCCAAATATTTGAGGAGGAAACAGCGCTTTCCGTGGATGTGGACCGCACAGTGGAGTATTTGAAACAATATCTCCTGCAGATGAAGCTGGAGGGATGTACTGACGGGAGCATCAAGGGATATAAGAATAACATTAAGAACATGCTGAATTATATCAATAAAAATGTGACTGAGATTACATACCAGGACCTTAAGGGATACATGGCCTATGGGAAACTGGTCAGAAAATGGAAAGACAGGACTTATAACAGTCAGCTGATATCCATTCGTAGTTTTTTCTCATTCCTTTATGCGGAGGATATGCTTCCGGATAATCCGGCCAAGAAACTTAAGGAAACTAAGGTGGAATATCGGATAGGTCCCACACTGCAGCCAGAACAGCGGGAAATGGTGAGATGCGCATGCGCGGATGAGTTAGAGCTGGCAATATGTGACATGTTATATGTGACAGGGATACGTGTATCTGAGTTGTGCGGCATGAATCAGTCAGACGTTGATTTTAATCGTAAGACGGCAATCGTATATGGGAAGGGGCGTAAGGAACGCCAGGTATGCCTCAATGGTCAGGTAGCCCTGCACCTTTGGAGATATCTTCAAAATCGGAATGACGACAATCCAGCCTTATTTGTTTCCCCACATGGACAATGCAGGCGCATCGGGGCCCAGACGGTTAGGAATATCCTGAAACGAATTAAAGAGAGGGACGAAGAGTTGGCGGATGTCAAGGTCACCCCGCATGTGTTCCGCCGTACTGTGGGAACCGATATGATTAACAAAGGGGCGCCGGCAGAGATAGTGAAGGAGGTACTGGGCCATGTCAAGATTGATACAACGCTTAAGTGCTATGCAGCTATTAGTAAGGACACCGTGCGGCAGGCACATGCACGTTTTGTAGGATAGGAGGAAATCGGATTGACAAGAAGATTATTGGAGGCGTATCTGCCGAATAAGCGGTTGATTGAGCGAAACAGGAATAAAATACAGGATGAGCAGATGAAAGAAATTCCTACTGTGCTGGGAAAAGTAAAGGGGTCAAGTCCTAATTTCCCATACATAGAACAGCGTTTTACAGTTATGATGGATGAACCAGTGGAAGCTGATAAACAAGCAGAGCGTATCAAAAGATTGGGTCAGGAGATTGATCAGGCAGAGAAAGAGGTGGATGAAGTGGAGCAATTTATTTCAGCTATTAAAGATACCAGGGATAAGGAGGTTTTGTCCCTTCGATATATTGAGGGAAAGAAAGCCATTGAGGTGGCTGGAATAGTTGGGTATACAAAAGGCCGTATTTCTCAAATAGTAAAAAAATACATAAAAGATTAAACAAATTAAACCAATTAAACAAAAAGGTATGCTATAATTATAATTGAGAAAAGTGTAAGCATTTAGGCATCCAGCAATGGGTGCCTTTTATATACCCAATTCCCGGCGCCTGAAACTCAGGGTGTCCGGGGCCTCCTTTAAATCGGGGATTTTCTTTTGGCGAATTTTGGTGTATGATGGAAGAAAAAATATCAGGAGACAAAAGATGATAAATAAATTTGATTTTGAATGTTCAATAGATAAAAATACGCAAATATTAAGAATAACAAATATTCCGGATTCTGATGTGTTATCTGTGCCTAATGACCTTGATAATCGAAAATATCTTTCATATACTTTACACAGAGCAGACTTGAATAAGGCTATAAAATTTCTGGAGCTTGCATTAAGTAATGATGATAAAATGGTAAGGATTGCCTTATTTGAATCAGCCTTGATTCACTATATAAAATGCTATACATCATCTGTTGGAAATAGAACTCAGTTAAACGAAACTCGAGTTTATAAGAATGTGGAGGGTGAAGCTATTAAATGTCATAGGATTATGAAGCGCATCCGGGATGGATATATTGCACATGATGAGGAAGATATCAAAGCAATAAAATTGGGCCTTGTGGTGAATAAGGAGAAAAAAATTAGGGGTATGCTTGCTCCTGAAATGCAAGCGGATTTTGATTATGTGGATAATATTCGTATATTGCGCAGGCTTTGTAAAGAGTCTTTGCATTTTGTGAATATCGTATGGGAAAAAGAGCATGAAAGAATATATGCAAAATATGTATCTAAGGATGTAGAAGAGATTAGGACCTATCCATTAATGAAAATTGAGGGAATAACATCTATGGAAAGTTAGTAGAACATATTATGAGATATGGTTTTATAATGAGAGACAGCTTTGGCTGTCTCTTTTTCTATGCTTAAAACAGCCAGATAGGAAGGTGAGGTGGTAAGGTGCTTAAGTCATGTAAATATTGTGGTCGTATCCATGATAGCCAATACGACTGCGGCAGGAAACCACAACCTCAAAAGAAGATAACCTACATAGACCGGTTCCGTAGCTCCCGGAAATGGAGAGAGAAGCGGGAGCAGATACGCCGGCGGGACAAGAACCTCTGCCAGGTGTGTATTCGCTACCTTTACGGTACAGACCGGCAATACAACTATGAGAACCTGTCCGTCCATCATGCCATACCCATAGAAGCAGATTATGACCGGCGCCTGGATGATGACAACCTTCTGACGGTGTGCGGGATACATCATGAGATGTGTGAGAGTGGAGAGATACCGTATGAGGTGGTGAAACAAATAATAGATGAACAGGAGGAGAGCCAATGAAAAGGAAAGCGCTATTTGATGGAAGGCAGAACTTAATTGAGAATCCAGAAAGCAGGATATTCTATGAATGTGATAGGAGGTTGTGCTCAATCTGCAATCCGGAATGTACCCACACATCAAACATCAGACATGCGCAGAACTTTCAGTGCGAGAATGGTGTATTTGTAGAGAGTAGGGTATCCCCCCGGGAGTTGTTCAAAAAATAAACACACTTCCGGACACCGACGCCCCACCTCCAAACACACAAAATCTTAGAAATGAGAATATCGGCCCAGAAAGAAGGTGACAGGATGGCAAGGCCAGCTAAATCAGCCAGGGTAAAGACTGGCACAATCACAAAAGAAGAAGAGGCACAGCGCCTTGAGCTGGAGGATAAGCTCCGCGGGAAGAATGACAAACTGGTGCCGCCGCTGTACCTGACGGAATCCCAGATGGAGATATTTAATTACATCATGGCCGAACTGCAGGAGGCCGACATCCTGGGTAACCTGGACCTGTTCATCCTGGCTCAAACCGCCATTGCTGTGGACCGCATCCAGGAGCTGGACCGGAAGGCCAACGATAAGAAGGAACTGCTCTTTGAGAATTCCTTCCGGATGGCCAGGGCCGAGGCATCAAAGGAATACTTCCGGTGCTGCAATGAGCTGTGCCTATCCCCTCAGAGCCGGGCGAAGCTGTCTATTGCGAAAGTGAGGCCTGGAGAGAAGAAAAAGACCATCATGGATTTAATCAATGAAGACGACGAGGACGAAGGTTAAGCACCCGGCGGTCGCATATGCTGAGGGGGTATGCCGGGGAAAGATTAAGGCGCCGAGGTACGTTATCCTCCAGTGTGCAGACTTTTTGCAGACGTACAAAGGGAAGAACAAGAAATATATCATCAATGAGAGTCTGCTGGATAAGATATATAAGATTCTTAAGGTGCTCAAGATGGCCAAGGGACCCAAGGCTGGGAGGTCCATCTATTCGGCGCTGGCCGGGTATCAGTGGCTGCTCATAACGGCGGTCCTCTGTACGGTCCATCGGAATGACAAACGGATGCGCCGGTACCAGACGGCGGTCCTGGAGATTTGCAGGAAGAATGGCAAAACATTTGTTGTTGCTGTTCTTTTTATTTTGCTCTTTTACCTGGAGCCGGCCTATTCCCGGTTCTTTTCCGTGGCGCCGGATGGGGCGCTGGCCCGTGAGATTAAGGAGGCTCTGGAGCCGTTGCTGGCAACCAACGTGGAGGTCTTTGAGGAAAATGAGTTTAAGGTGCTGCGGGACTACATCCTGCATAACCCCACAAAGACGAAGTACACGCCACTCAATTATTCCACCAGCAGGATGGACGGTAAGGAACCCAGCGTGTTCATTGCTGACGAGGTGGGGGCGCTGCCCACCTCCTATCCGGTGGAGGCCATGCGTTCCGGCCAGCTGCTCATCCGGAATAAGCTGGGGTTTATCATCTCAACCAAATACCCAACAGCGGACAACCCTCTGGAGGATGAGGTGGACAACGCCAAGAAAATCCTGGACGGCCTGATTGATGATGAGACGGTGTTCGCCCTACTCTATGAGCCGGACAATACAAAAGATTGGGCTACGGACGACACCATCCTGGCACATGGGAATCCTCTGGCATTGGAAATTGAGATGGTATGGGATGAACTGCTAAAGAAGCGCCGGAATGCTATCAACCGTGAGAAGCTGCGGGAAAACTTCCTGACCAAGCACTGTAACATCATCTATCAGGGTGCCGGGACAGAGACATACATCCCGATTGACCAGGTGAAGGCCTGCAAGGTACCGCGGATAGACTGGGCAGGCAGGGAGGTTTATGTGGGTGTTGACCTTGCAATGACAAACGATAACTGTTCCGTGACCATGTCGGCGGAGGAGGATGGAGCGATATTAAGCCATACTATGACATTCATACCGGAGGGAAGGATTGATGAGAAGAGTGAGTTTGAAAAGTTTGACTACAGGGCTGCCATTGCCGCGGGAACCTGCATTGCCTGCGGCGATATGACAGTGGATTACGGCGTGATTGAGGACTACGTGGCAGGCCTGGAAGAATCCAGGGGTGTGGTTATTAAGTCAATCGGATATGACCGGTATAACGCCCTGTCAAGCGCCCAGAAATGGGATAAGGATTACACAACAGTAGAAATACGGCAGCATTCGGATACCCTGCATCCTCCCACCAAGTTATTGGCGGAGATGGTGGCAAACCAGAAATGGCATTACGAGGAGAACCGGCTGCTGGAGACCAATTTTGAGAACGCGAAGTGTACCTATGACACCAACATGAACCGGTATGTCAACAAGAAGAAATCCAAGGGGAAGGTGGACGGAGTGGTGAGCATTATCAACTCAGTGTACCTGCTCCAACAGGATATCCTCTTTGACGACAGTGGTTTTACAGTGCAGGTGTGTTAGTTGCGATATCGCAACAGAGAGAGGAGTGATTGCATATGTGGTCCTTTCGGTTGAGGGCAGACCCGGAACCAGAGAAAAAAGAAACAGAATCCAATGAGGATGCATTACTGAGGGCCAGTCTGTCGGATGACTACATGACCAGGGACCAGGCCATGAACGTGCCGGCCTTTGCGGCCTGTGTGAATAAGATAGCGGAAACCGTTTCAACCATCCCTATCCGGCTTTATAGGCTGGTGGATGGGAAGCTGGAAGCAGTTGAGGGTGATGCCAGGGTTCGGCTGCTAAATGATGATACCGGGGACACCCTGGATGGGGTGCAGTTCAAGCGGGCGCTGGTCAGGGACTATCTGACCGGGAAAGGCGGTTATGCTTTCATCAACCGGACCGGGAACCAGATAAGGTCCCTGCATTACGTCAGGGAATCTGAGGTATCCTTCCTGTTCACATCAGACCCGATTTTTAAGGACTATGACATCATGATTCAAGGGACGAAATATAAGCCCTTTGAATTTCTGAAAGTGCTCAGGAATACGGAGGAAGGACGTTCCGGCAGGAGTGTGGTGGATGAGAACAGTGAAGTCCTGAGCGTAGCCTACCATTCCCTGGAGTACGAAAAGAACCTGGTCAAGACCGGCGGAAATAAGAAAGGGTTTGTCAAGTCGGCTAAAAAGCTGGCAGAACCGGCCATTAAGGCATTAAAGGCAGCATGGCACAGACTTTACCAGAACAACACGGAAAATGTCGTCATATTGAACGATGGGTTAGAGTTCCAGGAAGCCAGTAACACGTCTGTGGAGATGCAGCTGAATGAGAACAAGAAAACCAACAGTGACGAAATCTGTAAGCTGTTCAACATGCCGCCGGCTATGATAAACGGCGGCGCCACGGAGCAGGATAAGACGAACTTCGTCCAGTACTGTCTGAATCCGATCTTAAAAGAAATTGAGTGTGCCCTGAACCGGGACCTGCTTCTTGAATCAGAGAAGGGGTCCTTTTATTTTGCAGCGGATACGTCGGAGCTGACAAAAGGGGACATTGAAAAACGTTTCCGGGCCTATGAAACGGCCTGTAAGAACGGATTCATGCAGATTGATGAGATACGTCTGCGGGAGAACATGCCGCCATTGGGATTGGATTTTGTCCGCCTGGGTCTGCAGGATGTGCTGTATGACCCGGTGACAAAACAGTTTTATATGCCAAATATGAACCAAACCGGCGGACTCGGACAGAAAGAGTCAGAGCCGGAGCAGAAAGAAGGTGAAAAGAAAGATGAGGATTGAACTAAGGTCGGACAGCGTGGTGATTGAAGGCTATGTCAATGCCGTGGCCAGAGATTCGCGGCCTATGAGGGACCGTAAGACCGGGAAACGGTTTGTGGAGCAGATTGTACCGGGGGTGTTTGAGCGGGCGCTCAGGCATAATGAAGTACAGTTGTTACTGAATCATGATAAGACAAGGAATCTGGGTTCGACAAGCACCAATCTGGAACTGTATGAGGACAGCATCGGACTCCATGCCAGGGCGGAGGTCACGGACCCGGAAGTCATTGAAAAGGCCCATAAGAAGAAACTCAGAGGCTGGTCCTTTGGGTTCCGGGAACGGGACGCCAGCACGGAGGATATCCATGACGCTCTGGAGCGCCGGTATGTGGAGGATATGGACCTGGTGGAGGTTTCCATCATTGATGAGAGGAAACAGCCTTGCTATGAGGGCACCAGTGTTGAGGTGAGGGCAGAGGGTGATATGGTCCTGACACCGGAGCCATTGGAAGTCCGCGCGGATTATGTGGAGGTTAAGGAAACAAAGGAAACGATTGATATGAGTAAGTATCACAATAGAATCAAGGAATTAGAGAAGGAGAAAGCAGAATGAGAAAGAAAACAGTTGTAAGGCAGTACATGCAGTATCGTGCAGAGGACTTAAAATCTCTTACGGAGCAGCGGGCCGACCTGGTCCAGCAGATGAAGGACCTCACATCCACCGCAGAGATGGAACAGAGGGCATTTTCAGAGGAAGAGGACCAGAAGTTTGATGACCTGGACAAACAGGTGAAGGCCCTGGATAGCACTATTGAAAAGTTGGAACGTGCCAGGGACCTGAAATTGAATGTTACCAGCACAGAGAAACATGAGGACCTGAAACAGGAGGAGCTGGAAGAACGTGCTTTTGCGGCCTATATCCGTGGGGAGGTCCTGGAGGAACGTGCTGGTGAGATGACAAAGACCGATAATGGCGCCGTTATCCCCAAGACGATTGCGAACCGGATTATCAAGAAGGTGGAAGACATCTGCCCAATCTATAAGATGGCGACCCGGTACAATGTAAAAGGGACTCTGTCAATCCCGTACTATGCGGCTGATGGTAACACAATCAGAATGGCCTATGCAGAGGAATTCAAATCCCTTACCAGCACCAGTGGGAAGTTCACCAATATCGAACTGACTGGATACCTGGCCGGCGCCCTATCCAAAGTGTCCAAGTCCCTGGCGAATAACAGCCAGTTTGACATCGTGTCGTTCGTTGTTAATGAAATGTCTGAATCGATTGCAAGGTTCCTTGAGGCGGAACTGCTGCATGGAACTGATGCCAAGGTTGAGGGGCTGAAGGGCGTGACACTCAGCGTGGAAACAGCAGCGGCATCCGCCGTCACAATGGATGAAATCATCATGCTGAAGGACAAAGTGAAGGATGCCTTTCAGGCAAAAGCCGTATTCATTATGAACAGCGCGACCAGGACGGCCTTGCGCCTGCTGAAGGATGGTAATGGCCGGTATCTCATGCAGGATGACATCACGTCCCCCTTCGGTACGACTCTCCTGGGGAAGCCGGTTTATGTGTCAGACCAGATGGACGGAATGGAGGCGGGGAAGACAGCCATTTACTATGGGGACCTGTCCGGCTTGGCTGTAAAATTGTCCGAGGATGCATCCGTGCAGGTCCTCCAGGAACGATATGCGGATGAACATGCCATAGGTGTGATTGCATGGATGGAGTTTGATGCTAAGGTCGAGAATGCCCAGAAGATTGTCAAACTGGTCATGAAGGCATCCGCTTAAGGAGGCAGGACATGAAGGTCAAGGCACTGAAATCATTTACAGGCGTCATATCCATGTATGCTGGTGAGGTCAGGGACATCCGGACGCAGATAATCCTGGATGACCTTACCGCAGCCGGGTATATAGAGCCTGTGACGCCGAGAAGGAGCGCGAAGGATGAGGGCAAGCGAGATAGCACTTAAGGACATCTGCCGGCAGATACGGACGGAAGAGGCATACCTGACGGAGGAGGACAGGCAGTACCTGGAAATCCTCCTTCCGGCAGCCATGGATTATGTGAAGGGATATACCGGCCTTGATGAGGCTGCGATTGATACACATGAGGATATCACAATTGCCGTCCTAGTACTTGTCTCCGATATGTACGATAACAGGCAGATGACCGTGGACAAGAACAATGTCAACCGGGTTGTGGATACCATCCTGGGGATGTATTGTGTCAACCTGTTGTAAGGTGGTGATTGTATGAATGCAGGGGCATACCGGGAATTAGTGGTAATTGAAAAAAGTGGGTATGCAGAGGATGATATCGGCAACCAGATACCGTCATGGACAGAGTATTACCGTGGATATGCCTACATGAACAACCTGTCAGGCTCCGAGTATTGGGAGGCCGCGCAGACACAGTCCCAGAACACAATTATGTTCGTTTTCCGATATCATCCGCTGTTGGGCGCCATGAATACGAAGGAATACCGGTTGATGCACCGAGGCAAGGCTTATAACATCACCAGTATTGATAATGTGCAGTATAAGAATGAAACCGTGAAAATCCGTGCCACAGCAAAGGAGTGATGTCATGTCAGGAATTGGGATTGACTCTCTGGGAAAAGAGATTGCCAAAATGATGGAGGAATATGCTTCTGAGGTGGCAGCCGACATAAAGGCAGAGGCCAGGGCGGTAGCAAAGGAGACGGTGAAGGAACTGAAAAAGACATCCCCAGATGGGTCTGGGAGCAGGAAGGGGCATTACAAGGATGGTTGGGCATCCAAGGTGGAAACAGAAAATGCTGTATCCATAGGAATTCGGATATATAACAAGAAAAAACCTGGCCTTACCCACCTGTTGGAAAAAGGACACGCAAAACGAGGCGGAGGCCGGGTGGAAGGCATCCCGCATATCGGCCCTGCGGAAAAGCAGGCTGTCAAGGATTATGAAAAACGGCTGAAAGGGAGGTTATCACGATGACAGAGAAGGATGTATGCCGGATGGTCAAATCATCCGGGTTCCCTGCGGCTTACCATCACTTTGAGGAGGGGCAGGAACCAGGGAAGCCTTATCTGGTGTATCTGTACCCAGAAACTAATAACTTTTCTGCTGACGGGATTGTTTACCAGGGCATCAATAAACTGGACCTGGAACTGTATACGGATATAAAAGACCTGGAAGCAGAAAAAAGCGTGGAGACCGTGCTGAAAGAGCATGGCTTTTTCTATGAGAAAACAGAGGCGTACCTTGAATCTGAAAAGATGTATGAGGTGCTGTATGAAATGGAGGTATTAATCAATGAATAAAGTCAAGTACAACCTTAAGAACGTGCATTACGCACCACATACAACCGGAGAGGACGGGGCAATTACGTTTGCCAAACCGTCACCCATCCGGGGTTCCGTCAGCATTGCCCTGGATGCGCAGGGCGACATCTCCAAGTTTTACGCGGACGGAATCACTTACTATCAGGCCGCCGCCAACAATGGCTATGAGGGAGACCTGGAGGTGGCCCTGCTGCCGGAGAGCTTCCGGACGGATGTCCTGGGAGAGACCTTGGATGGAAAGAAGGTCCTGATTGAGAAAGCGGATGCCAAGCAGGCCGCATTTGCCCTGCTTTTTGAGTTTGACGGCGACGAGAAGGCTATCCGGCACGTGTTGTATAATTGCAGCGCTACCAGGCCATCTGTGGAGTCCCAGACCAAGGAGGAATCCATTGAACCGGTAACGGAGACACTGACTATCTCTGCGACACCCCTCCCGGACGGAAGGATTAAGGCGCGGACCGGTGATACAACGGATGAGGCAACCTATACCGGTTGGTATGACAAGGTATACGAGACAGTCGCATCCAACCCAGCATAATGGAGGCAGGACATGATAAGCAAGGAAATAGAGATTGATGGGAAGCTGGTGCCGTTCAAGGCATCGGCTGCCATCCCAAGACTGTACAGGGCGCGGTTCCGGCGGGATATCTTCCGGGATTTGATGCGTTTGGGAAAGGCCGTGGAAGGGGAGGAGGTCCCCATCAGCGACCTGGAGCTGTTTGAGAATGTGGCATACATAATGGCGCTTCATGCCGACCCGAAACAGCCGGGTACCCCGGAGGAGTGGCTGGACCAGTTCAACACGTTCTCCATTTACACGGTGCTTCCCCAACTCCTTGACCTTTGGCATCTGAACATTGAGACGGATGTGGAGGCCAAAAAAAAACGAAGCCGAGCAGCCGGGAAATGACAACGCCCCTGTTCATGCTCCGGGCAGCCCAGCTGGGGGTAGCGGTCAGTGACCTTGACCTGCTTACCATTGGGCTGGTCCTGGACATGTTCACGGAGTCACAGAACGATAGTTATAAGTACCCGAACCTGGCAACCCAGGAGGATTTTGATAAGTTTTAGGAGGTGGTATCGTGGCAGACCGTATCAAAGGAATCACAATAGAAATCGGTGGTGATACCACCGGTCTAAACAAGGCATTAAGCGGCGTCAATAAAGAAATCAGCAGCACACAAGGCCAGCTTAAGGATGTGGAGAGGTTGCTGAAACTGGATCCGACCAACACAGAGCTGCTGAGGCAGAAGCAGAAGCTCCTGGCGGAAGCGGTACAGGGGACCAAGGGCAAACTGGATACGCTGAAAGAGGCAAATAAGCAGGTGACGGAATCGGCCTCGAATTACGATGCCTGGAAAGAAAAGTATGACCCAATCAAGAAACAGATAGATGAGACCAAAAAGAAACTGGGAGACCTAAAAGAACAGTCCAGGAATGCCGATGAGCAGCTGGCAAATGGGGAGATATCGCAAGAGAAGTATGACGCCCTGCAGGAGGAAATCAAGAAAACCTCCAGCGAATTAAAAACGCTCCAGAAATCAGCTAAGGAGGTATCGGATGAATTCGGGAACCCGGTAGCGCCGGAGCAGTACGATGCCCTGCAGAGGGAGATTGCTGAAACGGAGCAGCAGCTTAAGTCCCTGGAGGACCAGGCCGGGAAGGCCAATACAACGTTGCAGCAGATTAGTGCAGCCGGCGATAAGTTTCAGGAGGTCGGACAGAAAATAGAAGGCGCTGGGAAGAAACTGCTTCCGGTCACGGCCGCTGTGGCCGGCGTGGGGGCTGCCGCGGTAAAGACAACGGCAGACTTTGACGAGTCCATGTCTAATGTGTCAGCCATCAGTGGGGCCACAGGTGAGGAGTTTGACCAGTTAAGGGACAAGGCCAGGGAGATGGGAGCAGAGACGAAATTTAGCGCATCTGAGGCCGCAGACGCCATGAGTTACATGGCAATGGCCGGGTGGAAAACAGACGATATGCTGAACGGTATCAGCGGTATCATGAATCTGGCAGCCGCATCTGGAGCAGACCTGGCAACAACATCCGATATCGTGACGGACGCCCTTACCGGTATGGGATACACGGCAGCGGATGCCGGGCGCCTGGCCGATGTCATGGCGGCGGCCTCCAGCAATGCGAATACCAATGTGGAGATGATGGGTGAGACATTTAAATACGTCGCTCCGGTCTGCGGCTCCCTGGGATACTCCATGGAAGATACTGCCCTGGCGGTTGGGCTGATGGCCAATAGCGGAATCAAGGCCAGCCAGGCCGGTACTCAGCTGAGGGCAGCCATCACCAACATGGTCAAGCCGACCGAAGCCATGGAAGGCGTCATGATGGAGCTGGGGATTGAGATTGCCAATGAGGACGGTTCCATGAAATCCCTGGATGAAACATTGAAGATTCTGCGCGAATCCTTTGCTGTCACCACGGAGGAACAGAAGGCCCAGCGCCTGGCCACCCTGGAACAGCAGGCCGTTGCGGATGGGTACGGGGACACACTTAAGGGATTATCGGAGGAAGAAAAGTATTTTCAGCTTGCCATGTATGCCGGCCAGGAGCAGATAAAGGACATGTCTGAGGCCCAGTTTAAGAAACAGGCAATGGATAAACTGGGAATCAAGGTGACCAAAAAGACCAATAAAGCACAGGTAGCACAGAACCTTGCTCTTGCTCTGGGGACTCAGGCCATTGAAGGGCTTACCCAGGAGCAGCAGTCCGCAGCGGCGGCAACCCTGTTTGGTAAGGAAGCCATGAGCGGTATGCTTGCCATTATCAATGCCAGTGAAGACGATTACAAGAAACTGTCGGATGCCATAGCCAACTCAGAGGGCGCGGCGGAGGATATGGCGGAAACCATGCAGGACAATCTCAACGGACAGCTGACCATCCTCAAAAGCCAGCTGCAAGAGGCGGCAATCGCGATTGGAGACGCGCTGATACCTAAAATACGGGCACTTGTGGCAAAGATACAGCAGTGGACGGACTGGTTTAATAGACTGGAGGATTCACAGAAGCAGACTGTCATTACGGTTGGACTGATTGTGGCCGCGATAGGGCCCTTATTGATTGCTATTGGGAAGGTATCAACAGGTATCGGCGCGGTAATGAGTGCAGTGACTGCGCTTGGTCCCATGCTGGCTGGATTATCGGCGGCGGGGGGCCCCATAATGTTGACTGCGGCTGCCCTGGGAGCAATTGCTTATGCAGCATATGACGCGAAGAAAAGAACCAATGAATATTATAATAAAGCCGTGGAGCTTACTGACCAGGAACAGCACCATAAGGAGATGATAGATGAATTATACAGCTCATATGAGCTTATGAACCAAAGTCGTGTAGATGCTGTTAATAGTGTAGAAGCGGAAGCAGCAAAGGAACAGGAATTGTTTAGTGAGCTGCAGAAAGTTACGGATGAAAACGGAAATGTAAAAGCGGGTTACGAAGAACGAGCAAAGTATATTCTGGGAGAATTATCAACGGCTCTGGGACAGGAATATGAGTTGACTGGAAATCAGATACAGAATTACAAAGATATGTGTGACAGTATTGATGACTTGATTCTCAAGAAACAGGCAAATGCGTTAATGGATGCTAATGCAGAAGCTTACGCCGAAGCACTAAAAAATAGGACAGATGCATTCATGAAATACAATGATGCACAAAAGGATGTAGAAGAAACAACCAAAAAATTAGAGGAGTCGCAACGTCGGGAAGCGTTACTTCAAGAAGACCTCAATGCTCTACGAGAAAGCGGAATTGTTCACATGCTTGGACTTTCCAACGAATCGGCATATCTTGCTGAGAAAGTGAAGGAAGCATCGGAAACTACTAAAGGATACGAGGCTAAACTGTCTGAATTGGACCAGACACTGCTGGACGCAGAAACAGCTTATGTCGGATATAAGACTGTTATGAGCAATCAGGATATGCTGATTGCGGCAAAGGATAATCAAGAACTATTGGCTGATGCTGTATTAATGGCAAGCAATAGTTTTCAGACGGCGGAATCATCAACAAAGGCTTCGTTAGAGCGTCAGTTGCAAGACTTTACTGACAAATACCAGGCTATGAGAGCAGCTGTGGAGGCAGGAGCGCCGGGTGTAGTGCAGGCAGATGTTGACCAAATGAAGGTATTGGTTGACCGAAGTAAGGAAGAGCTTGACAGATTGCCAGATGTGATAAGGGAAACGGTAGGGAAGAACGCTCTTGCGGCTGCTGCAGAAAGTAATGACGGATATCGGTCGGCTGGAGGGGAATACGCAAGAAAACTGGCAGAGGGAATTGATGGCGGGAAGGGCGAAGTCGCTGATGCGATGACAGATGTGGCCAATAAAACGCAATCTATAATGGAGGGACTTACCCCATTGGCTGAAACCTGGTCAGGAGATATGATGAAAGGTTTTGTCGCTGGGATTAAGAGTAAAACTTCTGAAATAGCGGAAGCCTGCCGGAGTGTGGCGGGCACGGTCTCTGACTACCTGCATTTCACCCGACCGGAAAAGGGGCCGCTCCGCTATTACGAAGAATGGATGCCTCATATGATGCAGGGCCTGGAAGAAGGTATTAGGGGAAATATGTGGCGCGTAACAGACCAGATGGCAGCCCTGGCCGGGAGTATGGACGTCATGACCATGGATATGTCAGGCGGCGGGGAACAGAATGGCAGCGTCACACAGCAGGTCATTTCATTGCTGGAGACATATCTTCCGGACATTGCCTCCCAAAAGTACGTCATGATGGACGGGAAGGCCCTGGTGGGCAAGACTGCGGGACAAATGGACCGGAAATTGGGCCAGGTACAGGCCCTTAAGGAGCGGATAGGATGATACATCAAAGCGTGAGCATAAACGGCATTGACATGCTGTCAACTTATGGGATGGCACTGGCAAACAGACATTGTGTTCAGCCGCCGGTACCAAAGACAATCTATCAGGATGTTCCGGGGGCCGATGGCTCCCTGGACCTCTCCACAGCGATTGCGGGCCGGATTATATATGAACGGAGGGTAATTACTCTTAATTTTGGATGCGGTTATCCGATGGACAAGTGGCCGGAGGTGTTTTCAGAAGTCCTACGAAACTTCCACGGCAGAGAAGGAAAACTAATATTCGATGATGACCCGATGTACTATTATGCCGGGCGCATGACGGTATCTGAATACTCCAGAGCAAGGACCTTGGGAACATTCACTATCAGCGTGAATGCTGACCCTTATAAGTATGAGCTTACGGCGTCAGACGAGGACTGGTTATGGGATTCATTCTCCTTCGAGAAAGGAGTAATCCGTGATTATAAGGAACTGGAGGTGAGTGGCAGCCTGTCCATTAACGTCCCAGGCACGCAGAGATGGGTTATTCCTGAAATTACGGTATCAGCTGCTATGACGGTGAGCTATGGCGGCAAGGACTATGAACTGAAACAAGGAACGAATAAGATATACGACATCGTTATAAAGGAAGGGGAGAACGTGCTCATGTTCACCGGGACCGGGACGGTTACCATATCGTACAGGGGAGGAATATTGTAAATGTATCGGGTATATGTAAAAAACGTGAATGGAGAATACCCCATATACGAGCCGCTTGATGATATGCTTCGGATATTTGAGCCAGTGCTTACCCAGGAGATGGGAAGCGCCGGCTCTTTCACATTCCGGGTGTACAAAGGGCATCCATATTATAAGCAATTGAAAGTCCTGACGTCTGAGGTGATTGTTTATGATGATGGCGCATGTGTATTCTGTGGCCGGATGTGGAGACCGGAACAAGACTTTGATAATATGGTCGCGGTTACCTGTGAGGGAGAGCTGACGTATCTTCTGGACAGCCAGCAACGCCCCTTTACGTACACTGGAGGGATAGACGGATACATAGGACAGCTTCTTGACGTACATAACAGCCAGGTGGACGCCAGCCGGCAGATTAAAAAAGGTAACATAGTGGTGAGTGGGGATGGTGGATACAAAGAGTGGATCGTCCAGGGCTTCTCAGACACGCTCACACTATTGAGGCAGTTACCGGAATCATTTGGGGGCTATCTCCGTATCAGGCATGAGGCGGGAGTGCGTTATCTGGACTATCTGTGGGATTATGGCGGGATTAACAGTCAGGTAATCCGGTTCGGGGAGAACCTGCTGGATTTGACACACTATGTTGATGCCACGCAGATTATAACATGTCTGATTCCCCAGGGGGCAGATGTGGAGTACAAGGATGAGTCAGGGGAGACACAGTCCAGGGCAGTAGATATCACATCCGTTAATGGAGGTGTAGACTACATCGAGAACGCGGAAGCCGTGGAACAGTACGGGAGAATATGGGGATATCAGAAATGGGACGACGTGACGGAACCTGGTATATTGCTTGCTAAGTCCAGGGAATACCTCAAAGAGGCTTCAACCCTTCCTGCCTCAATGGAAGTATCTGCTGTGGACCTGGCAGCCATAGACAGCACCGTACAACAATTTCAATTAGGATTCTGGACGGATGTATCCAGTGACCCTCATGGAATCAATCAGAAGTTTCTGCTTACACGGCGGGAAATCAATCTGCTTGACCCTGGCCAGGGGAGTATAACACTGGGGCGGCAGACGGAGACTCTGACCGGAACCACGGTCAAGAACCAGACAGCTGTATCTGAGCGCATTGAGAAGGTGGCAGAAGATACGGCTCAGGAGATTAACCGCAGGGTGGAGAATGCCACACAGCTCATTATGGGAGGTAAGGGAGGCTATGTCGTCATTGACAACATAGAACCTGATACCGGGAATACGACCACACCGTGGCGTATCCTCATCATGAACACGCCGGATAAGGAGACCGCTACAAATGTAATCCAGTTCAATCAGAATGGCATCGGCTTTTCGACAACCGGAATCAATGGGCCGTATAAGAATGCATGGACCATTGACGGGAACCTGGTGGCTGATTTTATCACTGCCGGTCAGATGCTGGCGGACCGAATCCGTGGAGGGACGTTGGAGCTTGGTGGGAAGGGACTTGGAAAAGATGGAGTCATAATAATAAAAAATACTGATGGGGAAGAGCTGGCGCGATTTGACAAGAACGGAATAACAATCAATGAGGGTAACATCAACATGACATCAGGCAGTATCACACTGCCAGGATTCAAGCTGACATCCGGTGGTGTCCTTACTCTTGACGGTACAAGTAATAATACAACGGTGGGAGCCAACCTGATTAATGTTAATACGCTCCGGGTTGCGGACCAAATAATGGCCAGCGGGGCATCGTTTAACATAGGTGGTATGTATAGTACGGGCAGTTATGTCCACGGCAGTTTCATGGGTGACTTCCATGGCTCATTCTATGAGACATCGGACCGTAGGAAAAAGAAGCATATAAAGCCGCTCAAAGAAGGGCAGGCCCTGGCACTGGTGCTGGGACTTAAACCTATATCATTTGTAATGAAGGAAACAGGTGAGCCTATGCTGGGATTTGTAGCGCAGGACGTGGAGAAGCTGCAGAAGCAGTTAGGAATCCACCTGCCGCTGGCATCCATGGATGAGGATGGGTATTATTGTATCCCATACATGCATTACATTGCCGTTTTGACCGGTGCAATCCAGGCCCAGCAGATGCAGATAGACCGTTTAACAAGGAAAAAGAAAGAGGTGATAAACGATGGCTGACATCAGTAAAGAGATTAATGACTTCCGGGTTGCGGTGTATGGGCGGGATGTTCGGGAAAGTATGATATCCTTGGCCGAGAAGGTCAACGAAGAGGTTGAGACTAATACAACCCATGTGGATGAGGCAGTGACTACTGCCAACGGAGCGAGCCAGAAAGCCACTAAGGCATCGGAGGAGGTACAGAAAGCCATCACAGAGGCCAATACGACCCTGCAGGAGGCCAATGCCGCAAAGGTATCTGCCCAGGAATCGGCCACGGCCTCAGCGGGTTCCGCATCCGCGGCGGCAGGCTCTGCGTCTGCTGCATCCGGAAGCGCGGCAAATGCAGCGGCAAGTGCAAAAGCGGTGGAGGATATTGCTGCGGGATTGGGGGGATTTGACGGGACGGCCACATCCGTCAAGGCAACAGATACACAGGGGCTTGTCGTGGCTGCCGGAGCGGATAGTAATGCCCAGGCCCTGCTGGATGCGCTGGCCCGTAAGGTTGCCCTGGAGCTGGTAAGCAATACAGCCCTTACCACGAAATTGGCGGATTATCTTAAAAAGACTGATATCGTGCAGACAGAGTCCACAGCTACAAATAAGGTCCCATCCAGCGCGTACCTTAAGCAGGTAAAAGATAGCATAGATAGCAATTTAGAATTTAAAACAGGTCAGGCAACCATAAACTCTGATTGGGCCACAGGTTCGGCAAATTATTATGCTATAGGAAAACAATGTGTAGTAAATGCCCTTATCACGTTGAAGCAAGATACAACAGTTAATAATACATTGGTAATCAGCGGATTGCCTATATCAGCCCAGGAAAAAGTATGTTTGTTTCATGGTGCGGGAGGATATGGAGTTTTTAAAGTGATTGCCGACACCGGCAACATAACGATTGATTCTGGAGCTAAAGGCAACAGTATATTTTATTTTGAGATGATTTATCCTATTAAATAATCATTTACACCAGCTTTATGCCACCTTTACTGACGCCATTTACATAGACGCTGAGCGCATTTGAGTCTGGGTTGTAAAATAATGATAATTGCCCATCGGTTGTACTGCGGGCGTATTTGTTTCCATCACGAAAATTTATAAAATTGCTATTTGTGATAAGAAAAAATGAGTCGTAACCTGCAAATCAGGTCCCTAAACCAGGGGCTTATTTTATTGCCCGGAAGGGCAGAAAGGAACAAATATATGAATGAAAAAATCTTACTGAAAAATGGCAAGGAGTACCCTCTGGTCATCGGCGGAACATCCTCCACGCCCCGCACTCTGCAGCTTATCTTCCAGGCCGCCGAACCATTGGAGGATATCGTGGCCTTGTTTGCGGATGCGGCAGCCACGGAGCAGATTAAGACTGTCAACGAGGATGGCAGCACCCTGGCCGTATACGATGGCTATACGGTGCTGGATAACCCAAAGAGTATTGATGACAACTATCTTATTACCCCGGAGCAGTACGGGGATGACGGTGCCGTCACAGCCGAGGCCGTATATGGCCGTGTGGCGCTCCTGACGCTCTCCCAGCCGAGTGTAGAGGCCGCGGTGGAGCATAACAGGGCTGACATTGATTTTCTGGCTGTGATGACCGGGACAGATTTATAGGAGGTGAGACCATGGATGTAAAAGGACTGGCACAGAAGTATTACCCGAGATTATGGGACATTGACCGGCTTAAGACCCTGGTGGACGCGGGTAAATTATCCGAGGCGGACTACAAGGAGATTACCGGAGAGGACTACACAAAGTAAGGAGACATCATGGGTGTGATAGCACAATACATAAGTGTTCATTGGGTGGAATGGTTGTTTGTAGCCATCTCCACCCTTTTAGGATTTGGGTACCGGCAGATACTCAAAAGACAAAAAGAGGAATCCGTAAAGACAGCGGCCCTCCATGATGGTATGCAGGCACTTTTGAGGGACCGTATCATACAGGCCTACAATCATTATCAGGATAAGACATTTTGCCCGATATATGGTAAAGAGAATGTTAAGCGGATGTATGACGCATACCATGTCCTGGGCGGTAATGATGTGGCAACAGAGCTTAAGGACAAACTTATGAAGATGCCGGAGGAGCCGGCAGAAAGAGAGGTATAGAGTATGGATTTATCGTTTTTTAGCAATTACACAGTGGTGGTTATCGTGGGCATTTGCCTGATTACAGGCTACATAGCCAAAAAGTGGGTGAAAGACCTGGATAACAAATACATCCCCACCATGGTGGCCCTGCTGGGTGCAGCTCTCAACATCTGGATTATGGGCGGGGTAAGCCCGGATATCATTCTGGCCGGGGCCTTTAGCGGGCTGGCAAGTACGGGCCTGCACCAGGTGTTTAAGCAGCTCATAGAGGGTAAACAGTAATTGCGATATCGCAACTTGTGACGTCACAACTTTTCATGGCCTGGGAATAGTCCCGGGCCTTATTTTTTTGATTGGAGGAAAACACTATGAGTAAAACAGCAGCAGGATTAATTCAGCACTGCAAGGACAAACTGGGCACACCCTACGTTTACGGTGCCAAAGGTGAGGTCCTTACCCAGGCCATCCTGGACCGCCTGGCCCGAGAGAACACAGGTACATACACATCCACCTACAAAGCCAAGGCGGCCAAGTACATAGGCCGGCGTTGCACGGACTGCAGCGGCCTCATCAGCTGGTACACTGGGCGCATCCGCGGCAGTTACAACTACCACGACACAGCCGTGGAGCGAATAGGTGTTGACCATCTGAATGAGTCCATGGTCGGCTGGGCGCTCTGGAAGCCGGGCCACATCGGGGTATACATAGGTGATGGTTGGTGTATTGAGGCCAAGGGCATCAATTATGGGACTATCAAGTCCAGAGTGACCGCCACACCCTGGCAGAAGGTCCTCAAGCTCTGCGACATCGACTATACCCCGGTACCAATGACATACACCCAGGGCTTTCAGCCGGCCGCAGACGGCCAGCGCTGGTGGTATCAGTTTACAGACGGCAGCTATGCGGCCAATGGCTGGTACTGGCTCCGGGAGGCCACGGACGGCACCTGTGGTTGGTATCTGTTTGACAGCGAGGGCTACATGCTTACCGGCTACCAGGTGGACGCTGCCGGCGAGGCATTTTTACTTTGCCCAGTCAAGGGCAGCGACGAGGGCAAGTGCATGATTACAGATGCTAGGGGTGTGCTCCGGATTGCAGAAGAATACGACATGGCAAATCGACGGTACGTGTTCGAGTGGTAGATTTATTAAGCTTACTAGAATGCTACAATGGTCGAGTTTAGAGGAATAAATTTTGATTGTTTATAAAGGCAACAAAGAGAGAGTGGATAAATTTTTCGTTGAGGTATATGGGAATAGCGGGAAACTTTTGTGTATATAATGTTCAATTAAATTAATGTAGAAAAGATATTCATATAATTGGTAAATCTTAACAGTTTCATAACAGAATATTAGCAGTACTCTATCGACATTTTCCCTACGACATGCTAATATAAGCTATAGGGGGTGGGGTGATTGAAATCGTAGATCCGCATGTTCAATATAGAACGTTGAAAGCGGCTGAAGACACATTTGCTGCGATAGAAATGGTATTAAGTCAATTGAGTATGAAAGATGTAAGTTATATTGATGAAGAGAGAGCACTGACAATTTTAGCAAAGGTTTTGATGCTTGGGGAACAACAAGATGAAAGTTAATCAGTTAAACGGCAGAGTCGAATAAATCGGCTCCGCCGTTTTTATACAAAAGAGGAGAGACCGACAGTTACCTGCCAGTCTCATTTGTGAGAAACATGCGCCACTGACAGTTGCAATATTACAGAATCAAGCACAGGTTCCACAACTAAAATATAACAGGTAAATATGAAGAATTATGAATAATGATATGATAAAGGCGGGAACCGGATGTGACCGGGCCCGCCTAAGTATTATTTATATGGAGAATCGAATAATTTAAATATGGAAGAAATAAATTTGCAAGTTTACAAACTCTATACACATGGTTAAAGCCTGTTTGCCGCAGGCATGGCAGCTCTTAAAGGGTTTATCCAGGTTATAGGCAATCCTGGGCAGATAACCCGAGTCCTCCAACAGGGTAAACAGAGGAAAGAAGATAGCCATGGGCGGCAGCATTACCGAGACAACCCAGGCCAGGACCCGGTAGACTCCCAATATCAGCAGCCCGTGAAGCCATTGGGGGGCGCCTGCGGCCATGAAGGCTTTGGTGAGCTGGTCCTGGAGGCGGAACAGGGCGTCCGCCAGCATCTGGGAGGGGTAATTGGCGCCTGTGATGGTGAGCCAGAATACCACGGCCAGCATTCCTATCATGACGGGATAGCCTGTAAAACGGTTGGTGAGAATCTTATCCAGCTTACGGTCCCCCTCATTGTAGCCGTTTTTGTGGAACTGGACCGTATCACGGCATATTTTTTCTGCCGATGCCACCAGGGCAGCCACGATGCGGTCCTTTAGAATTTCATTGGTAATGCCGTACTTGGCCAGATGCTCCCTGGCCTGTGACAGGGCAAGGCTTATCTCAGGCACTTCCAGTATATCCTCATTCAGATATTCCCTTAATTCTTTCATAAGGGACGGGTCGCTGTCCAGAAGCTTTAAGGTGAGCCAGCGTGAGCTGACCTTTCCCTCCACCCTGGCCTTTACGGCAGGCTCTGCCATGGCGATGGCCTGTTCAATAATGGGGGAGTACTCCACCTGGTAGGGAGAGGCGGTTTGTGTACCTTCCACCAGGTCATCCAGCTGTTTCATCAGCTGGTCAAGGCTTCGCTTTTTCCTGGCAATGGTGCCGGCCACCGGTACGCCCAGCTTTTCCGACAGCCCCTTCAGGTCAATGGTGATATTCTTGCGGGCGGCTTCGTCCATCAGGTTCACACATACCAGGACCCGGTCCGATATTTCCATGGTCTGAAGTACCAGGTTCAGGTTGCGCTCCAGGCAGGTGGCGTCGCACACAACCACAACCCCGTCGCTTCCACCAAAACAGATAAAGTTGCGGGCCACTTCCTCCTCCGCGGAGTGGGCCATGAGGGAATAGGTGCCGGGGATATCTACCAGCACGTAGCTGTGCTCCTTTGTCTTACAGTAGCCCTGGGCATTGGTCACGGTTTTTCCAGGCCAGTTTCCGGTATGCTGGTTCATTCCCGTGAGATTGTTGAAAAGGGTGCTTTTACCTACATTGGGGTTGCCTGCTATGGCGATTATTTTATCATCAGGTGTCTGTTTTTTTATCTCCAGTCCGGAATCCACAGCTCCCATTCCGACGGATTGTTTGGTCAGACCCATTTTAATACTCCTTTTTCTTTTTTTATTAGGCAATTCCATATCTGACCTGAGTCAGATGATGTTTCTTACGACAGCTGTTTTTGGGGAGATAATTCACAGGCTGGTGCAGCCCTCCATTACCTCCTGCTCGCTGAAACCAGTGCAGGGCTGAACCAGTATCCCGCGGCAGTCCTCTGAGCGTATGGCGATGACAGCACCGCGAATCAGGTAGGCGCAGGGGTCTCCCAGAGGGCTTTGCCCAAGGCACTCCACCTCCGTATTTTCAACCAGGCCGATATCCAGAAGACGCCTGCGTATGCTGCCTGTGGAAGTAAGCTCTTTTACACGTGCCCGGTTTCCGGGTTTTATATCATTCAAACATAGAAATTCTTTCATAATTACAATACCTCGCAATAGATTTAGGATAGGGAAACTTTTTCTTACTCATATAGTATTACAGGAGGGACACTTTGGTTACTGATAAAGATGGATTCTATACCATGAAAGGATATGAACGCTCTGCTTCCGATGAGATGACTTCATCCATGGAGGATTATCTGGAGATGGTGTGCAGAATGGAGGAAGAGGGGGAACCCATCCGTGTCAGTTCCCTGGCTGCCAGCCTTCACGTACGGCCCTCATCCGCCTCAAAAATGTTGGATAATCTGAGAAAAGCCGGATATATTGATTTCAAGAAATACGGCTCCATCATGGTCACGGATAAGGGATATGAGGAGGGCAGGTATCTGCTGCACAGACACCGGGTGCTCCAGGATTTTTTCTGTACCCTCAACCATACGGAGGATGAACTGGAGCTGGTGGAAAAGATTGAACATTTTATCAATCACAGGACCGTGGAAAATATGGAGCAGGCTCTTTCTTTCCTCCGGCATAAGAATGATATGACTGGAAAAATGGGATAAAGTATTGTATAATGTGTAATATGCAAAATGATAAAGGAGAGACATTATGAACGATGATAACTATGTAGAGTGGCTTGTGAAGAGAAAAGATCCGGCATATGCCGTTCCTGTAAAAATACTCATGATTGTGGTCTGTATATTTTCCGTCCTTTCAGCGCTGCAGACTGTGTTTGGAGTAATTGTTATGACCATAGCAGGTGTGGCTACCTATTTTGTGTTCCTGAACCTGAGTGTGGAGTTTGAATATCTGTTTGCAGAGGGCGGTCTGTCGGTGGACCGTATCCTGGGAAAGGCAAAGAGAAAGAAGATATTTGACTGTGAGAAGGATGACATCCAGATTGTGGCGCCGGCAGATTCCTTTGTGCTTAAGGATTATGAGAAGCAGGGCATGAAGATAAAGGATTTTTCGTCCGGCAGGAAGGATGCCAAGGTGTACGCCCTTATATACCAGAAGGGTCCGGACCATTTTAAGGTACTGATTGAACCAAATGAGAGAATGATAGGAGCCATGCGCAGAACCTTTCCGCGAAAGCTTGTGATGTAGGGCAATGGGCATATAGGGCAGGTCGGTAGAGAACAGGCCGCCGGGGACAGCCGAATAACAGCTGTCACGGCGGCCTGTCTTTTTATTTTGCTCTATTTCAGGTTTTCACCGCTTAACATGAATTCTATCAGCCGGTCCATGTCCTCTTTTTCATGAACCACTAATTCCAATTCCTTAATATATCCGTTGGAACACATATTGGCAATGGAAAGATACTGGGATAGCTTTGACTTTAGGTTAATCCTGTCGCCCTCCGGGGATACCAGTTCGATTTTTCCTTTACACTGGTCCACTGCTTCAAAAAAAGCTTTTACATCTGAGATGTTTTCCAGTTTCATACAAAACCCTCCGCTTCTGTTGGTGTGCACTGCATTGTGTGAATTATGGTGGTATCAGGCACTCTAATCACTGTTATGGATACAATACAGCGCTGGTTTATAGATTATAACCAGTATATCAATGGGGGATGAAGATAACAATCCGCAATTTGACTAAAGATGAACGAGATAAACAGGGGGAGAATGTATATTAGCAACAAAAATAAATTAAAAATTAAAAATTTAATATTGCATTATTTCATTCTATCCTTTATAATGATAGTACGAGCAAAGGAGTTGTTGAGATGAGGGTAAAAAAGAATTTAGATAAGATTATCTACGATCAGATTATTGATAGTTTTATCCTCGGTGAATATAAGATGGATGACGCTATCTCACTTGACGTTTTATGCGAAAAGTATGAAGTCAGCAGAACACCGGTGGTTCAGGCGGTGAAGCTTTTAGTCAATGACGGAGTACTGGAAAAGCTCAGCAACGGGCGTGTGGTGGTTCCCACCTTTGACCAGAACCAGATTAAGAATATCTGTGATGTAAGGCTTATGATTGAAAAGCATGCCATAGAGCATTATCTTTCAGCGGCAGCAGATGTGTCCTCATTGCTTGACCAGCTAGAGATATGTGCTAAAAAGTGTGAGGAGTATCTGGATAAGGGGGATTTCCTGGAGCTGTCCAAGACAGACCTGAGGTTTCACCGTGTGCTGGTATCCGGGGCCAGGAATGAATATCTGTCAGAGCTGTATAAGAGGATACAGGGCCAGTTCCTGGTGGCCAATTACCTTGTGCTGCCGTTGAGAAACAGGAATTTCCGTTCCACAGTGGATGACCATTATAAACTTCTGGAGTACTTAAGGAATAAGGATATGGAGCAGTCTGAAAAGATGATTGCCGGCCATATAAACAACATATTCTACATCATCACCAATCAGAAGTAACAGATGCGGAAGCAGTAAATGCAGTCATCAAAGACGCGGCAGACCAAGAAGTAGCAGACCAAGACACGCAGCGCTCCAGGACGAAGCAGCTTAAAAAACAGTAATCTATATGCAGTAATCTAATATAAGAAGTTTGGCATTAAGCTAAGAATCAGGCAATCCATGTTTCCATGAATTCAGGTCAGGAGTTCATGGGTTGTCCGGCACTTAGTTTGGTAACGTGTACTCTCAAATAAAAAATTTTAATTTTTAATTTATTATTTTGCCATAACAAATTAAAAATTGCGTTAAAGGAGAGGACAGAGATGTTTGAAGGTAAACATATTCAGGTAGGGGCCGGACGTTATATCCAGTGCCATGGCGCACTGAAGCGTGCGGGAGAGGAGATGGTATTTTTCGGAAAGAAGGCTTACCTGCTGTACGGGGACGATGTGGTGAAGGGAAAGTCCAGCCAGGTCCTGGAGGAAAGTCTCAGGAAATCCGGGATTACATTTCAGTCGGAGATATTTGAGGGACCTTCCACGGAAAAGAGCTTTGGAGAGGTAGCTGCCAGGGTCAGGGAATCGGGAGCTGAAATCGTGGCAGGAATCGGGGGCGGCCGTATCATAGACATTGCCAAGGCAGCCGGGGATATGGCAGATGCCAGTATCTTTACCATACCCACATCCGCAGCCACATGCGCGGCCTACGCTGTTCTGTATGTGGTATACGGCGAGGACGGCAATGTAGACCACAGCGGTTTCCTGAATCATGAAATCAGCGGGGTCATTGTGGACATGGATTTGGTTGTCAATGACTGTCCAAGGCGCTATTTTGTGTCGGGCATCGTGGATGCCATGGCAAAAAAACCGGAATTCAGCTTTACCATGGCCCATCTGAAGGATGAAGGTATGATTGCCACCTCGGAGATAGCCACAAAGATTGCGGATTTTACCTACAGTAAGTACATGAGGGACACCAGACAGGCCCTTAAGGATTTCGATGACGAGAAGGACAGCATGCTTATAGATGATATGGTGAACATGAATATCATGCTGACCGGCATGGTGTCAGACCTGTCCACAGGAGGCAAGCAGCTGGCCGTTGCACATAATTTTTATGATGCAGTCTGCTGTATGTACAAGGACGTGAGAAGAAAATATCTTCACGGGGAAATCGTTGCCATGGCCCTTCCTCTTCAGCTGGCTGTCAACGGAAGTCCGGAGGCGGAAATAGAAGAACTGAAGGCTTTTCTCAGGGAGGTGGGCATACCTGTCAGCATAAGGGAGGCCGGGATGCCCCAAGATGGGCTGGAGGAGCTGATTACGTATGTTCACCGGGTTACGATTCCGGATGACATGGAACTTCTGGAACAAATCCGGGATGGTTTTAAGTATATCATGTAACTAAAAACATAAAAATTCAAAAGTAAAGGAGAAGGTATTATGTTGAAAAAATGGGCAGCAGTTACGTTGAGTGTAAGCCTGGCATTGTCACTGGCAGCATGCGGAGGACAGCAGGGGGCATCTTCCGGCAGCGCAGGTTCCCAGGCAGGGGATACCCAGGCATCCTCCGGCGGTGAGGTTTCCGCGGATGAGGGCGATGTCATCAAGATTGGCCTTATTTCTATGATGACAGGAGACAATCCGCTGAACGGGGAGCGTATGAACCAGGGGGTACAGATGGCTGTGGACGAGTACAACGCAGCAGGCGGTATCAATGGAAAGCAGATAGAACTGACTATTGTGGACGACCAGACCCTCCAGGACATGGCTGTTACCTGTGCCAATAAGCTGATCGGCGAAGGCGTGGTGGGTATCGTGGGACCCCACAGAAGCACCAATGCCCTGGCAGTGGAGGCAGTGGTAAAGCAGGCGGGCGTAGCTGCCTTCACAGGCGGCACCACACCGCAGATCAGTACTCTGGACAATGATTATCTGTTCCGCTGCAGGGCTTCTGACAGTATTTTCGCAGAGGCGGCGGCAGCCTACGCAAAAGAGCTTGGCTGCAAGAAACTGGGACTGTTCTTTAACAATGACGATTTTGGAACAGGAGCAGAGGGCGTTATCAAGCAATACTGTGCGGACAACGGCATGGAGTATGTGGAAGAAGGACATAACACGGGAGACAAGGACTTTACTCCTCAGGTTATGAAGATGAAGGACGCGGGCGTGGATACGGTCATCATATGGACCCACGACGCGGAGCTGGCAATCCATGCCCGCCAGATATACGAGCTGGGACTGGATGTGCAGGTAGTGTCTTCTCCGGGCGTTACCATGCAGCAGGTAATTGATATGTGTAAGGCGGAATACATAGAAGGCTGGTATGGAGTGACGGATTATGTATCCACCAGCGACGACCCCACCCTTGTTGCATTTAAAGAGAACTTTGAGAAAAAGTATGAGATCGAACCGGAATTATACGCAGCATCCTATTACGGCGGCGCAGTGGCCCTTTTAGAAGGAATCAAAGCAGCAGGAACCACGGACCGCAAGGCTGTTATGGAAGCTGTCAAGGGACTGAAAGACTTAAAGGTACCCGTAGGAGTCATTACCTGTGACGAGAATAATGATTTAGTCCACAATATCAATGTGGCCCGGATTGAAAACAAGATTCCAAAGTTTATTAAAGCTGTTTCTGTGGAATAGTTTCTGGCTTATGGAGGACAGGGGACGGACCCGGCCTGAATCTGAATCCGGCCCCTGTCATGACGAAAAGGAGGTAAATGATGGGCACTATACTTCAGCTATTGATAAGCGGTATTGCCATGGGATTCATCTATGCCCTGGTTGCCATCGAGTATACCCTGATATGGAATTCCACAGGACTGCTTAACTTCAGCCATGACAAAATCATCACCGTGGGGGCGTATATATTTGCAGCTACCTTCATCATTAAATTCAATATGAACAAGCCCTTAGCCATTGTGCTTACTTTCATGCTCATGGGAATTCTGGGGTCTGTAATCGCTTCCGGAATCTTCAATCCGCTGCGGCATATGCGTTCCAATATCTTTGCTGTTATGGGAACCATGATGTTAGGCAGGATTCTGGCAGAGGCCATCCGGCTTATATACGGACCGGTTCCCTTCACCATTGAGAACTGGCTCAGCGGTACCATTAAGATCGGTACACTCATGGTCACAAAGGCCAATGTCATCATATGTGTGGTGGCAATCCTGGTAGTGGCGGCCCTTCAGTTGTTTATGAATTTTACAAAAATAGGAAAGGCCATGCGCTGTGTGGCCCAGAATAAGAAGGCCGCGGCCCTTATGGGCATCAATGTGGCCCAGAACATCTGCGTGACAACGGCAGTCAGCTCCATTATATGCAGCGTCATCGGAATGCTGATCATACCGCTGTTCAATATATCCACCACCATGGCAGCCAGCATAGGCCTCAAAGGTTTTTCAGCCGGAGTCATCGGAGGATTCGGATACCTGCCTGGAGCCATCCTGGGCGGTCTGTTCATCGGAGTGGTGGAAAACCTGGCGGTGGTGGTTCTTCCGGCTGTCTATAAAGATATTGTGTCATTTGTCCTGTTAATCATATTCCTGCTGGTACATCCCAGCGGATTCTTAGGCAAGAAGGCGTGAAAGGAGTAAGGGAAGATGAAGAAAAAGCTGAAACTTAAATCACTGCATTTCGCCGTGGGAGCCCTTGTGATTGGCGCTTTTCTGCCGATATTCATTAAAAATGATTACTACATGATGGTCCTTAACCGCGTGCTCATCAATATTATCGTGGTATTAGGCCTGAATTTCATCACTGGTCTGACCGGCCAGATGAATCTGGGCACAGCGGGAATCTTTGCGCTGGGCGCTTATTCCTCTGCCCTGTTTACCAGATACACGAATCTGACGCCCTGGCTGGGGCTGATTGCGGCAGTTATCATGGGAATCCTTATCGGCAGGGGACTGGGATATCCCAGCCTGAGAGTCAGGGGGGTATATCTGTCCCTGACCACCATTGGATTCGGGGAGGTGGTGCGCCTGCTGATTTCCAATACGCCGAAATTCACGGGAGGCACCCAGGGCATCCGCAATATACGGCCCTATAACATCGGAAGCTACCAGATACAGAGCCAGAAGGAAATGTATTACCTGTTTCTGGTATTTACCGCCATTGCTTTTTTTATTGCCTGGCGCATTGCCTATTCCAAGTGGGGGAGGATTTTCAAATCCCTGCGGGATAATGTGGAGGCAGTGGAGATGAGCGGTGTGGACATCGCTTCCTGCAAGATCAAGGCATTTACCGTGGCATCTATATTCGGTACCGTGGCAGGAGCCATGTATGCCCACTATATGGGCTATATAAACCCATCCACCTTTAACCTGGATTTGTCCACCAACTATGTGGTTATGCTGATGGTGGGAGGACTGGGGTCCGTGGTGGGAACTATATTTGGATCAGCCATTGTCACCATCCTTCCGGAAATGCTGCGTTTCCTGGGCAATTACTATCAAATCGTGTTCTGTTCTATCATCCTGCTGGGGGCCATATTCTTCCCGGACGGCTGGGTGAGTGCGGCAACAGGCCTGTTCATGAAGATGTATCAGAGAATCAGCGGAAAGAGCTATGCAGAAGGCGGTGAATAAGAGAATGGAAAGTCTGTTGAAAGTGACGGGAATCACAAAAAAATTCCAGGGCCTTGTGGCGGTTGACAATGTCAGCATCGACATGAAGGAGCACACCATACACGCCCTCATCGGACCAAACGGAGCAGGCAAGACCACCACCGTAAACCTGATTACAGGAGTGCTGCCTCTGACGTCAGGCAAGGTGGAATTTGGGGGAAAGGACATGACCGGCATGACCACCCATGATATTGCCAGGCAGGGAATCGGAAGGACCTTTCAGAACATAAAGGTATTTCCAACCATGACTCTGCTGGAGAATGTGATGGTGGGGGGTCACCAGCAGGCCCCCATGGGAATGATGCGGGGGATTTTTGACATCAGAGGATCACGGGCAGAGGAAAAGAGGCTTAAGGAGAAGGCTGAAGAGGTCCTTAAACGCATCGGCATGTATGAGCTGCGGGGCTCTCTGATGAAGAACCTGCCCTATGGACGCCAGAAGATATCGGAGATTGGACGGGCCATGATGAATGATCCCAAACTGATTCTTCTGGATGAGCCTGCGGCCGGCCTTAACCCGTCGGAGCGGGCCGAGCTGGTGGATGTTATCTATAAGGCCTATGAGGACGGATACTCGTTTTTCATGATTGAGCACAACATGGATGTGGTCATGAAAATCAGCGACTACATAACTGTGCTGAGTTTCGGGCGCATGATAGCGGAAGGCACGCCAAAGGAAGTACAGAGCAATGAAGAGGTTATCCGCGCATACCTGGGAAGCCGGTATGTGGAGCAGGATTCCAGATAATCGGAGGGATTCTTATGTTAAAAGTCAATGGGATTGACGCTTATTACGGCGATGTCTGTGCATTGCATGATATTTCCCTTGAAATAGGCGATGACGAAATTATATCCATCATCGGTTCAAACGGCGCTGGAAAGACCACGCTCATGAACTGTATCGTGGGCTGGGTGAAGGTAAAAAAGGGCAATGTGGAGTTTAACGGACAGGATATAACCAATCTGCCCACACACAGCATAACCAGGACCGGAGTGGTGCAGATTCCGGAGGGAAGGGAAATATTCTCCAACATGACAGTCCTGGAGAACCTTGAGATGGGGAGCTACAGCATAAAGCGGTCCAAGAAGGAAATGAATGCCAAAATTGAGGAGATGTATGACTTGTTTCCGCGCCTGAAGGAGAGAATGGGCCAGAAAGCGGGATCCTTAAGCGGCGGTGAGCAGCAGATGTTAGCTATAGCCAGAGGGCTGATGGGAGATCCCAAGCTCCTGATGTGCGATGAACCATCCCTGGGCCTGGCTCCCGTGATTGTGGACGATATGTTTGATATATTTTTGAGAATCAACAAGGAAAAGCATCTGCCGATCCTGATTGTGGAGCAGAACGCCTTCATGGCCCTGGAAGTATCCAGCCGCTGTTACGTGCTGGAAAATGGGCGTATGGTAATTACTGCCTCCAGTGAGGAGCTGGCTAAAAGTGATACCATCAAAAAATCCTATCTGGGCGGATAAAGGGCGTTTCTGCCTTTATCCTGCCGTTGTGGAAGGTGAACAAGAAAATAAAAAATATTTAATTTTTTTGTTGACATTACACGAAAGATGTGTTAGTTTTAAATCAGGCAAAATAATAATTTAAAATATTTAATTTTTTATTTTTAATTTAAAATTACATATTCACACCAACAAAATTTTTTATTCCAAGTGTAACTTGGGGGAAAGGGAGAAAGCTATGAAAGTGAAAGACACAATCAAGAAACCTTACGGTATCTGCCCGGCATCCATGACCATCTGGAATGCAGACCAGACTTACAACAAGAAGGGTATGGAGAAGTACCTGACCTGGCTGCTGGATAATGGCGCACAGTCTATTTCCATCTGCGGAAGCACTGGCGAGAACATTGCCATGAACATGGAAGAGCAGAGGGAAATCATTGAACATGTATCTGGTTTCTTAGGCGGTCAGGTTCCTCTGGTATGCGGTACAGGCAGATACGATACCCTGAATACCATCAAGATGAGCAAGTTCGCACAGGACCACGGTGCTGACTGTGTCATGGTGATCCTTCCATTCTACCTGAATCCTCATAAGAAGGCAGTTATGCAGCATTTCAGGGATTTAAGGGAAGCGCTGGATATCGAAATCATGGTTTACAACAATCCCTGGTTTGCCGGCTATGAGCTTAGCGTACAGGAGGTCAAGGAGCTGGTGGATGACGGTACCATACAGTGCATCAAGGCAGCCCACGGCGACCCCAACAGGGTCCACGAACTGAAGTACCACTGCAAGGATGACCTGACTGTATTCTACGGACATGACTATGCTGCCATGGAAGGCCTCCTGGCCGGAGCGGACGGCTGGCTGTCAGGTTTCCCGGCCGTACTTCCAAAGCAGTGCCGCAGACTTCAGGATGCCTGCTTCGCAAAAGATGTGGATGCAGCCATTGCAGCCCAGAACAATATCCAGCCATATATTGATTATTTCTTCTATGATAAGGTCAACGGGGTTCCCCACTGGCAGGAAATCTGTAAGTACACCTTACAGGCACAGGGCCTGGATGTAGGTCTGCCCCGCAAGCCGTTGGGCGAGCTGGATGACGCCAATAAGAAAAAGATCGAGAAATTACTTGCAGACATGGAGTAATTGACGAAAATGTAATAGGTACGGTCATTTATGATATCGGTGCATGTATTGGAAACAGGTGATACATGCACCGATTTTTTAAGGAGAGGGATTTATGAAATGTATTGTGTGCGTGAAGCAGGTGCCGGATACCGCCAATGTGGAGGTGGACCCGGTAACCGGAGTGCTGAAGCGGGACGGGACCCAGTCCAAGCTGAATCCGTATGATCTCTATGCCATGGAGTCCGCCCTTGGGTTGAAAGAGCAGCTGGGGGGTACCGTGGATGTCATCACTATGGGGCCGGGACAGGCCAGGGAGGCGTTAAAGGAGTGTATGTGCATGGGGGCCGACCGTGCGGGACTGATCAGCGACAGGAAATTTGCAGGTGCAGACGTGGTGGCTACCAGCTATACCTTATCCCAGGGCATACGCAGGATGGGGGAGTATGATCTCATTCTCTGCGGCAAACAGACCACGGACGGGGACACGGCACAGGTAGGGCCGGAGGTGGCCCAGTGGTTGGGAATACCCCATGCCTCCAATGTTCTGGAAATCAGGGAGACAGGGGAGGGACGGATACGGGTGCGTATGAATATGGACGGATATGAACAGATACAGGCCATGGATTTGCCATGCCTGATTACCATGGACAAGGATGTGAATACGCCGAGGCTCCCTTCCTATAAACGGGAAAAGGAACTGCGGGAGGGATATCTGAGGGAGTTTTCCCTTACGGACCTGGAGGACCAGGATGAGAGCCACTATGGTTTGTCCGGATCGCCCACCCAGGTGGAGCGTATATTCCCGCCGGAGAAGAGTGAATGCAGGGAAATGTTCGACGGAAGCCCTGATGTGCTTGCTGATAAGATGTATCATGTGCTGAGAGAAACAAAGTTTATATAGTTGTATGGACAGAAAGGAGAGAGGATTATGGCTGAACTGAGGATTCACCAGGAACAGCTGGATGAAGACGGCATCCGCCAGCTCATTGACATATGTCCCTTTGGTGCCATCAGCTGCAGGGATGGAAAGGTGGAAATTGACTCCGGCTGCAGAATGTGCAGGCTGTGTGTGAAGAAAGGTCCTGGCGGGGCCGTGGAATATATGGAAACACAGGAACCGGGGATTAATAAGGATGAATGGCGCGCAGTGGCTGTGTACGTGGAATACAATGGAAAGGCCGTACATCCCGTGACATTTGAGCTGATCGGCAAGGCCAGGGAACTGGCAGCCGTCACAGGCCATCCTGTGTATGCGCTGTTTATGGGGTATCGGGTGGGAGAAAAGGCAGAGGAACTGCTGGCATACGGGGTGGACCAGGTCTTTGTGTATGATAGGAAGGAGCTGGAACATTTCTCCGTCCTCACATACGCCAATGTATTTGCGGATTTCATAACCAGAATCAGGCCGTCGTCCATCCTGGTGGGGGCCACCAACGCAGGGCGTTCCCTGGCTCCCAGGGTAGCGGCGCGGTTTAGGACAGGGCTGACAGCAGACTGTACAGTCCTGGAAATGAAGGAGAATACAGACCTGGTGCAGATCCGTCCTGCCTTTGGGGGAAATATTATGGCTCAGATTGTGACGCCGAAGAACCGGCCGCAGTTCTGCACGGTCCGGTATAAGATTTTTTCCGCGCCTCCGGTGACAAAGGAACCCTCAGGCACCATCCGTACCATGGAGGTGACGGAGGACATGATTGACCGGAGAATCAGGGTAGAGGAAATCATACATAAGCCAAAGGAGATTGACATATCGGAGGCAGAGGTGATTGTGGCTGTTGGAAGGGGCGTAAAAAGCCAGGCGGACTTGGAGATAATAAGGGAACTGGCCGCTGCGCTGGACGCACAGCTGGCGTGCACCAGGCCTTTGATTGAGTGCGGCTGGTTTGACGCCAGGCGCCAGATTGGGCTCAGCGGCAGAACGGTGAAGCCAAAACTCATCATTACCATAGGTATCTCCGGTTCCGTACAGTTTGCGGCGGGCATGAGGGGTGCTGAGTGCATCATTGCCATTAACACGGACAGGAAGGCTCCGGTTTTTGACATTGCCAACATCGGCCTGGTGGGGGACTGGTATGAGATACTTCCCCGGCTGCTTAAGACGGTTAAGGAGGGTACGTGATGGGGTACAGGAAACTGGATGAGAGGGATATCGCTTATTTGAAAAAGGTGACAGAGGACGGGCGGGTCCTGACCGGATCCGATATAAGCCAGGATTACAGCCATGATGAGCTGGGGGGAGTGGAGCGTGCTCCCGAAGCCCTTGTAAGGGTATTGTCCACCGGAGAGGTTTCAGACATCATGGCCTATGCCAATCGGGAGGGGATTCCCGTGGTCACCAGAGGATCCGGCACAGGGCTGGTGGGGGCGGCCGTCGCTATCCACGGAGGCATTATGCTGGAGACCACACAGATGAACCATATTCTGGAGCTGGACCGCAGGAACCTTACTGTGACAGTGGAACCGGGGGTGCTTTTAATGGATCTGGCGCAGTACGTGGAGGAAAACGGGCTTTTTTATCCTCCGGATCCAGGTGAGAAATCAGCGACCATAGGCGGAAATATCAGCACCAATGCAGGCGGAATGCGGGCCGTAAAATATGGCGTCACAAGGGATTACGTGAGGGCGCTGACAGTGGTGCTGCCCACAGGCGAGGTGGTGGAATTTGGCGGTAAGACGGTTAAGAACAGTTCCGGATACAGTCTGTTAAATCTGATGATTGGATCTGAGGGAACACTTGGGGTCATCACCCGGGCCGTGCTTAAATTGGTTCCCCTTCCGGGTAAGACAGTGAGCCTTCTGGTTCCATTTGCAGATATGGAGCAGGCCATAGAGATGGTGCCAGTAATTGTGGAGGCGCAGATTCAGGCCACGGCCATTGAGTTTATGGAGCGGGAGACCATCCTGTTTGCGGAGGAATATCTGGGCAAACGGTTCCCGGATACCAGGAATGACGCCTATATCCTGCTCACATTTGACGGAAGAAATGCAGAGCAGGTGCGGGCGGAGTACCAGGAGGTGGCGGACCTGTGCCTGGAACACGGGGCTTTGGACGTGTTCATCGTGGATACACAGGAGAGGAAACAGAGCGTGTGGAATGCCAGAGGGGCATTTTTAGAAGCAATCAAGGCGTCCACTACCCAGATGGATGAGTGTGATGTGGTGGTGCCCAGGGACCGGGTGGCGGATTTTATCAAATACACCCATGAGGTGGCCGGGATACTGAATCTGCGGATTCCCAGCTTTGGCCACGCAGGCGACGGAAACCTTCATGTGTATCTTTGCCGGGATGACCTGGCAGAGGATGAGTGGAAAGAAAAACTGAGTCTGGGCTTTGAGATGATGTACGCAAGGGCGCGGGAATATGGAGGGGCAGTATCAGGGGAACACGGCATAGGGTATGCCAAGAAGGAATATCTGAAAGAACAGCTGGGGGACACGCAGATTGGCCTGATGAGGCGGATTAAAAAGGCCTTTGATCCCAATCTGATCCTGAACCCGGATAAGGTTGTCTGATATGGAGCTGGCAGTACTAACCTGCTGGCAGACAGCCGCAGGGGGATATTAGAATGGCTGATGGAACCCTATTAGTAAAATCAATGAATATTTCTCTCTGTTTTGGTTTGACAAGCCAGATAAAATTTGCTAGTATAAGATACTAATAAGAAACGGACAGTTCACGGACTATCAATATTCTGACAAAACATATCAAATCATACACGCAGAAAGAGAGGAAATTTATAATGGGTACAATTATCGGCGAAGGCATAACCTTTGATGATGTACTTCTGGTACCGGCATTTTCAGAAGTGATTCCCAACCAGGTAGACCTGACCACACATTTGACCAAGAAGATTAAACTGAACATCCCGTTAATGAGCGCCGGCATGGATACGGTAACAGAGCACCGCATGGCCATCGCCATGGCCAGGCAGGGAGGTATCGGTATCATTCATAAGAATATGTCCATTGAAGCCCAGGCCGAGGAAGTGGACCGGGTTAAGCGTTCTGAAAACGGTGTTATCACAGACCCATTTTTCCTTTCACCGGAGCACACTCTTAAGGATGCCAACGATCTGATGGCAAAATTCCGCATATCCGGCGTTCCCATCACAGAGGGCAGGAAGCTGGTGGGCATTATTACCAACCGTGATTTAAAGTTTGAGGAGGATTTTGACCGTCCCATCAAGGAGTGCATGACCACAAAGAACCTGGTTACAGCCAGGGAGGGCGTAACCTTAAAGGAAGCAAAGGCCATTTTAGCAAAGGCAAGAGTGGAGAAGCTGCCGATTGTGGACGATGATTTCAATTTGAAAGGCCTTATCACCATCAAGGACATTGAGAAGCAGATTAAGTATCCGTTGTCCGCAAAGGACGCACAGGGACGTCTGCTGTGCGGCGCTGCCGTTGGCATCACTGCCAATGTGCTGGAACGTGTAGGAGCATTGGTGGACGCAAAGGTGGACGTGGTGGTTCTGGACTCCGCCCATGGCCATTCAGCCAATGTAATCCGTTGCGTGAAGATGATTAAGGAAGCATATCCGGACCTTCAGGTGGTGGCTGGAAATGTTGCCACGGAAGAGGCCACCAGAGCGCTGATTGAGGCTGGGGCCGATTCCGTCAAGGTAGGCATAGGACCTGGTTCCATCTGTACCACCCGCGTGGTGGCAGGCATTGGCGTGCCCCAGGTTACGGCGGTGATGAACTGCTACAGCGTTGCCAAGGAGTACGGTGTACCCATTATCGCGGACGGAGGAATCAAGTATTCCGGTGATGTGACAAAGGCCATTGCGGCAGGCGGCAGCGTGTGTATGATGGGAAGCATCTTCGCGGGATGTGACGAAAGCCCGGGCACCTTTGAGCTGTACCAGGGACGTAAGTATAAGGTATACCGCGGCATGGGATCCATTGCTGCCATGGAAAACGGAAGCAAGGACCGCTATTTCCAGACAGATGCAAAGAAGCTGGTGCCCGAAGGCGTGGAAGGTCGCGTGGCTTATAAGGGAATGGTGGAGGATACTGTGTTCCAGCTCTTAGGCGGCCTGCGCTCCGGTATGGGATACTGCGGCGCCCAGGACATCACAACTCTTCAGGAGACAGCCCAGTTTGTAAAGATTTCCGCTGCGTCCTTAAAGGAGAGCCATCCTCATGATATCCATATTACCAAGGAGGCTCCCAACTATTCAATTGAAGAATAGGGATGCGGGCATAATGATTGAAGCATAAGAAGAATTGGTTTATAATGATACCCGTCGGAGCAGCTCCGACGGGTATTTCAGATCGCCCGCCATGGGCGGGTTTTAACGGGAGGACTGGCATATGGAACAAAAAAGCAAGCTGACAACGCTGTGCTATATAGAAAATGCGGGGGCATATCTGATGCTCCACAGAATCAGCAAAAAGAATGACGTGAATAAGGATAAGTGGATTGGAGTGGGCGGGCATTTTGAAGGGGACGAGAGCCCGGAGGACTGCCTGCTCAGGGAAGTGAGAGAGGAAACAGGACTTACTCTCACATCCTGGCGGTTCAGGGGGCTGGTCACATTCATCGCGGAGGGCTGGGATACAGAGTACATGTGTCTGTATACTGCGGACAAATATGAGGGGGAAATGATTCCCTGCAACGAGGGTACGCTGGAGTGGGTAAAGAAGGAGGACGTGCTGTCCCTGAATCTGTGGGAAGGGGATAAAATCTTTTTTAAGCTGTTAAATGAGGATGCCCCCTTCTTTTCACTGAAACTGGCTTACCAGGGAGACCGGCTGAGTGAGGCTGTTCTGAACGGAAAGCAGTTGGAATTGTTCGATGTACTGGATGAGGACGGAAAGAAGACTGGAGTGGTCCGGGAGCGGAGCCTGGTCCACATGGACGGGGTTCCCCACAGGACTGCCCATATATGGGTTGTGAGGAAAAATAAGGATAAAACATACGATCTTCTGCTGCAGAAGCGGAGCAGGGGAAAGGATTCCTATCCTGGCTGTTATGACATTTCCTCGGCAGGCCATGTGCAGGCCGGTGATGAATTCCTGCCGTCCGCCATCCGTGAACTGAAGGAGGAGCTGGGAATTGAGGCCGGGGAGGAGGACCTGGAATTTGCCGGGTATCACAAGGGATATATGGAAGAAGTGTTTTACGGGAGGATGTTCAGGGACAGTGAAGTCAGTGCTGTGTATGTGTACAGCAAACCAGTGGATGCAGACCGTCTGACCCTTCAGAAAGAAGAGGTGGAGAGCGTCATGTGGATGGGGCTTGGCCAGTGTGTGGAGGCGGTGAGAAACCACGGGATTCCAAATTGTATATATCTGGATGAGCTGGAGATGATTGAGGGGTATTTGTGCCGGAGCCAGGAGAAATAGCAGATAACAGGATACAGGGAGTGTGGATGGACATCGGGCATACAGCCCAGGGGGCTTTTATTTTCAACTAAACCATCGTATAATGAAAAAAACGACAAAGGAGGTAAGTGCATATGCGGTGTCCAAAATGTTCAGGCCAGATGGAGATAAACCGAATCAGAACACACCTTGTATGGGTGGATGAACTGGACCGTATTCCCGATTCTAAAAACCAGCTGGGGCCAACAATCGCTTATGTATGCACGGAATGCGGATACATAGAATTTTATAGAGATCTGACATCCGTGAATTAAAGTGTTCCTGCACCATGTTCCGGAACGGATATGAAACACATTCCGGCAGGAAGGCAGGATAAGGAATAGTAAAACAATGGAATGAAGGCATGGGGAACCACTGTATAATGGAATGCGGGGGGATGGAAAGAAAAAAATCTGCCTGTGCAATTAAAGAAAAAATATATATATCGTAAGTTTATCGTCAGAAATAGATGTTTTTTGTAACCATGAAGTATGGTATAATATCTCTAGTTTTGTTCAGAATGACCTGCTGTATGGGAGAGATATTATGAGACTTAAGAAATGGAAATCATTTTTATGTATATGCACCAGCTGTACCCTGTTGATGAGTACGGCAGCTTCAGCTAATCCGGCTGCCATCACGCCTTTGGAAGAAAGTCAGGTATCTTCCTTCCAGTCCGGGAACCAGACCTCTGACCAGGGGATGGTATCGTCCCAGGGACCGGGTTCGGAATCCGGAAGTGACGGAGCGGTCATTTCATCTGACGGGCCATCCTCATCAGGAAGTCCGTCCCCGTCAGGAAGCCCGTCCTCGTCAGGAAGCCCGTCCACCTCAGGGAGCCCGTCCCCGTCAGGAAGCCCGTCCACCTCAGGGAGTCCTTCCACGTCAGGAACTCCCTCCCCGTCAGAAAGCCCCTCTTTATCGGGAAGTCCGTCGCAGAATCCGTCAGCCGGCCAGGCTGCAGGGACCTTTGACCAGACGGCCGCAGCTTCCGTGCAGAAGCCGGAGATAGCTTCGGAGGGAGCCGTGCTCATGGATGCTGCCACGGGAACCGTCCTGTTTTCCAAGAACGGGGACAAACAGTTCTATCCGGCAAGTATCACCAAGCTGATGACAGCCCTGCTGGTGGCGGAGAACTGCAGTCTGGATGACAAGGTAACATTTTCAGCAACAGCTACCACGAACCTGGAAGCGGGCGCTGTATCCATCAATATGACGGCAGGGGATGTGATGAGTGTGCGCCAGTGTCTTTATGCCCTGCTTCTCAAATCAGCCAATGAAGTGGGAAATGCCCTTGCGGAACATGTGGCTGGCAGCAATGCCAAATTTGCGGAGATGATGAACGCCAAGGCAGCGGCACTGGGGTGTACCAATACACATTTTACAAATCCTCACGGCCTCAATGACTCCAATCATTACACCACACCCCATGATATGGCTCTGATTGCAAGGGCGGCGTTTCAGAATGATGTGGTGAAGACGGTGGCGTCCACGCGCACGTATACGCTGCCTGCTACCATAAAGAATCCTTCCGGGCTTACCGTGACCATTGGACACAAGATGCTGAACCCCAACGATGCCAGGTATTATCCGGGCGTTATCGGAGGAAAGACCGGTTATACGTCCAAAGCGGGAAATACCCTGGTGACAGCAGTGGAGAAGGACGGAGTCAGATTGATTGCCGTCATTATGAAAAGCAAATCGACTCATTATACGGATACGAAGGCATTGTTCGATTACGGATATGAACTGGTGAAGGCAGGTGCTTTAAGCGGCAGCGCAGGCAGTACAGGCAGTTCAGATAACGCAGGCACGACAGGCAGTTCTTCCGGCATGGGAAATGCCGGTCCGGGAACATCCTCAGCCAAGGGCTGGGTACAGGACAGCAATGGATGGTACTATGTGAAGGATAACGGGGCCAAGGCTGCCAATGAGTGGGTTACGGCAGACGGTGTTTCCTACTGGATTGATTCCAATACATATATGGCCAAGGGATGGCGCCAGGTAAACGGCAAATGGTATTTCCTGCGCTCCAACGGAGCCATGGCCAGGAACCAGTGGGAAAAGGTGGAAGAAAACGGCCAGTGGTTCTATCTGGGCGCGGACGGCGCCATGCTGACCAACACAACCACGCCGGATGGCTCGCGGGTGGATGAGAGCGGGGCATGGGTGCAGTAACATCAGTATAGAAAAGATGCTGCGTGTATTATAAAGCGAATCTCCTAAAAGCTGCGGCTTTTGGGAGATTCTTTTTGCTTTTTGGAGAGCCTGGTTTTGGAATAGATACCCCGGGCTAACGGCTGGTGCTTACGTTTTTGCCGGCCAATTGAAAAAAAGCTGTTGCATTTGACAGAAGCGCACCCTGATATTACAATCAAAGAAACATATGCTTATCGCCTTTGGAGCAAAAGAATCGGGCTGATGCTCATGGCTTCAGAAAAGGGGATAGAGGGAGGTTTACCATGTATGAAAGAATGCTTGACAAGCAGAATAAACCGGCATTTGATGATATGGCCGCGTACTGCGGCAAAGGTATGGAGTTGTTTATCCGAATCAATGAGTGGTTGTCAGATACATGCAGCACTGTGCAGGAGATTACTTTTCCCTATGGGAATAAATATGGCTGGGCTGTTGCCCATAGAAAGAAGAAAAAGCTGATTTGCAATGTGTTTGCGGAGAATGGCGCCTTTACCGTTATGATTCGGTTGTCAAACGCACAATTTCATTTGGTATATGACCAGGTTGAGAAAGAAACTCAGGAATGTATCGACAACAAATACCCTTGTGGTGATGGCGGATGGATCCACTACCGCGTTGCCGGTGAAGCTCATTTCTGTGATATACAAAAATTGCTGGAAATGAAATGTTTATCATGAACCATGAGAGCTTCCAGCTGCTAAAGTTAATCTTAATATTCGTAAGATGTAAGAAATAAGAAATAAATACAGGCAGCAGCCCTGTTATGATAAAAACAGATAAATATATGTGGATTTTATTGGAGAGAGGAGGACTCGCCATGAAGAGAAGCACAATATCTATTCTTATGACAGCAGGTCTGCTGGCTGTTTTGCTGTCCGGCTGCCGGTTGGGAGGAGGAACGGAGGGAGAGGCAGCGGGCTCTGGAACGAAAGAGAATGTTTCCAAGCCAGCGGCCGGTACGGCCCAGGAACCGGTGCCGGAATCAAAGGTGAATCAGGAAACGGAGGAGGACGCGCAAGGGAAGCAGGAAACGCAAGGGCAGCAGGAACCGGGAGTGAACCAGGTGCCCAAATCCCAGGGGCAGGTCTCTGGTCTGCCGTATCAGTTTGCCTCAAAATATGGAATCATTCAATCGGAATATCCGGTATACGAATTGGATGCTGTAGTTGAATCCAAGCTGCCCCAAAAGGAAAAGACCATATCCCTGACATCTGCCCTCCACCAGAAGCAGGAGCTGCTTGTGAGTATGGTTTTGGATGACTATGGGGAAGTACAGAAAATCCCGGCAGGCGGAGAACCTCCCGCAGACAGCCGGTATTTTACGCTAAGTGACGGGACCATGATTGTTTCGGAGAAATATCAGGACGAACTTTGGAAATCCGGCGAAGGCCTGTTCCTCACAGGTCCCGGCATTCCGGAAGGCGGAATTAAGCCTGTGGAATCGGTATATGCTGACTATTCGGCTTATTTTGAGGAATATGGGAACATCCGTTATATCATAGAGGCAAGATTTGAGCTCCCATCAGCTCCTGTCTGCGAAGAGCTTTTGTCAGGCTATGCGATCCGGCTTTTTGATTTTGAAAAGCCGGTGGAATTTGCCCTGAAAAGTGTGCCTGAATATGGGACGCTGGAGGAACTGGCAAAAGAGGAGAATGGAAGCATAGATACCCATGACGGTATATCCATTATAAGTATGGGGGAAAAGGTAAAGGAGGGAATCCTGATATCCTGGTATGTGTACAGTGATGAGGGAAGGCCGTCCATAATTATTGGTTACAAAACGCCGTCCCTGGATACGGACACACCGCCCCTGGATATGCCAACCATATCCGGCAGTGGCAGACAGTATGAAATAAAGGAGTTGTCTGCCAATCCTTATTGGGACAATATGGGACATTACCGGCTGTCGGATATAAAGCAATACGGACGGCGCCTCAGATGCCTGTTCGATGTTCCCCAGGAGGAACAGAATGGGTCTTTCCGGATTCATATTCCGGGAATCACGTTTTTGAACAGTGAGGAATCTGAGCCAGTCACCCTGCCTGTCCCGGAGGACTATAAAGAATTAGAGGAAACCATTCCGTGGAAAGACGGTTCTGTGCGTATTCTTGGTATTACCAGGATGAAGCCCCAGACAATAGAATCAGAGGACGGACAGGGAAATGCCAAAGTGACAGAGAGACCCGCTGTGTACATCGACGTGGAGGCAGTGCATGAAGAGAGGGAGCTGGCGTTAAAGGGACTGCTCTGCCAGAGAAAGTTAAGATGGGGAAGATGGGAACGTGAACGGTATGATTTTGATGAGAAGGGCGTTCTGAGCGGTTTCCGGATTTTTTATGAGGAAGGCGATACGGAAGTAACACTGAAATTCCAGGGAGCTGCGTTTTACTGGATCCAGCCGTATGTGATGGAGATAGGGGCAGACAAAATAGCATAAGGCAGGTTTATACCTGCCCCCACACAGGCCCCAGCAAGTCAGACTCAGTCTGACTTGTTTTTCTTCCCCTGCTGTTGTAGAATAACCTCAGAAGAAAAATCATCCGGGAAAAATCCCCCGCAGAAAAGTGAGAAACGATTCATGAAATCCATACGAAAAGAAATGACAAGGAACCATGTGATTCTGCTGCTGGTGGCCTTTATCTTCATAGCATCCAACGCCCTTGTGAATGTGGGATCCTCCCGCCGCTACAACGGGCTTTTACAGGATTACCAGCAGGTAAACGGGCTGCTGGCTATCAATAACAGGAGACAGACCTACTTTAAGCTGTACAGCAAGAGCCACGACGAGGGGATGCTTAAGCAGTACTACGACGAGTGTGAGCTGTTTGACAGCCAGCTGCGGGGACTGGATGAGAAGATGCGAAATGACCGGAAGTGCAAGATGATGTACCGGATTGTGGGGCAGGTGGCTGAGCACAGGCGGGAGATGGCAGAGTCCTACATCCGGCCTGACGGGGACTACTATCCCAGCCTGATGGCTGATTTGGACGAGGTGGATTTGGAGATTGAGCGGTGCCTGAACCAGTTGATGAGCCAGTACCTGGAGTACCTGAACACTGCCTTTGCCAGCCACAGCAGAACCCTGGGACTTACAAACAGCATCCTGATCGTGTTTTTCATGGCAGCCAGCCTTTTTGGCATGGTGCTGAACCATCAGATGAGCACCAGTATCCTGAATTCCATCAAACGGCTGACGGACGCTGCCAGGGAAATTATGAACAATAACCTGGAGGCAGCGGATATCGAGGAGACGCCTTATGCGGAGCTGAACCAGGTATCCGCCACATTTGACCAGATGAAGCGGCAAATCAGAACCATGATTACGGAATTGCATGAGACACACCAGATGAAGGAACGGCTGGCTGAGGCGAAGATCCGGGAGCTGCAGATGCAGATGAATCCCCATTTCCTGTTTAACACCCTGAGCCTGGTAATCCGCAGTATCCAGCTGGGAGAGCGGGATACCTCCATTCAGCTGGTCAAGGCCATCTCCAAAATACTGCGGAGCAGCATTGAAATCAACACGGTATCCATTCCGCTGGATGCTGAGATTGAGCTGCTTCAGTCATATCTGTATATACAGAAGCTGCATTTAAAGGGAAGGGTGACCTTCTGTCTGGATGTACGCAAGTCATTTATGGACGAGGATGTGATGATTCCTCCGCTGACAATCCAGCCTCTGGTGGAGAACAGTATCCAGCACGGGCTGAAGGACCGGGTGAACGGGGGGAAGGTGGATATACTGATTACCGAGAAGCCGGATTATATTGAGGCTGTGGTGGCGGACAACGGTGTGGGTTTTCCGGAGGATCCGAGCCAGCCGGCCCGCAGGGATACGCCTATCCCCAAAACTTCCATCGGCCTGAAAAATGTGGAGGAACGGTTAAGGCTGTTTTACCGGAAAGAGGATGTGCTGCATATCCAGCGGACGGAGGGAATTACGAAGATTACGCTGAAGCTTTATAAATCAGACAGGCATTAGGAGGAAAGGGTTATGTTGCGTGTAATTTTGGCAGATGACGAGCAGTATGAGCGGAATTATCTGGAGAAGGTTATAAAGGAGAGTTATCCCGGCTTGCTGGAGATTGTCTACAAGGCAGTGGACGGTATGGATTTGATGGAGAAGCTGGAGGAATGCAAGCCCCAGATTGTGCTTTTAGACATCAAGATGCCCCGGATGAACGGGCTTAAGACAGCAGAGGAGGTGCGCAAAAGGCATCCGGATATCCAGATTGTGCTGATATCCGCTTACAGTGATTTTTCCTTTGCCAAACAGGCAATCAAGCTGGGGGTCACGGATTATCTGCTGAAACCCTATTTGGACTCGGAGCTTCGGGAGACACTGGATAAGGTCATTGCCAGGGTAAGGGAACGGGAGGATACCTTGTCCATGCTGTCCTATTCCAATTACCTGGTGGAGGATGGAAAGTCAGCCTTTGATTTTTACCGGGATCTGGAAAAGGATTTGCTGTGGGATGTGTTCTTTGGCCGCAGGGACAGGGATAAACTGGAAAAAGAGTTTGCCATGTGGGGAGTGGGACCGGGGTGGTTTAAGGTAGTGCTTATTTCCAGTCCGGCCCTGATTAGCATGGGAGGATTTTCCCAGGAGGTGCTGAAAAATTATTTTCACATGGCAGGGGTGACGGTGCTTAACAGCATCTGGATGGACCAGATGGTGATCTGCCTCTATTCTCAGCAGCAGGATGGGTTTACGGAGCTGACCGGCTGCATTACCCGCGCAAGGGATTACCTGGCAGAGGAGAGGAAAATCCCGGTGGCCTGCGGTGTCAGCGGCGCTTATGAAGGCATGGAACGGCTGACGGAAGCCTATGGGGAGGCGGCTTCCTTTATCAGGGAGTATTCTGCGCAGGAGGCTCGCCTTGCCTTTGACAGCATGACGGAGGGCATGAAACGGATCTGCGGCCTGGAGGAACAGATCATCAAATCCCTGTCCCTGGAGGACCAGGACCTGAGCTGCGAGCTTCTTACGGAGATGATTGAGGAGCTGGAGACCCTTTTAGGGTATCAGGATGTTTCGGTAAAACTGAATTTTGGCCGCAGCCTGATGACAATTATCCGGGGAATCAACCAGATACCAGGTATACGGGTCAAGACCTCAGAGGCAGCCAGGCGTTTTGAAAAGCTGGGCCAGCTTAATTTTAACGGGGATAATTTAAAGTATCATGTAGAGTTTTTTTCGGAAATGAAGATTCAGAGGGAATGATGTTCAGGCGGTAATGTTTGTGCAAATTCGGAAAATGACCGGTCCGGGACAGGAGGAACGTGTTGAAAAAACAGTGGTTGATAGGGGCCGCGGCCGCAGCGCTGATTGCAGGCCTGGCGGGCGGCTACGGTATTTTAGAAAATAGGGGGGCTGCGGGTGCGGACAATGAACCGGAGATTGTGCTCTGTTACGGCGAGGTGAATCCGGAAGGCCATGTGCTCACGGATTCGGCCCAGTACTTTGCCGACCGGGTCAGTGAACTCACCGGCGGCAAGGTCATGGTGGAAATCTATCCTTCCGGACAGCTGGGGGACGATGCGCGCTGTTACCAGTCCATGGAGATGGGGGCGCTTGATTTGTACCGGGGCAACAGCATGTCCCTGGTGGACAGCGGGAATCCCATGATGTCTGCCCTGGTGCTGCCCTATGTTTTCCGGGACAGGGAGCACTTCTGGAAGGTTTGCAGCAGTGATTTGGGCAGGGAAATACTGGATAATATCCAGGACTGCACCGGAATGATTGGCCTGGCCTATCTGGATGAAGGAGCCAGGAACTTCTTTACCACCGACAGGCCGGTGTGCAGGCTGGAGGATATGAAGGGGCTTAAAATCCGGGTCCAGGTGGCGTCCATGATGGGCGATACCGTGGAAGCTCTGGGGGCGGAGGCAGTGCCCATTGCTTATGCGGAGCTCTATACGGCTCTGGAGTCAGGGACCATTGACGGGGCGGAGAACCCGCCGGTGAGCTATTATTATAATAAGTTTTATAAGGTTGCCCCTTATTATGTGAAGGACAGGCATACCTATACCCCCGGAGTGATTCTGGTGAGCAAAATAACCTGGAAAAATCTGAAGAAGGAATATCAGGACGCGCTGGTTCAGGCGGCAAAGGAGACCCAGGAGTATAACAGAACGGCCATTGAAGAAGCGGATCAGAAGGCTTATGAGGCGCTGGAGAAGGAGGGGGTAACTATCCTTGAGCCGGAGGATCCGCAGGCCTGGAGTCAGGCAATGGAGCCGGTATACCGGAAATACGGCGGGGAATATCTGGACCTGATTGAAAAAATCCGGCAGATACGATAGACACATACACAATGACAGGAGGAAGGCCGCGATGGCAACAGGACTTATGAAACTGCCCGAAAACAGGGTACGGAGAAATTACACAGGGGGTGCGGGAATTGACCGGCTCCATGGAAAGGCCCGGCAGGAGGACAACAATATGCCGGAGGAATGGGTGGGCTCCATGGTGGAAGCCTCCAATCCGGGAATGGAACCCATTGCACACGAAGGGATGGCTGTGGTGGAGACCGAGGACGGCCCCAGGTTTCTGCGGGACATAATAGACGATGACCGGGAGTTTTACCTGGGCGCCGCCGGCAGGGAGGGGGGCTGGCGCCTCAGCTTCCTGCTTAAGATTCTGGATTCAGCCATGCGGCTTCATGTACAGGCCCACCCTTCCACCCGGTTTGCCAATGAAGTGATGGGAATGCCTTATGGAAAGCTTGAATGCTACTATATTCTCCATGTGAGGGACGGTATAAGCCCATACATACGTCTGGGATTCCAGCATACGCCCGGAAGAGATGGGTGGAGGGAAATTGTGGAGAAACAGGACAAGGCCCGGATGGACGGCTGCTTTGAGAAGATCCCGGTGCAGGTGGGGGAGGTCTGGTATATTCCGGGCGGAATGCCTCATGCCATTGGCGAGGGAATCACTATGCTGGAAATTATGGAGCCGTCTGATTTGGTGGTGCGGTGTGAATTCGAGCGGGAGGGAATCGTTGTGCCGGAGGACGGCCGGTTTATGGGACGGGGGCTGGACTTTTGCCTGGATATTTTTGATTATACAGAGTATTCCAAAGAAGAAATCATGGAAAAATGCAGGATAGAGCCCCGTGTATTGGAGGAAACAGACGCCTTCCGGCGGGTGCGGCTGGTGGACGGGACGCTGACCTCCTGCTTCTTTGTGGAAAAACTGGAGGTGAACGGGCCGGCACTGGTGGGGCATAACCGGAAATTTAATCTGGGCGTGGTGTGTGCCGGAAGCTGCACCATGGAAGAGAGTGGACAGGTGATCCGCCTTAAGGCAGGAGACAGCTTCCTGATTGCAGCCGGGGTAAAAGCGTACCAAATACGGCCTGAAGGCAGCGTCCAGATAGTGATGGTGTATCCGGGAAAGGATATGGACAAGCTCTAATCCAGATTCAGGTTGCGTACGGAATTGCGTATAATCAGGGAGGCTTTTAATATGGGAAGCTCTGCCCGGACCCCGGATTCCAGATAACCGTGGATAAAGTCAATGGCGGTTCCTGCCAGTTTGCGGACAGGGATGCTGACCGTTGACAGGGGCGGAGTCACAAAATTAGCCATGATACAGTCATCGTAGCCAAATACGGACAAATGGTCCGGAATCCGCAGCCCAAGGATGTAACAGGCCCGGTAGATATTGAAGGCGGTCATGTCGTTGCAGGCAAAGATCGCCTCAGGGCGGTCGGGCTTTTGAAGCAGCTGCAGGATCCGGCCGGGAGTGGTCCCCATATCCTCCGGGTTGATGTCAAAGAGCATGTGGCTGGGGCGGCAGTCCAGCCCGTGCTCCTTAAGGGCCTGGGCCATGCCGTCATAGCGGTCCCGGTAGGTGAGGTTGTCAAAGCTCTGGAAGATGCCGCCGATATTTTTATGCCCCAGCTTAATCATGTAGGAAACCGCCTCGTAGGCGGCTTTTTTGTTGTCCAGACGGAGGCAGTGCTCCATATCATCCTCGAAGGAGCGGTTTAAATACACATAAGGGATGTCGTACTTTGCCAGGTTCATGATATGATCATGCTGGCTGGTGACCGGGGTAATGATGACCCCGGCTATATCCATGCCGATTAAATTTTCTAAAATCTGTTTTTCTTTTTCCAGGCTGTATTCCGTGTTGTTCAGGTAAATGATATAGCCCTTTTCTGCTGCACAGGCTTCCAGGTACTGTTCCAGCTTGGTGTAGTAGATATTAGTCAGGGAAGGCAGGACCAGAGCCAGAGCCTGGCGGCGTCCGGTCTTCAGGTTGACAGCCAGGGTGTTGGGCCGGTATCCCAGTTCCGCAACTGTTTCCAGTATTTTCTGTTTTGTCTCTTCTTTTAAGTATCCCTTGCCGGAAAGGGCGCGGGAAACCGTGCAGACGGAATAGCCGCATCTTTTTGCCACGTCTTTGATTGTTACCATATTCCGGTCCACCTCCCTGTGATTCTCTGAAAATGTATACACAGTTATTGTAAAGGTTTCTTGAAATAATGTCAAAATGAAAGCAGAAAAAAAACAGGAACTTTTAAAAAATAAGTCGAATTGTGAAGATTGCATAAAAATAACGTTAAAATTCTGTTAAACTTTTTTGCAGAAACTACTTGATGGAAAATATGTAAACGTTTATACTAAATGAGGAAAATATGTAAACGTTTAGCGAAAGCTGTTACGCTGGACAACGTAAGGAAAGGGGATAACAATGAAAAAGAGAGTATTATTAGCAGGTGTTCTTACCGCAGCAATGATGGCAGTTACGGCATGTAACGGCATGCCGGGTATGGGAAATGCCCAGCCAGCTGCAACCCAGGCAAAGGAAGGGGACAGCAGTGAGGCTGCTGCAGGCGATGACAAGGTATATGAGTTAAAGATTTCAACTTCCCAGACAGAGCAGGCCCTGATTACCAGGAACTACCAGAAGCTGGCTGATGTGTTAAATGAGAAATCAGGCGGCAGGCTGAAGGTAAGTGTGTTCCCGTCCGGCCAGCTTGGCAGTGACGAGGATGTGCTGGAGCAGGCCATCCAGGGCGCTAATGTTGCAGTTAACACAGATGCTTCCCGTATGGGACAGTATGTGAAGGATTTCTCCATTCTGATGATGGGTTACTTTGCAGATAACTACGAGGAGTGCTATAAGATAACACAGACCGATACATTTAAGGGCTGGACAGATTCCCTGTCCAAGGACCATGGAATTAAAATCCTGTCCTTTACATTCTACGATGGCCCGCGTCATTTTATGACAAACAAGCCAATCAACACGCCAGAGGACTTAAAGGGCATGAGAATCCGTACCATCGGACAGGAAGTATGTACCGAGACCATCCAGGCCATGGGCGCTACTCCTATTTCCATGTCATGGGGCGAGGTTTACAACGGAATCCAGTCCAAGGCACTGGAGGGCTGCGAGGCACAGAACACATCTACATATCCATCCAGACTGTATGAAGTGTGCAAGTATCAGTCCAAGACAGGACACTTCCAGCTGATGCAGGGATTAATCTGCGGCCAGAGCTGGTTTGAGAGCCTGCCGGAAGATTTGCAGACACTGCTGGTTGAGACCTCCATCGAGGTTGGCCAGGAAACAGCTGCTGACGTAATGACAGAGGCTGACGAGGCTGAGAAGGCAATGGTTGAAGCAGGAATGACCATCGTAGAGCCTGACCTTGCTCCATTTAAGGCAGCCGTTGATCCTGTATATGAGAAACTTGGCTATGCTGAACTGAGAGATAAACTGTACAAGGAGATTGGTAAGACCAACTAATTCCAAGGTACATTCCGCAATACAGAAAGGAAGCTTTTAAATGAAAAAAATTTCTGCTGTTATTTTAAAGACAGAGGAGCTTCTGGCCGGTGCAATGTTATGCATGATTGCCGTTCTGGTGTTCTGGTCCGCAGTGGCCAGAACCATCGGAATGCCGGTGAACTGGGCTCAGGATGTTTCGCTGCTGGCATTTGGATGGCTGACCTTTATCGGCTCTGATATCATCATCAAGAGCGGCGGCCTGATTCGAATCGACATGCTGTCCAACCGGTTCCCCAAGGCGGTCCAGAAGACTCTGATGCTGGTGTTTGACGTTTTCATGCTGCTGTTTTTATTGATACTGATTGTTTACGGATTCCTGCTGGTATCCCAGAGCTGGAACCGTACCTTTAATACCCTGAAGATGAGCTATGCCTGGTGTACTCTGGCAGTACCGGTGGGCTCCCTGCTGATGTTTTTCAGCATGATTGGCAAGATGCTCGGTGATATCAGGAAACCGATGAAAGAATGGGGGGTTAATTAATGTTAAGTGCTGTTGGATTTTTCTTAATACTCCTGTTCCTCGGAATGCCGGTGGCCTTTGCCATTGCAGTGTCCGGATTTTCCTTCTTCCTGATGAGGCCTGAGATTCCGTGGACGATTCTGGTGCAGAAATCCCTGTCCACCACCCAGTCCTTTACCATGCTTGCGATTCCGCTGTTTATTTTTGCCGGCAACCTGATGAACAACACAGGTATCACATCACGTCTGGTAAAGCTGGCAAACGTGCTGACCGGCCATATGTACGGTTCCATTGGACAGGTTTCCGTGGTTCTCTCAACCCTGATGGGCGGCGTATCCGGTTCCGCAGTTGCAGATGCAGCCATGGAATGCCGTATCCTTGGGCCTGAGATGACAAAGAGAGGCTACGCGCCGGGCTGGGCCGCTGCAATCAACTGTCTGTCAGGACTGATTGTAGCCACGATTCCGCCTTCCATGGGCCTGATTCTGTACGGCACTGTGGGTGAGGTTTCCATTGGCCGCCTGTTCGTAGCCGGATTCCTTCCAGGCATCATTATGTGTATCTTCATGATGATTGCCACATCCTGGTCCGCACGCCACTACGGATATCAGCCTGACCATGACAAGCCGTCACCTCCAGGGGTTATCATCAAGTCCTGTTTTGAGAGTATATGGGCGCTTATGTTCCCAATCCTGCTGATTGTGCTGATTCGTTTCGGTGTCATGACCCCGTCGGAATCCGGTGCCTTTGCCGTATTCTACGCACTGTTCGTAGGTATCTTTATTTATAAGGAACTGAACCTAGAGAAGTTTAAGAAATGTATTGTGGACAGCGTAAAGGATTTATCCGTGATTACCATGATTCTGGCTTTCTCCGGCATATTCAGCTACGGCGTTGTATTTGACCAGCTGCCAAAGACCCTGACCACTTTGCTGGTAGGTCTGACCAGCAATAAATATGTGCTTCTGCTGCTGATTTTAATTATGCTGACTGTGTTTGGTATGTTCATGGAGACAACGGTCATCACCCTGATCGTTACCCCCATACTGATTCCGATTATCACACAGTACGGAATTGACCCGGTTCACTTCGGCATCATCATGATGACCATTGTTACCATGGGCTGTTCCACGCCTCCTGTTGGAGTTGCGTTATACACCTGTTCCAATATCATGGACTGCTCGGTGCAGGAGACCACGAAGTATTCGCTGCCGTTGTTCATAGCTATTATGGCCACGCTGGCTATCTGCGTATTCTTCCCGGATCTGGTGCTGTTCCTGCCAAATATGATTTATGGTACAAGTATGTAATCTGATTTTTATAAAGCCCGGCAAGGGCTGCCTCTAAGGGGCAGCCCTTGCCGGGCTTTTAGGATGATTATTTTTTAAATCTGGGACAGACCTATAAACCGGCCCAAGGATAATATTTTATTCGACAGCTTTAATTCCCATCTCATCTAACTGTTTCAAATGATCGCGCATACCCTGCAATACTTCCGGTGAATGTCCTTTCCATCCCATAGCTTCAGCAACAATTTTTAACGGCTGGGTTGTTCGGTATGACTTTGTCGGGTTCCCGGGAAATTTCTTATCCGTTACATTTGGGTCGTCTTCAAATTCTCCCGTTGGCTCCACAACAAAAATCCGCTGCTTTCCATCTCCCGAAGCCAGCTCTGCTCCCCAGATGGCAGCGTCCAAGGTCCCTGTAAAATAAACATAGTTGGCAACCCTGTTTTCATCATAATTAGATAAATACCCCGGCACCAACAGATCCCCCACGCTTAAATCCGCTTTGGTTCCATGAAAAAACGTGCCGGGACTAAATATAACTGAATTGCTCATGCAAAACCTCCTCAAAATATAAATTATTTTCAAGCGTTCAACAAAACCGCAGCGCTGCAAAATGCGTTTACTATTCGGAATATCCTTAAAATCGGCAGAGCCAGCCACAGCCCGGTCACGATTGCGGATTAGGAATCAAAAGCTATGCCATAAGTAATCGTTAGGATTCTTTTCTGTTTTTTCTAATTGTCCTTTTACGATTTTCAGAAAAAGCCCCTCCATTGGCTCTGCCGGATAAGAACAGTTTAAGTCTTTCTCCAGGTTTGGTATGTCCTCCGCCTTATCCGCCAAAGGCGGATATTCGTGTTTCTTATGTTCTGAATTTTAATGTGGGTTCTGTCTGGTGCCTTTATCTATTCTCATATTGTGCCCCAAGGTTAGATGGCTTGTTTGAATAAATAATTAGAGCTAATAAGACTCAGATAACGAAAGAAATATACATACAAAAATGTAATAAGTGGTCATAAATGTGGAACACCGCAAAGCGTATATTACGTTGCCCTGGCTGCCGCTGTTCTTTTTAAGAATAACAATCATTCCCTGATGGGTATATTCCTGTTCTTTATACTCTAAATTTTAATGAGGAATCTGTCAAGTTGTTTCATCTATTCTTATATTGTGCCTCGGGTTTTTATGAAATCAGGGAGGGAGTCAGGCAGGATTTTGATCAGAACATGACCTGTAAACATTTTACAGCATAAACTGGAAAACGCCATTAAACACACTGTTCATCAGCCTTCCCGCTGTGCCCGTTCCCGCTGTGCCCGCTCCTGCAGCAGCCGTTCTTTGGCTTCGGCTGTTGTTTCGCCTTCTTTTGTAAGATAGGTTTCTACAAAGGTATCTTCAATTTTGGTGTATCTGTCTACTACACTGTGCTCAATGTTGAAAAAGACTTCCGTAAGTGCTTCAGCGATTTTTTCATTTGTTTTTACAAGTTTTGATGTTGCCATAAATTATTATCCTTTCTTTTCATATTTCTCTGCCATACAAATCTGCAGTAATTAAGAGTACAAATGATTAAGAGCAATAGCGGGGGAATTATCCAGCCTGATTTCATTCTTTTATGCCTATAGCCAGTGGAATTAAGCAAAGCAGAATTACAATTCCGGCAAGGCCAATTACAATCCCGGCAGTCATTTTACCCCATATCATGCTAAAGCACATCCCAACTCCAAACGCCATTGCACCGGCAATTCCTATCACAATTGACAAGATCACCTTTCCTGAAAATCGGACAGGCTCTTTATGCTCCATTCTTCTCCATATAAGCACTGTAATCAAAGCCAGCGCCAGACCAGCACTTCCTAAGGCAAGCCCTGGTTTGAAAGCCCCCCACTCCGGGATAAGAGCCATACACATGCCGAGAGCGAAAAGCACCCCGCTTACGGTTCCTGATATCATTGCGGCAAAACTACTTTTTTTCATGTAAAGTACCTCCTTTATTTTTATTAAATCAACGCTTGTTGGTTTAATCTGGATATAGTATAATGCATTTATAAAACAAAAAACAATCACCAATAACGGGACAAGTGTTGAGATAAAGGGGATTTTATGAATACACCCAATAACAAACGGAAGAAAGAGTCCATTGAACGGATTGAAAAGGTTTTTATCAGTTTGCTTCAGACTAACGGGCTAAATGAAATCAGTGTATCGGATATTTGTAAGCTGGCCGGATTAAACCGCACGACTTTTTATGCAAATTATACGGATATTTACGGATTGGCTGACTCTATACGGGACAAGCTGGAACATAACTTATCTGACTTGTACCAAAATGAAATCACCCGGGGATTCAACAGTAACGATTATCTTAAATTGTTCCGCCACATAAAGGATAACCAGATATTCTATAAGACCTATTTCAAACTGGGGTATGACGACAGCTATAAGATTATTACTTACGATATTAACCTTGCACGGCAGCATTTTGAGAATCGTTTTATTGAATATCACATGGAATTTTTTAAAAGCGGAATCACAAAAATTATCAAATTATGGCTTCAAAACGGCTGCAAAGAAAGCCCGGAAGATATGTATGAAATCATAAAAAGCGAATATCAGGGGCGTGCGGATAGCGGGAAAGAATGTTCAGACACACTCTGACATCATCCGCCTGCATTGTTGGATGTGCATAAAATATCTGCAGGAAGATTGGCCGCATTAGATATTGATTTCCTTTTAAATGACTGTTATATTGTTAGAGTATCAATTGTTCTTTGAAAAAATCATATCTATATCGCTGTTTAAAACATAGCTGGGACCACGGGCATACGTTTAGTATCACGGATACTGAATCCGTATGGATGCATCGTGGACACCCGTGCCGCCGGCAGTATACCAGTCATATAGTCTATGAAGCAAAGATTGTTTATGAATTTACATCAGGAGGTAATCATGAAAGGAACCTTACTCGTAAAGAACGTTAAGCATCTTGTTACATGTGACGGGGATGACAGACTGCTTGACGGTGTGGATGTGTTCATCCGGGACGGAGTCATTGCCGGAATCGGACAGGAATCAGGAACACTGGAATCAGGAACAGCGGAGGATGTGATTGACGCATCTAATATGGTGATGTATCCCGGACTTATCAATACACACCATCATTTATATCAGACGTTCAGCCGCAATTTACCGCAGGTACAGAACATGGAGTTATTTCCATGGCTGAAAACATTATATGAGATATGGAAGCACGTGGATGAGGACGTGGTCTGTTACAGTGCGCTTACAGGCATGGGAGAGCTGTTGAAAACAGGCTGCACCACCTGTCTGGACCACCACTATGTGTTTCCCGGGTCAGCCGGGGACGGGCTGCTGGACGCCCAGTTCGGGGCAGCGGATGCCCTGGGAATCCGTTTCCATGCCACCAGAGGGAGTATGGATTTGAGCGTGAAGGACGGCGGGCTGCCTCCGGACAGCGTGGTGCAGACCGTGGACCAGATTCTGAAGGATTCAGAACGGGCCGTGAAGAAATTTCACGACAAAAGCAGGTATTCCATGCACCAGGTGGCGTTGGCGCCCTGCTCCCCTTTCAGTGTGACTGGGACGCTTTTAAAGGAATCGGCACAGCTGGCCAGAGAGCTGGGAGTCAGGCTCCACACCCATCTGGCTGAGACAAAGGACGAGGAGCGGTTCACAACAGAGCGTTTCGGGATGCGGCCCCTGGAGTATATGGAGAGCCTGGGATGGATGGGGGAGGATGTGTGGTTTGCCCATGGAATCCATTTCACTGAGGATGAACTGAAACGGCTGGCTGAGACCGGGACCGGGGTAGCACATTGCCCTATATCCAACATGAAGTTATCTTCCGGCGTTGCGCTGGTGCCTAAGATGCTGGAGCTTGGAGTGCCCCTGGGGCTGGCTGTGGACGGTTCTGCCAGCAATGACGGCTCCAACCTTCTGGAGGAGATGCGGGTGGCCTATCTGCTTCACCGGCTCTGGTGGAGCCGGCAGGCGCCGTCTGCTTATGACATCCTGAAGATAGCGACCAGGGGGAGCGCCCGCGTGCTGGGAAGGGATGACCTGGGACAGATAGCAGTGGGAATGGCGGCAGACTTTTTCCTGGTGGACATGAACCGGATGGAACTGACCGGCGCCCAGTTTGACCCCAAATCCATGCTGTGTACCGTAGGACTTAAGGGCAGTGTGGATTACACGGTGGTGAACGGGGAAATCGTTGTAAAGGAGGGAAGGCTGGTCCGCGTGGACGAGGAGCGGACCGTGGAAAAAGCCAACCTGGCGGTAAAAGAATATATGGGGCATTCGTCATGTTCTGTACCGCTGTAAGCGGAAGGGAAACTGGTGTGTTGTAAAGCCGTCTGAATGAAACAGAGAGACGGCAATGGAGACGGATTGACAGGCTGTACATAAGGAGCTGCGTTTATTGAACCGCGCGGCTCCTTTTTTTGCGTACCGGCAAGGATTCTGCTTCTCCTGTTTTTTCACAGTATTTTCAAACTTATTAAAGGTTGGCTAAAGGTTTCAACGTTATGATAACTGGTAGAAAATACAGATGCCCCATTGGGCAAAAGGAGGAAATTATGGAGGAAGCAATGGTAATCAGAAGGGATGGAACAGGTAAGCGTTTTGGGGTTCTGGCCGTCCTTATGGCGGCCGTATTCCTGGTATTCATGGGTACGCATACGGTTTACGGAGCCGGCGGTCTGGACCTGAATACGGACTATCCGGGAATATCGGTAAAGCCGGGAGACAGCCTGAATATTCCTGTCACACTGGAGAACTACACAGGGGCCAGTCTGAATGCGGATTTGGAGATCACTGCCATGCCTGAGGGATGGGAGGGATATCTCCAGGGCGGCAGCTATCAGGTGAGCCGCGTCCATGTAAAGAACGGAGAAGAGGGAGCCCAGGTGACCCTTCATGTGACGGTTCCAAAGGAGCTGACAGAGGGGACTTACACGGTGGAGGTAAAGGCGTCTGCGGGCGAGGGTCTCACAGCCAGTCTGCCCGTCTCGTTTATGGTAAATGAGATGAATGCGGGAAAGGGAAGCTTTACCTCGGAATACCCCCAGCAGGAGGGAACCACGGGGACCAGTTTCTCTTTCAGCACCACACTGATTAACAATGGACTTAAGACGCAGTCCTACAGCTTATCATCCAATGCACCCTCCGGCTGGGGTGTAAGCTTTACCCCCACCGGTGAGACAGCCAAGGTGGCTGCCCTGGAGGTGGAGTCCGGCGCCAGCAAGGGTATGACAGTGTCGGTGACGCCGCCTGAGGGGGTTGCGGCAGGGGAATATGACATATCCTGCAGTGCTGTATCGGCGGAGGAGACCCTTGACACCAGCCTGAAGGTGGTTATTACAGGCAGCTACGGCCTTAAGGTTTCCACCCCGGACGGCCGCCTGAGCTTTGACGCCTATGCAGGGAGGTCTTCGGATGTGACGCTTAACATTACCAATACAGGCAACGTGGATCTGGAGAATGTGACGCTTAACTCATCCCTGCCCACCGGCTGGACCGTGACCTACAATACGGAGACCAACATGATCCCGTCCATTCCCGCAGGAAGCACCACAGAAGTTATTGCCCATGTAAAGCCTTCTTCGGAAGCAATCACAGGGGACTATGTGAACACGTTTACGGCATCCTGCGAGCAGACCCAGTCAAACGCTGATTTCAGGGTATCGGTTAAGACCACGACAATCTGGGGTGTGGTGGCAGTTGTCATCATCCTGTGTACGGCCGGAGGCCTGGGATATGTGTTCCGCAAATACGGCAGAAGGTAGCTTGTATGGATAGTTGGCTGGAAAGGGGTCATTGTTATGGATTATGAGGAAGAAATGATGATACGGACCGAACACCTGTCCAAATCCTACGGGGAGAAGGAAGCGGTCTGTGATTTGACACTGGAAATCCGGCGGGGGGAAATATTCGGGCTGCTGGGACCAAACGGAGCCGGAAAAACCACCACCACCCTTATGCTGTTAGGGCTGACCGAGCCCACGGGCGGCAGTGCGTACATAGACGGGAAGGACTGCGCCAGACAGGCCATCGACGTCAAGCGGATGGTGGGGTATCTGCCGGATAATGTGGGGTTTTACTCCGACATGACAGGACGGGAGAACCTTCGGTTTACAGGGCAGCTAAACGGACTGCCCAGTGATGTGACAGACCGCCGGATGGAGGAGCTTCTGGAAAAGGTGGGCATGACGGAGGCAGCCGACCAGAAGGCGGGAACCTATTCACGGGGAATGAGACAGCGTCTGGGAATTGCCGATGTCCTGATGAAGGACCCGAAGGTGGTCATCATGGATGAGCCCACCCTGGGAATCGACCCGGAAGGAATGCGGGAGCTGATGACCCTGATACGCAGCCTGGCAGAGGATGATAAAAGGACCATTCTCATATCATCCCACCAGCTTTATCAGATTCAGCAGATTTGCGACCGGGTGGGGCTGTTTGTGGACGGCAGGCTCATTGCCTGCGGAAGGATTGACGAGCTGGCAGGGCAGATGCGCCGTGAAGGGCATTATGCCCTGGAGGCAGCTGCTTTTCCCGATGACAGCGGATTCGAGGAACTGCTAAGGAGCCTTGGCAATGTGGAGCAGGTGGAGCGGACCGGCGATTTCTATGTAGTCCATTCCAGGTCAGACCTGTGCAGGGAGTTAAACCGCAGGGCCCTGGAAAAAGGCTATACCCTGCGCCACTTAAGACAGCGGGGAAATGACCTGGATGAAATTTACCGCAGATATTTTGAGAAAGGAGAGCAGAAAAATGGTGGTCTCAATCAAAAGAAAAATAAAGGATTCCTTTCTTTCGGCAGGGAACAGCGGTAATAATATGCCAGACAAAGGTGCACAGATAAGACCGTGTAATGGCATGGGCGGCATGGCGGCCTTATACCGAAAGGAGATGTCGGACCACATACGCAGCAAACGGTTCCTGATTGTGCTGGGACTGATTCTGCTGACCAGCTGCGCCAGCATATACGGGGCGCTGACCGGCCTTTCGGATGCGGTTGCGTCTGATTCCAGCTACATTTTCCTGAAGCTGTTCACCTTAAGCGGAAGCTCCATCCCGTCCTTTACCTCTTTCATTGCTCTGCTGGGACCTTTTGTGGGGCTGAGCCTGGGATTTGACGCCATCAACAGCGAACGATCCGAGGGGACGCTTAACCGTCTGGTGGCGCAGCCTATTTACCGCGATGCAGTTATAAACGGGAAATTCCTGGCAGGCGCCACAATCATCTTCCTCATGGTCTTTTCCATGGGACTCATCGCAGGTTCTGTGGGACTTTTGGCCACCGGGGTGCCGCCTTCTGCCGAGGAAGCGGGAAGGGTGCTGGTGCTGCTGTTTTTCACCTCTGTGTATATCTGCTTCTGGCTGGCGCTGTCTATCCTCTGTTCCGTGCTGTGCCGCCATGCAGCCACATCAGCTATGATTGTGATTGCGCTGTGGATCTTCTTCGCGCTGTTTATGACCCTGGTGGTGAGCATTGTTGCCAATGCCCTGTATCCCATGGGGCAGACTGCATCGGCAGGGCAGATTCTGGATAATTACAGATGCCAGATGAGCCTGAACCGCTTGTCGCCTTATTACCTTTACAGTGAGGCGGTTTCCACCATCATGAATCCCATGGTGCGGTCCACCAATATCATCCTGCCCCAGCAGCTGTCGGGCGCCATCAGCGGATATCTGTCACTGGGACAGAGCTGCCTGCTGGTATGGCCCCATCTGACAGGCCTGCTGGCGCTGACGGCCGTGGTGTTCGCCGCTTCCTACATCAGCTTTATGAGAAGGGAGATACGCAGCAGGTAAAAGAGCGGTACAGGTTTGTGAATTATCTGTGAAATCCACCTCTGTTCTCTTGCAGTTCATACAGAATTGCGAGAGAATACAGGTGGATTTTTCAGACATGGCGCAACACAGGGAGTGGATATAGATGAGAGTTTTGATTGTGGAGGATAACAGACGGCTGGCTGAGTCCATCCGTGACATATTAAAGCATTGGTATGACTGCGATATCTGCGGAGACGGCAATACCGGCTGCTGGCTGTTAAAGGACGGCGGCTATGACGCAGCTGTCCTGGACCTGATGCTGCCCGGAATGGATGGAATCACCCTGTTGCGGGAGGCCAGAAAAATGGGATGCCAGGTTCCGGTACTGATACTGACAGCGAAAAGCGAGCTGGAGGACAGGGTGACGGGGCTGGAAAGCGGAGCTGATTATTATTTGACCAAGCCCTTTGACATGCAGGAGCTTCTGGCTGTCATGAAGACCATTTTAAGGCGCAGGGGGGAGATGATACCCGAAAGCCTGAACCTGGGTAATGTATCCTTAAGCCAGGCAGACTACACCTTAAGAGGGCCGCACAAAAGCATACAGCTGGGCAAAAAGGAATATGACATCATGCGTATTCTGATGGTGAACCGGGATATGGTGGTTTCCAAGGACACCCTTTTGTCCAAAGTATGGGGAAATGACGCGGAGGCAGTGGAGAACAATGTGGAGATTTACATATCTTTTCTGAGAAAAAAGCTGGATTTCCTCAAGGCGGATGTGATGATTGTCACCATACGCAAGCTGGGATACAGGATAGTGGAAAAGGACGGCAGGGAGGTGCTGTGATGAGGGAAATAGGCAGGCTTCGGCTTAAGTTTATCATTTACAATATGCTGGTGGTGACAGCGGTCATAGGAATAACCTTCTGCGCAGTGACCTCTGTGGTGAAGCACAGGGTAAATGACCAGGGGAGCCTGGCGCTGTCCAGGGTGGTATCAGGGGAGGAACAGTCCCTGATATTTGCTGCCATGCCGCCGGTACGGATGCCGTATTTCACTGTTCTGGTGGGGGAGGACGGTGTGGTGTCGCTGAAGGAAGGATATGGTGCTTACTGGGAACCGGAATTCCTGGAGCAGATGGCTGTCCTGGGCATGAACGGGGAGGAGGACATGGGAATACTGGACGCATACCATCTGAGGTATTTAAGAATCAGCCAGCCGGCCGGTTATATGATCGCATTTGCAGATACCACCTATGAGGATTCACTGAGAAACGGGATCATGAAATACGGCGGAATGGCCTGTGTGGCTGTGTGGCTTGGGTTCTTCGCGCTGTCCTATTTCTTTTCCCGGTGGGCCGTAAAGCCGGTGGAGGAGTCTGTCCGCATGCAGAAGCAGTTCGTGGCGGATGCTTCCCATGAGCTAAAAACGCCGCTGACCGTGATTACGGCCAATGCAGAGCTTTTGCAGGAGCGGTATGCAGGCATATCGGCAGAGGCGGACAAGTGGATGGAGCATGTAAACCAGGAGTGCAGGGAAATGCGCGCCCTGGTGGAAAGTCTCCTGCTTCTGGCCAGGAACGATTCCTATGTACCGGGAAAGGGTGAATTTACCCGGTTCAGCTTAAGCGAGCTGGTTATGGAAAAGATTCTGACCTTTGAACCTGTGTTTTACCAGGAGGAAAAGGTTCTGGAATATGACATAGAAGATGATGTGCTGATGATGGGAAACCCCTGCCGGATGGGGCAGCTGATTAAGGCCCTGATGGACAACGCGGTTAAATACTGCGTACCCAGGGGACGGGCGCAGATAAGGCTGGAGAAGACAGGCCGCAGCAGGGCCAGGCTGTGGGTGTGCAGCCAGGGAGAACCCATACCTGAGGATAAGCGCACATTGATTTTCAGAAGGTTTTACAGGGACGACAGCGCCAGAAGCAGCACAAGTGGTTATGGCCTGGGACTGGCCATAGCGGCAGAGACAGCCAGAAGCCACAGGGCCAGGATTGGAGTGGAGTATAAGGACGGAATGAACTGCTTTTACGTGACAGTGAAAAGGAAGAGGGGGTAAAAGCGGGTGGTATTAAAAAGACAGTATTAAAAAGGGGAATGGTATTCTCCTTTTTATTTTAACAGGAATGTGTTAGAATGTTTTTATATATTGAAACAATACACGCAAACGGCTGCCTGCTGCAGTCTAAGGGGAGGACTAGGAAGATGGGGAAACAACCGCGGGATGCGGAGAATACCACCAGGGCCTTTTTTAAGGAATACATGGTAAACCGGAATGTGGAAGCCACGCTTGACTGGCTGATGGATGATGTACAGTGGATTGGCACTGGCAAGGGTGAGTATTCCTGCGGAAAGGAACAGGTACTTGAAGCACTGGAACAGGAGTTTTCACTGGACCCGGACGCCTACCGGCTTATATGGGAGGATATAAGGGAGAACAGCCTCACCCCTGACTGCGCCGTCATGCAGGGCAGGCTTACTGTGGTGCGCATACTTCCCGACGGCGAGAACTTTGCCATGGGCGTGCGCGTTACATCCACCTGTGTCCGCACAGCGGAAGGTTTTAAAGTGTCTTCCATCCACGCGTCCGTACCCGCTGATTTTCAGGAGGAGGGTGAATTCTTTCCCCTTTCCTTTGCGGAATCCGTAAGTGAGGAGTATGCCCGCCGCATGGGCAGAAGCGCCCTGGAGCTGCTGGGGAAGACTATCCCAGGAGGTATGCTGGGCACCTACTTTGAACCGGGCTTTCCGCTGTACTATGTCAATGACAGGATGCTGGACTGTCTGGGATATACATATGAAGAGTTCAGCCAGGACAGTCAGGGCATGGTGGGTAACTGCATCCATCCCCAGGACCGGGAAAGGGTGTACGGGGTGGTCCGGGACGCCTTTGGCAAAGTCCGGGATTATGGGGTGCGCTACCGCATCCGGAAAAAGAACGGCCGGTATATCCATGTATATGAGACCGGGAATTTTGCCCAGGCAGAGGATGGAAGAGATATCTGCCTGAGCGTGGTCCGGGATATTTCCGCCGAGGCGGAGGCCGAGGAGCGGCTGAAACAGGAGAACCGGGAAAAGGAACGCCAGGCCGGCCGGTACGACCAGCTGTTCCAGTCGGTTCTGTGCGGCATCATGCAGTGGAAGCCGCTGGACCGGGAACGTGTGGTGTTTAAGAATGCCAACCGGGAGAGCATACGGATTCTGGGATATGAGCCGGAGGAGTTCTGGTCCCACGGAGTCTGGCAATGGAAGGAGCTGATTGCCGAAGCGGATTACCAGATGAAGCTGGACCAGCTGGACAATCTGGAAAAGGCAGGCGACAGCATGAATTTCCAGTACCGTGTCCGCCAGAAAGACGGAACGTCCTGTTGGATACTGGGAAAACTGGAGATGGTAGAGGACGGGGACGGGGAGCTGATTGCCCAGAGCGTATTTCTGGACATTGATATCCGCAAGCGCACCGAACACCAGAACCAGCAGCTTAAGGAGCTGGCCGAGGCAAACAGCGCCATACTGAATATGGCTCTGGAGCACACATCCCTGTGCGAGTTTTACTATTACCCGGACCGGCGGACCTGCGTCATTCCGGACAGGACCAGCGCCCGGTACCAGTGCGGCAGCCGGTATGTGAATATGCCGGACAGCTTTGCACAGGAGATGGTGGTCCCTGGAGGCCGCAGGGATTTTATCCGGATGTACGAGGACATCCACAGCGGAAAACGAACTGCCTCCGCCCAGTTTCTGACTGTCAAGGATTCCTGGTGCCGGGTGACCATGTCCGCGGTGGAATACGGAGAAAACGGACAGAACGGAACCGTTCTGGGAATCATAGAGGACATTACAAAGGAACAGACCATGGCTTTGGCTTTGGAGGAGGCCAAATCCAAGGATTTACTGACCGGACTGTGGAACAGGGAGGCCGGGACCAGGATAGCCCAGGAGTATATGGCCCAAAAACCCCTGGGAGAGCGCTGCGCCCTCATGCTTCTGGACATGGATAACTTTACCCGCATCAACCAGGAGGAAGGCGTTGCCTTTGCCAATGCCGTTCTCCAGGAGGTGGCCGATATCCTGCGGGCTGAGACGGAGCCGGATGATATAAGGGTGCGTATGGGTGGCGACGAGTTCATGCTGGTGTTAAAGGGCAGGGGAAAGGCCGGGGCAACGGTGACAGGTCCCCGCGTCGCGGCCAGGGTCCGGGAGCTGTTGCTTCAGTCGGACAAGGACATCAGCATATCGGTCAGCATCGGCATGTGCGCCACCGAGGTGGTGGACGAGTACAGTGGCCTGTACCGGTGTGCGGAGAGCACTCTTAAATATGTGAAGGAAAACTGTCAGGGCAATGCGGCCTGTTATCTGGACACCTCCAACGAGCTGGGGGAGATGCTGACGGACCTTTATACGGAGAAACACCAGCTCAATACCATAGAGCAGGGCCTGACCGAGCAGAGGGAGGACCTGGTCTCCTTTGCCCTGGACCTTTTGGGAAAGGCAAGAAATTTAAACGACGCGGTGCAGCTGCTCTTTGCCAGGCTGGGCAAGACGTTCGGCCTGGACCGGGTGTCACTTCTGGATGTGGACCGTGATTATCTGACCTGCCGCTTCAGCTACCAGTGGGCCAGGGATAAGACAGACCTGATGATGCATAAGACCTTTTACATTACAAGGGAGCAGTATGAGCAGTGGCCCGGTCAATTTGACCCGTCAGGCCTGAACAGACACGCTGTCTATGATGAGTCGTCCATGAGCTGTCTCCAGGCAGCCATATGGAACCAGGGCATGTTTGCCGGCATTCTGAGCTTTGAGGTGAAGACGGACGGATACAGCTGGAACGACGAGCAGAGGAAGCTTTTGGAGGAGCTGAGCAAAATCATTCCGTCCTTTGTGATGAAAGCCAGGGCGGATGCCGTAAGCCAGGCCAAGACGGATTTCCTGTCGCGGATGAGCCATGAGATACGCACGCCGCTTAACGCCATAGTGGGCATGACCTCCATAGCCAGAAATGTGGCGGATGACAGGGACCGGGTGCTGGAATGCCTGGATAAATTAGAGACATCCAACCAGTATCTCATCAGCCTTATCAATGATATCCTGGACATGTCCCGTATTGAAAGCGGAAAGATGGAGTTGAATGTACAGCCCATGGACATGGAGGATTTCGTCAGATCCCTGGAGGGCATGATGCGGCCCCAGGCAGAGCAGAAGGGGCTGCGGTTTATTGTGGAAAACAGATGCTGTCAGGGACTGGCTCTTGTGACGGACCGCCTGCGGCTGGAACAGGTGCTGATTAATATTATCGGAAATGCCGTCAAGTTTACAGGAGAGGGAGGGGACGTGATATTTTCCATCACACCGGAGGAAGGAAGCTCCGGAGGCCAGCGTCTCACATTTTCCGTAAAGGACACGGGAATCGGCATTGCTTCAGAAGCTATGGACAGCATTTTCAATGCCTTTGAGCAGGCGGAGAAAAACACTTCTGTCAAATACGGGGGAACCGGGCTGGGGCTTGCTATTTCCAGCCGCCTGGTCCAGATGATGGGAGGCACGCTGGGAGTACGAAGCGTCCTGGGAGAGGGATCGGAGTTCTATTTTACCCTGACTCTGCCCATTGGAAAGCTGGACGGGCAGAGGCCCCGCAGCAGAGAGCCGGAGCACCATGATTTCCATGGCAAGCGTTTGCTGGTTGTGGAGGATAACCTGTTAAACCAGGAGATTGCACAGTCGCTTCTGGAGATGGAGGGCTTTCTGGTGGAGACAGCGGAAAATGGGCAGGCTGCCCTGGATGCCTTCGGAAATCATGAACCGGGATATTATAACGCGGTGCTCATGGATATACGCATGCCTGTGATGGACGGAATCGAGGCTACCAGACGTATCCGCACCATGGAGCGGCCGGATTCCAGAACCATTCCCATTATCGCCATGACAGCCAATGCCTTTGATCAGGACAGCAGGAAGTCCCTGGACAGCGGCATGAACGGACACCTGTCCAAGCCCATTCGTGTGGAGGAACTGCTGAGAATGCTGGATGCATGTCTGTAAACGGATAAGGTTGTGGATATTAGATAAAAAAACAGAAGGCATGTTCAGAAATTACGACAAAATTACTTAAAAAGCGGTTTTTACCCTCCTTCTTTTCTGCTATGATGAAATCATCAGAAATGAGAAGGAGGGTATTATTATGAAGAAAAAACTGGCACTTTTGTTGGCATGCTCCATGGCTTTAAGCCTTACTGCCTGCGGAGGCGGCAGCAAGCCGGCGGAAACCACGGCCGCGCCTGAGACCACCACTGCAGCAGCTTCGGAGGCTGCAAAGGAAGAGAGCAAGGAGGACGCGGCAGAAACCACAGCAGCTGAGGCTGCGGGCGGGGACATGGACGCCCTCATCGAGGCAGCCAAGGCGGAAGGCGAACTGACGGTATACGGCTCCTGCGAGGAGGAATATCTGTCTGCTGCCTGCCAGAATTTTGAGAAGCTGTACGGAATCAAGACGAAATACCAGAGACTTTCCACATCAGAGGTTTATACCAAGATATCCGAGGAAGCAGGCAAGCCGTCTGCCGACGTATGGTTTGGCGGAACTACAGACCCCTATAACGAGGCAGTGGCTGACGGTCTTCTGATGGAGTACAATGCCATCAATGCCAAGAACCTGATCGGTGACCAGTACAAGGATCCGACCAACTGCTGGTATGGTATCTATAAGGGAATCCTGGGCTTCATGGTCAATACGGAAGAACTGGACCGTCTGGGCCTGGAAGCTCCCAAGACATGGGATGACCTTACCAAGGAAGAGTACAAGGGACTTATCATGCTGTCCAACCCCAACACGGCCGGCACGGCAAAACTGCTCATCAACACCATGGTTCAGATGAAGGGACACGATGAGGCCATGGAATATTTCAAGGCCCTGGACAAGAACATTTCCCAGTATACCAAGTCCGGTTCCGGCCCATCCAAGATGGTAGGCCCGGGCGAGTGCGTAATCGGAATCGGTTTCCTTCATGACGGCATTTACCAGATTCTTCAGGGCTATGACAATATCCAGTTAATCGTTCCTGAGGACGGCACCTCCTTTGAGGTGGGCGCTACCGCCATCTTCAACGGATGCGCACATCCAAACGCAGCCAAGCTGTGGATTGAATACGCCCTGTCTCCTGACTGTGTGGACCACGCCAAGGAGAATGGCTCCTATCAGTTCCTGGTATTAAGCAATGCCACCCAGCCTGAGGAAGCTACAAAATTTGGTCTGGATATGAACAATACCATTGACTATGATTTTGAGGATGCAAAGGAAAACAGTGCCAAGTATGTAGAGGACTTCTTCGCAGCTCTTGGAAGCTCCTCCGACAGCGCGGACTCCAGCCGTTTCTTGACAGAATAGGCAGAGCTTCTGCCGGTGTCCGGCACTTGGAAACGTAATGTAGTGTAAGCCTGCAAACGGGTGCTGCGTAATGGTTGACATCATTCATTACGCAGCATTTGTTACATTATGGTCCTGGTTCGGCAAAAGGGATCATAAGAAACAGAGAGGAAAGAAATCAAGAGGAAAGAATTCCTCGGGAAAGGGGGCCTCATTGTGGCCAGAAAACAGAGCGCTGAGCTGGAGCGCAAGAAATTTTTTTCAGACCCCATACTGGTGAGTATGATTGTGGTACTGCTGGTATTCCTGGCATTGTTTATCCTGTACCCCCTTCTGATGCTGCTGGTAGACAGCTTTTATTCGGAAGGTAAGATTACCCTGGAGGTATTCGGGAGGGTGCTGAGCCTGGAGCGGTTCCAGAAGGCTTTCAAAAACACCCTGGTGTTAGGCATGATTACGGGAATCGCATCCACAGCCATCGGCCTGCTGTTTGCCTATGTGGAGGTGTATGTAAAGCTTAAGACAAAGGTGCTTGAGAAGCTGTTTGCCATGGTTTCCATGCTTCCCGTTGTTTCTCCTCCTTTTGTGCTGTCTCTGTCCATGATTATGCTGTTCGGACGAAGCGGCATCATCACCCGCTCCCTTTTGGGAATCTATGATTCCAATGTATATGGGCTTAAGGGAATTGCCATTGTGCAGACACTGACCTTTTTCCCTGTATGCTATCTGATGCTTAAGGGACTCCTTAAGAATATCGACCCCTCCCTGGAGGAGGCAACCAGGGACATGGGAGCCTCCCGGTGGAAGGTGTTTACCAGCGTCACATTCCCGCTTCTCCTTCCCGGACTGGGCAATGCATTCCTGGTAACCTTTATCGAGTCCGTGGCGGATTTTGCCAACCCCATGCTGATTGGAGGTTCCTACGACACACTGGCTACCACCATTTACCTGCAGGTAACAGGGGCCTATGACTCCACCGGAGCCGCTGCCATGTCCGTGGTGCTTTTATCCCTGACCGTGGTCCTGTTCCTGATCCAGAAGTATTACCTTGAGAAGAAAACCGCAGCCACCCTTACGGGAAAAGCTTCCCGTATGAGGATGCTCATAGAGGATAAGAGCGTTACGGTTCCCCTGACCTTTTTCTGCGGCGCCGTGTCAGCCTTTGTCATGCTGATGTACATTATGGTGCCCTTTGGCGCGCTGTTTACCCTCTGGGGCAGGGATTACAGCCTGAGCCTTAAATGGTTCCAATATATGTTTAAGACCAGCGGACTTAAGGCTTTTAAGGACTCCTTTGTCCTGTCCCTGATTGCGGCTCCCCTGACAGCTTTCCTGTCCATGGTCATCTCTTACCTGGTGGTAAAGAAACGGTTTAAGGCCAAAGGGTTCATCGAATTTGTATCCATGCTGGCCATGGCGGTTCCCGGCACTGTGCTGGGTATCGGATATATCAGGGGTTATGCCAACGGTCTGTTCAGGACCGGCGTCATGAGCGGCCTTTACGGCACCGGCCTGATCCTGATTATCGTATTCATTGTGCGAAGCCTTCCCACCGGCACCAGGAGCGGTATCTCAGCCCTGCGCCAGATAGACAAGTCCATCGAGGAATCAGCCTACGATATGGGCGCTAACTCTGCCAAGGTGTTTATGACCGTAACCCTTCCCCTGATTAAGGATTCCTTTTTCAGCGGGCTGGTGACTGCCTTTGTGCGGAGCATCACGGCAATTTCCGCCATCATTCTTCTGGTAACGCCTGATTTCCTGCTCATCACCTGCCAGATCAATGAGCAGGCCGAGAAGGGAAATTACGGCGTGGCATGCGCCTATGCAACCGTTCTGATTATCATAACCTACGGCGCGGTGCTTATCATGAATACACTGATGAAGTTCTTCGGAGTCAGCAGGAAGATAAAGCAGGAGAATTAAGCGCTCATAGCGGGACGCTGCGCTAAGCGGTCAAAGGACGCCCGCAAAGCGCCAGTGGCATGCATCGCACGTAAGCGTCTAAAAGACAGACGCCAAGTGCTCATAGCAAGGAGGAAAGTTGATATGGAGAAACAGAAAAAGGGTGTTCGCCTGGAACACATTTCCAAAATATATACAGATCCAAAGACAGGAAAGGAATTCTATGCGGTGCAGGATACCACCCTGGATATCGAGCCCGGAAGCTTCGTGACACTCCTGGGGCCTTCCGGGTGCGGCAAGACCACTACCCTGCGCATGATTGCGGGATTTGAGAGCCCGGATGAGGGGGATATCTACCTGGGGGATGAGGCTATCAATGCCCTGACACCCAATAAGAGGGATACGGCCATGGTGTTCCAGAGCTATGCCCTTCTGCCCCATTACAATGTATTTGACAATGTGGCCTATGGCCTTAAGATACGCAAGCTCCCCAAGGAGGAGATTCATGAGAGAGTCATGAACATCCTTAAGCTGGTGGAGATGGAGGGCATGGAGTCACGTATGACCAACCAGCTTTCCGGCGGCCAGCAGCAGCGTGTGGCCCTGGCCAGAGCCCTTGTCATTGAGCCCAGCGTACTGCTCTTTGACGAACCATTAAGCAATCTGGACGCCAAGCTGAGGGTCACCATGAGGACGGAAATCCGCAAAATCCAGCAGAAGGTAGGCATTACGGCCATCTACGTGACCCATGACCAGTCCGAGGCCATGAGTATTTCCGATAAAATCATTATCATGAGCAAGGGAAAGGTGGAGCAGATTGGGACCCCAAGAGAGATTTACTACCATCCCAACTCCAGGTTCGTGGCGGACTTTATCGGGGAAGCTAATTTCCTGGAGGCCAGGGTCAGGTCCGCAAGTGGTGAGAAAGCGGTCATCGACGTGGTGGGTCAGGAGCTTACGGTGAACAATTTCGCAAAGGCAGGGCCGGGGGATGACGCGGTGCTGGTTATCCGGCCTGAGGGAGCCACCCTGGCGGAGCAGGGGCTTTTGGAAGGCACTGTCACCCTGTCCACCTTTATGGGATCCTATCAGTATTATCAGGTCATGGTGGGGAACATGGAGATTCAGATTACGGATTACAATCCTGTAAACCGCAGGATATACGAGGTAGGGGAGAAGGCATACCTGGATTTCGATCCCAAGGGGGTTTACATCCTGTAGACGCATTGGTACAATAGGCAGTATGAGGAATCGGATGCGTATGAAAAAGAGTTGGAGCATATATATTGCAGTGATAGGAATGTCCCTCTGCCTGGCCGGCTGCGCAGGCAGCGGGACTTCTGCGGCTGCGGGCCATAGGGCAGGTGCGGATCGTGCAGCAAGCACGGAGCATGGGGCTGGCACGGACTCTGGGGCAGGCACGGAGCATGGGGCTGGCAGGGACCATGCAGGGGATGAGGAGCTGGTGATTTACTGCCCCCATCCCCTTGAGTTCATCAACCCCATTGTGGCGGAATTTGAGGGGCGGACCGGAATACGGGTCTATGTCCAGACCGGAGGCACAGGGGAGCTGCTTAAGATGGCGGAGGAGGGGAGCGATCCTCCCTGCGATATATTCTGGGGAGGTTCCCTGTCCACCACCAGTCCCAAGAGGGAGCTGTTTGAGGCGTACATAAGCTGCAATGAGGATATGGTGCGGGATGAGTTTAAGAACAGGGAAGGCAATATGAGCCGGTTCACGGATATTCCCAGTGTAATCATGGTAAATACAAACCTGATTGGGGATGTGAAGGTGGAGGGCTATGAGGATTTGTTACAGCCGGAGCTGAAAGGCAGAATCGCCATGTGCGATCCTGCCACGTCGTCCTCGGCCTATGAGCATCTTATCAATATGCTCTATGCGATGGGGGACGGGGAGCCGGAGCAGGGCTGGGATTACGTGGAGGACTTCTGCCGGAACCTGGACGGCATTCTGTTAGGCGGTTCCGGGGAGGTGTATCAGGGGGTGGCCCAGGGAAAATACGCCGTGGGCCTGACCTTTGAGGAGGCGGCCGCCCACTATGTGGCGGACAGGGGACCGGTAAAGCTGGTGTATATGAAGGAGGGGGTTATCTCCACGCCGGACAGCGTCTGTATCGTAAAGGGCAGCCGCCATATGAAGGAGGCCAGGGAGTTTGTGGACTTTGTCACGGGCAGGGATGCACAGACCGTTATCTCCATGAGGCTGGACCGCCGTTCTGTGAGAATGGATGTGGAGGAACCTTCCTATCTGCCGGATAAGGAGGACATCCACATCATATACAGCAGGGAGGACGAGGTGAATTCCAGAAAAGGGATGTGGCTGGAGCATTTTGCCTCTATTTACAGCAGAGTGCTTGAGGAGGATGGGGGCATGTCCGGGGAGGTGGGAAGCCAGTGAAGAAGGAACGGTATTTCCGCCACGAGCTGGAGCGCATGTTTATCGCCTACGCCATTGTCCCGGCGGTCATATTTACCATGGTATGCGGCATGCTTTTCATGACCGTGCTGCTTCACGGGAAAAGGAGCGGCAATATTGAGCACAACCGGTATGTGGCAGGATTGCTGGACAATGTGCTGGCCCGCTATGAGGGGGGCGTGGAGGAAATGGCTTCGCAGCCCGGCTGCTTTGACAACATCCGCGATCCGGACGGGAAGGCTGAGCTGTTTGGGATATTTTACGGCATCACTAACAGTCTGGGACTGGAGGGGGATTTGTTTGTCATGGACAGCAGCAGGAACATTCTTCTGTCCAGCCGGAGTGACCTCCCCCAGTTCCTGGATGTGCCGGAGGATGTGTCCTGGGGGATATTTGACGATATGGACCGGGAGCCCCATAAGACGGCTCTCAGGCTGGCAGAAGGATGGAAGAGCGGCGACAGTACGATTGCCATAGGCCGGAGCGTGATGGACGGGAACCGGAAACTGGGATATATCCTGTGTTCCATTCCCAGCAGCCAGTTTAAGGCCCTTGTGGACAAGCCGGATATACAGACCATTATCGCCGATCCCTTTGGCTGGGCTTATGTCAGCAGTAATTACAGCTTCTTAAACAGCAGCAACCAGGTCATAAAGGTCCTCAGGGAGTCGGGCCGGTATTTAAACCATGAGAAACAGATGTACCTGGTATCCAGGCAGCAGGTTCCCAGGGGCGGGTTTACCGTGTATTCCATCTCCGATATCCAGAACATCGTCATTTCCCTGGGCCTGGGCAGCGGCCTGGTCATCACGGCCCTGGTGCTCATGACCCTGTGGATGCTTCTCAACTCCAGGAAGGTGACGGAGAAAAAGACAGAGGATTTCTATAAAATCCTGGATGTGATGGAGAATGCCAGGGACGGGGATCTGGAAGGCGTTATACGGATACAGAGCGACAATGAGTTCAAAATCATTGCCGACGCCTATAACGAGACCATACAGAGCCTGAGAATCCAGATGGAGAACAACAAAAAGATGGCGGAGCTGGTGTCCATGGCCCAGAACAAGCAGCTGGAATCCCAGTTCAATCCCCATTTCCTGTACAATACCCTGGAGAACATCCGGTACATGTGCAAGCTGGAGCCGGCAACAGCGGAGCGGATGGTCTTCAGTCTGTCAAACCTTCTGCGCTACAGTCTGGACGGCAGCAAGGCAGAGGTGACGCTAAAGGAGGACTTGGAGCACCTGGAATCCTATCTGACCATATTAAAACGCAGGTTCGGGGAACGTTTCCGGTGCAGGATTGACATGGAGCCGGAAGCCATGGACCTGCGGATTCCCAAGCTGGTGCTCCAGCCCATGATAGAGAATGCGGTGAAATACGGGTTTGGAAAGCAGCTCAACCTGACTGTGGAGCTGAAAGCCTATATCCATGAGGGAAAGCTGATCATGATATGCCGTGACGACGGGGTGGGAATCCCTCAGGGAACCCTAAGCGAGCTGACAGCCCTGCTGGAGCAGAAGGAAAATCCCAGAAGGCATTCGGGACTGTATAACATTCACAGAAGAATTGACATCCTGTACGGTCGCCCCTACGGGGTGGAGATCAGAAGCGCGGAGGGACACGGCACCACCCTGGTGGTGACCCTGCCGGTGAAAAGAGAGGAATCAGACGGATGTTGCGTGTGTTGATTGCGGAAGATGAAGAGATGATACGAAAGGGGCTGGTCTATACCACGGACTGGCTGTCCATGGACTGCGTGGTAGTGGCAGAGGCTGCCGACGGCCAGGACGGATATGAGAAGATTCTGGAGCACAGGCCGGATGTGGTCATAACGGATATCTGCATGCCCTTTATGGACGGCATAGAGATGATAAAGAAAGCCTCGGAGCAGGTTAGGTTTAAGAGCATTCTCCTGACCAGCTACGCGGATTTTGAGTATGCCAGGCGTGCCATCGAGGCCAGGGTCTGCGAGTACCTGTTAAAGCCTGTGGACGAGGAGGCCCTGGCAGGCATCATGGAACGGCTGGGGGAGGAAATCGTGAGCAGCCGCCAGGTGGAGCATGTGATGGAGCAGGCGGAGATAGAGGGGGGCAACTTAAACCTGGAGTACTACATGCAGCTGGATTTGTCGGAGAACCAGTATGTATCCAGGGCCATAACAGCCATACGGGAGGATTTTGCCAGGAAGCTGAGCATAGAATCCATCTCCGATGACCTGGGAGTCAGCGCCAGCTATCTGAGCAGGAAATTCAAGGAGGTCACGGGACAGACCTTCCTGGACTTTCTCAATAAATACAGGGTACAGCAGGCCATTGTGATGCTGGGCACCAGACAGTACAGAATCAGTGAGATATCAGAGGCCACCGGATTTACGGACTACAAGCATTTCTGCTCCGTGTTCAAAAAGTATACCTCCAAATCTCCCACCAAGTTTATCAAAGGGGTGTCATGAGAATTCGTAAGAAACCTTACAATTATCTCCACGGATGAAATTGCCTTGACCTTAGAGCGGCTCCATGGTTTATGCTGGATATGTCAGAAATGACGCCGGCCCGGACTGCTTTGTATCAAAGCGCCGGGCCATCCCCCTTTTTAAGGGGCAGTTAAACAATCAGGCATAGTGATATTTGGTCCTGTACTTGCGTAAAAAATAAAGACACAGCAGGATTCCCCCGAACTCTGCAATGGGAATGGCCAGCCACACGCCGTCCATCCCGATGATAAAGGGCAGCACCAGCAGGCTGGTGATAATCAGGCCAAAGGTGCGCACGAAGGAGATGATGGCGGATATACGTCCGTCGGACAGGGCTGTGAACAGGGCGGAGGCAAAGATGGTGAAGCCGGAAAAAAGAAAGCTGCATGCAAATATCATGAATCCGTGCCTTGCCAGTTCATAGACAGGCGTGCCCCTGCGCGCGAAAATCTCTACCACCAGACTGCCGCCCAGCTGGGCCATGAGGAAAACGGCCAGGGAGGAAGCTGCCGTGAAAATGAGAGAGGTTTTAAATACCTGTCTGAGCTGCTGATGGTTCTGGCTTCCGTAGTTAAAGCTGATAACAGGGGACACGCCCTGGGAAAATCCCATGAACAGTGCATTTAGCAGAAACTGGGAATACTGGATGATGGTGATGGCGGCCACCCCGTCCTCGCCTGCAAAGTGCATCATCAGCAGATTGAACAGGAAGGTGATGACACCGGAGGAAAGGTTGGTCACCATCTCGGAAGAACCGTTGAGACAGGTTTCTCCCAGCTCCTTTTTTACAATGCGGGGCCGTACGAACCACAGGCTCTTTCTGGCAGCGGCAAAGTAAATGAGGCCGATAAGGGCCGGAATGGAGTACCCGGTTACCGTGGCGATGGCTGCACCGGCAATACCCATTCCCATGGGTACAATCAGCACATAGTCCAGCACTGCGTTGGCAATGCCTGCCAGCAGGGTGAGGAACAATCCGATGCCGGGCTTTCCCTCTGTTACAAAAAACATCTGAAACTGAATCTGAAGCATGAGGGAGGGAGCAAACGCCAGCTGCCAGCGCAGGTAGGTGACGCAGTCCTTAAGAAGCAGGTCGCTGGCTCCCAGCATACGGGAAAGGGGTACGGCCGCCAGGTTCCCAAGGACGGCAAAGACCAGCCCGATTATGATATTCAGCAGGATAATGGTGGTGAAGGTTTCCCTGGCGCTGTCAGGCCGTCCTTCCCCCATTTTTTTTGCCACAATGGCATTGCTTCCCGTGGACAGCATGACGGATATGCCAAGTACGATGTTGATCACGGGGTAGACGATATTGACCGATGAAAGGGCGTTGGTGCTGACGAAACGGGATACGAAGACCCCGTCCACAATGGTGTACAGGGACATTACCACCATCATGATAGTGGTGGGCAGCGCAAACAGCAGCAGGGACCCGAAGGTAAATTTTTTTGATAATGAATGACTCATATTAACACTCCTGTTTTGATTCAATAAAATAAGTACTGTTGGATATTGATTATTTCAGCCGCAGGTATTATCATATGCTATAGGGTAACCCGATAGTCAAGAGGAGATTTGCGAAAATGGAAAAACAGTCGGAACTATACTTTACCACCGGAGAATTTGCCAGGATACTGGGGGTCAGGAAACATACGCTGTTCCACTACGACGAAATAGGCCTGTTTTCACCGGCCCTAAAGGAGGAGAACGGATACAGGTATTATTTTGTATGGCAGATGGACATGTTCGAGGTGATTCGTGCCCTGCAGAAGTTGGGGATGTCCCTGGGGGAAATCAAGGAGTATATGGAAAACCGTTCTCCGGAGCGTTTCATGTCCATGATGGACGGGAAGAAGCGCCAGATTGACGAGGAGATACGGCGTCTGAAGAATATGAAGCGCTTCATCCTTCATGAGGAGGAGTCGGTGCAGCTGGCCATGAAGGCTGCTCTGGATGAGCCAAGGCTGGTGGAGAGGGACAGGGAATACCTGCTTGTGTCGGACATCAGCGCGGGGTCGGAGCGGAAGGCTGCGGTGGAGATTGCGGAGCATGTGAGAATGCAGGAAAAGTACCATGACACAGTGGGCGCGGTGGGATCCATTTACCTGGGAGAGGACATGGACCGGGGCATATATGACCGCTATGTGAAGGTGTATACCAGGCTGGATAAGAAAACTGCCTCCCGCCGGGTTCAGAGCCGGCCGGAGGGAGTCTATGTGGAGCTGTACAGCAGGGGGCATTTGTGGGACATGGAAAAGCCCTACCGCCTCATCAGCGCTTTTGCGGGGGAGCGGGGGATCCGGCTGGGCCAGATGTGGTATGAGGATTTGATGCTGGATGAGCTGACGGTGAAGGAGTACGAACAGTATATAGTAAAGGTTATGGTGCCGGTGGAGAGTAAAGTAATAAATCCTTAAATAGACAAAGGATGCACCAGATAGTATAATGTAAAATAATACCAGATGGATGGAATGCAGCCATGACCAAGGAGAAAATCAAAATGAAGCCCAGCATATGGAGGAGAGTGGACATACAGGTATCCCTATTCACTGCAATTGTAGTGGCCCTGTTGACATTCTCCATTTTTTGGTTTCAGTACAGAATTACATACAATGATACCCTAATCAGTCTGAGGGACCAGGCAGAGGCCATATACGGATATGTGGAGAAACGTCTGGATAAGAGCACCTTTGACCAGGTACGGACCAGGGAAGATATGGAGGGAGATGTCTATAAGCAGGCCCATGAAGCGTTCCAGAGGATCAGGGAGATTTCCGGTGTCCGGTATCTCTATACCGCAAAGATGAATGAGGACGGCGAGTTCGTGTATCTTATCGACTGCCTGGATCAATCGGAGCCGGACTTCCGCTATCCGGGGGACCTGATTGAGCATGAGATTTACCCGGACATGCAGCGGGCACTGGACGGACAGAAGGTGCTTCCGGACCGGATTAAGGACACGGAATGGGGAAAAATATTTATCACCTACATGCCCATATACGATGGGGAACAGGTGCTGGGAGTGGTGGGAATCGAGTTCGAGGCAGGCCATCAGTATGATACCTACCGGAGCCTGCGCCTCCTGCTTCCGCTGTTTATCCTGCTGTTCAGCCTTGGGGCCTGTCTCGCCTCCAGACTGTTGTTCAGGCGCATATCCAATCCCTTTTACCGGGATATGTCAAATACGGATTACCTGACCCAGCTTAAAAACCGGAACGCATATCAGCTGGATATAGGAAACCGCATTGCCGGGAAGGCCCAGGAGGGAACAGGATTCATCCTTCTGGATTTAAATGGCCTTAAGCATGTAAACGATACCCTGGGGCATGATGCCGGAGATGTCTACATTACCTGCGTTTCAAAGGCATATCTCAATATGCGGACCAGGGAGGCAGTGATGTACCGCATTGGGGGCGACGAGTTTGTGGTGGTGATGCCGGATGCGGACCGGGATAAGATACAGGATTTCATGAGACGGTTCGGGGACATGTTTAACAGGGAGGCATCCATGCCGGAATTTACCTTTTCCTGGGGATATTCCATCTATGACCCCAAGGCGGACGCGGATCTCTACAGCACGTGCCGCAGGGCGGACAAGAACATGTACATGAGAAAGCAGCAGTACTATAAGAATAAAAACACATAGGAGGATACAGATGGGACTGTTGGACAAGCTGTTTAAGAAGGGACCAAAAGCAGATGAGGTGTCAAAGGGCGGTTCGCCTATTTACCGCTATGAGGATAAGGAGAATGAGGGCTGGAGGCCGCCGGAGGCCTATGGTGTATACGCAGAGGAGATAAATGCCCATTTTCAGGGACTGTTTCCCAACCGGGAGGAATTTGTGTTCCATGAGCTTTTATCGGATTTGGTCCACATTGATGTGAACATTATGCGGCCCGATGAAACCCATCCCTACTATGTAATGTATACCACGGGCATGAGCGATATGCCCATGACTCTGCCGGAGGAAATCCAGGACAGGGAGGACCTCAGGTACGGGGAACTGTATATGTTCCTTCCAAAGGAGTGGAATCCAGGCGAGGCAGGCCAGATCAACAGCGACATTGCGCAGGAGGAATACTGGCCCATCGGACTGATTAAGTATCTGGCCCGTTTCCCCCATGAGTACAGCACCTGGCTGGGATGGGGGCACACCATTCCCAATGGTCCTGATTATGAGCCTCTGGCGCCGGATACCGGAATGGGCGGCGTGGTCCTGGTACAGACCGGCGGCGATATGGGCAGCATGGAGGCAAAGGACGGCAGGAAGGTAAACTTCTACATGGTTATACCTGCATACAGGGAAGAGATTGAGTATAAGCTGGAGTATGGCATGGAGGCGCTGGACAAGCGGTTTTCCGAAGGGAACCTGCCCATGGTGCTGGATATCCACCGGCCCAATCTCTGCGCGGATTTTAAGGAGTAGGCCCGGCGCCTCCGCTTTCCATGAACTTGACCGGAGAGCATCCTACATATTTTTTAAATACTTTGATGAAATATTTATAGTCCGAGAAGCCCACAAGGTCTGCGATTTCGTAGACCTTGTATTTATTTTCCTTCAGCAGGTCCACGGCCTTCTGCATCCGGTAGCGGTTCAGATAGTCGTTGAAGGTATAACCTGTAAAGCTTTTAAACTTGGAGTTTAAGTAGGTGCAGGACATGCCGCACTGCTCGCTGATATCCGTAAGAGAAAGGTGGGAACTGTAGTGGTTCCGGATGCAGTCCATCATGTACTCCACATGGCGGTTCCCTTCGGGACTGTCCCCTGTTTCCGGTTCATCCAGTATGCCTAACTTACGCTTTTCCATGTCCAGCTGCTTCAGCTCATGCCTGAGCCTGGCCGCTGCCTGCTGCTTGTCTTTAATCTTTCTGAGAGCGTCATAGAGTTCGTTAAAATTCACTGGCTTTAAAAGATATTCCGTGACTCCCAGGCGGATAGCCTTCCTGGCGTATTCAAAATCGCTGTAGCCGGACACAATGACGGCGTCATAGCCGTACTCCTCTATGCTGTCCTCCAGCATGGAAAGACCGTCCTTTACAGGCATGTTGATGTCCACCACCACAATATCCGGATTTGTTTCCCTGATTTTTTCCAGTCCCTCCAGACCGTCCACTGCCTCTCCCACCACCACGCAGTCCGCCTCCTGCCAGTTTACCATGAACAGCAGGCCTTTGCGTATGATGTCTTCGTCCTCCACAATCAGGACCTTATACATATGTATCCTCCTCCATATCCGCGGGAAGGGTGACGCTTACCCGCGTTCCGTTTCCGGGGGAACTCTCAATGGTCAGGCCGTAGGAAGGGCCGTAGAGAAGCCGCACCACCCGGTGGGAATTATATAATCCGATATGTTCCCTGTAAATATCCTCCTGATCCAGGGCTTCCCGCAGCTCCTTCAGCTTTTCCGGGCTGATGCCGCTGCCGTTGTCCTCCACGCTCAGCACCAGTGTGCTGTCCTTTTTACGGGCAGTGATGGTGACGGATACACAGTGTTTATCCTTCATTCCGTGGACCAGGGAATTCTCCACCACAGGCTGCAGGAGCAGCTTTGGAATCATTAAGTCCATCAGTTCCTCCGGGATGTCGATATGGTAATTGAGCCTGCGGTTATAGCGCATTTTCTGAAGCAGGAGATAGTCGTTGATGTATTCGATGTCGGTCTGCAGGGGCACAATGGTGCTCCCGTAATATACGCTGTAGCGCATCAGGTTGGCAAAGGCCATGACCATCTCCGAAGCCTTCTGGGAGTCAATGGCAATCTCATACCGGAGAGTCTCCAATACATTGAAGATAAAATGGGGGTTAAACTGTTCCTCCAGCTGCTTGATTTCCATGGTGCGCTTGCGCTCCGCCAGCTCGCTGTTGTGAAGCATCAGCTCCTCGCGCTGAATTACCATGTTGCGGAACGCGTCGTTGAGCATCCGGAATTCGTCAAATACCTGGCTTTTCAGGCGGTAATCCATATTTCCCCGCCCCATTTCCTCCACCGAGGCCTGGAGCTCGTCAATGGCCTGCAGGTTCTTTTTGGTTATGCGCAGGGTCAGGGGCGGAATCATGATGACCATAAGTATTCCGGCCAGCCCCAGAAACAGAATGCCGTAGGTCACAAGGCTGCGCTGGAATTCCATGGATACCAGTGTGTACAGAATCAGGGAGCTCTCAGGAAGGACTTCCTTGTGTATGTGGTAATGCTTGTTGTTGATCTTTACAATATTGCCCTTCTGCCAGTCCATCCTGTATTTGCCGGCAGGATATTTTTCCATGGGGTCCGCATTCTGCCTTCCCACTGCAAAAACCAGGTTGTCATACCTGTCTGTGATGACCACGTCGTCTAACGGACATTCCCGCACAGCCTCGTAAATCTGTTCATCCATCAAATCGAAAAACAGGTATCCGCAGATTCCGTCTGCGTCTGCGACGGGGCGGGCCATGAGCAGGTCCCCTTCCTGTCCGTGTGCAAAATTCAGGCGGCTGGGCATGGTATGGGTCAGGTCAGGGGCTTCCTGCATTTTTTCCACCAGGCTCTTATAGACGGCGCTGTTCAGGAATATTTCGCGGTTTCCCTCAAATAGGCTGGAGCTTACCATGTGTCCCTCTGTATCTGTAAGGGCAAAGGTGCTTCGTATGGGCTGGGATGTGGTAAAACCGTAGAGCAGCCGGTTGACCTGGGTGGCGGCATCCGCATTTCCCGGTTTCAGGGCATCCAAAAAGCGGTAATCTGTGGAAAAGTGTTCCAAACCTTCCTTATAGGATGACACTTGGCTGTCCAGGGCGGATGCCAGAAGGGCGTTGTTCTTCCGGTTGCTTCCCACGCTGATCCACTGGACATTGATGAACAGGAACAGCCCCATCAGCACAAAGAGCAGTGAGATAATGGAGCATGCATATTTAAGGAAAGAACGCTTGATGTAATCCCTGTACTGGTTGCCTGCCATGGCGGGTACCTCCCGGAAGTAGTGAAGTACAGTGCCCTCAGGACACTGTACCTCCTATTATATCATAGATAGAGACTAAATGCTGATGTCGTTGTTGCCGGTGACCTTGAAAAATACCAGCAGGGACAGTATGCTTGTCAGGGTCAGGATGGTGGAGTAGGCTGCGGCATTGCCGAAGTTGCTGCGGATGACCTCGGCGTAGATGGCTACGGTCAGGGTCTGGGTCTTGCTGGTATACAGGATGATGGAGGAACTGAGCTCGCTGATTAAGGTGATCCAGCTCATAATGGCCCCGGAGAGCACCCCGGACATCATCATGGGCACCGTGACCTTCACAAAGGATTTCGTCTCGGTGCACCCCAGACTGATGGCGGCTTCCTCCACGCTGGGACTGATCTGACCGATGATTGCGGTGCTGGAGCGGATGGTATAGGGCATCCGCCGTATGGACAGGGATATGATGATAATAATGGCAGTGCCGCTGAGCAGCAGGGGTTTGCTGTTAAAGGCATACAGGAAGGAGATGCCCAGGACAGAACCGGGGATGATGTAGGGGAACATGGTCACCGTGTCCAGTATGCCGGTGAGGAAGGACCTCTTCCTGACTGTCAGGTAGGATATGAGGATACCGAACACCACCACAATGGCAATGGCGCATATTCCGAACAGGTAGGTGTTGAAAATAGCTGTGTTATTGTTCTTGGAGAACAGGGTGTTCCTGTAGTTTTCCAGGGAAAAGCCTCCTGTGTATACGGTTCCTCCGCCTGTTGCCAGGAAGGAGGTGACGATGACTGTAATCTGGGGCAGGATGGCGATGAGCACCACTGCGTACACAAACAGATGGGACAGGATGTTGCGTGTGCCGGTGCATTTTTCCGCCACCATGGGCTTTAAGGCGGTCATGGAGTAGGTGAAGCGTCTGCCCAGATAGCGCTGGAGGAAGAAGAGAACCAGGGTTATGCCGATGACAATGACGCAGAGCGCGGCGGCAAAATGGTCGTCCGTGCTGACCTCACCCATGAACTGGCTGTAAATCAGCACCGGAAAGGTCTTATAGCCCTCGCCGATGAGCATGGGAGTACCAAAGTCAGAGAACACGCGCATGAACACCAGCAGGGAGCTGGCCAGCATGGTGGGCATTACCAGGGGGACGATGATCTGCATCACTCTCTGGAATGCGGTGCAGCCAAGGCTTTCGGCTGCCTCGTTCAGGGAATTGTCCAGGTTTTTCAGGGCGCCGGATATGTACATGTACACCAGGGGGAAGGACTGGAGGGAGAATACCAGCACAATGCCCGCAAACCCATAGATGCCGCCCAGCTTTATGTGAAAGAGGCTGTTGAGTATCTTGGTGAAGAAACCGTTGCGCCCCAACAGCTGAATCCATGCATAGGCCCCTATGAAAGGCGGGGACAGGTAGGAAATGACAATCAGGATGTTCAGGTATTTACTTCCTTTGATCTGTACGCTCCGCAGCACGTAGGCCATGGCCAGCCCCAGAACGGCAGCCACTACGGTGGATACAATGGTGACCTTAAAGCTGTTTACCAGGGTGCTCCAGTAGTATTTTCTTGCGAAGAATTTAGTAAAATAGGCAAAGCTTAAGTTTCCGTCCTCAGAAAGAACGCTTTTATAGAGCACCAGCACCAGGGGGTAGACCACGAAGAGAAGGAACAGGGCCAGGATTCCCAGTGCCATTGCAACCCATATATTTAATTTTTTCTCTCCTGCATATCTCATGAATGGTCCCTCCTGACAATAAGGCTTTGACTGCCGTCCTCAGTGAACACGTTGATTTTATGGGGCTGTACGCCCAGGCGGATGGGGGTGTGGTCCGGGATGATATCCCAGATATCGGAGTTCTGTATGACCTCCATCTCCCTGCCGTCCGCTGTTTCCACAAAGTAGTGGGTGGTGATGCCGAGGAACACGCTGCTTCGCACAACCGCAGGTATGCCGCCGCTGTCCTCCAGGCTGATGATGAATTCTTCAGGACGGATGGATACCTTCACGGCCTGGCCGTCCTGCGCGCTGCGGGAAAGGTTCTCCATGGGCACGCTGTAATCCCCGATGTGAAGCAGTGTCTGCCCGTCCCTTGCCTCAATGCGCCCGTCCATGATGTTGGACAGTCCGATGAAGGTGGAAACGAAGATATTGGAGGGCCGCTGGTACACGTTCTTGGGGGTGTCAATCTGCTGGATGACGCCGCCGTTCATGACTGCGATGCGGTCCGATACAGCCAGGGCCTCCTCCTGGTCATGGGTCACATATATGGTGGTGATGCCCACCTGCTGCTGGATCCGCTTGATGGCGTTTCTCATCTCCACCCTCAGCTTGGCGTCCAGGTTGGACAGGGGTTCGTCCATAAGCAGCACCTCCGGGTGGATGACAATGGCTCTGGCCAGGGCCACACGCTGCTGCTGGCCGCCGGACAGCTTGGAGGGCATCCGCTTTTTCAGGTGGTCAATCTTTACTACTTTAAGGATTTCGTCCACCTGGGACTCAATCTGGTCCTGGGGTACCTTGCGGTTCTTAAGGCCGAAGGCCACATTGTCCCGGACCGACATGTGGGGGAAAATGGCGTAGTTCTGGAATACCATGCCCATATTCCTCTTGTTGGTGGGGATGTTGTTGATGACCTTGCCGTCAATCTTGATTTCGCCGCCCTCAATGGAATTGAATCCTATAATCATGCGCAGCAGAGTGGTTTTGCCGCATCCGGAAGGCCCTAAGAGGGTGAAGAATTCACCGGGCCTTACGTCTAAGGACAGGCCGTTAATAATGGTGTCCTTTCCGAACCGTTTGATTACATTTTCTATGCTGATAGCTACACTCATGGTTTGTAACCCTCCTTGTTTTTTGGTTTTTCAGATAAAAAGGACTGCCTCAGCTGACCGTTTCAGACCCCCAAGAGGTGATGGGCGGTGATGGAATCATGTGGTCAGCGTAATGGGCAGTCCTTTGGGGGCATGGTTATGCCGGTGCTGTGTGTTCTGTCAGATGAGCGGGCAAAGGGTTAGTCCATGGATGTCTCCATATGCTCGCTGAAGAGGTTGGTAATTTCCGTTTTGTGCTCAGCAACCCAGCCCTCGTCGTAGTTATCAAACAGTTTGATTTCAGACTGGGGCGTCATGTAGTCAGCCAGCTTGGCATCCTTTCTGAGAGGCCTTACAGTCAGGTTGGAGCCCACTGCGTTCTGAATCTTCTCGGAGAGCATATAGTCCACAAATTTCTTTGCATTTTCAGGATGCTTGCAGTCCTTTAAAATCTGTACGGACTCGCCGGGGAATATGGCCCCTTCTTTGGGGAATACCACCTCAACCGCAGCGCCTTCCTTTACATAGTTGGCAGCCGGGTCTTCCCAGGTCAGGCCCACCACATACTCGCCTTCGGCAACGCCCTTGTATACCTGGCTGGAGCTGTTGGCCATCTTGCCGTCCAGGTTTGCGATGAACTGGTCTACATAGGCCCATGCCTCGTCAGATAACGGGTCTCCGTCCTTTCCCATGCCGTAGAGCATGGCTAACAGGGACTGGAACGCGGAGCTGGAGTTTACAGGATCCCCGAATGCAATCTTGCCCTTTAACTCAGGGTTTAATAAATCCTCAAAGCCTTCAATCTTCATGTCGCCCTTTAAGTCCTTATTGACAATCATGACCGTCGGGTCCGCAAATGCAGGAGTGAAATAACCGGTGGTGTTGCGGAACGCATCCAGCATGTTTTCATCCTCAGGCGATACATATTCCATAAACAGATCCTTGGAGGCGGAGAGCATGGTCTGGTCAGCCACCCAGAATATATCGCCCAGGGGGTTATCCTTTTCAGACTGGGCCCTCTTTAACAGCTCTCCGGTACCTGCCACTACCACCTCCACCTTGATTCCCGTATCCTTTTCAAACTCAGGAATCACGGCATTGTTGAGGGCCTCGCTTCTGGCCGTGTAGACTACCAGAACCGGCTCCTCTTCACCGGAAGCAGCGTCCTTGGCTGCCTCTGTCTTAGCAGCGTCACCAGCCGCCTCTGTCTTGGCTGCCTCTGTGCCGGAAGGCTGCTGGGTGTCGCTGGTCTTTGCTCCGCCGGAGCTGCAGCCGGTGGCTGCCAGGGCTGCTGCCATGATGACTGCGGTTGCTTTTTGAAATTTTCTCATATGAACATTCCTCCCTTAAACATATTTTTTTGCTGCACCACATTTTTCATAACTTAATTTTAGCATTTGGGCTGGGAAAGTAAATCCGACAATCCCACAAAAAGGTGGAAAATAAACAACAGACGGAGTGAAAATTCAGAAATTTCAACCCGTCTGTTACAATATGGTTTTAATTAATTCGCTGTCAGCTGATTTACCGGGGGTTTCCCGGACAGGAGACACTATTGCCCTGTATGATTCTTGGAATATAGATGGCCTCCCTGTTAAGAAGTTGGTTTTCACTCTGAATCCGTTCCAGAAGCATCTGGCCAATTCTGAACCCTAAAGCCCAGGTGTCAGGCAGGGCATAGGTCGGCTGGACATAGAACAGGTCGCACAGGTTTACATTACATGGAGCTACAATGGACAGGGTCTCAGGAATGGGGATGTTGTGATCGCGGCAGTATCTCAGGGCACCGATGCAGGTTTCATTATGGGCAGCCACCAAGGCAGTAGGCGGGTGGGGGAGCCTTAAAAATTGTTCCAAGGCTTCATATCCAAAGGCAGAGTCATGGGGGCCTTCCAGAAAGTAACGATAATCCCTGTCCACCGTAATGTGTATGGAGGCCATGGCGCGCTTAAACTGCTGAAGCCGTTCAGCGGCAGAGCTGAACTGGGTGGGGCCGCATATGATGCCTATTTTTGTATGACGGTTTCGTATCAGCTCCATGGTCATCTCGTAAGTGCTGATGCCGAAGTCTGCATTGGCAAAATCCCCGACAAATCCGGGATGATCAATCCGACGGTGTATCAGGACAGTGGGTATTTTCTGGCTTAAGCTTACAATCAGTTCATTGTTGCCACCGCAGCTGTTTAGGACAAGTCCGTCAATTTTGCGTTCTGAGAGCATCATCAGATAATTGCGTTCAATCTCACTGTTATTAAATGAGTTGCAGATGAAAAGAGTATAGCCCTCCTCCTGGATTGCATGTATGATGGCTTGGGCAATCTGGAAGTAATATTCGTTTGTACCATCTGCAATCACCAGGGCGATGGTCTTTGAGCTTTTATTTTTTAATTCGCGGGCAGCCTGACTGGGATGGTAACCCAGTTCTTCGATAACCCTTAATATGGTGCTGCGTACTTCCGGCGACACTTTGGGGCTGTTGTTCAATACCCGTGAGACAGTGGCGGTGGATACTCCGGATTGTTTTGCTATATCCCGGATGGTAATTTTTGCCATAAGAAACTCCTTCAAACTATGCTGCTGTAATGGAAGATACCCGGACGGGCCGGGGGGGATCCTCTTTTCTTATTATACTTGATGTGGCAGAGGAACGCAATGAAAAATATGCCAAATGTGTAATCAATTACACAAAATGTTATTATGCATAAAAAATAGGATAAATAATGTATAAAATGCATAAA
>ERZ1036449.65-NODE-65-length-95273-cov-219.858756_pt1 | contig 95273 bp, 86 predicted proteins | sample MGYA00514227_ERZ1036449 | MGnify/ENA primary metagenome ERZ1036449 (study PRJEB33795, sample SAMN09464923) | human gut metagenome | host: Homo sapiens | place: USA: Stanford, California | collected 2016-07 | study: EMG produced TPA metagenomics assembly of the...
TTGCTCAGGAACTTATAAATAAAGTTAAATTATAGTGTTGCGGAATTAAGGTTATCTTTTATTATCGCTAATGCAGGAGCAAAACGTCAAATAGGATTTGGTTGGTCTTTGTTTTTAGGGCTTTGGCTAACTCCGATTGTCAGTTTAATAGCTGTTCTTTTGTCCGATAAGCTGCAACCCGATGAATATGGTAGGATTGATAAAAAATGGGGTTGTATAGTTCCGTTTATTATTTCATTTCTAATAATAGGAACGGCAGCTTATGCTATCTATTCTTTTATCAATAGAGATAAGGAAAAAAGAGGAGCTACAATTGAGTTGTCAATTCCCGAAGTTCTGAAGAGTGATATTATTGAAGAGGTAGAGGCAACTGTACCAATAAAAAATAATCGACCAATACCGCAAGAAGAAATAATTATTGCTCCAGAAGTATTGTTTGATGAACCTACTAATTCGGCTTATGAATCGTTGACGGAAAGAAATACGGATCCAGCTAATGAAATAGAGATTGATTTGAACGACTTTTTAGGCATGCCCGATGATGGAATCGACTGGAATAGTACCGAGCTATCAGAAAGCGATTGCGAAGCCTTAGCAAGGCAGAAAATATATTATAGCGAGAAGAAAGGAGCTTGGGTAATGGAGAAGTCAAGAAAGGAAAAAGAGGATGCCAAAATCGCAGAAAGAAGACGACAAGAAGCTGAATGGCAATATGCAACTCAAGCCACTTGCAGAATCGTTTATGAACTGAATGGGCGACAAGCTAAAAGTATCTCATCTATCGAAAACGCAGGTTCCCAAGAGGGGTTCATTTATTTGAAAATCGAAGTCTCTCCCAATGGCGACGTTGTTAGTTGTGAAATAGACCCAAGAAGTATTATTGATGATTCCAATACCAGAGAACTCTGTATTTCTTCGGCAAAGAATATCAAGTTCAATGCGATAGATAGCAAAAGAAATCAGTCTGGAATAATAAAGTACATTTTCACCAAATAAAGTTGTTAAATATTGCAAATGATTTTTTTTGCTCAATAAGGAGAAAACCTAAAGAAATACTGCCTCAACTCCTCTTTTCTTTTCAAAAGCCACCTGTTAATAATTCTCAAAATCAAATAGCTTACTCTTTTCACTGGTTATAGTATGGTTTTAACCATGGCGAGAAACTCGCCATTTAAAATCATATAAAAATGAAAGCAAAAAAAGAGAATGTTTTCATCTGTCAAGAGATGGGCGAAATGCTAAAGCAGAGAGTTGATTATTTGGTAAAGATTAGTTTGATAAATCAACGTAAACGTTGGATTGCAGACTATATCGAAAAGAATTTCACGAAGTTCATGGGCGAAGACCGCCTTTTGACTTCTGACGAGCTGGTGGAGATGCTACAAATTTCCCATCAGACTTTAGGGCGTAGAATAAAACAAGGCAAATTAACCCCAGTCAATTCCGAAGCCAAAAGAAATTATCGGTTCAAAAGAAGTGATGTTTATAGACTGATAGAAAAGAAAGAGGTGCAAAATGATTGATAATATGATTGCAAAAACGTATGATTTGAGAGTAGTTTCTCATATTAACGATTTCTTCGTAGAGGCAAGACCTCAATTCTTTAAGCGTCAAAAGCCAAATTGTTATCGGATTTTAAACGGCATGAATGGTGGGAATAGAACTTATATGACTATTCAGTTTACTTGTGGTTATTACAATGAATGTAAAATTCAAGGTAGTATTCGGAAGTGGTATCTAGGGGGATTATCAGACGATGATTTAAGCTGGAATGAATTTAATGAAGCTATAAATCTTCTTGCTGAAAGACTTGAAATAGCCCCAGAGGTGTTTTATAGATTTACAATTAGTAAACTCGAAGTGGGTCTCAATGGGAAAATCCCTTATGATAGTACTTATGTAAAATTGCAAATAGTCGGTTTTCGGAGTGCTTTATATACACCTCTTAATGGTGTAGGTTATCGCCAGTTCTCATCAAAAAGTAAAAATTTTATAGCAAAAATTTATGACAAGAAAGCCGAAATACGCAGTAGAATAAAAGGTTTGATAAAAGATTGTGACGATGAACAATTTATCAAGCAAACAAAACAACTAAATATTTTTCGAGTCGAATTTACAGTTCAAAATGGCAATGGAAAAATAGATAAGAGATTCAAAATGAAAAATATTGGAGATGTAATGAAGCACTATCCTCGTTTATTGGCTTTCTTCTTGAATCATATTAAGCAATTTCAGTTTAATGACAAAGCTTCATTGGAGTTTGTGCCAATAAAAGGAAGTGTAAAGGAGTTCTCAGATTTTCTTGTTAGCTATGCCGCAAATGAACTTGGAGCTGTTGGAATTCGAGATATTATTTCCCAATTAGTTCCGAGTAATAGACGAGAAGCATGGCGCAAGATAAAAAAACTACAAGTAAATACGGGTAAGAAGAATCGGTTGAAAAAAGAAGTTATTGGAGCTTTGCGAAAACAAAGTATTGATTTGTTTCGTAGTGAAAAATATAAAAGGCGAATACATATATAGAAACTTCGGGGAAAAATCCCTCTCAATATATCCCCTCCTATATATTAATGATGTATTGTATAGGTGTACCCTTTGAGCAAAACGGTGTACCTTTGTGTATTGTCAGTTGAAGCACTAACCATTAATAATTGAAGTGTTGAGTCAAATTACATTTTACCCAGTATTATGGTGGTGGCTATTGCGCTTCTTTTCTCAATGGCGGAATATGCAACCGAACCACTATTGGATATAGTGGAAATGCAAACGTAATATTTTGGTATTGTAATGACAGCGCAAATGTAACTCTCTGATGTATGTTAAGTTGTTGGTTTTTCATCAGTCCTTACGCAATAATGATGAGTGATGATAAATGTTTGATTGCTAAGGCTTGAAAATTAGCGAAAGGTATAAGGAAACGCAGTAAGATGAGAAGAGGTTGTAAAATGTCTGAATAATATTGCTAATGCTGCCTATCTATTCCGAATGTAAGTTCGGAATAGATGACAGCATAAACAGTATTGTTGAGGTAATTTTGGAAAGGCTGAAACGAAGAGTAGTTTTACCATAATTATTACCCATTGATAGTATAATGATAATGATGTTTCTGATGCTTGCTATTCAATTTTTAGGATGAAAGTAAGGAAAGATATGTCAACAAAAGAAAAATCGTTGTAACTGCATCCTATCTAATCTATAATATGTATTTTTGCTTTTAAATTTATTAGCTTATGTATAATATGAATTCTTATAAAGTATCTACAACTTATATTCGTTTTAATGACGATATAAGAAATATTGAACGAAGTGTAGAAAATGCCTATCATAACTTTAACCATGATTTATCTGAATTAAAAAGAGAATACCAAAAGGTAGAACTGGAAGCAATAAACGAGGAAGATATTCTTATATATGAACAGCATGACTATGAACCCAAGCGTATAGATATTTATGAAAGATTGAACAGTGAGCTTTCAGGAATACTAAAGAATTTATATACCATTTTTGAATTTACACTTACTGAAGCTTTCAAAAGTTATCGTATAAGGAAAGCAAAAAAGAATGAAGCCGCCTATCAACGATACCTTGAATATATAAAAAGTAATCTGGGTGTTGATTTAAGTTCTGATTTTGAAGAAAAAATTAATAAATTTCGATTAATGAGAAATAGATTTACTCACGGTGGAGTAGATTTGACAACTTCTTCTGACGAAATAAAGCAGATGATTTTAGATATGTCGAGGGATATTCATTCTTTTATTAATTCGACAATGGATTCCTTATACAAAAATAAATCCTCGAAAACCCAATAAAACATTGGCATTTCTCTGGTTTTAATCCTTTTTTTAATCCTAAAAAGAAAAAACTCTTATAACTTATACTGAAATTCAGTTAGTTACAAGAGTTTTTTTAAGAGGTTCCTGGCGGATTCGAACCGCCGTACACGGTTTTGCAGACCGCTGACTAAGCCACTCATCCAAGGAACCTTGTTTCTCGTTTGCGGTTGCAAAGGTAGTACAAATTTTGAAACTACCAAACTATCTGCAACAATTTTTCTTTGTATTCTTTTTCTTGGACGAGCACTCCTTCTGCTTCTTTTCCATCATATCCTTTAATTCACAGCCACTTGCACAACTCGCACAAGGGTTATCATTTTCCTTCACACGACGAAAAAAAAGATAAATACCATAAAGAATACGGGCTACGCACAATACAATCAGTAGCCCGACTACCCATTCCTGCCAATTCATAAAAACATTCCTCCTATCTGATAGACGGCAAATGAAACAAGCCATGCCAACGCCGTGGTATATCCTGCCGTGAAGATAGCCCACTTCCAACTACCGGATTCCTGCTTGATGGCTACCAACGTGGCAATGCACGGGAAGTAGATTAACACAAACAGCATATAGCTAAATGCCGCAAGCGGTGTAATCGGAATTCGTTCGGCCAAACTGACTACATCGGCATCGGCATCATTTGTATAGAGTACGCCAAGTGTACTTACCACCAATTCTTTGGCACCGACACCGGAGAGCAAACCGATACTCAGCTTCCAGTCGAAGCCCAACGGTTTGAGCACAGGCTCCACTGCCTGACCGATTTGACCAATATAAGAATTTTCCTGCTGTTCTGCCTGGGTAGGATAAGCATCGTGATCGGGATAATACCCCAAGAACCAGATAATGATAGAAGCAATCATGATGATTCCTCCCATCTTTTTGAGGTATTGCGCACCTTTCTCCCATGTATGGCGGAAGATGGATTTCATGGTCGGCATACGATAAGGAGGGAGCTCCATCACAAACGGAGTATCATCCCCTTTGACCAGAAAACGACTGAACAGACGCGCCATGATAACTGCCAATGCAATGCCGATAGCATAAATAGCCAATAGGACCAAGCTACCATTCTTTGGGAAAAAAGCACCGACCAATAACAAATAGATAGGCAAACGGGCACTACATGACATCAATGGATTAACAAGCATGGTAATCAAACGGCTCTTTCGGTTTTCAATAGTACGCGAAGCCATAATAGCAGGTACATTACAACCGAAACCCATAATCAAAGGAATGAACGACTTGCCATGCAACCCCATCTTGTGCATGATCTTATCCATAATAAAAGCTGCACGAGCCATATAGCCCGAATCCTCCATCAAAGAAATACAAAAATATAATATCAGGATATTAGGCAAAAAGACGATAACTCCTCCTACTCCACCAATAATACCATCAATCATCAGATCCTTCAGCGGACCTTCAGACATATTATCCCTGATCAGATTCCCCAGTGCCTCAACGAGCCATTCGATACCCATCATCGGATATTCACCGATCACAAAGGTACCTTCGAACATCAGATACATAAAAAGAAAGAAGATGGGATATCCCCAAATGCGATGGGTTACAATAGAGTCAAGCACCTTAGTTGTCTGTTCCTGCTCCAGGTGGTTATCGGTAAAAGTCTCTTTCAGAGCACCACTGATAAAACCATATTTGGCATCAGTCAAAGCCGACTCACTATCTTCATTCATCGTCTCCTGAATGCGACGGGCTGCTTTATCCCGCTTCTTTTCTACTTCCACAGCATTGGGCAGAGTATGAATAAAACGTTCTATTTCCGGATCATTCTCCAATAACTTGATAGCAAGATAACGAGTAGAATACTTGTGACGGATAAACTCGTTCTTCGAAATCTCCTCTTTCACTGCATCAATGGCTTTCTCCAAATCGGGTCCGTGATTGATATGAATATGGCGGAACACTTTACCCACCGGTTCTTTGCCATGGGTATAATCAGCCGGATGTTCACCATGGTCTTTAAAATTGGGTAAGGACTGGTGCCAATCCATAATTTCCTTTGCCACCTCCGGATGTATATGCCCTTTTTTATCAATAAAGTCAGCACCTTCATAAAGGTTGATAACTACATGAAAAAGACGGTCCACACCGATATTCCTTTTACAGACAGTAGGCACCATCGGAACTCCGAACAACTTTCCTAACAGGAGATAGTCAAGCGTATTACCACTGGCTTCCAGTTCATCATACATGTTAAGAGCCACTACCATACGTACATTCATATCAATAAGCTGGGTAGTGAGATAGAGGTTACGCTCCAGATTTGAAGAATCAACCACATTGATAATCACATCAGGTGTCTCGTCGATAATATGACGGCGCACATAAATTTCTTCGGGAGTATAGGCAGACAAAGAATAAGTACCCGGCAAATCAACTATTTTGAAGTGATAACCCTGGAAATCAAAATACCCTTCTTTAGCATCTACCGTCACACCACTATAATTACCCACATGTTCGTGAGCACCCGAAGCCAGATTGAAGAGAGACGTTTTACCGCAATTCGGGTTACCGACCAACGCCACATTAATCGTGCGTCGCTTTCCAAGAGCAACCCGTTTCAAGTCTTCCTCCTTCACATCGATATCTTCAGTAAGCCCCTGATGATAAGCAGCCTCCTGTGTTTGTGACTTTGCCTCCTGCTCGCTGATAATCTCAATCATATCAGCCTCCTGTCGTCGCAGAGAGATTTCATAACCCATTATTTTGTATTTGATCGGGTCTTTCAATGGAGCATTAAGCAATACTTCTACGGTTTTACCTTTGATAAAGCCCATCTCCACAATTCGTTTACGGAAGCCACCGTGTCCCAAAACTTTTACAATGACTCCTTTCTCACCTGTTTTTAATTCGGACAATCGCATAGTGTGTGTACCTCAAAATTTTCCGCAAAGATAATTCATAACTTTGGGGCATGCAAATTATTTAGATTGTTTTTAAATAAGGAAGATTTCTTATCATTATTAGCAAAACTATTATCTTTGCAATATGATACAAAATAGAGTAGCACAATACATCGAAAAAGAGAAGCTGTTTTGTCTGAATGACAAGGTATTGGTGACATTAAGCGGAGGGGCCGACTCTGTGGCATTGCTACGTCTCCTGCTATCAATGGGGTATACCTGCGAAGCTGCTCACTGCAATTTCCATTTGCGAGATAAAGAATCGGACAGAGACGAAGCTTTTGTGCGCCGATTATGCCATGAATCAGGGGTTCTTTTACACATAGAACATTTCGATACAATCCAATACGCCGCAAAGAAACATATTTCTATTGAGATGGCTGCCCGGGAATTACGTTATGAATGGTTCGAAACGCTTAGGAAACAACGTGAAGCCAGTGTTATCGCAACAGCACATCATAAAGATGACAGTGTAGAAACCGTATTGTTGAACCTGATTCGCGGTACGGGTATCAACGGATTACTCGGAATTCGTCCACGAAACGGTAACATTGTTCGCCCTTTACTTTGCCTGAGTCGCGAAGAAATAATAGCCTATCTGCAATATATCGACCAAGATTACGTAACGGACAGCACCAATCTTTTGGATGAATATACCCGGAATAAGATTCGTTTAAACTTATTGCCCCTGATGAAAGAGATCAATCCGTCGGTGAAAGAGAGTATCATCCGCACTACCAACTATCTGAATGACGCAGCAACTTTATACAATCAAAGTATAGGGGAGGCGCGTAAACGTATATTGACCCCCGAAGGCATCCGGATAGAAGCCTTGCTGCAAGAACCGGTACCCGAAGCCATTTTATTCGAAGTATTACACCCGCTAGGATTCAACACGACCCAAATAGATAATATAAGGCAAACGCTCGACGGACAACCAGGAAAAGTCTTCCTTGGTAAAGGATGGAGAGTCATAAAAGACCGTGACCTGTTATTAATCGAAGAAGATACAACTGCAGAAAAGTCCCAGCCACCTTTCCGGTTAGTTATGGAAGAGTACGATTATACTTCTGAATTTATAATTCCAAAAGATAAAAACACGGCTTGCTTCGATGCTGACAAAATAAATAAAACATGGGAGATACGCAAGTGGAAACCAGGAGATGTTTTTATACCTTTCGGAATGACCGGTAAAAAACATGTCAGTGACTACCTGACGGATAAAAAATTCTCTTTGAGTGAAAAAGAAAAGCAATGGGTATTATCCTTTGGAGAACAAATAGCCTGGCTGATAGGAGAACGTACGGATAACCGATTTAAGGTAAACGAGAACACAAAGCGGGTAATAATAGTCCGAATCGTTTCCGAACATTCAGATTTTATTGAGGAATAACCTAAAGATACGAAGCATAAATTTGAGGGTGCAAATAGTAAACTCTTTATAGGATAAATTGTATCTTTGTGAATATAAACCTTGAAAATATATGATTGATCTGGCCTGTAAACTTCCGATAGAGATACAGATGTAATAATATCTGCGATTTGACTGACAGATGGAAGATGGTTAAAGCCTGGAGTGAAATTCAGTACAGAGTAAAGAAATATAAATCATTGGTTGACAAAATAATAATAAACTAAACGCTTATTTGCTATGAAAGGAAAAAAGAATCTTTTAATTCTATTCTCCTGTGTTCTTACAGTAATTATCGCAGGACTGTTCGCTTGCACACGCAGCGCAAAAGAAATTATTCCGTCATCGGAATATGCTCCTTATGTCAATGCTTATACAGGTGGAGTCATTTCTCAATCTTCTCCCATACGAATCGAACTGACTCAAGATCAACCAATGGTAGACCTTAACAATGAACTGAAAGACTGTCCGTTCAGTTTTACTCCATCGTTAAAAGGCAAAGCTTATTGGGTGAGTAATAACACCATCGAATTTCTTCCGGAAGAAGGAGAACTAAAGCCGGGCAAGTTATATCAAGGCTCGTTCCAACTAGGCGATTTTGTCGAAGTGGATAGCAAATTGAAAGTTTTCGATTTCTCTTTCCGGGTACAAGAAAGTAATTTCACACTGCATACCGCTCCATTGGAAATAGCCTCTTCTTCACCCGATAAGGTAACCGTAAAGGGAGAAATCCGTTTTAGTGATAAAATGACTAAAGAACAAGTTGAAAAAATACTTTCCACTAACGGTACCTCTACAATCACCATAGGATCCACATCTAATCCATTAGAATATAGTTTCATTATCAGTAATATCCAAAGAAAAGAACAGGATTACGATCTTAAAATTACAGCAGACGGGGAACCTGTCGGAATGGACAGGAAACAAAGTGAGTCCATTACGATTCCTGCCAAAGACAGCTTCCGTTTCCTTTCCGCCGAACGTATCAGTCAGCCTGAGAACGGGATACAAATCGTCTTCTCTGATCCGGTTTCTGATACTCAGGATTTAAAAGGTCTAATCGAAATACCCGAGATTCCATCCTATATTTTCCAGATTACGGATAATAAGGTAAATGTTTATTTTGAAGCCGGTCAACTCAGTAAACTGACCCTGAAAATACATGAAGGAGTGAAAAACAATCAAGGCAAAGCATTGGGCGGTTCCCATTCTATCTCTTTCGGCGAACTGAACCTGAAACCTCAAGTCGAAATATCTTCTGCAGGTGCCATCATTCCCGATTCAAAAAATCTTGTAATTCCTTTCCGGGCTGTCAGTCTGTATGCTGTAGACCTACGGGTTATCCGCATTTTTGAGAACAATGTGTTAATGTTTATGCAAAATAACTCACTGTCCTCGGCCAACGAACTAAGACGATCGGGAAGACTGGTTTATAAAAAGACACTGTTTTTGGGCAAAGATCCTTCAAAAGATCTCCATAAATGGGAAAACTATTCCATCGACCTGGCAGGCCTGATTCATCAGGAACCGGGTGCTATTTATCGTGTTATCCTATCCTTCAAGCAGGAATATTCGGCTTATCCCTGCGGCAGTGGTGAGAATCCGAAAATGCAATTTTCCGAAGAAACCGAATCTCTGACCAAGGTCAAATCTGATATCCTTTCGGAAGAGGATGAAGCCGTCTGGGACAAACCGGAAACATATTATTACTTCAGCGGGAATGAAAAGGCCGACTGGAGCCAATATCGATGGGATGAACGGGATAATCCCTGCCATCCGTCCTATTATATGACGTCCGACCGGATAGCAGCTTGTAACGTACTGGCTTCCAACATAGGTATGATCGTAAAACGTAATTCGATGAACAAACTTTGGATAGCCGTAAGCAATATTCTGGACACCAAACCGGTAGAAAAAGCTAAAGTCATTGTCTACAACTTCCAGTTACAGCCTATCGGAGAAGCATTGACAGATGCGGAAGGTTTTGCAATAATAGAAACGAAAGGAACACCTTTTATTGTAGTGGCAGAATCGGAAAAACAGAAAGCTTATGTAAAAGTAGCCGATGGAGAAGAGCAGTCTACCAGTCGTTTTGATGTAGGCGGCAAAGACATCCAAAAAGGCTTGAAAGGATTTGTATACGGTGAAAGAGGTGTATGGCGACCAGGAGACACCTTGCATATCTCGTTTGTTCTGGAGGACCGTAACAAACGTATTCCGGATAAACATCCCGTAACTTTGGAGCTTTACAATCCAAGAGGACAATTTTACAGCAAACAAATTTCAACCAATGGGCTGAATGGTTTCTATGCATTCAAGGTCCCGACACAACCGGAAGATCCCACCGGATTATGGAACGCCTATGTAAAAGTAGGAGGTACCGCTTTCCACAAATCACTCCGTGTGGAGACCATAAAGCCGAACCGTCTGAAAATAAACCTGAAACTGCCCGGAGAGATTCTGAAAGCTGCGGATAAAGAAGTACAAGCACATCTTTCATCAGCTTGGCTGACCGGAGCAACGGCATCGCGTCTGAAAGCAAAAGTCGAAATGTCTCTGTCGAAAGTCAATACACAATTCAAGAACTACGAGACATACATCTTTAATAATCCGGCAACAGAATTCACATCAATAAGAACCGATATTTTCAACGGTACCCTGGATGAAAATGGTAATACCGGGTTCATGCTGAAACTTCCGACCTCTGAGAATGCTCCGGGAATGCTTCGTGCCAATATCACGACTCAGGTATTCGAACCGGGCGGAGATGCCAGTATCCAGAATCTGTCAGTTCCCTACTCTCCTTTCCCGTCATACGTGGGTATCAATCTGAACCAGCCACAAGGCAGATATATCGAAACAGACAAAGAGCATATTTTTGATATCGTAACGGTCAACTCCGACGGAAAGCCGGTAAATCGTTCCGGTCTGGAATACAAAATATACCGCATCAGTTGGAGTTGGTGGTGGGAAAACGACAACGAATCATTCGAAACATACATCAACAGCAGTTCCATCACCCCCGTAGCTACGGGAAGATTCAACACAACAGGCGGCAAAGGACAATTCAGTTTCAAAGTGAATTATCCGGATTGGGGACGCTATTTGGTTTACGTCAAAGACCGTGAAAGCGGACATGCTACAGGAGGTACCATCTACGTGGACTGGCCTGACTGGCGAGGGCGTTCTAATAAGAGTGACCCGAGTGGCATCAAAATGTTATCTTTTTCCATTGACAAAGACTCTTACGAACCGGGAGAAACCGTAACAGCCATATTACCGGCATCTGCCGGTGGAAGGGCCCTGGTTACGCTCGAAAACGGTTCGTCTGTAATTCAACGGGAATGGATCGAGGTATCAGGGAAAGAAGACACTAAATATCAATTTAAGGTAACCCCTGAAATGGCTCCGAATGTTTATCTCCATATCAGCTTGCTACAGCCCCATGCACAGACGGTGAACGATCTTCCTATCCGGATGTACGGCATTATGCCGGTATTCGTGACCGACAAGCAAACCGTTCTTGAACCGCAAATCAAGATGCCGGAAGTACTTCGTCCCGAACAGGCATTCAACCTTACCATAAACGAGAAGCATGGCAGGCCGATGACATATACACTTGCCATTGTAGATGACGGTCTATTAGACTTGACCAATTTCAAGACACCGGATCCCTGGAATAATTTTTATGCCCGCGAAGCATTGGGAATCCGTACGTGGGATATGTACGACGATGTATTAGGAGCCACGGCAGGAAGCTATGGATCAATGTTCAGCACAGGTGGTGACGAGACACTGAAGCCATCGGACCAAAAAGCGAACCGCTTCAAACCTGTTGTGAAATTTATCGGTCCTTTCAGTATCGGTAAGGGGAAAAGCCGTACGCACCAAATCACTTTACCCATGTATGTAGGTTCTGTCCGTGCTATGATAGTAGCAGGTCAGGACGGAGCATACGGAAATGCCGAAAAGACAGTTCCGGTACGTACCCCTTTGATGATTCTTTCAACATTGCCACGAGTTTTGAGCACCAATGAAGAGATTGAAGTACCAGTCAACGTATTTGCATTGGAAAACAATGTAAAGAACGTCAACGTATCCATACAAGCTTCCGGTGCAGGAATACAAGTGACAGGTAACAAGCAACAAACGCTTACCTTCACTCAAACGGGTGACCGCCTGATCTTTTTCAAGTTAAAGACAGGTACGAAAACCGGAAAAGCCACCATTCATCTTACTGCCAACGGAAACGGACAAAACACCAAAGAGACCATTGAGATAAAGGTTCGTAATCCGAATCCGGTGGTCACCCTGCGTGAAAGCCAATGGGTGGAAACCGGAAAGAGCGAAGAACTCAATTATCAGTTAAGCAGTGGCTCGGAAGGAAACAGTATACAGCTCGAAGTCTCACGTATTCCGTCTGTCGACATCAGCCGCCGTTTTGACTTTCTCTACAATTATCAGCACAACTGTACGGAACAATTAACCTCTAAAGCTCTTCCTTTGCTATTTATCAGCCAGTTCAAAACAGTAGACAACGAAGAATCGGAAAAGATAAAAGTCAATGTACAGGAAGCTATCCGTCAGCTATACGGACGCCAGCTACCGAACGGAGGTTTCGTTTATTGGCCCGGAAATGCCTCGGCAGACGAGTGGATCACCTCCTATGCCGGTATGTTCCTGATACTGGCACAAGAAAAGGGTTATGCAGTAAACAGTAATGTACTGAACAAATGGAAACGTTTCCAACGGGCAGCAGCCCAAAACTGGCAACCCGTTGCCCAAGAACAGAGCTGGTGGTATTGGCAGGCAGATTTCCAGCAGGCCTTCCGCCTCTATACATTGGCCATGGCCGGAGCACCAGAACATGGAGCAATGAACCGCATGAAAGAACTGCCTACACTTTCGCAACAAGCCAAATGGCGTTTGGCAGCCGCTTATGCACTCAACGGTAAAGAAAAAGCAGCCGGCGAACTGGTATTCAGTGCAAAAACGACTGTAGAACCCTATTCATCGAATAATTATGTATATGGTTCATCCGACCGGGACGAAGCAATGATACTTGAAACGCTATTGCTAATGAATCGTCAGCGCGAAGCCATGGAACAAGCTAAAATCGTTTCACATAATCTGACAAGAGAGACGTGGTTCAGTACACAGTCCACCGCTTTCTCACTGATGGCAATGGGACGTCTGGCAGAAAAGTTGTCCGGCACATTGGATTTCAGTTGGACACTGAACGGAAAACAGCAACCGGCAGTAAAATCAGCAAAAGCAGTATACGAGACACCTATTTCCACTTCATCACGTGAAGGAAAAGTAATTCTGAAAAACAATGGAAAAGGAGCTTTGAATGCAGACCTGATCACACGGACCCAATTACTGAACGACACACTGCCTCCGATAGCCAATAACCTGCGGATAAGTGTAAAGTACGTTGATAATAACGGTTCACCGATAGATACGCATTCTCTGCATCAAGGAACAGATTTTATGGCAGTGGTAACTGTTGCCAATACCAGCGGTACAACCGATTATACAAATCTGGCATTAACACACATCATCCCTGCCGGATGGGAGATTTTCAATGAACGAATGACAGGACAGATTAGCACTTCTACTCCTTATAGCTATCAGGATATCCGCGATGACCGGATACTGACTTACTTTAATTTGCAACAGGGACAAGCCAAAACATTTACCGTCCGGTTGCAGGCAACGTATTCCGGTGACTTTGTCATGCCGGCCATCCAGTGTGAAGCGATGTATGATGCCAATGTACAGGCAAGGACACAGGCAGGCAGAACTAAAGTTGTCAGACAAAGCATCGAATAAGAAAACTGATGAATCAGATTCTTAAGCCACACAATCTTCCCCCCTCCTTTCAAGGGAGGGGGTGGAAGATAAGTATCAAAAGTTGGTGGAAACCTGCCCTTTTCCTCCTTCTTGTCCTGTATATATTTTGCCTTCCCAGCCAATTATTCACCTCCCCTTACTCTACCGTCGTAACAGACCGGAACGGTGAACTTCTCGGTGCCCGTATCGCCACGGATGGACAATGGCGTTTTCCCCCGCGCGACAATATTCCCGAGAAAGTTGCCACTTGCCTGATTGAATTCGAGGATCGCCAGTTCTACCATCATTGGGGAGTCAATCCTTTGGCAATAGGCAGAGCCGTAGTTCAAAACCTCAAGCACAAACGTATCGTCAGCGGAGGAAGTACCCTTACCATGCAGACCATTCGGTTGGCTCGGAACAAGCCGCGTACATTCAAGGAAAAGCTGATTGAAATGGTATGGGCCACCCGTTTGGAATTTCGTAAATCTAAGAAAGAGATACTGTCACTTTACATTTCACATGCCCCCTTCGGAGGAAACGTAGTAGGACTGGATGCGGCCGCCTGGCGATACTTCGGACATTCGGCTGAAGAACTATCATGGGCAGAATCGGCCATGTTGGCTGTACTCCCCAACTCACCTGCCATGATCCATCTTTCGAAAAGTCGGCAAGCACTCCTCAATAAACGGAACCGACTATTGACACACCTGCATAAAAAAGGAATTCTGGATACTTCGACATATGAACTGGCCATCAGTGAACCACTTCCGCAGGAACCTTTACCTCTTCCACACATAGCACCTCACCTGACAGACTATTTCTATCAAACCCGAAATGGAAAATACTCCGTATCGACCATCGACAGAGGTATACAGACTCAAATTGAAAGTTTGGTAGAACGATGGAACAGTGAATTCAAACGGAGTGACATCCGTAATCTGGCGATTCTTGTGATTGACATCCGGACGAATCAGGCGATAGCCTATTGTGGCAATGTACATTTCGACAAAGAGCAGAGCGGCAATCAAGTAGATGTCATCCGGTCGCCACGGAGCACCGGCAGCATTCTCAAGCCTTTTCTTTATTATGCCATGCTACAAGAAGGAGAAATTCTCCCAAATACTTTGTTGCCGGACATTCCCGTCAACATCAATGGGTTCACTCCACAAAATTTTAATCTGCAATTTGAAGGAGCCGTACCGGCCTCGGAAGCCATTGCACGCTCTCTTAACATACCTTCGGTAACAATGCTGCAACGTTACGGGGTACCTAAGTTCCACAGTTTCCTGAAACAAATCGGACTGACTACCCTGAACCGTCCCTCAAGCCATTACGGACTTTCTCTGATTCTGGGAGGTGCAGAAGCCACGTTATGGGATATCACTTCGGCCTATGCCAACATGGGACGCAGCCTCAACCGGTTACCTCAATTCCCGTGTACACTCCTCCTGTCGGATTCCATCTCCGTTCATCGCCCATCGTTTCAATCCGGAGCCGTCTGGCAGACTTTTGATGCAATAAAAGAAGTGAACCGACCGGAAGAAATAGACTGGCGTACCATTCCTTCCATGCAAACCATTGCCTGGAAAACCGGTACCAGTTATGGTTTCCGGGATGCCTGGGCAGTGGGTGTAACTCCTAAATATGCAGTGGGTGTATGGGTAGGGAATGCTACGGGTGAGGGAAAACCCGGGTTGGTTGGTGCCCGTACGGCAGGCCCTGTCCTGTTCGATGTATTCAACCTGCTCCCTTCTTCTCCCTGGTTCGAACGTCCTCAGGGCGAACTGGTTGAAGCAGAAATTTGTCGGCAGTCCGGCCATCTGAAAGGACGATTCTGTGAAGAAACAGATACTTTGCTGATCCTTCCGGCAGGTCTCAAAACAGAAGCTTGCCCTTATCATCACCCGGTCACCTTATCGGCAAATGAACGGTTCCGAATATACGAGAATTGTGCCAATAGCGAACCGGTTGTCCGCCGTAACTGGTTTACCCTTCCTCCCGTATGGGAATGGTATTATAAGCAACATCACCCGGAATATCGTCCTCTCCCTCCCTTTAAATCAGGATGTGGAGAAGACCGGTTCCAACCGATGCAATTTATTTATCCGCCAATGGGAGCCCGTATCCATCTGCCCAAACAGATGGATGGCAGCAAAGGGCAGTTGACTGTCGAATTGGTTCACAGTCATCCGAATACAACCATCTACTGGCATCTGGACGAGACATACCTGACGCAAACGCAGGACTTCCACAAACTTTCTCTCCGTCCGTCCCCCGGCAAACACTCCCTGACGGCAGTGGATGACGAGGGAAATACAATTTCGACAACGTTCTTTGTGGAATAGCCTCTAAAATGATAACTTTGTGCCATGAAACAGATTTTGAAAGAAAACGGCGGACTACCGGCTTCGATTCTTTGGACACTTGCTATTGTTGCAGGTATATCGGTAGCCAATCTGTACTATAACCAGCCTTTACTGAACATGATCCGCCATGAATTGGGTGTTTCGGAGTTCGAAACAAACCTGATTGCCATGGTAACGCAGATCGGATATGCCCTCGGACTATTGTTTATCGTCCCCTTAGGCGATTTGTATCAGCGAAAGCGGATCATTCTCACCAGCTTCTCCATATTAATCGTTTCGTTGCTGGTGATCGCGATGGCCCCCAACATCCACGTCATCCTGTGTGCCTCGCTCCTCACCGGCATCTGTTCGGTGATGCCACAGATATTTATCCCGATAGCTTCCCAGTTCTCACGTCCGGAAAACAAAGGGAGAAATGTAGGAATCGTCGTATCGGGACTACTGACTGGCATTTTGGCCTCACGTGTAGTCAGCGGGTTTATAGGAGAACTGTTTGGTTGGCGTGAGATGTATTACATCGCTGCCGGCATGATGTTGATATGTGGTATGGTAGTCATGCGGGTATTACCGGACATACGCCCGAACTTTCAGGGCAAATACAGCGACTTAATGAAGTCTTTGCTTTCACTGCTGAAGCAGTATCCCGAGCTCCGCATCTTTTCAGTCCGCGCCGCACTTGCTTTCGGTTCATTTCTGGCCATGTGGTCATGTCTGGCATTTAAAATGGGAAGTGCCCCCTTCTACGCTGACAGCCACATCATCGGTATGTTAGGATTGTGCGGCATTGCCGGCGCCTTATCAGCCTCTCTTGTAGGTAAGTATGTACGGAAAGTGGGAGTCAGACGATTCAATTTCATCGGATGCGGACTGATCTTATCAGCTTGGTTGCTTCTCTTTATCGGAGAGAACTCCTATTGGGGAATCGTTGCCGGTATCATCATCATCGATATCGGCATGCAATGTATCCAATTGAGCAATCAGACCCGTATCTTCGAACTCTGTCCGAGTGCTTCGAACCGCATTAATACTATTTTTATGACAACTTACTTCATAGGAGCCTCCACCGGGACATTTCTGGCAGGAACTTTCTGGCAGGCATTCGGTTGGCATGGAGTCATAGGCACAGGAGTGGCCTTGACTACCGGCTCACTGCTGATTACTTTTTTTTCAAAACGATAATTCGAATAGTAACAAAAGTTGTTATATAAATCATGAAGTACGGAGTAAACAGACAAGTGTTATTAATCACAGCCGGCATCGTCTGGATAGTGGCGGGAGCCAATATTCTCCGGATTGGTATTGTCACCTGGCTTAATGACTCACAATATTGGCTTTTTAAGGTAGGCGAAGCCACAGTTGTTTTCCTGCTCTTTTTTGTCCTTGTCTTCCGAAAGCTCTACTACAAACACACTCGCCGGATTGAGCAAAAGAAAAAAGAGAAAAATTGCCCCTTTTCTTTCTTCGATGCAAAGGGATGGATCGTCATGTGTTTCATGATAGCAATGGGAATCACCATCCGGACATTACACCTGTTGCCCGACACTTTCATTTCGGTATTTTACACCGGACTCTCACTGGCACTTATGTTCACAGGCACATTATTTATACGCTACTGGTGGCGCAAAAGACCACATACTTAGTACCCATGCAAGAGCTCTCTCCGCTCGTTTTTCACTGAGGTCGCCCCCAGAACAGCAGGGAAAGCCGAAGGGAATAAAAGACCTAATGCCCCATAAACTACCCTCCCTATAAAGAAAGCTCAAATATCAGTTAGTATTTCCGGACAGTTATTAAAGTCCATACCGCCAATTACCACGTATTTCTGAACGGCTGAAATCAACAGACTCTCAGAAAAAAGGAGCATTGCCTATTCTTAATGTGGCTAAAGAACTTTTAAATATCCCGACTCAACTTCATGAAATAAATGACATTTGCACCATTTATTGTATCTTTGCAAAATTAAAAGTGATGAAGATGGACTTGAAGAAAGAAGTGAAGGAAGAGTTTATCCGTTTCCAACGAAATGAGAAAACCGAAAGTATCGTATACGAACGACTGGCCTCTATTGAAAAAGACGAATCGAACCGCAAAGTATTACGTCTGATCTCAGCAGAAGAAAAAGCGCACTATGCCACACTGAAGAAATATACGGAAACCGATGTTGCACCAGACAAGTTGCGTATAGCCAAATATTACTGGCTGGCAAGAATCCTGGGTATTACATTTGCCATTAAACTAATGGAGTCAAGTGAAGAGAATGCACATCATGATTATGCCAAATATACAGATTATCCGGACCTCCGGCAATTGGCCAATGAAGAAGAAGTTCATGAACAGAAATTAATCGGGCTAATCAACGAAGAACGACTTGAATATATGGGTTCGGTAGTGCTCGGTCTGAATGATGCCTTGGTGGAATTTACCGGGGCATTGGCGGGATTCACTCTGGCCTTGAGTGACTCCAGGCTGATAGCCCTGACGGGAAGCATCACGGGAATTGCCGCAGCTTTATCAATGGCTTCTTCCGAATATCTCTCGACCAAATCGGAAGGAGGAGAAACGAAACATCCCATAAAGGCTGCCATCTATACGGGTATTGCTTATATCATCACGGTAGTGGCGCTGGTTGCTCCCTTCATATTGATCGAAAACGTACTGATAGCTTTGGGAGTAATGCTGGCCATGGCTTTGGTAATCATTGCATTATTTAATTATTACTATTCGGTAGCACGCGGAGAAAGTTTCCGCAAAAGATTCACCGAGATGGCAGTACTTAGTTTCAGCGTAGCCGGCATTAGCTTTCTGATAGGCTATGCACTGAAAACATTTACAGGAATAGACGCTTAAACATAAAAAAGGAAAAGAAGAATCATGAAAAAAGCCCCCTCACCTCTTGTCTCTCTGATCCCTTTGGTCGTATTGGTTATCATGCTATTTGCCACCATACGTACCTTTGGCAGCGATGCACTCAGCGGAGGTAGCCAAGTGTCCCTGCTGACTACAACAGCCGTTTGCATACTGATCGGTATGGGATTCTACAAAATAGGCTGGAAAGACTTTGAACTGGCTATCACAAACAACATTACAGGCGTATCTACCGCCCTAATCATTCTGCTGATTATCGGCGCATTGAGCGGTGCATGGATGATAAGCGGTGTGGTCCCCACATTGATTTATTACGGAGTGCAAATCATACATCCCAGTTTTTTCCTGACCTCTACCTGCATTATCTGTGCCTTGGTATCGGTTATGACCGGAAGCTCCTGGACTACGATTGCTACCATCGGAATCGCTTTAATGGGCATTGGCAAGGCACAGGGATTCGAAGAAGGCTGGATAGCCGGAGCCATTATTTCGGGCGCATACTTCGGAGATAAAATCTCTCCATTATCGGATACGACAATATTAGCAGCCTCAGTTACCGATACTCCCCTCTTCAGACATATCCGTTATATGTTGATAACTACCGTACCTTCACTAATCATTACCTTGGTTATCTTTACAGTAGCCGGATTGTCACACAATGCCGGAAGCACAGAACATATAGCCGAATTCTCGGCCGCACTGGCAGGAAAGTTCCATATTACACCATGGCTGCTGATTGTACCGGTAGTTACAGGTGTACTGATTGCTCGGCGGGTACCTTCCGTCATCACCTTATTTCTGTCGGCGGCACTGGCAGGGGCATTCGCCGTATTCTTCCAACCCGACCTGTTACAGGAAATATCCGGTTTGCAAAATTCCGAAGGCACACAGTCCATCTTCAAAGGACTGATGATGACTCTTTATGGAGGGACCAGTCTACAGACAAGCAATGAAGCACTCACCGAACTGGTGGCTACCCGGGGTATGGCAGGCATGATGAATACGGTATGGCTTATTATCTGTGCGATGTGTTTCGGCGGGGCTATGACTGCCGGCGGCATGTTAGGAAGTATCACTTCCGTATTTGTCCGCTTCATGAAAAATACAGTCAGCATGGTGGCCTCTACGGTTTGCTCTGGTATTTTCCTGAACCTCGCCACAGCCGATCAGTATATTAGCATTATCCTGACCGGAAACATGTTCCGGGATATTTATGAAAAGAAAGGTTATGAAAGCTGTTTGCTCAGTCGAACCACGGAAGATTCTGTTACAGTGACCTCCGTATTAATACCATGGAACACCTGCGGAATGACGCAAGCCACGATACTGAGTGTTCCTACACTGGTTTATCTTCCCTATTGCTTCTTCAACATTATCAGTCCGTTAATGAGCATTACGATTGCTGCCATCGGATATAAAATTGTGAGACGCAAGTGAACAATCTGAAAAGGGAGTTGTTCTTGGAATAAACGAACAACAGTTTTAAACCTAAACAAAAAAAAGTTATGAAAAAGTTTATTGCATTAGTAGCATTAGTATTAGTAAGTGCATCGACTTTAATGTATGCACAAGAGTCACAGAGAGACATACGCCGCGCTGACCGTAAAGCACAAAGAGACGCAGAAAGAGCCAGACTGAAAGCTGAGGAACAAGCTGCCGACCAAGTGGCCTATCAGCAAGCCGTACAGGCTATCAAAGACAAACAGTTTGTACTGGAAGCCGATCAGGTAATCTTCAAACGCGGCCAGACAGCTTTCGTATCGTCCAACACTAACTTTGTAATGTTGAACGGACAGAGAGCAACCGTACAGGTAGCGTTCAATACTCCGTATCCCGGCCCTAACGGAATTGGCGGTGTAACAGTGGACGGAACCACTTCGGATGTAAAAGTGACTACCGACAAACGAGGCAATGTGAACTGCAACTTCAGCGTACAAGGTATCGGTATCTCGGCACAAGTCTTTATCACATTGACAAACGGAGGCAACAACGCCACTGTGACCATTAATCCGAACTTCAACTCCAATACATTAACGTTGAGCGGCAACCTTGTTCCGCTGAACCAGTCGGATGTATTTAAAGGCCGTTCATGGTAATAAGAGTGACGAGACTCTATTTAAGCTCGTAACTAATTCACATAACTCCGCTGCAAATCGCACAAAAAGTGTACATTTGCAACGGAGTTTTTTTTATGGACAGATTATGAGAGAATATATCATCGCAGATAATCAGGACATCACGAAAGCAGGAATGATGTTTCTGTTAAGCAAGCAAAAAGAGGTAAGCTTGTTGCTGGAAGCCGACAATAAGATAGAGTTGGTCCAGTTGTTGCGCATTCATCCGCAAGCGGTGGTTATTTTAGACTATACACTATTTGATTTTTCCGGTGCAGATGAATTGATCATCCTTCAGGAACGATTCAAAGAATCAGACTGGTTATTGTTTTCGGATGAATTGAGCATCGGATTTCTGAGGCAGGTATTGTTCAGCAGCAATGCTTTCGGAGTCGTGCTGAAAGACAACTCCAAAGAAGAGATAATGTCGGCCCTGCAATGCGCATCACGAAAAGAGCGCTTTATCTGCAATCATGTAAGCAATCTGTTATTATCGGGAAGTGGAAGTGTAAACACTGCTTCAGCCGTGCACACTTTCGTACCGCAGGAAGACCGTCTGCTCACACCGACGGAAAAAATAATCTTAAAAGAAATAGCTTCCGGCAAAACGACCAAAGAGATAGCGGCAGAGAAGCATCTGAGTTTTCATACCATCAACAGTCACCGAAAAAATATATTCCGCAAACTGGGAGTAAACAATGTGCACGAGGCTACCAAATATGCCATGCGGGCAGGCATTGTGGATCTGGCGGAATATTATATCTAAAGCAGAAGAGCGTACCGGAAATCAACCCAAATACACCGATTCATACAGACCTCGAGCAGCGACCGATTATTAAGCCGCATCTCTGTACAAACCGGTGTCATCTGAAGGAGCTTTCGTTATATTCTTATCCTATTTCTCCACTCCCGAAACAAACCCGGGATTCGGCGTCATAAATCACGCCAAACTGTCCCGGTGCAATTCCCTGTAATTTTTCGGAAGAAATAATCCGGTATCCCTCTTCGTCATGTAGCAAACGGCCTTTGATAAACTCAGGTGTATGCCGGATCTTAAATGTTACTTCTTCCTCGCCTGTCGAGCCTTCCCACGGGTTATCTGTAATAAAATTGAAGTCTTTCATCCTGAATTCATAACCATACTGCTGCTCGGCATCATAACCGTGGGAGACGTAAATAATGTTATCCTGAATATCCTTTTTCACAACGAACCAGGGTCCTCCTCCCAATCCCAATCCTTTTCGCTGGCCAATGGTATGAAACCAATAGCCGCGATGAGTACCAATCTTCTTACCTGTTTCAAATTCGATCACCGCCCCCTCTTTTTCTCCCAGAAAGCGACGGACAAAATCGTTATAATTTATCTTGCCCAAAAAGCAAATTCCCTGACTATCCTTCCGACGGGCACTGGGCAATCCGGCCTGCAACGCTATCTCACGCACTTCATGCTTCATCAGCCCACCTATCGGAAACAACAATTTCGAAACCTGCAAATAGTCAATCTGGGCCAGGAAATCAGTCTGATCTTTTATCGGGTCCTTGGCTGTACCCAGCCAGGTTTTCCCGCCTAGTTGCAAGGTCGTAGCATAATGTCCGGTTGCCGTAAGATCGAAATCTTTTCCGACCTGCTGCTCGAAACAGCCAAACTTAATCAGCTTGTTACACATCACATCCGGATTCGGAGTCTGCCCCTTCCGTATCTTTTCTATGGCATAAGCAGCCACATTATCCCAGTATTCCCGATGTAAATCGACAACCTCCAGTGCCAAACCGTAGCGTCGGGCTATGGCAGTAGACAGTTCTATATCCTCTTCGGCAGAACAGTCCATGTATTCCGCCCCATCCATACCTATTTTGATGTAAAACAGTGTAGGCTTATAGCCCTGCTCACAAAGCAGATGTACAACAACCGAACTGTCCACTCCTCCCGATAATAATGCTGCTATATCCATTTTTTTAAATTTTCTCTAATGCCTGACGTAAGTCATCAATAATGTCCTCAATATGCTCCGTACCTATCGAAAGTCTGACCGTTCCGGGTTTAATCCCCTGTTCCTCCAGCTCCTGCGCATTCAACTGCGAGTGTGTGGTAGTGGCCGGATGAATCACCAGCGACTTCACATCGGCCACATTGGCCAGCAAAGAGAATATCTGCAGACTATCGATAAACTTCTGCGCTTCCTCCGTTCCTCCCTTTACCTCGAAAGTGAAGATAGAACCTGCCCCGCCAGGAAAATAACGTTGATAGATGGCATGATCCGGATGACCGGGCAATGATGGATGATTAACAGCCGCTACCTTCGGATGGTTCACCAGAAAATCAATAACCTTCAAAGCATTGGCCACATGCCGTTCTACACGCAAAGACAAAGTCTCCAACCCTTGCAGCAAGATAAAAGCATTGAACGGGCTGATGGCAGCACCCGTATCGCGCAGCAACACGGCACGTATACGGACAATGTAGGCAGCAGCCCCGGCAGCATCGACAAACCGTACCCCATGATAACTTGCATCCGGCTCGGTCAGTTGCGGGAATTTACCGGAAGCAACCCAGTCAAATTTACCGGAATCGACAATAACTCCTCCCAACGAACTACCGTGTCCGCCAATGAATTTTGTGGCAGAATGTACCACAATGTCTGCCCCGTGCTCAATGGGACGGATAAGGTAAGGCGTACCGAAAGTATTATCCACAATCAGCGGAATCCGATATTTATGGGCAATGGCAGCTACGGCATCCATATCGATAATATTGGAATTGGGGTTTCCCAGAGTTTCAATGAATATCGCCTTTGTATTTTCACGAATCGCCCGTTCGAAATTAAAAAGATCGGACGGATCTACAAAAGTGGTCGTTACTCCATAAGCAGGCAGAGTATGCGCCAGCAAGTTATATGTGCCCCCATAAATGGTCTTGGCAGCCACAATATGATCACCGGAACGGGTGATATTCTCAATAGCATAGGTCACGGCAGCAGCTCCGGAAGCCACGGCAAGACCACCTACTCCCCCTTCAAGTGCTGCGATGCGTTCCTCCAATACTCCCTGAGTGGAATTGGTCAGTCGTCCATAAATATTCCCAGGGTCTTGCAATCCAAATCGTGCGGCGGCATGGGCCGAATCCCGGAACACATAGGAAGTTGTCTGATAAATAGGTACGGCACGCGCATCGGTTGCCGGGTCGGGAGTCTCCTGTCCAACATGGAGTTGTAAAGTCTCAAAATGTAATTTTTTCGTTTCCATTTGCTATCTATATTTAGAGTTCATTGTCAGTGTCCAATCTTTATATGTGGCAAAGATAGAGGAATCCGGTATGGAAAGAAATCGCACATTGAAGGCATTTTTATACCACAATCGTGGTAGATAGAGCAGGTTATTAACTACATTTGCAGGCAAATAAAACATTATTGATATGAATAAACTTCTATACTGTTTCTTTTTATCATTTTCTGTCATAGCTACCTCGGCATGTACCGATGATAAGGAAGAACGGGAATTTCCTCCGGCCCCCGATTTCAGCCTGATGATCCTGAAAGAGAATCTGCACAGTGACGGAGGCGACGTATTACGCACCGATACTTATGTATACGATAACAATAAACTAACGACCCATACCACATTACAGGAGTTCTACGGGCAGAGCCTGACCCACGAAACGACTCTCTCCTACTCCGGTAACGAAGTGACATTGGCAGATGAAAACGGAAATACCGCCATTTATATCTTAGGAAGTGCGGGATATGCCACCGAATGTACTTACAAATTGTCCGACCAGGTCAGAAAGTACACCTTCACCTATTCCGGTGAATATCTTACCCGGATCGATGAAGAAATAAACAGTACGCCTTATTCTTCCGTAGAGTTGGCATACGACGACAACGGGAATTTAAGCCATATCATTGCCAATGGCTTGCAAACCAATTATCAGGCGGGAAATACGGAGAACCTGTATCAGCTCCCTTGCCTGCAAGTTTGCGAAACTTACCCCCTGTCTTTCCACAACGACGCTATTTATGCCGGACTGTTGGGCCGTCAGTCCAAACACCTGATTATCGGCAACACTCCGGAAGAAAACAAAGAGGAGTATACAAAATACACTTATGAACTGGATGAAAACGAAAAGCCAACCGGAATCATCGCTAAGACCACTTCTACAGGTACTGTGATCGACATAAACGGTAATGCATACGATGAAACAAAAACAGACACGAGAACCATCGGCATCACCATCGAATAAGGGGAATGACTTCAATCCTGCCTCCACGAAGTAGTAATGTAATGCCCCATAACAATATATGTTATTTCGATTACATATATTGTTATGGGGCATTACATATATTGGCATTTTCCTTACAAACAATTCCTCCCCGGACTCACCGGCACCTCTCCGGATTCCATACACCGAGGGAGGAATGGGACGTATAATCCCATGATGCTCCTTATCACTCGCTCTCTACTCTCCGGCAAAGAACTTGCTGAAGAAAAGAATCTGATAATCAATGGAATTATTCCAGTATTTTCCATTGTGTTCACCGGGACGGGTAATAAAATCATGATCTATCTTGCGGCCCAACAACCGATCGTGAAAGTCTTTGTTCACATTCAGAAAAAAATCATCCTCACCGCAATCTATAATTAAAGCAAGATCACCATTCTGAATCTTATCGAGTTGATTGACTACCGTATGTTCGTCCCATATTCTTTTATTTGAGGCCAGTTCACCCAACTGCTTGTTCATGCTCCAGTTTTTGGGGAAAGGACGGATATCGACACCTCCGCTGGTGCTTCCTGCCGCTCCAAACACGTCTTTATGGCGAATACCTAACCACATTGCCCCATGTCCTCCCATGCTGAGACCGGTAATGGCACGTCCCTTCCGATCAGCAATCGTTTTATAATTACGGTCAATGTAGTTCACTAACTCTGAAGAAACAAACGTTTCATATCGGTACGCCGGATTCTTGGGGCTGTCCCAGTACCAACTGTCTTTGCCGTCGGGACACACAAAAATGATCCCTTTTTCATCTGCTATTTCCGGCAAGTTCGGTTTTATCTGAATCCAGGTCTTAGCATGACCGCCATACCCATGCAACAAGTAAAGTACCGGACAAGCCGCTGCATTTTTTCCCAAAGCAACATCAGGGGTCACTACCAACACCTGCACCTCCTTATTCATAGAGGGACTCTTCACCATCAGCGTATCTACCCTTGCGGCACTAAGCGGCAATACAAATAAAAGCAGACAAGCCAAAAATAAATTTCTTCTTTTCATTTTTAATCTATGTTTTTTAGAGTTTGTCTTTTCAATCTTTCTCTTCCAAAGCAGAAGGGTTGAATTCCGTAACCGGCTTTTCGAAAGCTTTCCCGCAATGGTCGCAGATATATTCCCAATGATTGCCTCCGGGCGGGACAGTAGCCAGCATAGAAACAATGGCAGCGCTGACAGCCCTCACACGATGCTCCTTTTTAAGAACAAACTTAATCCGGTCCGAACCGCAGAAAGGACAAAACTTCTGTTCTTCGGGTATCATCTGATTCTGCCTCAGCAACTGCATGGCTGCTTCATAATCGCAATCCGCCACCAAGACATCCACTCCTGAGATGTCATGGACAAAACCCCGCAACAAGGTCGACATATTTTCATTATGTAATAGAGAATCAATACCTTCATTAGCAAGTGCTCCCTGTATAATATGAGCTTGAAAGGCATCATCGCAAGTAATCAGTTTTACGGTTTTCATCTTTTCTATTTAAAACTTTCCCACAAAAATAGCAGATAAAAACGAGAGACGAAACCATTTTTATATAACTTTGCACAGAATTCACAAAGTATATCGAACCGGACCAATGAAAAAAAATGTTTTGTTCCTGTTGCTACTCGGCCTGCTCACCACAGTCAGTGCGCAACCGACACACCGAATAAAGGGAACTGTGATTGACAAAGCCAGTCGTCAACCGCTGGAATTTATCAATGTACTGGTCTTAGGGCTGGGACGCGGAGGAGTGACAGATGCCGAAGGGCACTTCAACATCGGAGAAGTCCCTCCGGGCATTTATCGTCTGCAGGCGTCTGCTGTAGGATACAAAACCATACTCACCCCCGAATATATCGTCTCTACTAAAGATCTCACCATCCAAATAGAAACAGAAGAAAACCTGACCGAATTAGAAGGAGTCACGGTTACTGCTTCTCCTTTCCGAAGAGACCCGGAGAGTCCTGTAGGGCTACGTATCATCGGATTGCAGGAAATCGAGAAAAGCCCCGGAGCCAACCGAGATATCTCACGTATTGTCCAATCTTATCCGGGCGTTGCCTTCTCCCCTGCCGGATATCGAAACGACCTGATCGTACGCGGAGGATCTCCTTCCGAAAACCGTTTCTATCTGGATGGAGTAGAAATACCCAATATTAATCATTTCAGCACTCAAGGGGCCTCGGGAGGTCCGGTGGGCATCATCAACGCAGACTTGATTCGTGAAGTCAATTTCTATACGGGAGCTTTTCCGACCGACAGGGGGAATGCCATGAGTTCGGTACTCGACTTTAAGCTTCGGGACGGAGATATGGAACGCAATTCATTAAAAGCAACTTTAGGAGCCTCGGAAGTCTCGTTAGCATCGAACGGACATATAGGAAAGAAGACATCTTATCTGGTTTCGGTGCGTCAGTCATACCTCCAGTTTTTATTTGACATGTTGGGGTTACCTTTCCTGCCAACTTTCACCGACGCACAATTTAAACTGAAAACTCGCTTCAATGCCAACAACGAGTTGACAATACTGGGGCTCGGAGGAATCGATAACATGAAACTGAATACCAAGCTGGATGGAGAAAAAGCGGAATACATATTGAGTTACCTGCCCAAGATACAGCAGGAGACTTTTACACTGGGAGCCGTATACCGTCACTACGCAGGCATACATGTACAATCTGTAGTCGTCAGCCACAGTTACCTGAACAACCGCAATACCAAATATCTGAATAATGACGAAAGCAGTACGGACAACTTATCCCTGAAGTTGCGCTCAGTGGAACAGGAGACCAAATTCCGGATAGAGAACACCTCGACTTTCGGTAATTGGAAAATTAATTTCGGAGCCAATCTGGATTATTCCCAATACACCAACACCACCTTTCAACGAGTGTATATTGATGAAGGCAGGACGTTTGATTATCACACATATCTGGGTATGTGGCGTTGGGGCATATTCGGAACCATCAACTATGCAACTACCGATGAACGATTCACCGCCTCACTCGGCGTACGGACCGATGCCAACAACTTTTCTTCCGGCATGAAAGGGATGGGCGACCAACTCTCACCCCGCCTGTCACTATCATACCGGCTGAGAGACGGATTATATTTAAGTGGAAATGCAGGACTATATTATCAGCTCCCGCCTTATACCGGATTGGGATTTAAAGATAACAATGGAGCATGGGTCAACAAATACCTCCGTTACATGAGCGTCAGTCAAGAAAGTCTTGGCCTGAGTTGGCATCCGGGAAATACATTCGAACTGTCTGCCGAAGGTTTTTACAAACAATATGATAAAATACCGTTCTCCATCGCAGACGGCATCCCCCTGGCTTGCAAAGGCAATGACTACGGAGTCATCGGAAACGAAGCCTTGTCCTCTACCGCCCAAGGACGCGCATACGGCATAGAAATATTAATGAAATGGCTGATAGCTAAAAAACTGAATCTGGCATCCTCGTTCACCCTGTTCAAAAGCGAATACCGCAACAACAAACAATCGGAGTACATCGCTTCCGCTTGGGACAACCGGTACATTTTCAATATGAGTGGAACTTATAACTTTCCACACAACTGGAGCTTGGGCATGAAAATCAGCTGTATAGGAGGAGCACCCTATACCCCTTATGATGTGGAAAAATCATCTCTTGTTACGGCATGGAATGCACAGGGACGTCCATACTATGACTACACAAAGTACAATACCGGACGCTTGCCCGCCTTCGGCCAACTGGATGTACGAGTGGACAAAACATTTTATCTGAAACGCTGTATGTTGGGATTCTACATCGATTTGCAGAATGTGACAAACAGCAAATTCAAGCAACCGGATATCCTGATGAGTACAGGCGTTATCGAAAATCCATCCGCCCCCATGGCAGAACAGCGCTACAAAATGAAATACATAACCCAGAAAAGCGGAACATTAATGCCAACCTTGGGTATCACATTTGAATATTAAATCTCGAAACAACTATATTATTAACTATAAAAACTCACAAAATGAAAAAAAGAATTGTTTTTATTGCGGCACTTTTATGCGGAATGTGCTTCACGACAGCATCCGCACAGTTCAAAATCGGTGGAAAGAAAATCAATGTAGGCAAAGTGGTACAAGCCGGTAGCGACGCAGCGAAAGCCATCACCTTGTCCGACGCGGACATCGCAGCCATGAGCAAAGAATACATGCAATGGATGGACACCCACAATCCGCTGACCGCAGCCGACAGCGAATACGGCAAACGCCTGGAGAAACTGACCGGACATATCAAAGAAGTAGACGGGCTGAAAGTGAATTTCGGAGTATATGAGGTTGTCGACGTGAATGCTTTTGCCTGTGGTGACGGCAGTGTCCGCATCTGTGCCGGATTGATGGATATTATGACGGACGATGAAGTGATGGCAGTTGTCGGACATGAGATCGGTCACGTGATTCATACAGACTCTAAAGATGCCATGAAGAGTGCATATCTTCGTTCGGCAGTAAAGAATGCTGCAGGAGCAGCCAGCTCTACCGTTTCCAAACTGACTGATTCGGAACTGGGAGCTATGGCAGAAGCATTAGCCGGTGCCCAATATTCTCAGAAGCAAGAGAGCGAAGCCGATGATTATGGTTTCGAATTCAGCATCAAACATAACATTGATCCGTATGCAATGTACAATGCTCTGAACAAACTACTGGAACTCTCAGCCGAGGCTCCCAAAGAGTCTAAATTCCAGAAAATGTTCTCTTCACACCCCGATACAGCCAAACGTGTAGCACGCGCCAAAGAAAAAGCAGACAACTATACTAAGAACAAGTAAGTTCGAGAACCACAAAACTGAGTTTAACCGAGGCCGGATCCCAATATATGAGGTCCGGCCTCGGTCTTTTTGAAAAAATTCATTAATAATTCCGATAGTTTTTGCGTGAGTCCGTACTTTGGTGTAATTTGCGGTCATGAAACTATTCAAACTTATATGGAATTCTTAGTAATTATTCTTTTACTCGTACTGAATGGCATTTTTGCCATGTACGAGATTGCCTTAGTATCCTCAAGTAAAGCACGTCTGGAAACCCTGGTCAGCAAAGGGAACAAATCTGCCCGGGGAGTATTGAAACAATTGGAAGAACCCGAAAAATTTCTTTCTACCATTCAGATTGGTATCACGCTGATCGGTATCGTATCGGGTGCTTTCGGTGGAGTAGCCATTGCCGATGATGTGACTCCGCTCTTTGCCATGATACCGGGAGCCGAAGTCTATGCAAAGGACCTGGCCATGATCACAACCGTAATCGTCATTACCTACCTGTCACTGATTATCGGTGAGCTTGTACCCAAATCCATCGCTCTCAGCAATCCCGAGCGCTATGCAACCTTGCTGAGTCCCGTCATGATTCTGCTGACCAAGATTTCATTCCCTTTTGTCTGGTTGCTCAGCATTTCCACCCGCCTGCTCAACAAACTGATCGGCCTGAAAAGCGAAGAACGCCTGATGACTCAGGAAGAACTGAAAATGATCCTTCACCAAAGCTCGGAGCAGGGTGTGATTGACAAAGAAGAAACCGAAATGCTACGTGATGTCTTTCGCTTTTCGGATAAACGTGCCAACGAACTGATGACTCACCGACGTGATCTGGTGGTGCTACATACGACTGACAGCAAAGAGAAAGTGCTTCAGATCATCGACAACGAGCATTTCAGTAAATATCTCCTGATTGATGACGACACCGACGAAATAGCAGGCGTGGTTTCTGTGAAAGATATCATACTGATGATAGGTAGCGAACAGGAATTCAACCTTAGAGAAATCGCACGTCCCGCCCTGTTTATACCCGAAAGTTTATACGCTAAAAAAGTTTTAGAGCTATTTAAGAAGAACAAAAATAAGTTCGGAGTTGTTGTAAACGAGTATGGCAGCACAGAGGGAATCATTACCCTGCATGACTTGACCGAAAGTATCTTTGGAGACATTCTGGAAGAGGACGATACGGAAGAAGAGGAAATCGTTCGCCGACAGGATGGCTCCTTGTTGGTAGAGGCTTCAATGAATATCGGAGATTTTATGGAAGAGATGGGAATACTCTCTTATGATGATATCGAATCGGAAGACTTTACAACTTTAGGCGGATTGGCTATGTTCCTGATAGGACGTATTCCCAAAGCCGGAGATATATTCACTTACAAAAACCTTCAGTTCGAAGTAGTGGATATGGACCGTGGAAGAGTCGATAAGCTGTTGGTTATTAAGAGAGAAGAGGAGGAATAGCAACTCACTTTTTATATTAATTTAAAGCACTTAACAATGAAAAAAGTAATTATGTTAGCAGCCGTCGTTGCTGCATTGGTATCCTGCCAATCAAAAGGAACGAAAGCTGAAGAAGCAGTCGCAGACAGTCTGGCAGTAGCTATGGAACCCACAATGGAAGAAACCCAGGTATATGAAGGTGTGCTTCCTGCTGCTGACGGTCCGGGCATCCGTTACGTGTTAACTTTGAACACACTGGCGAACGCAACCGATACAACGTATACACTGGACGTCACTTATCTGGATGCTGAAGGTAAAGGCAAAGACAAGACTTTTACTTCTAAAGGAAAGCCGGTAAAAGTGGAGAAAACCGTCAAAGATAAAAAGAAAACGGCCATCAAACTGAATCCGAGTGACGGAAGTGAACCTGTTTATTTCGTAATTGCCAATGATACTACCCTGACACTGGCTGATGACAGCCTGGAAGTATCGGAAAGCGATCTGAATTACAACATTATCCGTGTAAAGTAACGCCGAATTAGTTTAAACTTACAAAAACAAAAGCCACGCTGTACATATTGACAGTGTGGCTTTTCTTGTTTTATCGGCCCAGAAATTATTTCGTCAGTTTCTCAAAATATGGCAAACGTTCAAGGGGAACATCTATTGTCATTGTCCGCGGCCCTTTAAACACCTTGCCCCGATCATCTTTCCATCTACCCTTTGGCAACATTACGGTACGGCTTGTTCCGGATGTCAGCATCGGAGCTACCAGATATTTATCCCCCAGCATAAACTGGTCTTTGCAATCGATGAATCCCTGGTGAGGATACTGATATTCCATGTGGCGAACAATGGGTTCACCGGTCTTTGACGCATGTTTTGCCAACTCCAAAATATAATCTCCCATTTGCTGGTGAAGATGGGCATACTTCGCACAAATAGCCACATTCTCTTTACTGAGGATACGCCAAGGAGCTACCGAGAATTGCATCATTGGCATCAGGGCATGCACCTGGCACGAACGTACAATAAGTTCTTCATCAAATTTCTTCACATTCAGAAAAGCTCCGAATTGTCCTCCGCCTACCATATCGGGACAAGTATAATAATGCCCCAACAATCCGGCAGCAGTCATATCGGGAATCAATAACTGAGTCGCACGCCAAGAATAATCTTTATCACCCAGCCGCTGTACCAATGCCTGGCCACCCAACTTCCAAGATGCACGCAATTCATTGTAAGGAAAACTCAAACCTATCTCAGCCCATTTTTCCATAAAAGTATTCACATTGGCATTCTTATCATGAAAAGTATACTCTCCTGTCATATAAGCTACGTCTCCACCATCAAACTTAAATCCGTCGATACCATATTTTTCTTGATTGGCTTTTAACTGTTCCTTCAGATAATTCATAGCCTCCGGATTTGTGGTATCATAACAGGCACTGTAACCATTCCACCAATGAATAATGGCCGTGCGCCCGTTTTTATCTTTCAACAAATATCCTTTTGCTTCCAATTCACGGAATTCGGGACTATCGGGCGAAACATAGGGAGCCACCCACAACATCACCTTGAATCCCATCCGGTGCAACTCGTCTGTCATCCCTTTCGGATCCGGAAACCTCTCGGTTTTGAAGTCAAAGTTACCATAATATCTCTGCCAGTTATCATCTACCATAAACACCCCCTGAGGAAATCCGTTCTCCACAGCTTTATGGGCATAATTCATAATGTCTTCCTGATTTTGATCATACATCAGCTCAATCCAGGTGTTATATTGCGGAAGAGAAAAGAAAGTAGGTTCCGGAATCTTTCCCGAAGGTGGAAAATGTTTAGCCGATGCAGCCAACAAAGCCTCTTTCAGCGTAGTTCCGGCTTTCACCGGCTCTATCTTTTCCGAGTCTGAATAAATAATCAGCTGCCCATCCTTTACTTCAAAACAAAACGGATTTTCGGCCCAGATATACCTGCCCTCCGAAGAAAGCATGAACGGCACTACTTGGTTGTTCATATTATTGCGTGACATGTCTTGCATCCGCAAGTGATCATTGAATGGCATTTGATTTCCTAAAGCCACGAATCCACCCCACCATCTTTCATTTTGCAGGGGTTCGATCACTGTTTTCAATTTTTCCTGTGCGACTGCACCGAGCAGCAGCACGAATGTCACGAGAAATAGTAAAGTCGCTTTTCGTTTCATGATAGTTAGATTAATAATTAAAATTCTCAAGGGGCAAAAATAGATAAAAAAGAAAGAACAGATCATCTATCGGCAAAGAATTATTATTTCCGGACCGTAGCTTCCCACATAAAAACAGAATCTAAATTTTCCGATTCCAAATTCTTGTCCGAATTTTGCATATTACAAGCACCTGTTCAAATCTCCCTTGCCTATTTTTCATCAACCGCAGCCACGGTGGTTTAGAGAAGCTTTTATCTTTTTCACCGGAACTTTCGGAATCCAACAGGCCCTAAATAATTATTTTCGCAGCCACAATTCAGAAAAGAATAGAAAAAAGATTCTTTCATTATATTTTTTTCTATCTTTATCAAACAGTTACACATACAATCTAAAAAAGATGGAACAAACATTTAAAGCGCGAAATCCCCAATTAGGAGTTTGGTTGTTCGCCATAGGTATAATAGCATGCATTGCGATCAGTTTCATAACTATACAAGCAATCTGGATAGGTGCCGCATGTATAGGTCCCAGTGCAACCATCTATTTTTCACAAACATCCTGCAAATACATTGTCAAGAAAAACGGAGATTTACAAATAGTAAATGACTTCTTCCGCCAAAAACGAACATTCAGTCATATCACCGATGTTACGTATACTCGCCATGCCTTGGGCATGCAGAAAATAAAGATCAGACACGCCACCGGGTTTGTCATGATAGATCCCCAATCACCCCGGGAACTGATAAAAGCCCTGCAAAAGACGAATCCTTATGTAAGAGTAAAGAACTTTATTTAAGACAGGACTCACAACGGAAAAACCAATCTCCCATCTAACCCAAGATACGAAATGAAAACACCTAAAACATTAAAGGTACATTTGCTATTATACCTGTTTTGCCTGAGTGTATCTGCACAAACCACGGACAGTATTGTCCAAAAACTAAGCCAATACGCCTACCTGATCGATAATTTTTCCAAATATATCCCTCAAGAGAAGGTTTACCTGCAATTTGACAATACCAGTTATTACCAAGGTGATAATATCTGGTTTAAATGTTTCCTGGTCACTTCCGACCTGCATCCGGCCACTGACCTGAGCAAGACTTTATATGTCGAATTATTAAATCCCGGTGGTGAAGTTATCGACAAACGGACATTAAAAATAGAAAACGGACAATGCCACGGAGATTTCACACTAAACCAAATCCCGTTTTATTCAGGATTTTATGAAGTTCGTGCCTACACAAAATATATGCTGAATTTTGGAGGAGATATCATTTTCTCAAGACTGTTGCCGGTTTTCGACAAACCTAAGGCAGAAGGCGACTTTACGGAAAAAGAGATGCGGAAATATGCGACAGGAAACTACCCGCTGGAGCGTCCCAAACCGACAAAAGGTAAAAAAGTAAATTTAAAGTTCTTCCCCGAAGGTGGAAATCTGGTTCGGGGGATAGAATCCGAAGTGGCTTTTGAAGCGACAGATACCTATGGAAACCCCATTACCCTCACCGGTATTGTTATTAACGAAGAAAAACAAGAAACAGCCCGTTTCAATGTCACACATGATGGACGGGGAATTTTCAATTACACGCCCACGGGAGAGAAACAAAAAGCAATAGTCGAATTTAATGGCAAAAAGCACCAGTTCAATATGCCGGAAGCCTTACCGGAAGGATATACATTACATGCCGACAATTTATCATACACAGACAGCATTGAAATAGCAGTGCAAAAGAATTCCAATACCCCCTCCGGCGTATTGGGACTGGCAGTCATCAGCGGAGGCAAACTATACAAATTCTGCCTGATCGATGTCGAAGGTAATGAAACGATTCGCTTCAAAATAGATAAAAGTAAATTAGTACCCGGAGTTTCCCGAATCGCGTTATTCAACAGTAACGGAGAGGTCCTATCGGATCGTTTGATATTTACCTATCCCCAAGAGCAATTATCCGTTCAGGTACAGGCAGACAAAGAGACATACGCCCCTTACGAATTGGTAAACCTTGAACTCACCTTGACCGGAAAAGAAAAGATTCCGGTACAAACCCCATTTGCCCTATCTGTGAGAGACGGCATGAATGAAGTAGAATCAAGGCACAATATGTTGACCGATCTTTTATTAATGTCCGAAATAAAAGGATATGTCAACAATCCCCAATATTATTTCGAATCCCGAGACGATACACGCCGCAAGGCAATCGATCTCTTATTAAGAGTGCAGGGATGGCGCCGCTACTCTTGGAAACAAATGACAGGAATTGAATCTCTTGACCTTAAATACGGACCGGAGCAAGGTATCGAAACGCGAGGGCAGGTTGTCTCTTTCGTCCGGCAACTTCCTAAGCCTAACGTAGAAGTGTCCTGCTTCCTGAAGAAACGCGGGGAGAATGAGGAAAACAGCAGTTTCATCGAAGCCATCACTACAGATAGTTTAGGACACTTCTCACTAATATCCGATATATATGGAAAATGGGACTTGATATTGGCAGTTACAGTCAATAGAAAAAAGAAAGATTACCGTATTTTATTGGATAGGCTATTCAGTCCTGCCCCCCGAAAATATCATTATGCGGATATGCAGGTAAGCATTGCCAATGCAGAAAAAGAGAAAGAACTTATGCCCGAAGTGGAAACCACTCCCCTACCTGAAGAGGATATCGAAACCTTCTTTGCCGCTTACGCAGATTCGCTGGCAAAGGCAGGTAACCATGAAAAGAACTACCGTTTAAAAGAGGTAACCATCAAGGCCAAAAAGAGAACCAAAGAAAAAGAGATATATGAAAGCCGTTCGAAATCGATTGCTTATTATGATGTACATTCCGAACTGGACGACATAAAAGACAGTGGAAAATTTATTGGTGACGACATACACGAACTTATGATGAACATGAATAAAAATTTCAGTCCTGTTTCAGGACGAAATTACCTGTATTATAAAAGTAAAATGCCGCTTTTCGTAATCAACTATGAACGCACCCGGCATACAGAAATGGATTATAATAAGTACAAATATATAAGACTCGAAGCCATTAAATCGATTTATATCACTGAAAATCTATCTACGATTTGCCTGTATGCAGATCCGCGATTGACTCCGTTCGATGTATCCGACTTATACAGTTGTGCCGTACTGATCGAAACATATCCGGAAGGTAAGATACCGACAGAAGCAGGGAAAGGTGTCCGAAAAACATGGCTCGACGGTTACAGCCAAGTTAAAGAATTCTATCACCCCAATTATTCTGTGCTCCCTCCTGTCCCCGACTATCGTCGTACATTATACTGGAATCCGTCTGTCACTCCGGATAAGGAGGGAAAAGCACATATCCGGTTCTATAATAACAGTAGATGCCGGAAACTGAAAATAAGTGCAGAAACTATCACAACGAATGGATTAATCGGTACCTACGGGAATTGATAAAAAACGGGAATCTCCCGAAAGAATACAGAGAAAATACAGTTTTCATTTTTCCTTTCGCCTGTTTTACTTTTCCCAATATGGATAGTCGCCATCATCCATGGGGAGGACATTCAGAAGTTTACTAAAAAAGGTGGCATACGGAATAACCGTGAAGCCACCTTTCTTTTACTTTCCAGCCAGCCTATCTAGCCACTATCAACTGGACACCAATAGCAAATATAAAATAAGCTACATAGCAGAGTATGGAAACGCCCAGGGAAACAAGCAGTTGTTTCATAAAAGACTTTTCCTGCCGCATATGATTATAATTGAACGTAGCACCCATGATGCCGAACAAGGCTCCAATCAACCCACCTAGAAAGACAAGTAACACAGGCAGACCACCCACTATGTATTCGCGGATAGATAGCCGTTCCTCCAGATCGATTTTCTGTCCGCGGAACACAGCGACATGGACAAAATCAAAACCATAGACAACCTTTATTTCTTCTTTTTCCCCATTGGTGTTAATCACATAATATTTCGGATTGAATCGTCCTTGTTTCTTGATCTCTCTTCCGTCTTGGTATAAACGTTGATTAAAAGGACCGTATTTCAACTTTAAATCACCTTGTACACCTTCCAATGTAAAATTCAACTCTTTTGCCATACTATTTATTTTAGAATTAAGTCTATTTACAAAGATAGACAAAAGCTTTGATTTTCATCATTCATAAATTATTTAATTTGACGTGAATACGATATAATTCATCAATCTGTTATCTTAAAAAAATAGGAATACAGCAATAAAATCATTTAAGTTAGAATATTTAATCATAAGATTTAACAACTTTCCACTATAATCACCGAAGATAAAGTTAGTATTCATTTCATAGCCAACACGCTATCAGCCATTACCGTTTATTGTCTCTTTAAAAAACAACCAGTCATTGGTGTAAATTTCACAAATGACGGCAACTGAAAATCTTTTAAATAATGTCGACCTCAGGTCAATTACTGATATATAGAAAAAAGTAAAAAAGAATGTAGTATAATGAATTAGAGGATAGCAAAACACTGAAATAAAGGAATAGCCCGACTATATATCTTACAAAAGGAATACAAAAAATAGAACCTTGCTTTGATTGATAAACTTTGATAATGTGTGTCGCTCCTTAAAAAGTAACGTTCAAGCCAACGGTCTATATAAGAGGCCTCAAATATTGCATTTACAACTAGACACCGGCGGTGTGGTAATGACATCTGCTCAAGTAGCGGAACAAATAAAATCGATTTTCCCACTATTCTACATATAAGGTAGGTCCTCAAGGGTTATCATTGATCTACGTTGCTCCTCGTTCTTTATTATGCAGACTGATATGTTATATACTAAAAAAAGAAAGTCCTTGAATTATTGAAATTCAAGGACTTATAACTTTGTTTTTTTGTTTTCAGCGGAGAGACAGGGTAATGAACCTATCTCCTTATGTCGCTTTAATTCAACTCCTTATCAATATGTCGATGCCTTAGGGGGTACAATTTAGGTTTCAAAAAAGACGTTTGTTAGTCGTCCTTTGGCTATTCATTGTCTGCCTAAAACTTCGGTTCAAAGATACAACTCTTTTCCGAATTGCACAAACGTTTGAATATAAATGTTTAGCGTTTGGTGCAAGGTGCAAGCTATATATATAGATATATACTTGCACCTTGCACCAAAATTGAGCTTTTGAACAATGAAATAGAAATCATTTTTATACCTTTGCGAAAGATATAAAACTAATAAATAAAAGATTATGATACAAAAACATACAGAAGAACATTCAGAACTAATGAAACTTATCTTCAATTATAATGATGTTTTTTATAGTTTCTTTTATGATGATATTAGCGGTTGCATTCATCGTTCAAGAGAATATGCTATGAATTATGTTTATTCCGGTGAAATGATTTTAGATAACGGTAATGAGCAAATCCATGTAGGAAAAGGGGAATGTGTATTCATACCTCGCGACCACCATATCACTATGTACAAAAAAACGTGCAATGGAGAACGTTACTGTGGTATCTTTTTAAATTTCACTCGTAACTTCCTAAGAAAAATGTACGCCAAATTTGAAGAGTATAGAACCTTTACGGGTACTCCTAAATTAAAATCAGGAGTAGTCAAATTACCTAAAACTGTGGAAATTGAAAGTTTATTCGCTTCAATGACACCCTATTTTGACCCTAAAGTGAAACCGAAAGATGATTTTATGGAGTTGAAATTGCAAGAGGGACTACTTGCTTTATTACATATCAACAACCGATTCGCTACAGTTCTGTTTGATTTTAATGAACCGTGGAAAATTGACATACTTGATTTTATGAACCAAAATTACATGTATGAATTTTCAATGGAAGATTTAGCACACTATACAGGAAGAAGTCTTGCGACATTCAAACGTGATTTTAAGAAAATCAGTGATTTAACACCCGAAAAATGGCTTATTCGTAAACGGTTAGAAGTTGCTTACGCCTTAATGCAAGAAGGTGGAAAGAAAATTACAGACGTTTACACACAAGTAGGTTTCAAAAATCAATCCCATTTCTCCACTGCATTTAAAAAACAATATGGCATAGCTCCTACGGCAGTTTCTATGTCGTAATAGATTGAGCTTTTTAGCAATATTCTTTGAGCCCCACAACAATACCGTTGTGGGGCTTTTGCTTTACCTTTGCCACTGAAATCAAGAACAAATAAAATCTAATAAATATAGGAGATAAAATTATGAACATGAATTTTAACCTTTTCACACCAACTAAATTATTATTTGGCTGTGGTAAGCTTAATGAATTAGGGAAACAAACTATGCCGGGTAAAAAAGCTTTATTGCTAATTTCTAATGGTAATTCTGTGCGAACAACCGGAATATTAAGTCGTACTGTTGAGCAACTCGATGAAGCAAATGTCACGTATGTATTATGTGACAATATCCATGAAAACCCTTCAAAAGAGGTAGTCATGGAAGCTGCAACCATAGCTCGTGAGAACAAATGCGATTTTATTCTTGCTTTAGGCGGTGGAGCCGTCCTTGATTCTGCGGTTGCAGTTGCAGCAATGGCTACAAATTCCGGTGACTTATGGGATTACGTTTATGGCGGGACAGGTAAAGCTCAACCATTACAATATCCGGGACTTCCTATCGTTACGATAGCCACAACATCGGGAACAGGTTCGGAAATCAACTGCTGGGGTGTAATCTCCAACCACGAAACTAAGGAGAAAATAGGTTTTGGAACACCGGAACTGAATCCCGTACTTGCCATTGTAGACCCGGAACTAATGTGTACAGTCCCCGCTAAATATACCGCTTATCAAGGATTTGATGCACTATTTCATAATACAGAGGTAATGATTAGCCGCTTTGTTAATGTTCTAAGTGAGCCAATAGCTTTATCCGCCATTGAACATATTACTAAATATCTTCCACGTGCAGTACAAAATGGCAATGACATCGAAGCTCGTGAAGCTGTGGCTTATGGAAGCACAATAGCCGGACTGACTATGCAACTGACAAGCACCACTGCCGAGCATTCTATGGAACACGCCATGAGTGCATTTCATAACACTTTACCACATGGAGCAGGACTAATTATGATTTCCAACGAGTTCTACCGTTTCTTCGTTGAAAAACACGCTTGTGATGAACAGTTTATCAAAATGGCTCGTGCAATGGGGGAAAAGGAAGCTTCTAAGCCAGAAGATTTTCTGATAGCTCTTGCTAAATTACAAAATGCCTGTGGTGTAAACAATCTAAAAATGAGCGACTATGGTATCAAGAGAGAAGAATGTAGCACATTGGCATATAATGCTTATGAAACAATGGGTGGATTATTTGCTGCCAATCCTTGTGAAATGACACATGAAGATTGTGTGAGTATTTTTGAAAGGGCATATAGATAATATTTAATCATAGCAAATAATTAATCTAAAAAAACAGGAGATAAATATATGAACGAAAATAGAAAATTCAACGACAAAGTAGCTTTCATCACTGGTGCTGGTGGTGGACTTGGACGTGGGGTGGCAACTGCTTTTGCCAAAGAAGGCGCAAATGTCGTTATAACCGACCTTTCGGAAAAAGCTAATCTTGAAACTGCTAAAATAATTGAAAACATTGGCGGTAAGGTCTTAGCAGTCACAGTCGATGTTACTAAATCAGAAGACATCATAAGGGCATTGGATAAAACTATTGAAACTTTTGGAAAACTTGATTTTGCTTTCAACAATGCAGGTATAGAATACAAGATACAACCCTTACATAACATAGAGGAAAAAGATTTTGAAAAACTAATAAATATTGACCTTATAGGTGTATTTAAGTCAATGAAATATGAAATTCCACTTATGTTAAAAAATGGGGGTGGTGTAATTGTAAATACATCTTCTACTTCGGGTATAGCTGGTTTTAGAGGTGGCTCAACATATGTTTCAGCAAAATTTGGTGTTGTTGGACTTACCAAATCAGCGGCTTTAGATTATGCTTCAAGTGGTATTCGTATTAATGCTATTTGTCCGGGAGTGATAGATACCGAAATGATTCGCCGTTTTTCAGGTGGTACACCGGAAGGTTATAAAGCGATGATAGCCCAAGAACCTATTGGACGATTGGGAAAAATAGAAGAAATAGCATCTGCCGTGATATGGTTATGTTCCGAAGGAGCAGGTTTTATGGTTGGACATGCTCTTGTGATAGATGGAGGGCAAACAGTAGGCATTTCAAATGATAATATTGTACAATAGTTTAAAATTCAATGATATGAAAAATATACTGTCATTTATTATAACTACAATGTTCGGTATGAATATGGTTTTTGCTCAAAAACCCAATAAATCAGAACATATTGGATTATACACAATGGATATAGGAACGATTGAAACTACTATCATAAGCGACGGACATTTACTTGTAAATCCGTTACAAGCAGAGTTCGCCCAAAATGTTGATTCAACAGAAGTAGCGGGAGTGCTGGAAGAGCATTTGGTTTCTACCTCGCAAATTGATTTGGGAATGAATATTCTTTTTCTTAAAAACAAAGAAAAACTTATATTGATTGATGTTGGTGCTGGAAATGTATTTAATTCAGAAAACGGACGGCTGGTTGAAAATCTGCAATATGCTGGAATATCAGCAAATGAAATAACAGACATTGTACTTACTCACGCACACCCTGACCATATAGGGGGATTAACAGACCGAAAAGGAAACCTTACATTTCCAAATGCAAAAGTATATCTTGCTCAAGAAGAATATAATTTTTGGATGCACTCCAAACCTGATTTCTCAAAAAGCACCATGACTGACAAAGCGCATATACAAATGTTGGTAGATGTTGCACAAGCAAATATCAAAGCTGTAAACGATAATCTATACTTGTTCCGTAAAGAAGAAACTTTATTAGGATGTTTGCAAATGCTTCCTGCTCCGGGGCATACTCCGGGGCATACTGTAATTCGCATCTTTTCCGAGGATAAAGAACTTTATCATATTGCTGATGTAGTACATTCAGAAATCATTTCTTTTGAATATCCAGAATGGATATACAATAGTGATACTAATTATCAGGAAAGTATAGAAACTCGCAAAAAAATATTAGCACAATTAGTAGAAGATAAAGCATTATTTTTCGCTTACCATTTACCGTGGCCAGGATTGGGATATGTGAAAACCCAAAGCAACGGTTACAAATGGATACAGAAAAAAATTGCTATGCCATACTGATAGAGCAAGAAATAAAAATAAATTATGAAAAATCAAGTAATAGACAATATGTTATCACATCGTTCTATTCGTTCCTATACGGATAAAGCGGTAAATGAAGAAAATTTAGATGCAATCATACGAGCAATACAAGCAGCTCCGAATTGGGTCAATTTACAACTTGTTTCCATTATTGCCATAAAAAATGCCGAACGCAGAAAACTCTTTGCAGAGTTATGTGGCAATCAACAACATATAGCAGAAGCTCCTGTATTTTTGGTTTTTTGTGCAGATTATTATCGTGTAGCTCTTGCTTGCCGCAAAAAAGGACTAACCTTTGATAAAATAATGCAAGACATAGATACCTTGATAGTCGGTGCGCATGAGGTAGGAATTGCTCTTGAAGCAGCTACCGTTGCCGCAGAATCATTAGGATTAGGAACCGTGCCTATTGGAGATGTGCGTAAAAATGCACAAGAAGTTATTCGTGAGTTACAATTGCCTGAATATGTTTTTCCGATATTAGGATTATGTATAGGTTATCCTGCTAATAATCCGGGATTGAAGCCTCGTTTACCCAAAGATGCAGTTTTTTTTGAAGAAACTTACAACCCGCATTTAGCGGAGAAACTGGCGACATATGATGAAACATATTCACAATATTTGCAGAAACGTCCATGGAATAACCGTGTAGGAAATTGGACAGAATTAGCAGCCGATTTCTATCTTCATCCATATCATTACAAAGGTGTCATTAACGCATTAAACAATCAAGGATTTTTATCATATCTAAAGGATAAAACTATATGAAAGAACGATTTATTACATTTTCGAATGGAGAACAAATATGTCCTCTCGGACAAGGAACTTGGCAAATGGGGAAACGATGTAACGAAGAAATACAAGCCTTACAGCGAGGGATTGATTTAGGAATGACACTTATTGATACCGCTGAAATGTACGACAACGAAGATTTAGTAGGTAAAGCAATACATGAGTGTCGCACTAAAGTGTTCTTAGTTAGTAAAGTATTGCCTAATAATGCCAATTATAAAGGAACAAAAAGTGCTTGTGAACGAAGTTTGAGCAAACTTAAAACAGACTACATAGACCTTTATCTATTGCATTGGAAAGGTTGTTATCCTTTATCCGAAACAGTTCGTGCAATGGTAGAACTAAAAAAAGAAGGAAAAATTCGTCATTGGGGTATGAGCAATTTAAATATAACAGATATGAACTATATTATGTTGCTTCCACATGGAAAAGATTGTGCAGCCAATCAAGTTCTTTATAACCTAAAAGAACGTGGTATTGAATACGACTTACTCCCGTGGAGCGAACAACATAAGATGCCCGTCATGGCATATACTCCCCTTGGTGAAGGTCAGTTCAGAACTAATAAAATATTGGTAGAAGTAGCTCGTAAGCATGAAGTAACTCCAACACAAATTGCATTAGCATGGGTTATACGCAATCCTAATATCATTGCTATTCCCAAAATGAGTAACATATTTCATGTGGAAGAAAATTTTTATAGTCTTGATATTCAACTAACAAATGAGGATTTGCAGAAAATAGATACAGTGTTTCCTGCACCGATGCAAAAAGTGCCATTAGTTGGTTGGTAAATAAATACTGTTGTCATGCATATAGCAATCACTACATTACCCGGATATAATTTACAAGAAAAAAAGTTATTGGCTAAAACAATAAAAAAGGCAATAGCGACTATGGGAATATTACCTGTTACCATATCAGTATCAATAAGGGATTTGCCATTAGAAAATTGGGATGAGTTTATTCGTAAATTATCAGATGATGAAATTATTGTTCCGGAAGTCTGCAATGACTGTCAGAAATCTTATTAAATATTTGTAACAGAGCAGTAATATAGGCAAGAGGTAATTCTGTTATACATATTTTAATTGCTTGACTATGGCTCAATGCTATGGGAAAAGATGTAATGGAAATGAAACATTCAGTGAAAGCTCCTACATGAATAAAATTATTAAAAACTACTATAATCAAATATTTACATCGTAAATATCACATAAAAAATATAAGAATTTTAATGAAATCATTTTCAAACGAAATAATATTTAAAATTAATGCAGAGATAGAAGCATCCTGTATAGATAGCGATATTTCTTCTGATAAGGCTCTATATATGATTGATTTCATTAGACCATTATTTGAAGAACTAAGAGCTTTTATCCATCAATACACTTTTCAGGATGTCAATGAAGAAATATCATTCTTTAAAGATATTAAGCCATTCATATTAAGCAAACTGATATATTTTAATGATATATACACACTTGAATTAAGAAAACCTAATGGTAGCAAAGAAGTTATTAAAGAGTATTATAAGAAAAAACAAACAGTAATAACTGATTTCTGTAATGCCAATCTTGACTTCTACCAATACTATCGTTCTAAAGCCACCCATTTGGATAGATACTATTTCCTTAGAGGACAAGAAAATTATAAACTATGCCATAACTGTGGTATGTTTGATAAAGACCCACTATTCTCAACCTGTTGCGACCATAGAGTTGCTAAGATGTTGGCTTATGATATGCTGGAAATTTATCTGCAACAACGATTACAAGATGTCGAAAAACAAGAAATAATTAGTATTAGCCGGGCTTCACTACCGGATAATACTTTCCGATGGACTGGGACTAAAATTGCTGCTATCGAATTGGGATATGCCATATATGCTGCCGGAGTTCTGAATGATGGTAACGCTGATATTAAAGAGATTATGACATACATAGAAGCATCATTCAAAATTGACTTAGGAGATTATTATAGAACTTATCTAACAATGAGAGAAAGGAAGAAAGACAAAACATCATTTCTTACCAATCTTATAAATAAGCTATTGCGCAAAATGGACGAAGACGACAAGCTGTAATAAACTTCCTCTAAAAAACTACCAAGTTACTACCAACTTGGTAGTTTTTTTATGGCCTATCCTAAAGGGGATTTTTACCCTCTTTTCCTCTTATTTTACCCTATTTCAATACCAATTCCCCCAAAAAATAAATCAACCAACTTGGCAGTATCTTGTAAGTTTTATCTTTTGTAACTCCCGACCTTTGCAGCAAATCAATTAGTTAGCAAAATGGAGATAATAACATTCGAGTCAAAAGCCTACAAGGATTTAGACAGCAAAATTACCGCTATCGCCGATTATATATTCAATCACACAGAAGCGGAAAGTATCAATGAAGATGAAATTTGGGTGGACAGTTACGAGGTCTGCACATTTTTGAAAATCAGTGACCGGACACTACAACGCCTACGAGCTGCCGGGACAATCACTTATTCCAATATCAAGGGACATTACTTCTACAAGATTGGAGAAATAAAGCGATTGTTAGAAGAACGCCTGATAAAGCGAGATAAAGACAGTATTAACGACCTGATAACCAACCACCAGCTATATGTTAAGGAAAGAAGAAATATTAGAAAGGACAAATAACGGACTATCCGTGTTCAAGCACTATGTATCGGGAAATTGGCGAATAGGTCGAAATTTCTTGAACCCGCTTTATAAAGATAACAAAGCGTCCTGTAATATCTATTTTGACCGCCGAAGTGGTAGCTATAAGATGAAAGACTTCGGTAACGACAGTTATAGCGGTGATTGTTTCTTTTTCGTGGGGCAACTTAAAGGACTGGACTGTAACAACTCTATGGATTTTATAGAAATATTGGAAACCATAGACCGAGATTTAGGATTAGGACTGACAACAGGCAACCCGATACCTGTTACCCGTACTTCCTGCCGTGTATTGGAAGATATACCGGAAGAAACACCTGAAAAGGAAAGCAAGCCTTACCAATTCAGGGAACAGAAATTTCCGCTTGCCGAATTAATGTACTGGCAACAGTACGGTATCACACCGGAAGTGTTGGAACTCTATAAGGTGTGTTCCCTACGGGACTTTCAGAGTGTAACGGCGGATGGAACACCGTTCATTTATACTTCATCCGTAACAGAACCTATGTACGGGTATAAAAGTAAACGGTATATAAAGCTATATCGTCCATTCTCGAAAACTCGTTTCCTATATGGTGGTAACTTCGGGGAAAACTATTGTTTCGGATTGGAACAACTGCCCGCAAAGGGTGATACACTGTTTATTACGGGCGGTGAAAAAGATGTCATGTCATTGGCGGCACATGGTTTTCATGCTATATGCTTCAACAGTGAAACGGTGACTATCCCACCTACCCTGATTTATAAACTGACGTTCCGTTTTAAACATATCATCCTATTGTATGATACCGATAAAACGGGCAAGGAAAGCGCATGCAAACAGGAAAAGCAGTTGGAAGAATTTGGAGTAAAACGGTTGCTTCTACCGCTTTCCGGTACAAAAGAGGAAAAGGATATTTCCGATTATTTCAAGGCAGGGAATACCCGTGAAGATTTCCTGAAATTGTTTATCGAATTTTTAGATAACCTATATAGTGATACATTGATTATGCTTAAATCGTGCGAAATAGACTTCAATAATCCTCCGGCAAAAGCACAGGTGATAATTTCCGCCGGGGACGTTCCACTGGGAACACAAGGCAACCTGTTCGGCATCACCGGTGGCGAGGGAACGGGAAAAAGTAATTATATAGCTGCTATGTTAGCGGGCTGTATCTGCCAACCGGATAAGGAAGTAGATACGCTCGGCATACAGATAGCCGCCAACTGTAAACATAAAGCAGTGTTACTCTATGATACGGAACAGTCCGAAGTACAACTGTTCAAGAATGTAAGTAATCTGTTGGCACGTGCGAAGCAACCGAACAAACCGGAAGAACTGAAAGCATTTTGCCTAACAGGTATGTCCCGTAAAGAACGACTGCACGCCATTGTTCAGAGTATGGATAAGTTTTATTACCAATACGGGGGCATACAATTAGTAGTGATAGATGGTATTGCAGACCTTGTAAAAAGTGCCAATGATGAAGTGGAAAGTGTGGCGGTGATAGATGAACTGTACCGATTGGCAGGAATTTATAATACCTGTATTCTCTGCGTGCTGCATTTCGTACCCAATGGATTGAAGCTGCGGGGACATTTAGGTTCGGAATTACAGCGCAAAGCGGCAACTATCCTTTCCATCGAAAAGGACGAAGAACCCACACAATCGGTGGTAAAAGCACTGAAAGTAAGGGATGGTAGCCCGTTAGACGTTCCTTTAATGCTGTTCGCATGGGATAAAACAGCCGGGATGCACCTTTACAAAGGGGAAAAGCCACGAGAAGAAAAAGAGAAGCGCAAGGAAAAGGAACTGGTCGGGGTTGCCCGTGACGTGTTCGGCAGACAGGAACATATCACCTATATAGACTTGTGCGAACAGATACAGCAAATTTTGGATGTGAAAGAACGTACCGCAAAAAGTTATATCCGCTTCATGCGGGAACGGGAGATTATCATCAAAGACCCGTCCAACCAAAGTTATTTTATGATTGGTTTAATTTAATCAGGCAGCCTTATGTATATAGATAAAGACGATTTTACCGCATGGATGGAACGCATTATGGATAGGTTCGATATGCAGGACAAGAAGATAGACCGGGTAATAAAAGGACGTAATTGTTTGGACGGGGAAGAACTGCTGGATAATCAGGACTTGTGCCTGCTGCTAAAAGTAGCCCCCCGAACACTGACCCGTTACCGGAAAAAGGGAATACTTCCTTTCCTTATGCTGGATGGCAGGTGTTATTACCGTGCTACAGACGTACACAAGTTAATCCGGGAAAAAACCGATTAATTTTTTCTTTTCTAATGGCTTTCAATCCTGTTTTGTCGTGAGGTAAGGCAGGATTTCTTGTTTTGTATATAGGAGTTTTCAGGGATTTGGCTAACTTTGCAAAAGTTACATAGAAGATAATGGCGATTGAACAGTAACCTGTGATGTTGCCTTTATATATATCATATTCGTTCGCAGAACGTCTCAAAGTAGAAAACTGGCACTTTTCAATAATGACGAGATTTTCAGCGCAATGTCTATGCTATGTTTCAACATAGCGTGGGCTTGCCTGTTTCGTCATTAAGGTATGCCAGTACCTCTACTTTGAAGCAGTGTAAGTTCACGCTTCTTTTTTGGCGTACTGGCGAACAGTTTATAAAAAGTAACTGTTAAAAACTCAATTATGAAACATTTAAAAACTTGTATTGCCGTTTCTCTTGATGGTTTCATAGCCACAAAGGATAATGAATTGGACTGGATGCCTGAAAACGTCAAAAAGGAAATTTCGGTAGCCTATGAACAGCCGGGGGTATTGCTTGCCGGGGCGAATACCTATACCTATATTTTTGAACATTGGGGCGGATGGCCGTACAAAAGCAAAAAAGCTTTTGTAGTGTCCCACTACGATACCAATGTGTCGGAAAAGGAGAATGTAACCTTTCTTACTGATATGCCATTACGTGCGGTCAATGAACTTAAATCAAGTTCGGAAACCGATATTCAGGTTATCGGCGGCGGTAAGTTCATAACATCCCTGATTGAAGCGTCCCTGCTGGATGAAATAACGCTGTATATCGTCCCGGTCATGTTGGGGGACGGTATCAGGTTCATAGGAAAGACATTCGGGTCGAAGTGGGAACTGACCCAAAACAAGATACTGGATAATCAGGTGGTTTGCCTGACCTACCAATATAAAGGAGAGTAATTAAAAAAGCACCCGGTATCCCTCCGGGTGCTTCAACCACAAAAATTTCAATTATAAATCTATCTATAATGAAACTTTCTGTGGCAAATATAACGATTTCCAGCTTATTTCTTCGGCTTGCTTTTCTTTTCAGGAAACACGAAAGTAACATTAAACTGTTCGTCAAAAGCGAGTGAAGCGTCAAAGACTTTACCGCTCTTGCTTTTAAAGCCTTTAATTAGCCCGGTTTTCCCGGTCGTCACCAGTTCAGTAATCTGTTTGTCCGTTAGCTGCTTGTCGCTCTTGTTGCGGAAGATGGTAACGGAACAGTCCACATTAGAACACTTGGCGACTTTCGGATAAAATAAAATACGTCCGGTCTTGCATTTCGGGCAGGTACAATCATTACCCGAAGCGAGAGAAAGCCTGACATCCAAAAGTTCAGCCGTGATTTGCCTTGTGTACACCTCAATACCTTTGCGGAATGTGTCGGGGTTCATTTCCCCGCTTTCTATTTTGGCAAGCGTATTTTCCCACATACCCGTCATTTCCACGTCCGCTATTTTCTTGTCCCGGATGATATTGTAAACAGCAAGCCCTTTCTCGGTCGGGACAAGGTTCTTTTTCTCCCGGATGATGTATTGGCGGGAAAACAGCGTTTCGATAATGGCTGCCCTTGTTGCAGGCGTGCCGATGCCGGTATCTTTCATGCAGGTTTTCAGTTCTGCGTTTTCCAGTTCCTTACCCGCCGTTTCCATCGAAGAAAGCAGGCTGCTTTCCGTGTGTAACGGCTTGGGCTTGGTCTGCTTCTCCAACAGTTCAATACCGGAAAGCGGCAGACTGTTACCGTCCTGCATCACAGGCAAAGTGGCGTTATCTTCCCCGTCCTCTTTTTCTGCGAATACGGCACGCCATCCGGCAGATTTGGTTACAGACCCTTTGACCGTGAAAAGTGACCCTGCACATTCCAGCGTTACACTGGTAACGTCTTTGACGCATTTTTCAGAAAAGGCTTCTAACATCCGTCCGGCTATCAGTTCATAGATTGCCTGTTCGTCCGTTTCCATCTTGCCGGGCAGATTTTCCGTTACTATCAAAGCGTGGTGGTCTGTTACCCTGCCATCGTTCACAGAACGGGAATTTAAGGCTTTGCCTTTCATCCCGGCAGCATACCCGGCAAAGCGAGCGTACTGTTCCAAATTAATAAACCGTTCCGGGATTTCCTCGAACACGTCCTGTGAGATATAACGGCTTCCGGTTCGGGGATAGCTGATTAGCTTACCCTCGTATAGCTTTTGTGCGATGGATAATGTCTTATCTGCGGAGAAATTCAATTTTGTATTCGCTTCCTTTTGCAGCGTGGTTAAATCATAGAGCAAGGGCGGTTCTTGATTCACTTCCTTACGCTCTACGGATTTCACCCGTACCGTTTCCGCTTCCTTTATCCTTTGCAGCGTGTCAATGGCGATCTGCTGCATATCGTATTTATCTACGGATAGTGCCGTAAAAGTTATATCATCCTTTGCCGACTGTAATTTCAGTTGCCAATACTTTTGCGGGATAAAGTTCTTGTTCTCCAAAAAGCGGGTACATATCATTGCCAACGTGGGCGACTGTACCCGTCCCAAAGAGAATATTCCTTGTCCGGCTGCCACGCTTAAAGCCTGCGTACCATTTATGCCAATTAAATAATCGGCTTCGCTGCGTGCCTGCGCCGAAAGGAATAGGTTATCATACAGGTTACCGGCTTTCAGGTTTTGCAGTCCCTCACGGATTGCCTTGTCCGTAAGGCTGCTTATCCATAAGCGGACAAAGGGCTTGTTGCATCCGATATACTGGTAGATGTAGCGGAAGATAAGTTCCCCCTCTCTTCCAGCATCCGTAGCGACTATTATCTTGTCCGACTGGCTGAATACCTCTTTGATTACCTTTAGCTGTTTCAACGCTCCGGGGTCAGCCTTGTACCCCTTATCCGCTTTCACTTGCCGGGGTGTAAGTTGAAAACTCTCCGGGATGATGGGCAGGCTTTCCCGGCGGAAACTCTGTATGCCGTAGGCTTCCGGCATTGCCAATCCTACAAGATGGCCGAACGCCCAGGTAACGAGATACCCGTTACCTGAAAGGTAGCCATCCTGTTTTTCACTCGCTCCTAAAATGCGGGCAATGTCCCTTGCCACGCTTGGTTTTTCTCCGATTACTGCAATCATTCTAATTTCGATTTTAATTGTTCCACTTCTTTTTGTCTTAGGATTTTCCGGTCATAGTAGATGTGATAACCATCTACATAAAATTGTTGGTTCTGCTCGTCTATGGCTTTCCAGTCCGTTTTGTAACAGGCAAAGAGAAACAGCACGAAGCCGATAACCGGGATAAGGATTAATACCGCTATCATCTTTTGCGTCCCCTGCTTTGTTTGGGTTTGTCCGTCTGCTCCTGCTTCTCCTTTTTATCCTGCTTGGTTTTCTGTTTTTCAGTGGGCTTGTCCTGACCCTTTTTCAAAGGTTCTTTCACTTTCTTGGTGGCTTCGTTGGTCTTGCCCTCCGAATTGACCGCTACCTGTGTGCGGTTCTTGCTTGCCGGAGTAATCTCTTTCACGGCGGAACGGTCAAAACTGGGATTGTCGCTGTAAAAGCCGAGTTTCTTCTTGTCATGGTTCACCTGAATATAAGCATCGTATTCGACCCCTCTCTTGTCTTTCAGCCCGGCAACAAAGATGGTCTTGTCATCGACTAAATCCTGCTGTTGCTGGCGGGATAGCTCTATTCCTGAAATGCTTTTGGGAATGGTTACACCGTCACTGGTGACAAGGCTGTTCGGCTGTTCCTGTTTCTGTCGTTGCTCTTGTGATTGCTTGGCATTGGGATAGATAAATTCCAGACTTTTCTTGTCGGCATTGACCTGAACGGTAGCTGAAAAGGGATTTTTACGGTTGGAAATCATATTTTCAAGGAATATTCCTTTTCCCTCCCGTAAGGCTTCCTTTTGTTCCTTGTTCAGTTTGACACCCTTTATTTCATCCGGTATTTGGACGCTGCTTGCACGCATGGAAACCAGTTCGTTTGTCACCTTATCCACGCTGACGAAAGAAGGTATCATTTCTCCCGTGATATAGTTTTTCAGGTTCACTATCCGTCCCATATTGCCCGTTTCAAGAAGATTGGCTTTATCCTCTTTGGAAAATTCATGCCCGAAGAACGGACGTTCAAGTTCCGGCTTTTGGCGGATGCCGTGTATCGCCAAAACCACATTCCCGTCTTTGTCATGCCGGAAAGACAGGCGTGCGTCCAGTTTCATGATGGCGGAATTGTAGTTTCCTGCGATGGAGAACGCACCGGGCGACTTGTACCCCCTTAACATGGGTTCTAAAGCCTTTGCCTTTTCAAGCTGTTCTTTGGATAGACCGAAGTTCTTCAAGGCTTCCCAGTCCACTTTGTCAGGGTCGATAACATACTTGCTTTTGTCAGGTTGCTGCGGTGTTTGTGCCGTTGCTTCCTGCTGCGGTTGCTGTTGTGTTTGGTTCGGTTGTTCGTTCTTCACCCCCTGTTTCAGCGTTTCGGGTGTTACCCGGTAACGTTCTATCTCCGCTTCATTCTTGGCGGTCGGATGGTCAAAGTTGTCCCTGATTATCGGTGTAATCTTGGGAAGTTCAATCTTGGGGATTTTAAAGAAGTTGAAGCGGGTCGGGCTTTTCAACTGGTTCATCATGTTGGAAAAGAAGTTGGAAAAGAAATCGCCGTGACGGTCGAATTTCAGAAGTTCGCTGTTATTCTCCGGTGCTACGGTTTGGAGTTCCCCGTTTTCATCCACGCCTTTCACTGCGCTGATTGTCTTTTTCTCCTTATCCAGTACAAGAAGAATATCCATCATCTGTTCGTCAGTGGTGGATTGGTTGGCTGTGCTTACATCCATAACTTTTTGAATTTTAGTGAGTAAATAAAATTTTCGGAAGTAAAAGTACGGATGAAATAGAGTATATTTAAGGATTTAGGAATGGGTGGCTTCATTAGTCCCCGTTTGGCTTCATTTGTCCTTTATATCAAGAAAAACAGGAAATGTGTAAATTTGAACATAACAATTTGTATCTTTGGCTTAATAATCTAAAAACATTATACTTATGAAATATAACTTACCTGCTATTCCTAATGAGAAAAAGTATATAGGAAATGAAACTCCTGAACAAAGCGTTCAGATGAAAATACTAAAGGGAGAGGAAATCAATACCGAAGAAGAATTAATTTTAAAGAAATGTATTGACTTTTATAAAACTTGCTTTCCTGCATTGAAAGCTATACCATTATCAGAAATTACAGATGAAGATTTGGAAGAGTTAAAGACATATCTATCTTCTGTTTTCAATTTCAAGATAATCATTCAGAACGATATTAATTTTGAGTATTTGTTTAGGGTAACTCCTGTAAATGAAAGTTTTGTAGAGAAAGGGAAAGTCCGTACTCCTAAATACTTAACTTATCCACCTTTAGATATTGTAAAAAAGATGGGAAAATACAATAGGGCAAATAGTCCTGAAAAAACTGTTTTTTATGCTTCTTTTTTCGAAAATGTGGCTTTAAGGGAAACAAAACCGGAAAAAGGACAGCACATTATTATTTCTACATGGAAAAACAATAAAAAACCTTTTATAACATATCCAATTACAAATACATTTTTGATTGAAAATGAGGCTGTTAAAAAAGCGACAGATGCTTTTCTGAAAATGAAAGAAAACGTCCATCCTTTATTGGCTGAAATTTTAGACCTAAACTTATCTTTCTTAGCTTCTGAATTTGTAAAAGAGGTTGAAGCTAAAAATAAGCATCGAGCTGAATATTTATATAGTGCTTTTTTTGCAGACCAAATATTGTGCAAATTCAATGAGGATGAGAATTTTCCTAATTACGATTGTATTTTATATCCAAGTGTTGCATGGAAATTTGAGCATGAGAATGTTGCTATCATGCCTAATATTGCTGATAAATATCTACAATTAGTACATGTTAGGGAATTTGAGGTTGAAGAAACCTACTATGACAAACAACTTAAGAAAGAAGAAATGCCTGTTAAATTAAAACTGATACGAGAAGCAAAACACCCTTGGATAGCAGAAGATTTAATAGTATGGGAAGATGACTGACTTTAATAGGGAAAGAAGTAAGAAACAACTTCTTTCCCTATTAAAACTAATCAGTTTTGATTAGATGTTGCAAATCAGGGTCGTTCTTTATCCTTTCCATTTCGTCCGTGACAATCTGCTGGACTTCCTGCTTGACGCGGTTGTAGTTCGCCTGTATTTCTTCCTGCATCCGGTCATTCCCGTCCTCGTCCCTGAAATCTATGATTTGGGGTAGTTTTTTGTAACTGGCTGTTTCCCGCTTCACTTTCTCGTTATCCACCACTATTTCCGCATGGAATATTTTCTGCTCTATCCGTTCATCGAAATTGTCACTGACCGCACCCACAAACATACCCTGTGTGAGATTGGATATTTTGCTGGGTGGTATCAAACTATCCATCTGCGTACTGATTGAGGTTGATTTGTCATTCCTATTGATAGTCATGCTTTGGCGTTTTTGCAGTACTTTTCCGAAACGGTCTGAAAGCGTTTTCGCCGTTTCAGAAACCACCTGACCGCTAAAGATATTACCAACTGTATTTTCGATAACTTTACTCTCCTTGTCTCCGTAATCCCGGCGTAACTGGCTGAAATCCTGAAATCCCAAACAGACCGCTACCCGGTTGCTTCGTGCCGTTGCTATCAGGTTATCCAGTCCCCGAAAATAGATAGTAGGTAATTCATCTATGATTACAGAACTTTTCAGTTGGTGCTTCTTGTTTATCAACTTCACGATACGGGAATTATACAGTCCCAAAGCACAGGAATAGATGTTTTGGCGGTCGGGATTATTGCCTACCACCAATATCTTAGGTTCTTCCGGATTGTTTATATCCAGTGAAAAATCATCCCCTGTCATTACCCAATACAAGGCGGGTGAAATCATCCTCGAAAGCGGGATTTTAGCACTTGCAAGCTGCCCTTGCAACTGGTCTTGGGCATTCGATTCCCATGCGTCCATAAACGGTGAAAGGTAGTTTTCCAGTTCGGGATAACTGGTTAAAATAGTGAACGTATCGGCATATTTCTTGTTCAAAAATTCAATGGCGTGCGGGAATGTACAATACCTACCACCCTGATAGATGCGCAAATACCAAATGATAGAAGCGAGCAGGATAATCGGGCTTTCCACAAAGAAATCCCCTTGCTTGGATATCCAACTGCGGTTCAAATTTAACATGATTGTATAACTGGCTTCGTATGCGTCCGATATGTCCGTCATAAATGCCGGATTTATCGGGTTGCATCGGTGACTTTTACGTGGGTCGTCAAAGTTAATCATGTAGAATTTAGGCTGTACCTTATACCCGTCTAAATGGTTGATTAGGTGATTATATGCTATCTCCGAAAGGTCGGGGAATTTATAGTCATAAATATAAACAGCAAAGCCTTTTTCGATTTGCTGTTTTATGTAGTTATTGACTATCGCATACGATTTTCCTGAACCGGGTGTGCCTAAAACCATGCTTGCCCTGAACGGGTTTACAATGTTTATCCACCCATCGTTCCACTTCTTTTTATAGTAGAAACGGGTCGGCAGGTTGATAGAATATTCGTTTTCTATCAGGCGTGTTTCCTGTGCAAAACTTTCATTTTCCAAATTAAACACATCGTCCATCAGGTTATTTTTCAACAGGCGGGAAATCCACACTCCGGCTGCCAATAACGAAAGATACCCGGCTGTCATGGTAAAGATATACAATGCCGTGTTTGCCGCCAATGGTAACGGCAAAACCAATAACCACCAGTTCAGGAAGAACAGGATAAAACCGATTGTCAGGAATACATAAATCTTGTTCCATGTGATTTTTTCCTCTTTCACTCCCTTTGTTCCCAAACAGGAAAGCGCAAGGAATACCACCGAAAAAAGTTTGGTGTACAGGATATTGGAGAACAGCCCGGCGGTACGCTGGAAGTTGAGCAGGATTTTATCGACTACCCCGATATTGACACCCCATTCCCTAAACGACTGATAACAAAACCAATAGATATTTATCACTACAAATAAAATACTGATTGCCCGCATAAAGTCCATGACCTTTGCAAGTCCTCTTAAATCATCTTCGTTCTGCATAATTGAATTTTTAGGATTACTAAATACGTTTTTGTTTCTTCTTCTTTTTCTTTTTGGGTGGCGGAACTTGGCTGTTATCGGGCGGTGTATCATTCCCGCCGGATAGCAGGCTGAACAGTCCCGCAATGGCTTTACCTGTATTTTCAAGGTGTCCGGTCGGGTTATATTCCGGCGTGTGTTCCTGCATTTCCTGTTTGCTGTTTCCCGTCAAAGTACGGGAACCGGAAAACAGGTTGTTGAACACATTGGCAGAAAAGTCCTTTCCCAACCGTGAACCGTTCAGGACGGTACGGTTTTCATGGTCGATGAATGTTACACCGTATATCCTGCCTGTATCGTTCTGACGGAAAAGTACATCTATGCCTTTCTTTTTCAGTTCTTGTTCCAGTTCCTTACGGTTACGGGCGGATTTCACCACTGCGGCGACCGTCCGGCGGGTGCGCTCTTTCAGGTTCTTGTCCTGAATGTCCTTTGTGGATTTTTTGATGTGTCGCTGTATGGCTTCGTAACCTACCGACTTTCCCAAAGAGGAAGATTTGAACGGGTTTCCCTGCTTTTCCCCTTTGTCATTGGTCGCCGAATAGACAATGCCGTTATAAGGTTTACCATTTACTTCCCCTTTCACTTCTTCCGCCTGTACATTATATATAGATAGCAGGGCTTTGTACTCCGTAAAACTTTGAAAGCGGTAACTGCCGACAAGGGCTTTCACCGTATTGGATAACTGGTGCTTTACGTCCCCTGCCCGGTAGTCCACCTTTTTGAGTTCGGGACGGTCGGCTGCCTGTTTTTTTTCTGCCGGATGCAGCCCGTACTTCTGTTCCAGTTCACGGGTGATTTGTTTGCTGCGGATATGCTCGAACTTGTCGTTTATCTTTTTGCCCGTATCATCTACCCGGATGGAAACGATATGTATATGGTGTCTTGCTATATCTTCATGCTTGTAAACCATATACGGCTGATTGCCATACCCCAGCTTATCCATATACTCTTTGGCAATATCCGCAAGCTGGCTGTCGGAAAGCACATCGTCCGGGTGCGGGTTCAGGGAGATATGGATAATCGGTTTTTCCGTTTTCAAGTCTGCGGGCAGGTGCATATCGAAACATTCCATACATCGCCGGATGCTGAAATTCCCATCCTCGCTCTCGAACATCCGGTTGCTTAAAAGTACCTTTCCCTGCTCTTCATCGACCTTGTTTTGGTTGTAGGAAAGCGCACCGAACAGGGAACTGCCTACACTTATCTTTGCAACCATCTTGTTTCAAACTCACGGGTCAGTTCAATAATTTGGCGGTTCAGGTCGGCAAGTTCCATCGTTGCCTTTTCCAGTTTATAGAGAAATGCGAGTGCTTTCTTCTCTGAAAAATTGGTATTGAGAGCCTTTACCACCTGATTATAATTCACGGCAATACCCCTATACTGGGAATATAAAGCGGTCAGCCGGGTATAATATTCGACTGCCGCCTTGTCGATTTTAATCACTTTGAACGGTTCGCCGAAGATACGGGCGGTGATAAAATGCGCTTTGGTACGCATACCGGACTGGTCGAACAATGCCAAAAAGCGGGCGTGGTCTATCGCATTGAAGCTGATAGAGTACCTGAACACTGCCGGGTCTGCTTTGGGCTTTCGTCCTGCGCCACCCGGACGGGGCGCATTTTCATTTTTCTGTTTCATGCTTCTTTTTTTAAAGGGTTACGACTTCGGAGTGACCCATGTCCCGGCTTCGTCCGGGCAAGGCGTTCAAAGCTGCTGAAAGAATTGTAAGCTGCTTAGAACACACCTTGCTATTTGCCAGTGCAAATAAAAATCCGCCTACGGACGGATTGGGGTTAGCGGAGATTGGAACGCTCCCGGCAGCGGGGGCTTGGTTAGCCTGACCGATACCTTTCGGTTGCAAAGTAACGGGTATTAAAAATACTGTGAAATAGCGTGTTATAGGACAAATGAGGACAAACGGGGACATTTGAGGACACCTTTCAAAAGGGACTACTTTTCTGTGTTTATTTGTCCCGGATTTAAGAAAGAAAGCAATATGGATAGATGGAAATATGTAACGAAAAGCGGACGGAAAGAAAGCGGTTTTGAAAACTTGAAAACAAGATTTCAAGATTGCAATCTTTCAAGAAAGCAGGAAAGCAAACCGGATGGAATGATTGAAAGAAAACAGTCTGCAAAGAAAACAAACTGTCTTTGTGGAATGAATGAAAACAAAGAAGCAAGAAAGAAAACAGGCTGTCTTTGCAGAAAGAAAACAATCATTCCGGCTTTCGGGCTTTCAACATGGAATGAAAGAAAACCATCCGTTAATCTGTACGGATGGAATGAAATAAAGATGTATCACAATAAACCAGTATTACAATGAAGAAAGAAACCTTGTATGTGGCTTTCTCCACCCAAAAGGGTGGGGTCGGCAAAACAACGTTCACCGTCGTGGTGGCAAGTTACCTGTATTACCTGAAAGGGTATAACGTGGCAGTCGTGGATTGCGACTACCCGCAACACAGTATCAGTGCCATGCGCAAACGGGATGCCGAACAGGTGAACAGTGATGAGTATTACAAACAGCTTGCTTTCAGCCAGTTCAAAGCACTGGGAAAGAAAGCGTACCCGGTGCTTTGCAGTTCACCGGACGAAGCGATAAAAACGGCGGATGAATACCTTGCGTCTGCCGAGATGGATTACGATGTGGTCTTTTTCGACCTGCCCGGAACGGTGAATAGTGAGGGCGTTATCAACTCCCTTTCAGGGGTGGACTATATTTTCACCCCCATAGCCGCCGACCGGGTGGTATTGGAAAGCAGCCTTTCGTTTGCAGTGGCTATCCATAAACTGCTGGTTAAGAATGAAGCGTGCCGCCTGAAAGGGCTGCATCTGTTTTGGAACATGGTAGATGGACGAGAAAAGACAAACCTCTACACCCTGTATGAACAGACCATCGGGGAACTGGAACTACCCCTTATGAAAGTATTTATCCCGGACACCAAAAGGTTTAAAAAGGAACTGGATGCACAGCGTAAAACCGTGTTCCGTTCTACGCTGTTCCCGGCGGACAAACGGCTGGTAAAGGGTAGTAACATGGAAGAACTGATAACTGAAATCGCATACCTTATAAAACTGTAACGATATGGCAAAGCAAAGCGGCGGGAAACCGCAAATAGACGAGGATTTTATGAAAGAGATTATTTCGCAGGGCTTACCCGTGAAGAAAAAGGAAACGCCAACAGTGACGGTGAAAACGGAAATAGAAACACCGGATAAACCGGACGATAAAACGGGTACAGTGAAAACGGGAGATAAACCGGAAATCAAGGCAGAACCAAAGGAAGAAAAAGCGGTGAAAGAACCTGCACGCCGGAAAAAGAACACTCCGGGCGATTACCGGGAAACCTATTTCATGCGAGTGGACTTGACCGACCGCCAGCCGTTATACGTCAGCCGTACCACCCACGAAAAGTTAATGAAGATAGTAACCGTTATCGGCGGACGCAAAGCGACCGTCAGCAGCTATGTAGAAAATATCCTGCTCCGGCATTTCGAGCTGTTTCAGGACGAGATAAACGAACTGTACGAAAGCAAATTTGAAAAGCCGTTCTGATATGTTGAAGTGGTTTATTATCGGAACGCTCCTGTATTACGCCATCCTCTTATGGCGATACCGGGATAGCTTGGGAACATGGTTTACGGGTAGGAAAAGAGAGCCGGAGCAGCCGGAGAACAAACCGACCGAAAAAGCAGGAAACGGTAATTGTCCTGTAGGTGCAAGCCGTTACCGGATAGGACAAATGAGGACAAACGGGGACATCTTAGGACACCTTTCAAAAGGGGCTGATAATGCTTCTATATTTGTCTCGCAAAGCGATGAGACGGTGATAGAAACGCCTGATAACGAACTGGCAGAGGAAAGAAACGCCGATATTCCGCAAGCGATTGAAACCGAGTTTGAAATGGAATTTGAAACGGAAAACGTGCAAGAAACGGACGTTTCGCCGGATGAAATCGAAGCGGAAGAAATAGCTTGTTACATAGGGGACGGTGAGCCTGAAATGGCACAAGGTATCACACTGGGAGAACTGGGGCAAATGGTTCAGGTCATTCAGATAAAACAAGCGTCCGACACGGAAGAACGGCAAGCGGTGCAGACCATCTGCCGGACGGAAACAAACCTCTTTCATTCGCTGGTGGAGCAGATTAACGGGGGCAGGTCACGGGTAGCGGCACTGTTACAGAAACATGATATTCCCGTACCCGCCACTGTTCCGGCTGCCGGAAATGATGAAATGGCAGCCTTTGACATGAACGATTTTCTTTAATGGTAAACTTTAAATAAGTAAGATGATGAAACAAAGAGATTACGGTTAAACAGACCTTTTAGAACATGGGGAACACTCCCCGCAACCACAAAAATTCAATTATTAATCACTCCGCCGGGCGGACTATCCAACCGTCCGGCAATTTAAAAATCAATGTATTTATAATGAAAAAGAAAGTTCTCTTTTCGGCAGCCGTTCTTTTGGCTGCATCCTCCGCCTTTGCACAGGGTAACGGCATGGCGGGTATTACAGAAGCTACCAACATGGTGACAAGTTATTTCGACCCGGCGACAAAATTAATTTACGCTATCGGTGCAGTGGTGGGGTTGATTGGCGGCGTAAAAGTCTATGGCAAGTTTTCTTCGGGCGACCCTGACACCTCAAAAACGGCGGCTTCGTGGTTCGGTGCTTGTATCTTCCTGATTGTGGCTGCCACCATTCTACGCTCGTTCTTCCTATAAAAAGAAAAGAGCATGGCAGACTATCCGATTAACAGGGGGATAGGCAAGCCAGTTGAGTTTAAAGGGCTGAAAAGCCAGTATCTTTTCATTTTTGCGGGCGGGCTGTTAGCCCTGTTCGTGCTTTTCATCATCATGTACATGGTGGGCATTAACCAGTGGGTGTGCATCATCTTCGGCGTTACTTCGGCAACGCTGCTGGTATGGCTCACATTCCGGCTGAATGAGAAGTACGGGACACACGGGTTAATGAAATTGTCCGCACGCAAAAGCCACCCTTTCCATATCATCAACCGAAAAGCCATATCCCAATTATTCACTAAAAATCAGAAACAAGCATCGAAATGAGAAATATATTAAAAGCTACCACGCTGGAAAACAAGTTTCCACTGTTCACGGTGGAAAACGGGTGCATCGTTTCCAAAGATGCCGACATAACAGTAGCGTTCCGGGTGGAACTGCCCGAACTGTTCACCGTCACGGCAGCCGAATACGAAGCGATACATTCCGCTTGGAACAAGGCGGTAAAGGTGCTGCCCGATTACAGCATCGTACATAAACAAGACTGGTTCATCAAAGAGAACTATGCGCCTGACATCCAAAAGGATGATTTAAGTTTCCTTTCCCGTTCCTTTGAACGGCATTTCAATGAACGTCCGTTCTTAAACCATACCTGCTATTTGTTCCTAACGAAAACAACAAAGGAACGCAGCCGGATGCAGAGTAATTTTTCTACCCTTTGCCGGGGCTTCCTTGTCCCCAAAGAGATAAGGGACAGGGAAACGGTTACAAAGTTCCTCGAAGCGGTGGGGCAGTTTGAAAGCATTATGAACGATAGCGGTTTCATTACCCTTACCCGCCTGACTTCGGACGAGATAACCGGAACAAGGGAAACGGCGGGTATCGTGGAAAAATACTTTTCACTCTCACAGACCGACACCACCACACTGAAAGATATTTCACTGGGTGCTGACGAAATGAAGATTGGCGACAATATCCTTTGCCTGCATACCCTTTCGGATGCGGAAGATATGCCGGGCAAGGTGGGAACAGATACCCGTTATGAAAAGCTATCCACTGACCGAAGCGATTGCAGATTGTCTTTTGCTTCTCCGGTTGGGGTGTTACTTTCCTGTAACCATATCTATAACCAGTATATCTTCATTGACGACCATACGGAGAACCTGAAACAGTTTGAAAAGATGGCTCGCAATATGCACTCGCTTTCCAAATACAGCCGTGCCAATCAGATTAACAAGTCTTGGATAGAGGAATATTTGAACCAAGCACATTCACAGGGGCTTATCTCCGTGCGATGCCATTGCAATATCATGGCGTGGAGTGACGACTGGGACGAACTTAAACACATTAAAAATGATGTGGGGTCACAGCTCGCACTTATGGAGTGCAAGCCACGCCACAACACCACCGACACGCCGACCTTGTTTTGGGCGGGAATACCCGGCAATCAGGCGGATTTCCCGGCGGAAGAAAGTTTCTACACCTTTATTGAACAGGCTCTTTGCCTGTTTACCGAAGAAACGAACTACAAAAGTTCGCTTTCCCCCTTTGGTATCAAGATGGTGGATAGGGTCACGGGAAAGCCGTTGCATATTGATATTTCAGACCTGCCCATGAAAAAAGGTATCATTACCAATCGCAACAAGTTCATACTTGGGCCGAGTGGTAGCGGCAAGTCATTCTTCACCAACCACATGGTGCGTCAGTATTACGAACAAGGGGCACACGTCCTGCTGGTCGATACCGGAAACAGTTATTTGGGGCTGTGTGAAATGATAAACCGGAAAACGCACGGGGAAGATGGAATATATTTCACCTATACCACTGAAAACCCGATAGCGTTCAATCCTTTCTATGTAGAGGATGGGGTGTTTGACATCGAGAAAAAGGAGAGTATCAAAACACTTATCCTGACCCTGTGGAAAAGGGACGATGAAGCACCCACACGGACGGAAGAAGTGGCTTTGTCAAACGCTGTAAGTTCCTATATCGGACTGATTACTAAGGACAGTTCGGTTACTCCTTGTTTCAATACGTTCTACGAGTATGTGAAAACCGACTACCGGGAACACCTGCAAGAAAAGAACGTCCGGGAAAAGGATTTTGATATAGACAACTTCCTGAATGTATTAGAACCTTACTACAAAGGGGGCGAATACGACTACCTGCTGAACTCCGACAAAGAGCTTGATTTGCTGCATAAACGCTTCATTGTCTTTGAGTTGGATAATATCAAAGACCACAAAATCCTGTTCCCGATTACGACCATTATTATTATGGAAGTTTTTATAAACAAGATGCGTAAATTAAAGGGTATCAGGAAATTAATATTGATAGAAGAAGCGTGGAAAGCGATTGCATCGGCGAATATGGCGGATTACATAAAATACCTTTACAAAACGGTTAGAAAGTATTTCGGCGAAGCGATTGTTGTTACCCAAGAGGTCGAAGATATTATTTCCTCACCCATTGTAAAAGAGAGTATTATAAACAATTCTGATTGTAAGATACTGCTCGACCAACGGAAGTACCTTAATAAATTCGATAGCATACAGAACCTTTTGGGACTGACCGACAAGGAACGTTCACAGGTGCTTTCCATCAACCTTGCCAACCATCCCAACCGGAAATATAAGGAAGTTTGGATAGGCTTGGGCGGTACACAATCCGCCGTATATGCCACAGAAGTGAGTTTGGAAGAATATTACACGTTCACAACGGAAGAAACGGAAAAGATGGAACTTTTCGCCTTGTCTGAAAAGTTGGGCGGCAACCTCGAACTGGCTATCAAACGGCTTGCCGAAAGCAAGCGCAATCCTGAAAAATAATCAATCAACAATTTAAAATCAATCAGTATGAAACATTTAAAATTTTTGTTTCCGGTGCTGCTATGCACCTTGTTACTGGGGTTTTCTTCCTGTAAGGAAACGAACGCCGACCGTCTTAGGGCGATGCGTGGCGACTGGAAAAGTGTAAAAAATCGTCCGGCATTTACCCTTTTTGAAGAAAACGGGCATTATCGGGTAACGACCTATCGAAAGACCTACTGGGGGACTGTCCAAACGGAAACCTATCAGATTTCAGAACAGGACGGAAACCTGTTCATCGAAACGGGGCTTTCCGTCTTGCTGACCTACGACAAGGAGAACGACCGGATTCTGCTTTCACCCGGCGGAGAATATAAACGGAGTAAACAACCAATAAAGAAGTAAGCGTATGAAAACAAAGATTATAATGCTGCTCGTTGTATGCAGCCTGTTTGCCTCAAAGGTAAACGCACAGTGGGTGGTGAGTGACCCCGGCAATTTGGCGCAAGGGATTATCAATGCGTCAAAGAACATCGTGCAGACATCCTCCACAGCACAGAACATGATAAAGAATTTTCAGGAAACGGTAAAAATTTATCAGCAAGGTAAAGAGTACTACGATGCCTTAAAATCAGTGCATAACCTTGTGAAAGATGCACGGAAAGTACAGAAGTCCATCCTGCTTATCGGGGAGATTTCCGACATCTATGTGAACAGTTTTCAGAAGATGCTTTCGGATGAAAACTATACGCCGGACGAACTTTCCGCCATTGCCTACGGATATACCCAACTGTTGCAGGAAAGTTCCGATGTGTTGGAAGAAATGAAAAGCGTGGTGAACATCAACGGGCTTTCCATGTCGGACAAGGAACGGATGGATGTTATCGACCGGACGTATAACGCCATCAGGAATTACCGGGACTTGGTGAGTTATTATACCCGCAAGAACATTTCCGTTTCCTACCTGCGTGCGAAAAAGAAAAAGGACACCGACCGGGTAATGGCTCTTTACGGCTCGGCGGATGAACGTTACTGGTAACTTCAAATAAATCAAAGATATGTTATTAGCAATCGAATTTGATAACCTGCATCAGATTTTACGAAGTCTGTACACGGACATGATGCCGTTATGCGGGAACATGGCGGGGGTAGCCAAAGGAATAGCGGGACTGGGGGCATTGTTCTATGTGGCTGCCAAAGTATGGCAGTCGCTCGCCAGTGCCGAACCGATAGACGTTTACCCGCTTTTGCGTCCTTTTGTGATTGGCTTCTGTATTATGTTCTTCCCCACATTCGTACTGGGTACGATTAACAGCGTGATGTCACCCGTAGTCAAGGGGTGTAACAATATGCTCGAAACGCAGACTTTCGATATGAACGCTTACCGGGCGCAAAAGGACAAGCTGGAATATGAAGCGATGGTACGCAACCCGGAAACGGCTTACCTTGTTTCGGATGAAGCGTTTGACAAGCAGATAGACGAACTGGGGTGGTCTGCCAAAGATATTGCCACAATGGGCGGTATGTACATGGATAGGGCAGCCCACAATATCAAGCAGTCCGTCCGGAACTGGTTCAGGGAATTATTGGAACTGCTCTTTCAATCGGCAGCCCTTGTGATAGACACTATCCGAACCTTTTTCCTTATCGTACTGGCGATATTGGGTCCGATAGCCTTTGCCATCAGCGTGTACGATGGCTTTCAGGCGACACTGACCCAATGGATAACAAGGTACATTTCCGTTTACCTGTGGCTGCCCGTTTCAGACCTGTTCAGTTCCATTCTTGCCCGAATACAGGTGCTTATGTTACAAAAGGATATTCAGGAACTATCAGACCCCAATTTCATACCGGACGGAAGTAACAGTGTGTACATAATTTTTATGATAATCGGTATCATCGGTTACTTCACTATTCCCACCGTTTCAAACTGGATTATTCAGGCGGGCGGAATGGGTAACATGAGCCGGAACATAAACAGTGCGGCTAATAAAACGGGTAGCGGTGTCGGGGCGGTTGCCGGGGCAGCAACCGGAAACGCTGGCGGCAGAGTTGGCGGTAAACTAATCAAAAGTAATCAATAATTAAAAATCAAGATGGAATTTAAAAGTTTAAAGAACATTGAAACCAGTTTCAGACAGATACGTCTTTTCGGTATTGTGTTTGTCGTGATGTGTACCCTGATAACAGGTTATGCCGTTTGGAACTCCTACACGTTCGCCGAAGCGCAACGGCAAAAGATTTATGTACTGGACGGCGGCAAATCGTTGATGCTTGCGCTTGCGCAAGACCTCTCGCAAAACCGTCCGGTTGAAGCAAGGGAACACGTGAAACGTTTCCACGAACTCTTTTTCACGCTCTCACCCGATAAGAACGCTATCGAAAGCAATATCAAACGGTCGCTGTTCCTTGCCGACAAGAGCGCATTCAACTATTACCGTGACCTCTCGGAAAAAGGGTATTACAACCGTATCATATCGGGCAATATCAGCCAAACGATACGGATAGACAGCGTTTCATGCAATTTCGATGTGTACCCGTATGTGGTGGCTACCTATGCCCGGCAAATGATTATCCGTGAAAGCAGCGTGACCGAAAGAAGCCTTGTCACCCGTTGCCGGTTATTGAACGCTGTAAGAAGTGATAACAACCCGCACGGCTTTATCATGGAAAGTTTCGAGATAACGGAAAACAAGGACTTGAACACCATAAAGCGGTAAACCATGATACGGAAAATACTCTCTCCGGTTAATCAGGCGATTACCCATGTTCAGGACTGGGCGGATGAAAAACTCCGCCGCCTGTGCGGGCGCATGACACCGGAAATAAGGCTGGCGGTAATCCTGCTTATGCTCCTGTTCTTCGGCGGGTTATCCATCTACTTTACGGTATCATCCATTTACCGGATAGGCAAAGAGGATGGCGAAATCCTGCGGATAGAACACATCAGGCAGTTGCAGCTACAAAGTAAAGACAGTACGAACATTTTTAATCAGTCAGACAATGGAAGAAAAAGAAGTGAAGAATGAAGTTCCCGCACCGGAAACGGAAAAGGGAAAAGAATCCGAAAAACAGGAAAAGGGAAAAAAGGAACTGACCCCGCAGCAGATACAGCAACGAAAGAAGATGCTGGTTTACCCGCTTATGGGACTGGTTTTCTTGGGGGCTATGTACCTGATTTTTGCACCGTCCGAAAAGGACGAAGCAACGGTGGAAAGCGTGGGCGGATTTAACGCCGATATTCCGCAGCCCAAAGGGGACGGGATAATCAGCGATAAAAAGACAGCCTATGAACAGGAACAGATGGAGAACAAACAGGCGGACAAGATGCGCTCCTTGCAGGATTTTGCCTTTTCGCTGGGAGAGGAAAACGGAAAGGGGGAAGATTTGACCCTGATAGATGATGCTCCGGCAGAAAAGCCGAAAGCTGCCGTAATAGATTTCGGGGCGGGTGCGCCGAATAATAAGCGTTCCTCTATCCAGTCTTCGGCGGCAGCTTACCGGGACATGAACCGTCAATTAGGCAGTTTCTACGAAACGCCGAAAGAGGACAAGGAAAAGGAAGAACTCAAACGGCAAGTGGAAGAACTCACTGCCCGGCTCGATGCGAAAGAAAACGGGGCGGGCAGCATGGATGAACAGGTGGCTCTTATGGAAAAGTCATACGAACTGGCGGCAAAGTATATGAACGGCGGACAGCAGAAACAGATAGCGCAGGTGATGCCTACCGCACCTGTTCAGGAAAAAGGGAATGCCACACCTGTAAAAGTGGTATCGGACAGGACGGTTTCAGGATTGCAGCAACCTATGAGCAACAGCGAATTTATCGCCGAATACAGCAAGCCACACAATTACGGGTTTAACACGGCGGTCGGCAGTAGCTATTCGATGGGAAAGAACACTATCCGGGCGTGTGTTCATCACGACCAAACGCTTATGGACGGGCAGACCGTCAAACTGCGGCTGTTAGAACCCCTGCAGGCGGGAAACGTGATTGTCCCGAAAAACAGCCTTGTATCAGGGAATGCCAAAGTACAGGGTGAACGGCTCGAAATACTGGTGTCCTCGCTTGAATATGCGGGAAATATCATTCCGGTGGAACTTGCCGTGTATGACACTGACGGGCAAAAGGGGCTTTCCGTACCCTCGTCACTGGAACAGGAAGCGGCAAAGGAAGCGATGGCGAATATCGGTGCGGGGCTGGGTACAAGCATTTCCTTTGCGCAAAGTGCCGGGCAACAGGTCGCAATGGATATAACAAGGGGCTTGATGCAGGGCGGTTCGCAATACCTTGCAAAGAAGTTCAGAACGGTTAAAGTTCACCTGAAAGCGAACTATCAGGTGATGCTTTACGCCAAACAACAATAATTTATTTATCAACCACAAAAATTTCAATCCAAAATGAAAAAGTTAATGATTTTATTCGCTCTTATCTTGGGCGTGGTTTCAGTGAAAGCACAAAGTAACGATTTGTATCAGGGCATCACTAAAAAGCTACCTTACCGCCAAATGGTGACACCTTACGGCGTACAGGTGACGTTTGCAAAAACGGTACACATCATTTTCCCGTCTGCCGTGAAGTACGTGGACTTAGGCAGTAACTACATTATTGCCGGAAAAGCGGACGGGGCGGAAAATGTTGTTCGTGTGAAAGCTACGACAGAGGGTTTTCCCGGTGAAACGAACTTTTCCGTTATCTGTGAGGATGGCAGCTTTTACAGTTTCAATGCGAAATACGCACACGAACCGGAAATGCTGAACATCGAAATGAAAGATTTCTTGGAGAATGAGGACACGACAGATTTCAGCCATACCCGGATGAACATCTATTTCCGTGAATTGGGTAACGAAAGTCCGCTTTTGGTAAAACTGATTATGCAGTCCATCTACAAGAACAATGACCGGGAAATAAAGCATTTGGGATGCAAGCGTTTCGGGGTGCAGTTCTTGGTAAAGGGCATTTATTCGCATAACGGGCTGTTCTACTTCCACACACAGGTAAAGAACAGTTCAAACGTGCCGTTTGATACCGATTTTATCCGATTCAAGATTGTGGATAAGAAAGTAGCCAAAAGAACGGCTATTCAGGAAACGGTGATTGACCCGGTACGGAGTTATAACGAAATACTGGTTATCGGTGGCAAGAGTACCGTCCGTACCGTGTACACCGTTCCACAGTTCACTATCCCTGACGATAAGATATTAGTCATTGAACTGGTGGAAAAGAACGGGGGCAGACACCAAACTATCCGGGTGGAAAATTCGGATATAGTGGCAGCCAAAGTGATTAATGAACTTAAAATCAAATGAACATGAAAAGGATATGTTGTATTATATTCCTTTTTGCGCTGTGCCTGACTTTTAACCAGGCACACGCACAAAGATGTCTGCCGGGAATGAAAGGTTTGCAGGTTACGGGCGGCATGGCGGACGGTGTTCACTGGAACTGTAAAAGCAATGTCGCTTATTACTTCGGGGCTGCCATGAGTACCTATACCAAAAACGGGAACAGGTGGGTTATCGGCGGGGAATACCTCGAAAAGCATTACCCCTATAAGGATTTGCAGATACCCGTAAGCCAGTTCACAGGTGAGGGCGGTTACTATATGAACTTCCTTTCAGACCGGAAGAAAACCTTTTTCCTTTCGCTCGGATTGTCTGCCCTTGCCGGGTACGAAACAAGTAACTGGGGTGACAAGCTGCTGCCCGATGGCTCGATGCTGACGGATAAGGACGGTTTTGTCTATGGCGGTGCGCTGACGCTGGAACTGGAAAGTTACATTACTGACCGGATAGTGTTCCTGATTAGCGCAAGGGAAAGATGCCTGTTCGGTTCTTCCGTTGGAAAGTTCCATACACAGTTCGGTATCGGACTGAAATTTATAATGTGATAAACTAACCTGTTATATATAATGTATATGAGAAAGATTTTAAGCCGTATTTTGATAGGCTGCTATGTAATGGCCGCCTTGTTATTGGTAGGTGCGTGTAGTGACAACGTGGATATACAGCAGTCTTACCTGTTTAGTATCGAAACGATGCCTGTACCGAAAAAATTAAAAGTGGGTGAAACCGCCGAAATCAGGTGTCAGCTTCGCCGGGACGGACGATTTGAGGAAACAAAGTATTTCATCCGTTATTTCCAGCCGGACGGGGCGGGAACGTTGAAAATGTCCGATGGGACGGTTCTACTGCCGAATGACCTGTACCCGCTTCCGGGTGAAACATTCCGGCTTTACTATACCTCTGCATCCACCGACCAGCAAACGGTAGATGTGTATTTTCAGGATAGCTTCGGGCAGTTGGAACAACTTACGTTTTCATTTAACAATGACAACAGTAAGGAAGAAGAAAACAATTAAAGACAAAAAGAACATGGTTAAAATAGAATTGGATATAAACGGTATTTCATTTTTTGTAAGTACCACATGGAAAACGGATGCAGTTCCGGCAGTCGGTGATATTGTGATAGTGGATAAAGAAAGCATTTCACCATCTGACCGGATAGCATTAAGGAAAACACCGTCCAATCAGGCTTTCAAGTGGGCGGATGAAGAAGATGATTCTCCGGCATTGAATTATTTCGACTATGATACGGAAATGGTTGTAAAAAAGCGGACTTGGAAATTTGATTCCGAAGATGAAGAAATGGTGTGCATTCTGAAAGTTATCTTTCTGCTCCATGAGGGATGATATTGAGTTTCATGTATTTTATCCGTATGATAGATAAATTCCTTGTGGCTTTGGCTGCTTTTTACCTGCTGGCTGGTTGCTGGTGCTGGTATGAAATGAAACACGCTCCAACCGATAAAGAACTATGGGGCGAAGAATTGGAATGATACGTAATGCGTAATGTTATGGTAGATAATCCGGTGGGTATTTCCCGCCGGGTTATCTTTTTTATAGGGAATGGAAACAGGTTTCTTTGCTATCTTTCTTTGTCCGCTTCGGCTCACAGAAAGAAAGTAGCGGCGGCATTTGCCGCCGTTCTTTATTAACCGATTATAATGTTCTTTACAGGTGTGTTATGTTTCAACCACTCTTTGACACATTCCATGTTATATTCGCTCGTTATAACCGCCTTATCTACGTCTATGGGCGTAAAACGGGTGCTTTCATAGCTATCTATCCACCCTTTCAGGGAACAGACACCCCATGCTTTCACGTCCTCAAAAATGTCGTTCAGCGTGTCGATGGGTTCGCCGAAAGTAACTATCATTGCATCGAATGTTGTTTTGTCGGGTAGTAGTTCCAAATACTTCAATGAACCGAAATCATCTGCTTTCCGTCCGAAAGACCAGTCATAAGAATAAAGTTCATCACCCCACTGGTGCGGCGTGTCAAAACGTACTTTCACGCTGACCGTGTATTTATCCTCTGTGGTGTCCTCGATAACACCCGTTACCAACAATCCGGTAAATATGCACTTGCAACGTCTGCCGATAATCTTTTTATTTACTTCTGTCGTTTTCATAAATGTACTTATTTATATTGTTATTGTTTCTTTTCTTTTTTCGCTATCCATTCATCCCGCTGTTTGCGACATTCGTCAAGCGTTTTAACCACTGTGCTGAACAGTTCCATATCTGTATGGCATAATCATACTGGAAATAAATCTGTCCCCTGAATGCGCCTAAACAGCATTTCACATATTTTTCTTCTCCCGGTATTTGGGTAATGCTTACCCCGTTTTTGTTTAAAGTTTCCATATCGTTATAATTTATTTTATAATGAGTTATCAGATAATCAAAAATGAGAGCAACACAATGAAAATAATCGCCATACAAAACAGGTAAACGGCGGAGATAAACAGCCGGAGAACGAACCGGATAATAAAAAAGCCTATGATTAGGGCTATCCACATTCCGGCGGTGCTGGTGGCTGCCTGATAGATGATAAAAGCAAGTATGAACCATCGTAAAGAAGTCGCTATCTTATTATTTACTTTCATTGTCTTGGTGTGTTGCGGGTGGATTGCTCCACCCGGTTAGTAATCAGGCGCAACGGAAAACAAAACCGTTATCCATCCAGTAATCAGTTATAAATAAATCACGGGCAAAAGCCGAATAGTCAAAGTAGGTCTTTGCGAACTCCGGCAGGTCGTAACATTGCTCTACGATTTCATAGGCGTAATCTTCCTCGTCTTTATATTCTCCCTGATATTCGTCCTCAAAGAAAGAAATAAGGTCGTCCGCATCTTCTTCGCTTATATCGCTGTTGTGGTGGTCGCACCATACGAAAAACGCTTCCTGCTGGGTTTCACTTAGTTTCTCGATGGCATCCCGAAACTCAAAGAACTTTTCAGAAAGCCAACTTTCGGAAATCAGGGCTTCCGGGATATTCTCGTAATCCTGAAACATAAATTCCAGGTCTTGGTCGTCCTTGTGCAGTTCCCGGCACGCTTCCATAAATTCGTCCTTATCTGAATAGTCGGACAGGTCTAACCACTTGCCGAAAAGTGAACCGTTGTTATACTTGTTGTAAGTACCTACATAAACTCTTGCTTCTGATAATGTTACTGCTTCCATAATTCTGTGTCTTTTAAAATTTATGCGGATTTGAGAGGTAAGGGAGTTGAGTTTCATAACCTTTTTTCCTGTTTCTCGTAAATCTGACTTTTTTTTTATGCGTTTCCGGTCGGGGCGGTCGTTTTCGTTTCATATAGGCTTTAAAGGGTAGTGTTTAGGCTTTGCAAGATTTTAAAGAAAAATACTCTTTGGACGAAGTACAACAGGAAGATTTTTGTTTAAACCCTTTAGGGCTTGACCTTGCAAAGACGTGAAGAACACGGAAATACCTTTGCCTATGTGATACGATAATGACTGCTTCGGCTGGGGACTGCCTAAGAGGAAGATTTACAATAGGAGAAACTGGAAAAATGGTTTTATTTTAAAAGTAGGATATTGTGTTTTTGTTGCCTGTAACAAAAAAAGGGCTTAGATAAGCCCCTCGTCTGCAAAACTATAATAGCTTTCTTCTGTCAGGATGATATGGTCTAACAGATGTAAATCCAAGACCTTGCAGGCTTCTTTTATTTTTGAGGTAATTTGTTTGTCCGGTTCACTCGGACGTAGGTTGCCCGATGGGTGGTTATGTGAGAGGATTATGCCCGAAGCATGGACTTTCAAGGCGGTTTGCAGGATGATTTTCACGTCCATTACAGTTTCAGCCATGCCGCCTTTAGAGATAAGGGAAACGCCTAAAGCCTTATTTGCCCGATTGAGAAACATTACATGGCTTTCCTCGTGGTGTTCCATACATTCGATATAGAACGGTTTCAGGTAAGAGTAGGACGTTTCGGATGAGAGTATTTTCACCCTTTCGGATGCTTTTACATTGTCTTTATAAGAGATAGTGATTTCCGGCATGGTAAATTCTGTTGTTTTCATGACTACTGAAATTTAAATTAAACAATAAGAAATTTTGCCGGACACCCACAGTTTGGCGGGGACTTCAACCATATCTTTTCAAAAAATACGACCCGTAGGTGTGGAGATTTTTTAGAAAACCGGAACGGCTCGGATTTGGTATTTGTCCCCACCGGGCTGTAACTTTGCTAAAATTTGTGATTGAGATACATTACTTTAGGGAACTGAAAAAGGGGTATCACTGGTGACATCCCTTAGACAACCGAATACCTTAAACCGTTATTCGTCATAGGTTCTATATCCTATCGGTTTGCGTGGCTTCGGTTCGGGCTTGCTTAGTAATTGGGTCAGTGCTTGGTATATCTCGCTGAATTGTGCATCCGTACTTTCTTCCAGTTCTTCAATACGCTTTAGTAGTTCCTGATAGCCTGTTATCATTTGACGCAAGGCTACGAATGCCCGCATGATGGAAATATTCACCTGTATGGCAATAGGGCTGCGTAGCACACCTGATAAAGCCGCTACACCTTCCTGCGTGAAAACATAAGGCAAATACTTGGTATGTTTGCCACGTTTTGAACTGGCTGCTGCTTCCATTTCATCGGGATTATTCTTTAAGGTCACAATTTGTGACCTTAAACATTCGACTTCTTCCTTTGTCAGTTCAAACATAAAATCTTCCGGGAAACGTTCTATATTACGTTTCACAGCCTGTTTCAACGCTTTTGTTTCCACCTGATAAAGTGCCGCAAGGTCACTATCGAGCATAACCCGGCAACCTCTGATTTCATAAATCTTGTTTTGGATGATTTGTAAGTCCATAATGTTATTATTTAATGGTGAGTAATAAAGCATAAAGGGACTTATCACAATTTGTGATAAGTTTCCCTATATACCTATTTTATAGATACTTCTTTATAGATTTTTTCAATGCCGACAAACTTCTTGTCAAGCCCCTGCATATCGTTACTGATTTTATTATTGGTAATGCGGGCGTATATCTGTGTCGTTTCTATATTGGTGTGTCCCAACATCTTACTAACTGTTTCAATAGGTACACCCTTTGCAAGCGTGGTTGTCGTGGCAAAAGTATGCCTTGCGAGGTGAAATGTCAAGTTCTTTTTAATTCCGCATACATCCGCTATTTCTTTCAAATACGCATTAAGTTTTTGATTGCTGATAATAGGAAGTACCTTACCGTTCGGCAATTTACCTTTGTACTTTTCCAGTATCATTTTAGGAATATCCAGCAAAGGAACATTCACGTCTATATTCGTTTTCTGACGTTTGGTAATTATCCACAAATTACCGTCAAAGGATTTACGGATATTATCTTCCTTTAAGTTTGCTACATCCACATAAGCCAAACCACTGAAACAGGAAAAGATAAAAACATCACGCACCTGTTCCAACCGTTCGGAAACCATTTTCTTTTTGAGGATGATTTTTATTTCATCCTCTGTTAAATATCCCCTATCCACTTTTTCCAAACGTATTTTATAATTGGCGAACGGGTCACCTATCAGGATGCCATTATTACGAGCTATCAGGATAATGCGTTTGAAGAACTGCATAAACTTGGCGGTCGTATTAAAGCCACATTTGCAGGTGGTACGCAAATATAACTCGAAGTCGGTAATGAACATCGGGGTTATTTCCTTTATAGAAATATCCGACAGGTTATATTTGCTTTGGATGAACTCTGCAAGATGGCGGCGGGTCACTTCATATTTACGATAAGTGGCAATCGTCTTGGATATGCCGACCAACTGTTTCACATCATCATTGTGCTTTTGGAAAAGGTTAAGTATGGTGTCGTGGTTCTCGCTATGCCCTAAAAATTCATTCTTCACCTTTTCGGCGGTAACATAATTGTCACGCCGTTGTAGTTCGTGGTAGATGGTATTAAGGGATGCGTTTATATCATCCAGCAATCGGTTGATGCGGGTAGCTTCCGCAGAACGTCCGGCGGCTTTGCCTGCCTTGCCATCCCAAAGTTTGGGTTGAACGTCCAGCTTGGAATTAAAACGGCTTGCCACACCATCAATCGTGATACGGACGAAAATAGGGTAACTGCCATTGATTTTTTGCTTGTCCTTTTTCACGAAGAAAAGGACGTTGAATGTACTCTTCATAAACTCACTTTTTTGGTTACAAAACTACGTTAATTAGCTCAAAGTGAAGTTTATACAGGCTCGCCAAATAGCGACAGAAGTTCGCCAATTTCGGACTAAGTGTACCCCTTTTAGACTTTCGGTTGTCGGGGGTACGAATTAGGTTACTAACTTTGTCTTTTAGGGGCTAAATGATGTCCGGTAGGGCAGACATAAGGGGATAAAAAAAATCCCACAAATCGTTGAATTTGTGGGACTTGTCTGCTTACTGTCCGGTTTTGTCCGGTTAGTTCAGCGGAGAGACAGGGATTCGAACCCCGGGTACCTCGCAGTACAACGGTTTTCAAGACCGCCGCAATCGACCACTCTGCCACCTCTCCAGAACTACGGTGAAGTAGTGCTTTTCTCTTAAAGCGCTGCAAAGGTACGAATCATTTTTTAACTTGCAAATTATTCCGCAAAAAAATATTAGAAAAGTATATTTGGAAGTAATAACTGCTATCTAGCTTCTCCCCATAAATAGGTATTTTTATGCTATTCAACATAAAATAGGACCCTTTTATATACCTAAACCGAAAAAAGGTTGTAAATTTGCGCGCTCTAAAGGATAACTAACCACTAACTGATTAATTTTATGGAACTGAATAAGACCTTTAAAGATGGACTTTGGAGTAAAGAAATCAATGTAAGGGATTTCGTTAGTAACAACATCACTCCTTATGAAGGGGATGCTTCTTTCCTGCAAGGACCTACCGAACGCACCAAAGCTGTCTGGAATCACTGTCTCAAAGCTCTCGAAGAAGAGAGAAACAATAATGGTATTCGTGCACTCGACTACACAACTGTATCTACTATAACTTCTCACCCTGCCGGCTACATCGATAAAGAGAACGAACTGATCGTCGGACTACAGACCGATCAGGTGTTAAAACGTGCCATCAAACCGTTTGGCGGAATCAATGTGGTTATGAAAGCTTGCCGTGAAAACGGAGTGGAAGTAGATGACAGAGTTAAGGATATCTTCACTCACTATCGCAAGACTCACAATGATGGGGTATTCGATGTGTATACCGAAGAAATTCGTTCGTTCCGTTCATTGGGATTCCTTACCGGACTTCCCGACAACTATGCACGCGGACGTATCATCGGTGATTATCGCCGCCTGGCTCTCTATGGTCTTGACCGTCTGATAGAAGCTAAAAAAGAAGATCTGCATAATCTGACAGGTCCTATGACTGAAGCCCGCATTCGTCTTCGTGAAGAAGTAGCCGAGCAAATCAAGGCCCTGAAAGAGATTAAAGTATTGGGCGAATATTATGGTTTGGATCTGAGCCGACCGGCATATACCGCACAGGAAGCTGTACAATGGGTGTATATGGCTTATCTGGCTGCCGTAAAAGAGCAGGATGGTGCTGCCATGTCACTGGGTAATGTATCTTCATTCCTCGACATCTATCTTGAATATGAATTAAGCCAGGGTACGATAACCGAAACATTCGCTCAGGAACTGATCGACCAATTCGTTATCAAACTCCGTATGGTACGCCACTTGCGTATGCAGTCGTACAACGATATTTTTGCGGGTGATCCCACATGGGTGACCGAATCTATCGGTGGACGTTTCAATGACGGACGTACCAAAGTTACTAAAACTTCTTTCCGCTTCTTGCAGACACTTTATAACTTAGGCCCGTCACCGGAACCTAACATGACTGTACTATGGAGCCCTGAATTACCCGAAGGTTTCAAAGCATTCTGTGCACAAGTATCTATCGACACTTCTTCCGTACAATACGAAAACGACGACCTGATGCGTGAAGTCCGTCAATCGGATGACTACGGAATCGCTTGTTGTGTTTCATATCAGGAAATCGGAAAGCAGATTCAGTTCTTCGGCGCACGTGCCAACCTTGCCAAAGCCCTGCTACTGGCTATCAACGGAGGACGTTGCGAAAATACAGGTACAGTTATGGTAAAAGACATCCCTGTATTGACCGGTGAAACACTGAAGTTCGAAGAAGTAATGGCCAACTATAAGAAAGTATTGATACAAATTGCACGTGTATACAACGAAGCAATGAATATCATACATTACATGCACGATAAGTATTACTACGAAAAGGCGCAGATGGCTTTCGTGGATACTGATCCCCGCATTAACCTCGCTTATGGTGTAGCCGGACTTTCAATCGCCATCGATTCACTGTCCGCCATCAAATATGCACATGTGAAAGCCCGTCGCAACGACATCGGACTGACGGAGGGATTCGATATCGAAGGTGCTTTCCCTTGTTTCGGTAATGACGATGACCGTGTAGACCACCTGGGTGTGGACCTGGTATATTTCTTTAGCGAAGAATTAAAGAAACTCCCCGTATATAAGAATGCCCGTCCTACCCTCTCGCTGCTGACTATCACTTCGAACGTAATGTATGGCAAGAAGACCGGTGCCACTCCTGACGGACGCGCCAAAGGCATTGCCTTTGCTCCCGGTGCCAACCCCATGCACGGACGTGATAAAAATGGTGCAATCGCCTCACTGAGTTCTGTAGCCAAGTTGCGTTATCGCGACTCACAGGATGGTATCAGCAATACATTCTCGATCGTCCCCAAATCATTGGGAGCAACACAAGAGGACCGTATCGACAATCTGGTGACCATGATGGACGGATACTTTACAAAAGGCGCACACCACCTGAACGTAAACGTGCTGAACCGGGAAATGTTGCAGGATGCGATGGAACATCCCGAAAAGTATCCGCAACTGACTATCCGTGTCTCAGGATATGCCGTTAATTTCGTGAAATTGAGCCGCGAACATCAGTTGGAAGTAATCAGCCGCAGTTTTCACGAAAGAATGTAATTGAATGATAAACGTACACTCATACGAGTCAATGGGAACATTCGACGGGCCGGGTCTCCGGCTCGTCGTTTTCCTTCAAGGGTGTAACTTCCGTTGCCTCTATTGTGCCAATCCGGACACAATTGAAGCCAAAGGAGGGACAGCAACCAACCCTGAGGAAATAGTTCGCATGGCCGTCAGTCAGAAAGCTTTCTTCGGTAAAAAGGGAGGTATCACCTTTTCCGGCGGAGAGCCTACTTTTCAAGCTAAATCGCTTATCCCACTTTTTAAAAGACTAAAGGAAAAAGGAATCCATATTTGCCTTGATACCAATGGCGGGCTATGGAACAATGATGTAGAGGAACTATTGGAATTGACTGATCTGGTTTTATTAGATATCAAAGAATTTAATCCGGAACATCATCAGTCTTTAACCGGAAGAAGCAACGAGCAGACCCTGAAAACCGCAGCCTGGCTTGAAACCAATCATAAACCATTCTGGTTGCGATACGTATTAGTGCCCGGCTACAGTGACTTCGAAGACGATATCCGGCAACTGGGAGAGCATCTTGGAACGTACCAGATGATTCAGCGTGTAGAAATATTGCCTTACCACACCTTGGGTGTTCACAAATATGAAGCAATGAACAAAGAATATATGCTGAAAGGAGTGAAAGAGAATACTCCGGAGCAGATAGAAAAGGCTGAGAAACTATTCAGGCAATACTTCCGGACCGTACAAGTGAATTGACTTATATAAGTGTCGAAATTCGTATTCACCACAGATTACACGAATTTACACAAATAAAGATCATTGGCAATCAACAGATTAAGTTCATTCTGCGGTGAATTATGACGACTGCACTTATTTATAATTTTGTAAGTCACGATATAAAAGTCTCCCTGTTCTTGCCTTAATTCATTACAATATAAGGCCAGAACAGGGAGATAATGTAATCGGCATATTTTTTGCCACCCTACTTTAATAAGTGAATCGCAATCCTGCCTGCAAGTTAAAGTTACAAGGCCTTTCTTTTCGGATGGTTTGTACTTTGGAGCCATCATCAAAGAAATACGAAACTCCCGGTTCCACATATAGGCCGACATGATCTGTCGCATTGAATTGCGCTCCCACGGCACCGGCTACAGAAAATTGCAAAGGCTTCACATTCACCTTATCATCCGCCAACTTTCCATAAACACACTTTTCAACCATTCCTCCGGCAGATACATAGAGTGTAAAATATTTCTTTTCCAGAAAATTCCAGTTTCCACGTACAGGAATACCTATATAATGCAATTTCTGACTCTGCATCTTGGTATCCCCCTGCCGTTTGATGTCAGAAGACAACAACGTATAAGTCAATCCCGTCTCTACAGAGAAACCTTTGGGAAGAGACTTACGTACAGACAGTCCGAAGCTAACCGGCTGATGATGTTCATAATCCATCACGGCAGTTGTATTGGACTTCAGATAGGGAACCCCTTCTTCAAATATAACTTCCTGATCGGCAGGAATACTCACAGCTCCATTCATGATCGTCATCAAGTCGACTCTGTTAGTCATCGGACGGGGCGCAAAATTTTCGGAACCATTTGTCGGAAGTCCACCTCCATTACCGATACCCACTCCCATCGACCATTTACCACCACGTTTAGCAGAAGAGTCTCCGATAGGCAACTGATACTTGTCTTTACCGGACGGTCGCCGCGCTTCTTTCCTCTTTGGAGGCTGCGCCGTCGCACTTTCTTTTTTCTCGATTGCAGCAGTTGCTTCCTGTTGCGGCTCAGATCTCTTTTCCTCCGTCACTGCCTCCGGTCGCTTCTCTGCCAGGGAGGATACCTCCGGAACAATCACCGGATTAGTATTCTTTGCCAAATAGCCCGAAACAGGGTTGATACTCGTCGTTCCTACCGGCTTAACGGGTTCGGATACAGCTACCTGTACATCCGGCAAGGCAGGTTCCGGCAATACATCCGGGTTGACAGCCAGTGAAGGAGCCGTTGCATAACGGATTTCATCAGCTACCGGACTATTCAGAAAATACAAACTGACAGCAGTCGTTACCACCAATACCACAGCTGCCGCAGTAACCGCCCACCGGCGATACGGATATATTCGTTTTTCGGTTACAGGCATCAGTTCCCTTTCCAGTCGTTCCCAACCGGAAGCAGGCATCGGCTCCGAATAATCTTCGAGCTTATCCTTGAATGCTTTAATCCATTTTTCGTCTTCTTTCATCATTCTATTTCATTTTTGAAATCCAAGGTTCACCTCAGTATCTGTAAATACATGTCAACCATTGGTCACCAACCATTCTTTCACTTTCTTTGCCAATACACTTTTTGCGCGAAAAAGCTGTGAGGCAGAAGATTTTTCATTAATCCCCAACATCTGTGCGATTTCCTTGTGCGACTTATCTTCAAAGGTGTATAAATTGAATACGGTACGATATCCGGCGGGGAGTTCATTAATAAATTGCATCAGCACTTTCTGTGGTATTGCTTCAACAGCCGAAGCATCCGGTTCTTCATACGTTTCGGGAACTTCATCCAGTGCCGTGGTCTGGTTCATCACGTCGTTCTTTCTTAAGAACTGTAAAGCCGTATTCACCATTACACGCTCCATCCATGCTCTCAGAGAGCCTTCACCCCGCCAGGTAAACTTGTCGAAGGAGTCGAAAATCTTCAGGAAACCGTCGTGTACCAAGTCTTGTGCCATGTCCCTGTCTCCGGCATAACGAAGACAGACACCAAGCATGCGCCCTGCGTACTGCTCATAAAGTTCTTTGCGGGCACGATTATCTCCCTGCCTGCAACGTTCCGACAGCTCTAATTCATTCATTCTCCTAAACACGTGTTTACCTTATAAATGCAGCAAAGATAGAAATACTGCACAGAGAGAACAACTCTTTTATCACTTTTGTTTCTTTAACATTTTAGGATGCAATATTTCATCACTTCCTGCATTTTCTCAATACAATAAAGAATAAATCTCAATGGATAAATAGGATAAAACCAACAAGAAACTTATGAAGAAATTTAATTTAATAACTTTTGCCGTCATCCTGATGTTATTGCCCATTTTACAGTCATGTCTGGACGATGCCAACAACGACGAGTGGGTCACTTGTCCTCCGGGTGGAATATTAGCCATCGGCACAATGAAGATTCCCAATGCGGACACTCCAAGGGACTTTTTCATTGCGTTGGACAATGGAGACAATGTACTTCCGGCAGATACGGCCGATATACGCAACAGGAAATACACTGTTGCAGAAGGTCAAAGAGTCTTCGTTGGCTATCTGCAGATGGGAGAAGAGAAGCCCGGATATGAGAACGGTAAAATATTCACGATAGAAGATATATTGACGAAAGAGATCATCCCACTGACGGAAGCTACAGCAGACAGCATTGGAGACGACCGTATCAACGTCACAGCGCATGCACTTACGAAAGATTATCTGACCATCGAATATCAATATCTGGGCAGCATGAATGAAAATAAAAAACACATGCTGAACTTGGTACAAAACGAAATAACAGGTCCCATAAAAGATGACGGATATATCTATCTGGAGTTCCGGCATAATGCCTTTAATGACTCCCCCAATCAATTGGGTTCGAGCCTTGTTTCTTTCAAGCTGGATAGTATAGCCGAGCAATTGGCGACAGCCAAAGGAATAAAACTCCGTGTGAACACCATTTATGACAATATACAGTATGTCACAATAGATATCAACGAAGACAAAAACTTAAAAATAAAATCATTTCATTCTCAATAAAACAACAAGAAACACCTACACAATCAGGCAAAACGAGTAATAATTCTGATACATAAAAGAAATAAGGCGGCGATGTTTGTGAAAATATCGCCGTCGTTTTTATATTATACCAGACACTGAACGGCCTGTAGGGTAAGCATCTCCTTGGGAACCGCCGCCTGAATCTCCTCTTTCAAAACCTGCAGCAGACTGGTGCGGATGAAGTCTTTCCGGGTCACCAGGACAATCTGACGGGTAGGCCGCGGGATAGCAAACGGACGGACCAGTTCTTTCTGCTCTTCGCTCAATTGCATCACTGCCAGTTCGGGAATAAACGTAATCCCCTTACCACTCTCCACCATATGCATAAAGGTTTCCATACTACCCAGCCGATACGCCATTTGGCTGATCTTAACCGCTTCCATCTGACAAAAACGAACCAACTGATCGCGGAAGCAATGCCCTTCGTCAAGAAGCCAAAGCCGTTCCCCTGTCACATCGGACGTACGAATCACATCGTGCTTGAACAACGGTTCCTTCTTTGAGACATAGCCCAGGAATTGCTCGTAGAATAAGGTCTCTTCCGTTAATGCGGCATCATCCAGCATGCTGGCAATGATAGCAGCATCCACTTCACCGGTCAGCAGAGCCTTGCGAATGTCGGGCGTCTTCATCTCCATCACCCGTATATCAAGATCCGGGTATTTCTCCATCAGTTGCGGAAAGAAACGGGGCAGAAGATAAGGTGCAATCGTCGGTAACACTGCCAATCGGAATGTACCCGACAGGGAGTGCTGTTCTTCGCTGATGATCTCCTTGACACAGATAACTTCCGAAAGAATCTTACGGGCCTGTTCCAGCACTTTCTTACCAATGGCAGTAGGGCAAACCGGTGTCATGCTACGGTCGAACAGTTTCACCCCCAATTCGTCTTCCAGCTTTTGGATCATTGCACTCAAAGTAGGTTGCGTCACCCGGCAATACTCGGCAGCTTTAGCAAAATGCCGGAACTGGTCCACAGCCAGAATATATTCCAATTGTTGTATAGTCATCGTTCTCTGATTTATTAAAGATATAGAATCTATCAATGCAAAGATAGAAATTTTCAGTTTGACACGAATCATTTTGTGCCGTATCTTTGTTCCAGATAAAAAGAAGAAATATAGTATTAACTCAAAAAAAACAATATCATTATGAAGACTTTAAATTATACACATTTGGAAGAAAAAGGAGCTAACACCATCGTACTGTCATTACAGCAACTGCTTGCCGATTTTCAGATTCATTATGCAAACCTGAGAGGATTTCACTGGAACATCAAAGGACACGGTTTCTTCGTACTGCACAGCAAGTTTGAAGATTTATATAATGGAGCCGCCGAAAAGGTGGACGAAATAGCCGAACGTATACTGATGCTGGGAGGAACTCCCGCCAATAAATACAGTGACTATCTGAAGATGGCGCAGATCAAGGAAGTGGACGGAGTGAATAAGGCCGACGACGCTCTGAATCATATTCTCGAAACTTACGGGCATCTGATTGCGGAAGAACGTAAAATCCTGTCTCTCGCCTCTTCACACAACGACGAAGTAACAGTGGCCATGATGAGCGACTACCTGAAAGAACAGGAAAAGATGGTTTGGATGCTGACTGCATACAACGGATAACAGCCGAAAGGGTGTAGCCATCTGACCGAAAAGGTGTAGCCATACAAGCAAAAGGGTGTAGCCATCCCGGCGGGATAGCTACACCCTTTCTGTTTTATTCGATTCAGATGATACTTGTACGTTTGGTAAATTCAATAATTTCCGGAATGTATCCGAATGCGAGCCCGGTCACTGTATCCGCACACCCATAATAGATGGCAATCCGTCCGGTCTCCGAATCATGAAGCGCTGCGCATGGGAAACAGACATTAGGCACATCACCCATACATTCGTAATCCTTCTGAGGTGAAATCAGATAAGGCCCCGAACGGAATTTTACTTTCCAGGGTTGATCGATGTCAAGCAGTGCCGAACCAAAACTATACACAAAACCGTTGCAGGAAGCCAATACACCATGATAGATCAGCAACCAGCCTTCCGAGGTTTCAATCGGGATAGGCCCTGCACCGATCTTGGTACACTGCCAGGCACTGTCTTCGAACGGAGCCGGCGACATAACATGACGATGACGTCCCCAAAACTCCATATCGGGAGACTCGCTATAGAAAATATCTCCAAAAGGAGTATGCCCATTATCACTCGGGCGGCTCAACATCGCAAAACGACCGTTTATCTTACGAGGGAACAAGACTCCATTCCGATTGAAAGGAATAAAGGCATTCTCCAACTGGTGAAAAGTAACAAAATCATAGGTGTAGGCCACACCGATAGTAGGACCATGATAGCCATTACACCAGGTCACATAGTAGCGGTCTTCGATAAAGCAAACCCGTGGGTCATATCCATAGACCCAGGTTCCAACCTCAGCATCATCACATTGAAACTTTAACGGTTCTTCGTTGATATCCCAATGAACAGCATCCTTGCTGAATCCCACATGCAAACGCATGCGACGATTAGTATCATCACAACGGAACACCCCTGCATAGCCATCCTTAAACGGAACTACGGCACTGTTGAATATACTGTTTGAAGTAGGGAGCAAGTCGCGCGGAATAATCGGATTGGCCGAACAACGCCACACTACATCTTTACATCCTGCCGGACGTTCTTCCCAAGGCATAGCCGGCAAAGCAGCACCTGCAATTTTAATTTCTTCCATGATTCGATTAAATTAATATTATGTATATATCTTGTTTATATTGAAAATCTCTTTTTATTTCTTCTTTCCGTCCGGATATGTGAAAGGTACCAGCCAAGTCACGATAAAAGCCGGTATGGTAGCGATAAGTACCCAGATAAAGAAATCGCGATAACCCAGCCAATCGCTCAGGTATCCGCTCATCATTCCGGGAAGCATCACCCCCAGATTCATAATACCGGTAGCAAAAGCATAATGTGCCATCTGATGTTTGCCGGGAGCCACTTGCTGCATCATAAAGAGCATCAATCCGACAAAACCAAACCCGTAACCCAAGTATTCAGACACAATGGCCATACCAATAATCCATAGATCGGAAGGCTGGTAAAGGGCTAACAGGAAATATACCAAGAACGGAATATTAAAAGCGCAACATAAAGAAAACAAAGTCTTCCGAAGTCCGAAAGCCGAAATGTAATAACCGGCCAAAAGCGAACCGAGAATAAAAGCTCCCGCTCCGAACGTACCATATACCAGTCCGATATCCTGAGTGCTGAGTCCCAATCCACCATCCGCAACCGACGCTTTCAGGAACAACGGTACAATCTTGATGGCATATCCTTCGGCAAACCGGTACAAAATGATAAAGACAATGTAGAAAGCAATATGTTTTTTTTGGAAAAAAGAGCGGATGACTTCCCAAAGCATATTCAATGCGTCACTCATCGTATTCACTTCACCGGAAGCTCCTCCTCCCGAAGGCAAAATCCGGATGTGGTAAAGACCGATCAGAATCATAATACCCGCACACATCAACATGACAATCATCCAGGCATGTACCACTCCAAATTCATCCTTCAGCATACCTGCCAGCCAAACCAAGCCTCCGTTGGCAAGTATCTTGGCCAGATTATAAAAAGCTCCCTGCCAACCGATATACTTGGCTTGCTGGGTAGCAGTCAGTTCAGTCAGGTATACTCCGTCACCCGCAATGTCATGAGTCGCACCACTGAGAGCAATGATCCCCATCAGAGCGATGGCATAACGAAAAAAGTCGGGCAGCGGCAGCGAAAGTGCTACCAATGCAAATGCCAGTCCGGTAATGATTTCCGTAGCGACAACAAAGTATTTTTTCGTTTTAAACATTTCCAGAAACGGACTCCATAAAGGCTTCAATGTCCAGGGAAGCATAATGAGAGAAGTCCAGAAAGCAATCTGTGCATTCGACACTTCCATATCGGAAAACATAAGGACAGAAACCATCGAAAGGGCCACAAACGGCAATCCCATAGCAAAGTAAACAGTAGGCACCCAACATACAGGGCTTATCGGCTTTTTATTCATCAGTTAGTTTTTTATAATAATTCCATCGGTTAACAATTCCAGTAAGCAAAGATAGGGGATATTAAAAACATAACCCAAGATTACGACAAGAAGTTGCTTTCATTATTTAATAATACAACTCACCCGGGAAAACTACTAACCTCTATCACCCTTTTTTTATTAAACTTTATCAATACAATACACGCAAAGAAGCACCGAAGACTTTCATCCCCGATGCCTCTCGCCCCCTTATCTACAATCTAAACACCTCTATTGCTTCACATATAAATTTATCTCAGCAAACCCGGTATAATTATCCGGAGTCAGACAGTTTATTCTGAATTCCTTTACATTCGGGATAGGTGGTTCGATGGCCGCATATTGCGGATCAGCCCCTTTAAAATTTCTGAAAGTCAAGACTCTCGGGTAAGTAACCCACTCGGTTTCACCCTCTTTCCGAACCTTAATCTCAGCACTTCTCAGATTATAACCCGATCCGTAGGCACTCTGTTTAGTGACCGAAAATCCGGTTAAGGTAACAGGCCGGTCCAGTACCGTATTCCACCAACACTCTCCGGCATTAGCCACTCCCCATGTAAACCAAGTAGTATTTATCTCACCGTCAATAGCCAGATGTGCACCATATTTGGCATCATCATCGGCATAAACATTGCTGCAACTTACACTCCACGCACTTCGATCTACAGCGGACCAATTCCCGGGTTTCGTATAACTGGTATAAAGCACGCTGGTATAAATCCGGATATAAACCGTCTTCATAGATGTACTGACAGCCTGTTCGTCCATGCCCGTAACTCCTTTAAGCGCCACGGGAAGCACATATCCGTCAGGATTAGTCAACTTTTCTATATTCTTCAAAACGACCTGAAAAGATGAATCGGCCACTATCTGTCCCGTTTTTAAGACAACTTCACTTGTTTCAATGGTATAATTATCTTGGGGCAACAACTTACATTTCGTCTTATTGGCAGAATTGTAAGTATCCACTTTCAGCGTATCTACTCCCAAAGCGGCAGTGACATCCCGCGTAACCGGCTGTACGGCACACAATTGTATTTCAAAATCAGAACGGTCGGCAGTAGAGGAATTGCTCACACAATCCACCACTACCGCAGCACCCATTTCGGCCCCCGGTGCAACTCCCGTTCTGATATATATCTTTTGATATTTGTCCATTTCATCATCATCGTTGCTGCACGAAGCCAACGATACAAAGCCTGTTATCAGGCAGATTAAGGTCACAAAATTCAAATGTCTATTCATATCTTATCTTCTTTTTACATAGTTATTGCTTATCAAAACGAACATGCTCTTTCCAGACAAGAGTTCCTCCTGCCACCAAATCGTATCCGTGTCCGGTACAGTCGGCAAAGGCATTTCCTTTACCTTCATCCATTTTCCAATAGCCTATCAGGTTCGGATCGGCGGGTTTCACGGCAAAATACATGTTGGACTGAATTTGCGTCTGGCTGATTGCGCTCTTCCAAAGACGCACCTGGGCCATCTGACAATTGTTACGGAAGTAGCTACCGCTCGAAACCATGTTCATCTTGTCGAATCTTACCGGGCCACCCTTTGTCTGCAGAGTCACGTCGAGCACTCCGTTGATATAAATCGACAATAACCCGGAAGAATTATAAACGAAGGCCAGATGATACCACTTATTCTTCTCAAACAAAGTCACCGTATTGACCTGACTTCCAAGTGTCTTCACCTGTAATGAATTATAAGGGATCATAGCGTCACCGAAACGGATATAAACCTCGTGGTCGCTGCTGCCCGAATTAAATATAGCCTGATTATTAATATCGAATCCGTCCATCTGTACCCAAGCCTCGAGTGACCATTCATTGGTTGTCACTCCCCACAATTCGTCCTTGGCGGGCTTCACGGCATTGGTCGTATTCATAAACGGTACAGACTGTATCAGCGGCTTATCCAGCAAAATGATAAACTTCGACGAAAGCCCGATTGTGGACACCGGTCCCTGAATTTCTGTGAGAGATACCGGAATAGCATACAATTCTCCGTTTTCGTTTGAATAAGGTTTCACTCTAAACTCACTGGGGATTGCGCTAACATCGCCTGCCGCTATCTTTATCTCTTTGTCATAAGTAAAATACTGCTCGGGAAGGACTTCGTACGAAGTTTCATTAGCTTCATTGTACTCTTTAAGAATAGAAGGATCTACCGTCAGGACAGCAGTCACATTTTCGGTTACAGGCTGTCCCACACGTACGGTCAGAGTAGTTGTTGTTACATTTTCAGGATCAACGGTAACCTTTGCCGAACCATTCTCGGATGCTTCATTCAAATAAATCGCATTGTCGATAACCTGGTAATCGGCATCGTTGCATCCTGCCAGGATCATCGGCAGAACGAAACAGGCAAGCAAACATTGTTTTATTGTTATTCTTTTCATAATCAAATTCTTTAAAGTCATTTTACAGCAGGATTCATTATTCTGATTGCTTCACGCAGGTACTTATATTCGATGTCGCCCGGATAGTCATATTCCATGTGATAGGTGCCTACTCCACCCTTCCGTACCTGTTTTCCGTCAATAGTCGGAGTCCAGCGTGCCATGCCGGCAAGTGCTCTCATTTTGTTTCCGTAACGATCTACATAATCACCTCCTCCTGTCGGAGCATAAGATTCGAAATTCTCCGTAACGATGTACATATTAGCCACTTTCTCCGGAGGAAGTATTCCTTTAAAGTTGGCAATCGTACCAGCCAGACGTCTGTCAAGATTAGCGTCGGAATTACCCGCAAGGTTAGAGTATGCCTGCACAATGAAATAGTCAAAGTAAGGCCCGGTTTCCGGATGAATACTTTGAGGCTCGCCATCAATCACAAGTAACCGTCCCGTACCCGATTTAGGTCCGATTCTTTCTCCCAGTGCTTTCACGAAAGTGAGCATATTCTCGGGATAACTTGCCAAGTTTCCGGGAGAACCATAATTAGGTTCATAATCGATGTCGAAACCATCGTATCCATACTTATCAATGGAGTCACAAATAGCATTCGCATATTTTCTGATGGCACCGTCGATAGCTTCCTGATCACCATCCTTCCAGCCCCAGTACTCCTTATAATTCTCTTTATGCTCTTCCGGAGTCAACTGATCGCCTACATTAGCCACGATAAAACACATTAAGGCGCGTGTACCCTTCTGTTCTTTCACCTTCTTTTTGTCCAACATCCGGGCCTCATCAAGATTTTTCCAGTTACCCCAAATCGAAACGAAGTCCACACTATCGGGAAGCCCCATCAGACTGCCCACCATCGAAGCCCCGACACCCGTCCAGCCTCCAAACCAACCGAATGCAACCGAATGCTCCGAACGTTTATATGCTCTCAGATTCTCGTAATAATCATTTCCCGGCATTTCAAAAAAGTCTTCCGCTTCAGGTTTGGTCCAGTCACTGCAACCCCAAAGCATGCTGACGAACAATGCAAAAACTACTATATTTAAATATCTCTTTTTCATTTTCTTTTCTCTTTATTAGCTTAAACATCAATTCTTTTTAGCCCACCAAAGATCGGTAGCTCCGGTATCCGGACCACCCAACATTGAAACGGCAGCCGAAACATTGGCTGAATTTCCCTGTTTTTCGGACAAGGGAAAAGGTAAACGCCGCAATTGCCGATTGGTGTCGATCACTCCATTACTCAAATTGCTGACAGATGGAAACACTTCCGGATAACCTGTGCGCCGATAGTCGGCCCAACCCTCAAAGCCCAGAGGGAAGTTAGCAATCCATTTCTGAGTAATGATCCGCTCCAGTTTCTCTTCCGTCGAAGCACCTTCGTTCCAGGCAATCGTGATCTTGGTTTTCGGTGTATAATTACATTTAGCCGGGTTTACCGGATCGACAAAAGGTTCAGGCACAGCCACTGCATTGGCCAGATATTCGTCTGCCCCGCTCACTTTCCGTTGGTCGAATGATAGCTTAACGCCTTGCTCGTAGAAGTCACGGGCACTACCTCCCATATCCCAACCACGCAGGGCGCCTTCAGCACGCAAAAAGGCGGTTTCAGCCGCACAAAACATCAACATGTCGTCTTTCTGTTCGTAATTGGGCATGGAATATCCCGAATAAGTTGCCGGCTTCACTCCTTCCAACCCTGACCGCATACCCATATACGGGCTATCGCCTCCCAACTTGGAGGTGGTGAAATAGACTGCACTGCGAGGATCGGAATATCCTTTCATATAACTGGCTATAGTGGCATTGATACGGATCTCTCCCCAACTGGAGGCCACCAGCCAAAGAGGATTGGGCTCGGCACCTACACCGACATACGCGTTATTATCGTTCGTATCTATCAGTCCGCGGGTGCTCTTTACCGCTTCTTCGGCTTTCGTACGGGCAAGTTCGGGGGATACATTACTGATGCGGACAGCCAAACGCAGTTTAAGTGAATTAGCAAAACGCATCCATTTATTATAATCACCATTATAGACCGGATCATAACCCTCCAACGGTTTCAGTCCCCCTACTTCATCTACAAATTCACCCAACATCTGTATTGCATAATCCAGATCTTCAAACATATGTTTGTACACATCTTCCTGGCTATCGTAGGCAACAGCCGTTTTACCATTGGCCACCTGGCTGTAGGGAATAGGACCGTAACAATCGGTTACACGCAACATTGTATTCACACGAAGGAGCTTTGCCATCGCCCAATAGTGGCCTTTTCCACCCGTCGCAGTCTCCAACTTGAAGTAATTGGAATAGAATTTCTCAAAGGGTGTGTTGAAAGGAATCTGATTCCAGGATTCCGTCTGATTAAAAGTATTGAAGTTGGACCCACCCCATGAGTTGGCCATCGTAAGATAACCACTGAAAGGTCCGGCTACCATTTGATCGATCATCTGATTGTCATTCTGCTGTACATTGATTCCGGTAGTAATCATAGTTGCAAACAGCATGGGCGGATTGAGTGAATGGGGTTCATAGGGATTGGTATTATACTCCTCAAAATTATCGGTACAGCAGCACAGGAAAGGTGTGACAGCTGCGGCCAAAACTATATTTAATATTTTCTTTTTCATGATCGACTGGTTTTAAAATTGAAACTTGACATTGAAGCCAATATTACGTGTACTCGGTTGCATAAAGTAATCTACTCCCTGATAGAAGTTACTGGTAGTGGAAGGTGTCATTTCGGGATCGAACGGTGCTTTACAATAAATCATCCAAAGATTCTTCCCTACGATACCTGCCGTTATGCCTACTTTATTATTAAACCATTTACGAGGTAACGTGTAGCTTAGGTTCAGTTCGGACAATCGTATGTTCGTTGCACTATAAGTATAGTACTGTCCCAACCCTCCGGTAGAACCACCGATGGTCTGATAATAAGATTTGGCATCTACAAATCCGTTATTGATCCACACTCCTCCGGCATCGCGAGCGTCGGCTGTAGCTTTGGACACACCATAATAATCAAGTATACCCTGAGTGTTCGAGACGCACAATCCACCGACACGAGCAGTCAGAACCACTCCCAGATTGATGCCCTTATAAGAGAATGTATTGCTGAATCCCATGTTGAAATCAGGATTCATCGTACCAATTTTCTTCGGTTCGGCATAATCCTGCACTCCAACTTTGCCTGTCTGAGAATCTACCCAGATATTACCGTTACCGTCTGTACGCAACCCTTTATCCACATAGAGGTCTCCCATTGTTCCGCCCTCTCTCAATATAACTCTGGGGCCATATCCGTCGGCACCCAGCACAGCCATACGCAGTTCGGGCATATCGATAATTTCACCGGTTATCGGATTCGTAGCACCGCTGGCAAGACGTTTCACTTTATTACGATTCATCGTATAAGTCAGACTACTGTTCCAGCTAAAGTCTCCCCATGTATTATTGTATCCTAACGCCAACTCCAAACCGTAGTTCTGAATATTACCCGTTTGTACAATGGCCGAAGAATAACCACTCGACGATGCCAAAGTGATATTAAAGGTCTGGTTATAGGTATTCGAATGATAGTAAGTAGCATCTATACTGAAATGATTCCACAGTCTGGCATTCAAACCGATCTCCCACGAACGGGTATCTTCCGGCTTCAAGTTGGTGGCAGGCAGAGTGGTTGAAGATCCCCACTGATGGGATTGTTCATTGAACTCAAAACCCGGATTCGATAAATAACGTTCAAAAGATGAAGCCACAGAACTGTATGAGCCACGTAGCTTTGCATAAGAAATAAACTCGGGCAACCGGAACATCTCGGATAAAACGACAGAACCTCCGATGGAAGGATAAAAGAATGAAGAATGCTTGGTAAATGCCAGTTGGGACTCCCAGTCATTTCGTCCGGTCAGGGTCAGATATGCCATGCTCCGCCATCCCAATTCTATATTGGCAAATACACCCTGAGATTGGTCATGATATCCGAACTGTTTAGGTTTATAATTGCTTTCATAATTGATGTTTCTCACTGTAAAGAAGTTAGGTATCCCTGCCAAATCACCTTCATTCCCCATTTGTTCGTAAACCAAATCCTTGATAGACGCACCGATATTGGCATTCAGCGAGAAGTCCCCTATTCTCTTATCAATGTTTACCATCATATCGGCATACGTATTGCGGTCCGTACGATTTTGATCGGAATAGAAACCATTGGCACCGGCAAAGGTAGTCAGAGTAGATGCATAACGTTCCTGAGTCATGCGAATATCGGAATTATCCACCTTGACACGTCCGGCTACATTGAGCCAATCCGTGAGCTTATAAGTTAAGCTTGCATTAATCATGTAGCGCTTCTTTTCTGTCTTGCGGTTCATGCGTTTCATAATCCAATATGGATTTTGCAAACTTAATCCCTGATGTCCGTAAGGCCAAAACTGTACGTTCACTCCACGGCTTTCGCTATATCGTTCGAACATACGGATCTCCTCAAAATTGTCGTTACGGGGAAAGAGGTAGAGTGCCGGCAGCGGGTTGAAGTATTGTCCCTGTGCCGTTATATTCTTGTCATTCTGAATGATATAGCTGGCACCTACATCCAGAGTCAGCCTATCTTTCAGGAAAGTGGCCGTATTCCGGATAGAGAAATTGTAGCGGCTATAACTGTTATTAGGCAAAATACCTGTCGCATTGGTTGTTGAAGCCGACGCATAGGTCTGGTTTTTCTTTGTTCCGGTCGAAAAAGAAATAGCGTTAATTACATTCACTCCGGTATTAAAGAAACGGGAAGGATCATAGCTTTGCTTGGTTTTATTGCCCCAGCTTGCAAATTCTCCCGGATTGTTTCCATACCGGTTTTGCATCTCCGGCATCATGTATGCGTCAGAGAACATCGTATTATTGCTGACAGTCAGAGTTGTCTTTTCGGCAGATCCTTTCTTGGTATTGATCAATACGACTCCATTGGCAGCCGCATTACCATACAAAGCTGCCGCAGAAGGACCGGTCAGCATATTGATACTTTCAATATCATCCGGGTTAAGATCCGCTACTCCGTCCGAACCGCTTTGGGTGGCAAAAGAACCTTCACTCTTACCAAAGCTTACATTGAACATCGGAATACCGTCAATTACATAAAGAGCATTATTATCTTTCGTAATGGACTTGGTACCGCGCATCACGACTCTCGAAGCAGAACCAACTCCACCGGCTGAGTTATTGATTGTTACTCCGGCAACTTTACCTTGCAAAGAGTTGATAAAATTGGCATCCTTCACTGTATTGATAGCATCACCACCTACTTGCTGTACGTTGTAACTCAACGCCTTTTGCGCCCGCTTGATACCTAAGGCAGTCACTACCACTTCGTCAAGCACTTCTGCGTCTTCTTTCATAACAATCTTCAAAGGCTTGGAGTCTGTCACCGTAATGGCCTGCGGAGCATAACCGATATAGGAGATCTCAATAACATCTCCTTTCGCAACCGGCAAGGAGAAGTGCCCGTTCATATCGGTAATTGTCCCGTTCGATGTTCCTTTCACCAAAATACTCACTCCGATCAGTGGTTCGCCTTTGGCATCCGAAATATTTCCCGTGACCGTAACTTTCTCCTGTTGAATCGAATGGTTCTTATCAGTGGTCGAAAGAATAAGATGTTTGTTCATAATAGAATAGGAAAGTCCCGTCCCACGAAGCAGACGGTTCATGACCGTCGTGATATTTTCGTTAGAAGCCTTGATAGAAACAGGTTGAGTGGGGTTAACATCCCCGGTGTTATACACAATAGATAATGAGGTTTGACGTCCTATTTCATTCAGGACACTGCCCAAAGAGGCTTTGGTAAAGTCGATATTCACCCGTATATCTTGCGCTGAAGCAAAGATAAAAGCAGGCATCGACAATAGAAAAAATAGCAAGTACTGAAACTTGTGTTTCACTGATTTCTTCATCTTGTTCTTTTTTTTAATTAGCCTTAATTCCGCAACACTATAATTTAACTTTATTTATAAGTTCCTGAGCAACA
>ERZ1036449.75-NODE-75-length-88252-cov-10.857807_pt1 | contig 88252 bp, 94 predicted proteins | sample MGYA00514227_ERZ1036449 | MGnify/ENA primary metagenome ERZ1036449 (study PRJEB33795, sample SAMN09464923) | human gut metagenome | host: Homo sapiens | place: USA: Stanford, California | collected 2016-07 | study: EMG produced TPA metagenomics assembly of the...
GATTTACCTTCCTTAGGTTCGGGCTTTTTTATTTCTTGTGGTTTAGTATTCTCATGTCGTTCTAAAGTATCTTTTAATTTTTTTAGGCTGTCACTTATATGTATCCTATATTGGGTAGTTTTCTTCTCTTCAAGTTTAATCAAGGTATCATTGATATCATTAATTTCAATGTTTAATTTTTGCATGGACAAAGAAATAGCTTTTGACTTATTAAAAACTAATTCTTCTAAATTGGTTGCTGTGCCACGCTCAGTACGGTCTACGTAAGAAAAAATCACTCGATCAATTTCTCGTTGGAATTCATTACCTATATCATTACAGACTTCCTCAATATATTTTTGAGGGAGATATTGGGCATCTTCAATGGTTGTATTGTAGTTACTTTCTGATAAAGATATAGATTCAACGTGAGAATCTCCCCACTGTATAGTAGCAATGTAATCTTCTGCAAAATTCTTCGGTGGTTTACGAAAACGGGTTTCATTTAAAAACGAAGCATTTTCCATAGTATTACATTTACATAAATGGCCAATTATATCTGATAATGCACTTTTACCACTTCCCTTGTTTCCGATTATTGCTACAAGACCTGAATTTAGTGGCAATTCAAAATCAAACCAATCTATATCTACATTTTTAGGATTCTCATTTTTATGGACAGAAATTCGTTGTATATTAGACTTTCCATTTTTGTTCGCTCTATCTAATGCTGGTGGAATACTACCAATATAAACGCGTTCCGTAGGTTGATAGCGGCATTGCTTTAAACCTTCAAATGTAAGATTAGCTTTAATCCATAAGTTCTCTTTAGATGTATATTTTCTCGGGTCATGGCAATCCGAGCACATAATTAAAGGTTTTTCTTCTACTTCCTTAAATACCCATTTATAATAATCATTAATATCTGTTTTCTTACCGATTTCAAAGAAATCAATATTTTCTGCAATATCTGCCTTTATTGCCTCTTTTACTGGAAGAGCATTAGAAATTTCCTTGTCAATACCATTTGTCTTTTTTCCCGCATGAATTGTAATAAGTCCGTCATGTGATTTCGCAAAACTTACTATATCTTCAAATGTCCAATAGATTGTTTCTGGTGAACTATTTGATTTTGCATTAGTCCTTAACATAATTGCTTCAAAATCCATTGATAATGTTGATAAATCTATTTCATTAGAGAACACAATTATTAGGTGAAGATTGTCTGCGCCCTTATCTGTTCTTAGTTCTACTCCTGGAAAAAATACGATATCGGGAGCCAAAGACCTTAAATGGGAAATTCTATCAGCATCAATTTTAAAGTGATCTGTAATAGCTACAGCACTAATATTGTTATCATGCAATGTAGCACAAAGTAATTCATCAGCATCATCTCCCCGATAAGGACTATCATATGATGAAGCTGTATGAATATGTAAATCCCACTTATGCCATTCCGAGCCTCTTAAATTATTCACTTTTGTATCCTCCTGCATACGATATTTATACAAACAATCTCTGATAATTTGGTTCTCAATTTTAACGAACACGATTCTACATAATATTTGTATTTTATCATATATACGTGATTTTGACTATATCTTCGGGACATATTGGCCCGAAGCTCAAAAAAAGAAAGGGCGGCAGGCCATAACTGTCAGTCCATGGCCGCCGCCCCGTCTGTTACTTTGCCACCAGCTCGGAAAGCTCTTTCAGCACATCGGAAACCTGCCCCCACAGCGTTTCATAATCACGCTGGAGCCCTGCGATTTCCTCCGGGTATACGCCGTACATGTTGGCATGGACGGCCACCTGATTGAGATTGTTGGCGCACCGCCGCTGAAGGGAAACCAGCTCCTTTACGGGGGAGAGGTCAACATGGAGGATATAGCCGTTTAAGGCCATCTTGCGCACATAGGCCCCAGCGTTGGTGATACCGGCCTCGTCCATGCGTTCTCTTATTCTTGCCAGTTCCTCTGCCGTCACCATCACATGAAGGTGGATATCGCGCCTGCGGCCTTTCATCTGTCCTCACGTTCCCGGCTCCGTTTGCGGGAGGGTGGCTCCTTTACTTTATCCAGCGGCTTTCTGTCCGGTTCCGGGGGAGCCGGAGGGAGCGGCGTATTATTGGGAATCCCGTCAATCATGTTGCAGTTCTGCTCTGTGGAAAGCTCTGCATTTTTTAAATAATTGTCTTTTTCGTGCATGGTTCGTCCTCCTATCTGTCCTCGTGGGAGTGGCCGCCCTTTTTCGCGGGCGGTTCCCTGTTTTCCTTTTCCTGATTCGTCTCTTTGCGGAGCTGGGCGGTGATTGACCGTTTTTCTTTCCGCTCTGCCTCCAATTCCTCCATGGCCTCAATCCGTTCGGAAAGCTGTTCTGGGGAAAGGGGCTGTTTCAGGATATACGTCCCAAAATCCGGATGGAACCATGTCAACCGCCGCTTATCACCGAAATGGCGGCTGTCCTCCCATTTGCCAAGCGCCTGCGTCTGCTCCTCCATTTTCCTTCTTACGTCAGGATTCAGGCGGGAGGGTTTGAGCTCATAATCAGCCACCAGCTTTTCCGGCAGCGGCTTAGTATAAATCAGTTCTCCCCACGTCCGTATGGAATTGCCTTCCACCATCGTCCGGTTATCGTAAGGGGCAATCTCCAACAGCCCCAGCTCCTTTGATTTTGGGAAGGCATTCGCGTCAAGGGGATAGCGGGTGTAATACCGGTAATAATCCGTTCCCCTCGGCCTTTTGCCCTCCGGCAGTTGCGGAACCTTGTAAACATAGTCGTAGGCGAACAGGAACCTCTCAAATTCTTTTTCCGGCGGCAGGATACCACGGCAGGCTGTATAGCCATAATAATTGCGTTCCCCTTCCGGCATAACCGTGAAATGCCAGATTACAAAGGGGGACTGCGCCTCCGGGTTATGGGCCAGCGCGAAGCCCCGGCCATTCTCAAAGACGGCCTCCTTCTGGATTTGATACCCTTTTAAATCTTCCATGCAGATTCTCCTTTCCGACCTCGGGCCAGCATGGCCCGAAGTCTGATGATGTTACGAAATAAACAGCAAAACCGGGGACAGAGGTATCAGATTATCACGGCCCCGGTTCTGCCTCTTAGAAATCCTGCAAAATCAGGCTTTCCCGGAGGGCAAAACGTAACAGGGGCCCTCCGTTTTCCTTCTCATTTTCCGCATACGTTCCCGGCTCTTTTTGCGGTTCCCCTCGGCCTTGCAGGCTTCGGAGCAGTAGGCTTGCCGCCCCATTGGCAAAAAGAGCCTGCCGCAGACCGTGCAGGGTCGGAGCCCGGGGGCGGGCCCTTTCTCCAATAAGGTGGTTTCCAATGCCGGATTGAGGGGCAGGACGGAGCGACGGAAGTAGCGGCAGTAAGCGCCTGTCCACCATTTATTCAGCATATAGCAGGGGCAGTCCAGCGGGAGGCACAGGCCGGTTTCGCTGTCATAGTTGGCGCACATGCCCGTGACAAGCCCCCGGATTTTCTTCCTCTCGTCACGGGTCAGCTCCCGGGCCATCAGGACTTCGGGCCACGTTGGCCCGAAGCCTGCGGCTCCACAAGCAGGGCGCGGAACTTCTTCCGGCAGCGTCCTTTCTGGTTTTTGCACTCTTTAGCATAACGGCACCCGGCGCAGGGACCGGAACTGCCCCTGCCCGGACGGGGAACCTCCTTCATCATCTGTTCAAAAGGGCTGTCTGTGAAATTCATTTCCTGTCCTCCTTGTCCTCCCCGCCTGCTTCCGGTTCTTCTTCGTTCCACGGCGGGGTATCATCTTCTTCGGATTCTTCCGGTTCCTCGGCTTCTTCCTCATACTCGCAATAATCGTCCTCCAAGTCCGGGGCCTGATGTTTGGGCTTATAGATTTTGAAGTAATATCCGGCCCCGCCGCCAATCAGGACTACCGCCGCAACCAGAAGGAGGGAGAACAGGCCGTTGTCTGCCTTATCCTCTTTGGGCGCTGGCTCCGGCTGTTCTGGTTCCTCCGTGGGCGTTTCCGTTTCCGGTTCCGTTTTCGGTGCGGGTGTGGTTTCCGGCTCCACAGCCGTTCCTTCACCGTCTTTTTCCGCAAGGGGAAGGAGGTCTGTTTCCGTGACGGCGTTCAGGAAATAGACATTTTCGCTGGACTTCTGGTTATCAATCACCAGAAAGAAGATATTCTCGTCCGGGGTGGTGATGGTGTAAAATTCCTTCCCGTCCTTGTCGGTGGCCTTATCCACCACGGTTCCGGTTCCGTCCGGGGTGAAGGGATTGGGCTCCGCCGGTTCCTCCGGGGTCACGGTTTCAACTGGGATAGTTTCAGCCGATGTGGTTTCGGCCTGCGGTTCACTGCTCTGGGCGTAGGCGGGGATTGTAAAATAAGTACCGCACAGCAGGCAGGCGGCCAGCGCCGACAATCGGTGAAGGTTAGGCTTCTTCATGGGCTTCGTCCTCCTTTTCTTTTCCGTCAGCGGACTTCGGGCCAGTCTGGCCCGAAGCGGCAGGGGTGTCCTTCGGGTTGTTTAGGAAAGCCAGGAGCTCGGCAGGGGTCAGCTTCATGGAGCGCACCGCCTGCACGATCTGGCTGTTTTCCTCCTCCTGTTTCTGTTTTTCCAGTTCCCGGACTTTGGCCTGGCACTCGGCGGCCTTCTCCCGGGCTTTCTCCAAATCCTTCTCGATTTTTTCAAGTCTGTTCATGCGAATCTCCTTTCTGTTTATGACGGTCAATTTCCTGATAAACGGCCAAATGCGTAGAAATGCTGCGTCCAGTAGGACGTGCTGATACTGGCGTATTGAATTGGGTTCCCACAGTGGATCATCATATTGTTGCCTACATAAATTCCTACGTGGGAGACTGGCACGCCGCTGTCATAGGTGCCAGTAAAAAAGATGATATCGCCGGGCTTTGCGTCAGCGGGGGAGACACGGGCGCACTGGTTGTAAATGCCCTGCGCCGTGGTGCGGGGCAGGTTATGGACGCCGCTGTTGGAAAATACCCAGCAGACGAAGCCGGAGCAGTCAAAGGAGGTGGACGGGCTGGAACCGCCCCATACATAGGGATAGCCCAAGTATTTCTCCGCCTCCCCAATCAGGGCCGCGAAGGACGGGTCGGACAGGGCCTCCCCGGGTATCTGGTAGCCGGGGTCCGTCCCTGTGCCGCCTCCCGTGTAAATGCCTTCCCACAGGTGGGGCTTGTTGCCCTTTAATTCCTGCATGACGGAATAAATCTCCTTCTGCTCCATGGTAAGCCGGGTATTCACCACGGCGGGGAGAGTGCGGTTTTTTAAGGTCACATGGAGGATATAGTATTCATAAGGGACTTCCTCGCTCGTCTCGTTGCCGTCCGCGTCTGTGCTGGTTTCTGTGCGGTAGCGGATTTCCACTTCCTCGGTCAGCGTCAGCTCGTACTGTGCTTCAAAGACCTCCCCAAGTTCGCCCTGTATCCCTGACCGGGTATAGCTGTGGTATTTGGCCGACAGGTAGGAGGCAAGCTCATAGGGGTTGTGGCCGATTTCATCTACGTTGTAGCGGTATTCGTCATAGCCGCTGTGGGTGTGCTCGATATTGGCAATCTTCTGTTTCAGGTCATTTTCCAGAGCGGTATAGTCCTCGTCCGTCCCTAAAAGGTCGCTGTCAGCGGAGGCGTAGGAGGTGCCGGATATGGCGTTTGCAAGGCCGCTCCCCAGCATGGGGATAAGGGAGGAAAACGCTGACAGGATATAAAACAGCAGGAACAGTACCACGATAATCAGGATAAATACCGGGTGGCGGGCCGCCGCCTGAACCGCCCGTTTCGTAATGGTTCCGGCTGTGGCGGCTGTTTTCTTCGCCGCCCGTGCCCCCTGCTTTGCGGCCTGTCTTGCCTGTCTGGCATACTGGCGTTTCAGTTTCCATTTCTGTGCCATGCGGGAGAGCGGGTTGCTGGCAAGCTCCGGGTGTTCCTTTGCCATCTTCTGAAAATCCAGATTGGCCCGTGCCGCCAGCTCCTTTCGTTCCCATTTCGCCACCCGGCGGGCCGGGTGCTCACGGTAGCGGCGTCTGGCAAACCGGGCGAGCTTACGGGTTCCTGCCTCTGCCACAAGCTCGGATTTATGGGCTCCTTCCACGCCTACGTTCTCATGCTCAATCTCGTGTATTTTGTTGTGGGTGTAAAACCATACCTCCGCCCGCACACCCCGGACAGCCTTCTTTGCCAGTCCCGGCTGTTTGGGCGGCTTCTGTGAGGCCAGCTTTTCCCGGGCCGATTCCAGTTTCCGCCCGGCCTTATCCGCTTTTTCCTGTGCCTTCTCCGTCTTGTCCGGTTTCCTGCCGTCAGAGCGTTCCTTGCCGTCAGCCCGTTTCTCCCCATCGGCATATTTCTCACCATCAGTACGTTTCTTACCGGCCCGGTCAGGCCCGGCCTCTTTGTCATGGGGTTCCTGCCCTCCGTCTCCGTCCGCATTTTCCTCCCGCCGCATATGGTCGGAGGGGCGGGCCCGCTCCGTATCCTGCCGGAACTTCCCGGAGGGCTTCGGGCCATGCTGGCCCGAGGTGGCCCCGTCCTGCGGCGGCGTGTCCCCTTCCTCAAAACGCAGGCGGCCGGAAGGGGCGGAATCCGGCGGCGGGCTGGTTTCCTGCTTCGGGCCATGTTGGCCCGAGGTGAAGGTATCCGGCGGCGGCTGTTTTGGCCTGACTTTCTTTGGTTCCTTTCCCATAGGTCATTCCTCCTTTCCCGGAACAAAAAAAGCCAGCTCAACATTTCTGTGTGTTGAATTGGCATACATCACGGTTAAATAACGGCGGCGGGATTGGGGCGTATACGCCCGGGGCGGTTCGCATGGTGAATTTCAAATCCTTATCCTTCGGGTTTGGGAGCCCCCGGTACTCCGGGTAGGCGTTCAGGATTTTTTTTGCCTGCCTGTTCAGCGGGTAGAGATAACGGAACATGAGGCCGTTGATTTTTTCAATCCCCTTGTATTCACAGTAGCCATGGGTCAACCAGAACCGTCTTTCCACCCCGTCAAGGGCGGCGTTTTCTTCCAGTAAGAGCCTTGCGCTCCGTGGGTGGATTTTCTCCCCGGTGGCCGTACAGCGGTAGACGCTGGTGGGAAAGCTCCCGATGTACCGGAAGTTCGCGGCCTGATACACATAGCCGCATTTCCCCATAATGCCGTCCGCCAGCGTGTAGAGGAACAGGCAGTCTGTATTATTTTTCAGCCATTTTACAAGCTGGGAGAGCACCCGGCTCCCAAAACACTGGTTCCCGTTCATTTCAGGGAGAAAACACATCTTCCCGATTTCCAGATAGTCGCCGGATTGGAGCCTGTGGCGGGGGAACATCTTCCGTATGCTTTGGAGCGGCTGGGTTCCCCAGCCCAGCGCCACCACGCCCGCAAGTCGGTTTCCAGTGTAAAAGCCCAGATAGTGCTTATTCAGCCGGGGCATGATTTTGGAATAATGGTAGCGGCGGATAAAGCCGATGGCCTGCTCTTTGGGGATTTCCCGTACCGTGAGCTTCGGGCCACGTTGGCCCGAAGTGGTGTCATTCCTGTTTTGGCTCATTCTTCTTATCCTCCGGGCGGGTTGTCATGATTGCATAGAGCTCCGTATTCTGCGGGAAGTGGTCTACGAAGGGGATTGTGACGTTCCCGAAAAACAAAAGGCCCTCACCGGAATTGGTGTGGGTCACATAGGAAAGCTGGTGCGGGCTGATACCGAGCTGTTTTGCGATGATCTGCCGGTCGCCCTGTGCCTGTGCAAGCAGGACGAGGAAATCCGAGTTCTCAAAAATATTCTCAATTTCCGGGCTTGCCAGAAAATCGTAGGGTAGGGTAAAGGCGTCTTGCCGCCGTTGGCGGCAGGTTTCCTACACCCTCCCTCGGAACCGGACTTACTCCTCTCGAAGTATCCGGCTCCCCATTAGTAATTGACGTATTGATTAGTGTTTGTGTATTCTTTCATGGCACTTGCTACAAACAACAAGTGTTTTCCGCCGCTTCTTTTTCATCACGGTTTCCCAATCAGAATTCCCCAACTCGTTTAGGTTCCGTATAACGTGAACCTCGTACAAGTCGGCTTCTTTACACCCACATAGTTCACAAACTCTGGCATTAAGCCGTTGTCTGATAGTGGTTTTCCAGCTAAATTTCTTTCTCTGATAGATGATGTCACTCGCTTCGCCACGCTTACAATCTGCGATTTTAACAGGGCGTACACGTTTTGTCCCAGCTTTGGTTTCATAAGGAACAGACCACGTTTTCCCGTCTTTGTGCTGGCGGATGATTTTGCGGATACTGGTTTTATGCTTGTTGGCAATCGTCTTTAAGCAGCTATACTCCATGAGATAGCAGAAGTAGTCCAGCGTGTGATAGTCACAGGCCAGATTGTAATAGTTGCATAGTCCTCTTGCTTCGGCATTGTACTGCTCCACAATCTCATAATCCGCAAGGTTGAGAAGTCCGGCTCTGTGTATCGGCTGGAACTCCCCATTCTCCTTTTGGCGAATGACTTTCTTTGCAAACATAAATTTCTCAATCTTTTCCGTATGGGGAATAGTAAGGGCAACTTTCATGTGCAGGGTACGGGATTTTCTCCACGTCCCGTTTTTCATTCTGTGACCTTTGACCTCCTGATTTCTGCGGACGCAAATATCATAGCCAATGAAACGGACTTTTTCGGAGCTGTGCGTTATCAGCGTCTTTTCTTCACTCAAGGTCAATTTCAACTCTGTGCTTAGAAATTCAGCGATTTCGGTTTTTAATTCTTCACATTCCGCTTTTGTGCCGCACACACCTGCCAGCCAGTCGTCCGCATAGCGGACAAAAGTAAATTTCTTATTGTCGGCGGGTTTGCAGGGCAGATTTCTCATAGCTTTCTTCTGCGCTTTATGCTGGTCAATCAGTTCTTGTCTTTCCGCTTCATTATCGGTATGGTCAATCCAGTAGGACAGCCTTTTTAATTCTTTGCTTGCCGTATGATATTCCGGTGTCTGATATGCGGACCTCGGTTTATCAAAGCGTTCTGCGATTTCCCGAAACTTCTTGTCCAGCTCATTCAGATAGATATTTGCAAGTATCGGTGAACAGATACCACCCTGCGGAGAACCGCTGTAAGTGGCGTTATACTTCCAATTCTCGATATACCCAGCTTTCAAAAACTGGCGAATGATGTTCAGAAAACGACTGTCTTTGATTTTCCTGCTCAAAATCTCAATCAGTTTTTCGTGATTGATGTTATCAAAACAACCCTGAATATCACCCTCGATAAACCAAACCACGCCTGTGAAGTCAGAAGAAATCTGACGGAGTGCGGTATGACAGCTTTTGCCCGGTCTGAAACCGTGGGAGTGACTGTCAAAGACAGGTTCATAGATAGCTTCCAAAATCATTCTGACAACTTCTTGCAGGAGCTTGTCACGGAAAGACGGGATACCCAGCGGACGGAGTTTTCCGTTTTTCTTTGGAATATACCCACGTCTTACAGGGTTAGCCTTGTAGGTTCCGTCCTTTAGTGACTGGATTAACTCTTTTACATAGAAGTCACTGAAACCGTCTGCGGTATCGTCGTCGATACCCTGTGTTGTTGCGCCTTTGTTTGCATAAAGTTTCTGATAGGCGGCGTAGTAAATATCTTCACGGAGTAAATATCTGTATAGCCTTGTGAATACGCCGTCTTTGTGTTCGCTGGAACACCTTTCAATACGCTCTAAAATTTCAGATGTTGGTTTCATTGAGGTTTCTCCTCCCTTTCATTCTTACATTTTAGATGTTACTAACTGGCTCCCTTCGCCATGTAAGGGTCATTACCCCTCTCGGACTACTATGGAGCCTCCGTTGCCATATCCGGCGAATGAGCCGGACTTAGGCAATCCCCAGTTAGCGTTGTGCTTAGGTGAATGAAGATTGTCGGATATGCTTTCGGTTCGTTATGACGTGTTCTCACGCCTGTTTCATAACGTGTAGCAGTTGTCCCGCCGTGAAAGATGACGTGACAGCGTTATGACATGGGTTACAGGACTTTTCCCACACCTGCAAAAAACAGGAACTGGAACCTTACATTCGATAAACCCAATCTTATCCTCATATCTTCTTAACATTAGGAAACAGTCGCACCTAAGTCCTTTGGTGACTATTCCTTTTTCTGCCATGCGCTGTTCCCGTAAAGGATTTCTCCTTAGTCGGTAAGGCAGATTGTTTCGCACACTGCCGTGTGCGGCAGTACCTTAAACTGCTTTGCACAACGCCCTATCTGGGCGCACCTTCACATTCTGGGTCAAAGCTGACGGGACGCAGCCTTTCTTCCGCAGCATTTTCCAGATGGCAACGCAGTAGCTGGCCGTCAGGGCGTCCCGGAGCAGTACGTGAAATTCGTCAAAGTAGCACCATGTGGAAAGCCCGTTCATGAAGTTCAGGGAAACCTGTGAGTTCACTAAATCCTGCATGATGAGCATGGCAATCGTGCGCAGTCCCGCCCCCAGCTTCTTTAAATCGAGGCACACAAGGCGGCGGTTCAAGTCCACGTTGGTTTCATGGTTGAATACGTTTAAGGAACCGGACACGTAGATTTCAAGGGAGGTTGCCAGACGGGAAGCCTCCGCCTCCGGCTGTTTGCAGAGCAGTTCGTATAAATCCTGCAACGTCGGCATCTGTTTCTTTTCCGGGTGCTGGATATGCTCCCGGTACATGAAGCGCACACAGCGGTCAATCACCGTCCGGTCAATGGGCTGTAGGCCGTCCTTGCCGCCAACAATGAGCTCCATCAGCGACAGGATAAAGTCGGCCTTTAAGGCCATGGGATTTTCCTCGTCAAAACTCAAATCTATGTCCATGGGGTTGATGTGGTGCGGGCTGTCCGGCGCAATCTCAATCACCTGACCGCCCAGCCGCCGGATTAGCGGGGAATATTCGCCCATGGGGTCTACTACGATAATCCGGTCGCGGGTGGCGAGGAACACGTTCACAAGCTCCCGTTTTGCGGCAAAGGATTTCCCGGAACCGGGTACGCCAAGGAACAGGCCGTTGGGGTTTTTCAGTTTCTTCCGGTTCGCCATGATGACGTTGTGGGAAAGGGCGTTCAGGCCGTAATAGACCGCCTCCCCGTCCATGCGGAGCTCCTGCGTTATGAAGGGGACGAAAATGGCGGTGCTGCTGGTAGTCAGGCCCCTCTGTATCTCAATGGCGTTGTGGCCGAGGGGAAGGCTGGAAAGGAACGCCTGCTCCTGCTGGAAGTCCAGCCGTTTCAGGGCGCAGTTGTATTTCTGCACGATTCCTGACACGGTGAACAGGTCGTTGTCCAGCTCCCGCCGGGTGGGCGCCATGTTGACCACAAGGAAGGTCAGGAGGAACATTCTTTCATTCCGGCTCTGCAAATCTTCCAGAAGGGTCTTAGCGTCCTGGCTGTAGGTCACAAGGTCGGGAGGCAGAATGTCCATGTCGTAGCCGGAGCGCACCGCCTTTTTCTGGTGGAGTAGGGAAGTGCCGCCTTGCCGCATTTCGGCGGTAGGTCTGCACCACCCTCTCCGGGAACCGTACTTACCCCTCTCGGAGTATACGGCTCTGTCATTGTTCGTTCAGTATTCACTCACTGGTTATGTATCTCATGGTGGCATTTTTCACACACCACAAGTGTTTTCCGGCGTTTGGCTAACATTGCGATTTCCCACTGTTTCCTGCCTTTTAGATTTTTCAGCTTGTTTACGTGGTGAATCTCGTAATGGTCACTTTCCGCCGTGCCGCACAGCTCACAAACTCTTGCTTTCAACCGCTTTTCAAGGGTAGTCACCGATTGACCGTAGATAACAGCCGCATTGCTGATAATGTCAGTCGGATTCTTCGCCTCTTTACAGTCGATATAATTCACAAAATACCGCCGCTTTGCACCCGCTTTTGTTTCATACGGGATACCCCAATCGCCTTTGCCGTCTTTGAACATGGCTATGACCTTTGAGATACTGCTTTTATGTTTTGACGCAAGAGTTTTTAAGCAACTATATTTCATGAGGTAGGCTAAATACTTCATTTTGTGGAAATTGCTTGCCATACCGTAGTAGTTGCAAAGCCCTCGTAGCTCATCATTGTAGGCGGTAACGATTTCTAAGTCTGTAAGCCGTAGCAGAGAATTACGATGTACAGGAAACAGTGTCCCGTCGATTTTCTGTATCGCTATTCCTTTTGAAAAGATGAATTTATGGATTTTGTCGTTAAGCGGCACAAGCAGTTCGGTATGATTATTCAGCGTCCGTTTTTTGGCATTGCCTGGGCCGCCACGCTTTATTTCTCCACTTCTCCGAACACGCACATCATAGCCTAAAAACCTTGCACATTCACTGCTGTGGGTAATGAGAGTTTTTTCTTCACTGAGTTCCATTTTCAACGTTTCGCTGATAAATTCGGCAAGTTTGCTCTTAATCCACTGGCAGTCCTCTTGGCTCCCTTTTACACCTATGATAAAATCGTCGGCGTACCGAACATATTTGATTTTCTTGTCAGTCTGCGAAGTACACGGGATTGACATAAGCCGCTTGCGTTTTGGTTTATATTCTGCAAGTAACCGTTCTTTCTCCGTGCCGTCTGCCTTTTTGATGTAATAGGAGAGCATTTTGATTTCGTTGTGAAGTTCTCGGTATTCAGGCGTTATCTTCTCTGTATTGGGTGCGTCAAACTCGGCTTTCAGCTTCATCACATACTTGTCCAGCTCATGCAGGTAGATGTTGGCGAGCAGTGGTGAGATAATGCCGCCTTGCGGCGTTCCACTGTATGTTTTATGGTACTGCCAATCCTCTAAATATCCTGCTTTCAGAAACTTGTAAATCAGCTTAATAATCCGTGCGTCCTTGATTTTATTGTTTACAAAACCTACAAGTGTGGCATGGTCGATAGTATCAAAGCAACCTTTAATGTCGCCCTCAACAAACCAACGTGTGCCGTTAAACTCCTTTTTCAGTGACGTTAGTGCAGTGTGACAACTTCTTTTTGGTCTGAACCCATGTGATGCATTCAGAAAAACAGGCTCATACACCGCTTCCAACACCATGCGTAGAGCTTCCTGTATCAGCTTATCCGTAAATGTGGGTATTCCCAACGGACGCTTCTTTTTGGGGTCGCTCTTTTTGGAGATGTAGATTCGTCTTACCGGCGTAGGCTGATAGGTATCGTCGGACAGTGATTTTATGATGTTTGCGATTTTTACTTCACTGAAACCATCAGCCGTATCATTGTTTGCACCTTTCGTTGCCGCTCCGTTGTTAGCGTACAAATGGTTATACGCCAGAAAGTAGAGGTCAGGACGCAACAGGTAGCGATACAGTTTTGTAAAGATTTCTTCTTTGTTTGCAAGTGAGTTTTTACTGATTCTTGCTAAAATTTCGGTTGTTGGTTGCATTTGAGGTTTTCCTCCCTAATCAACTTTTATTTTAGTACACAATAACTGCGTCCCTTCGCCATGTAGACGGCATTACCGTCCTCGGACTACTACGAACGCTCCGTACCCATGCAGGATTTTCAGGCTCCATAGCCATAGCCGATATACACCTCCTTGGTGGCACTCCTGTTTAGGGTATCCCCAGTTAGCACTGTGTGTAGGTAATTGCAGATTGTCGGTTTCGCTTTCGTTTCGTTACCATAGGTTCTCCTACAGATTGCATGAGATTGTCGATAACCGATTGATTGACGAACATAATCAATCGTTCTCATGCCGGAGGTTACAGGCACTTTCCTCCACCTGAAAATAACAGGAATTAGAAACTTGCGTTCAGTAAATCCAACTTAAACCTCATATCCGCTTAACATTGTGGTTCAGTCGCACCAAAATGCCTTTAGGTGACTTACCGCTTTCCTGCCGTGCTATGTTCCCGTGTCAGCTTTCGCCTTTCGGTTAGGCAGGCTGTTTCCCGTGTTATCTTACGGGGTAGTACCTTACGCTACTTCACACAATGCCCTATCTGGGCGCACTTCCTCCACCTTCATCTTGTCGATATCGGAGACTTTGGCCTTGATAGCTTTCACGGCGGCGGCCTGATCGACTGTCTGCACATGGAGGGTGATGGTCATTTCCGCGTCCAGCTCCAACAGCTCCGCCAGCAGTTTATCGGAAAGCTCCGAGGCAAGAATCTGCAAGTAGGAGGAGGCTCCCCATGTGGTGCCCACCCGGAACAGACGGCTGAACCGGAAGTCAAAGCTGGTGGGCGCGATAAAGTCCTTTGTGGAAAGCCCGGTTTTTGGTATCATATCCCATGAAAAACGGAAGGGGTCATTCCCGCCCGGGTGGAGCTGGCCGTGGAGCAGTTCCAGGCGTTCCAGCCCGGAGAGGGCGGCTGATTTTACGCCCAGCTTCTTAAAATTGTTCATGATATCGGCCTCCACCCGTTCCAGCCTCGCCCGGGCCGTGGATAAATCGTCCACGTTCACGCCGAAGGTCAACAGTTTCGTCCGCACGATTCCGTTGTTGCTTTTGGCTATCTGGTTTTCCAGCATTTCCACGTATTCCTGCCGCACCCCGTTATATTCGTCCTCCTGCATGGAGATGTTGACGCTGTAGCGGCTTTCCGGGCGGCTCCGGTGGTTGATGAATGAGAGCTGGAAGGGGAGGGTGCTGTCAAAGTAATTTAAGCAGGCGCTCCACCCGTCAAAAATGGCGGCCTGATCCTCGGCCTGTGCGAGCTGGTAGTTGATGTCCTCGTATTCTATGGTTTTCGTGTAATAATGGTCGGCCACCCGGCACACGCCGTCCCGGTACATTTCCCGGTAGGGAAGGGTCTGCTGGGCGGTGGCGGGAACCTTCCGCTTTCCGCCGGGAAACAGGCCGCCTTTCCGGTCAGGCTTTTTTCCTGCGGGGCTTTTTCTTTTTTTCTGGTTCTGCAATCGGCTTCGCCTCCTTCTTGAAACCGCTCAATAGAGCATAAAAATTTTCTGTCTGATAGGGCCGCACCCTCGGATATAGGAACCGGGTGCGCAGGATATTCCTCAGCACCTTTTCAAGTGGCAGGCCGTCACGCTCATACATGGCGAAAAAGAAAAACGGGAGCATGAGGCCAATCATCAGGAAAAGGGCCGGGCTGTTTCCGATGGTTCCACGGCTGGACAGGTAGGACGGAATCCCCACCGCCGCCGCAAGGGAGAAACAGATAAGCTGGCGCTTCGTCAAGTTTAAGGCCAGCTTCGTCTTGATTTTGTTTAGGTCTTTTGGTACGGGTACATATGCCATGGGCTGTTCACCTCCTTTGGCACTTCGGGCCATGGTGGCCCGAAGCTATCTGGCCGTCTGCTTTGCGGGCAGGGGCCGTTTCCCTTCCACGGCGGCCTCTCGTCCGGCCTGCCTTGCCCGCCAGTAGTCGGGGTTATACTGTCTGATGGACTGGTTGATGTTTTCCTCAAATTTTTCCTTATCCTTGATACGGTCAGGGATTTTCCACAGCTTTATCTAAGAGCTCCCGCAGTACCACGCTTTCCTGTGCGTCCTCCTCAAAACAGATGTAACCGTTCCTCTGGAAACCGCATTTTTTAGCCGCAGTAGACAGGACGGCGGCCACTTCCTTTGCTACCATTGTCCCGCCGTGGCTGGCCGTGCTCACAAGGAACACCCCGGGGCAGAGCGTGTCGCAGGTCTGAACCTTGCCCCACGGGGAGCTTTCCGGCTCATGGAACATGCCGCCTGTCCTCTGGCGGTCGGCCTGCATGAGCGCCGCTTTTTCCAGAATGGCTTTCAGCTCCGGGGACAGGTAGGGATATTCCCGCAGGACACGGACGGCCTCGCCGCCGCACTCCTTCATCAGAAGGGAATAGGCTTCACTGTCAGCCACGGTACAGCGGCCCAACAGCTTTCCATCGTAGTAGCAGGCGGCGTCATAGGCTTGTTTTATGTGTGTCATGGGCATACGCCTCCTTCCTTCACTTCGGGCCACCATGGCCCGAAGTTATCTGTCCTGCCCGCGGCTGGCCTTTGCCTTTGCGGGTTTCTCCGCCTGCGCCTGTTCCGCCTGTTTTGCCCCGGCGGTGAGCTGTTCCTTGATGGAGGGCCGTTCCTGGCCTCCCCGTGCGGCTGCTAATCTTGCCTGCAAATGGTCGAGCTCCGTCGTATAGGCTTCCACAACCGCTTCGTTAAGCTGACTGCGGAACTCCTTCGTGATGGGTTTTGCTACGTCACGGTAGCCCCCGTTTCTGTCCGGCTGGCTGGGCATACCTGCATAAATCCCTTTTTCGCCTTGCAGTATCTTGAAATTCTCCACCACAAAACAGTCGTTGAATTTCACACTGGCAAAGCCAATCAGGTTTTTTACGGGGTCAATGAGCCTCACGCTCACGTCCAGCTTCATGGGTTCCTGTGTAGCGGCGGGTGCGCCGCCTGTCTGTTCCTGCATAACTGTCTCCTTTTCTGAAATGGGGATAAGGCCCCCGTTTTTATACTCGTAGCCTTCTGCCCGGAGTGCGGCATGAGTGTCCGCCGACAGAAGCCTGTATAACTGGATATCCGTGTCTGCGAGGAAACGCAGGGTATCCTCTTTTGTAAATTCCTCGGGGAGCTTTCCAAAGTAGGCCGGGTGGGCCTGCCCGTCCGCCCCCAGCTTGTAGCGTCTCGGCATATGTCCTCCTTCCCGCCTCGGGCCAGGGTGGCCCGAAGTCCTTCTGCCGGTTTAACCGGTGCCGAAGATGGATTTTGACAGGCTCCCGGTCTTAAAGAGAGAAAAGCACAGGAGCACCGTATAGCCGACACAGCGCCAGATGGCTCCCATGGGGTCGCCGTCCGTTGCAATACTCTGAATCAGCACGGCGTAGATTGCCACGCATACCATAATCAGGAGCCCCTGAAAGCCGACCGCGCACAGTGACCGGAAATAGTTCTGCCCCATGTGCCCGGTTTCCCGGTTCGCCACGGTGGAGAAGGGGATAGGGGCAAGGCTGGTCAGCAGGTATATCTCAATCATGCGGCCATAGACAATGACAAATATCACGATATTCAGGGCGGTCATGGTGAACTGGACGAGGAATGACTGGAGGAACAGCCCGAACAGCGGGCCCAGCTCCATCGCCTCCAAGTCCGTGCGCAGGCTGTCCATAATGTCCGGCGTGATTTCCGTGCCGCTCTGGATAAGCCCCGCCGACTGTTGTATCACATGCTGGCTCACGTCAAAGACAGCCAGCACGATATTGAAGGTGTTCGTCAGGATCGTCACGGCCACGAAGGTTTTAAATATCCACTTGAAGAACATCCATGTGTCTATGTCATGGAGGTTGTTCCGGTCTATGAGCATCTGAATGAGCTCATAGGTCATGACGAACGTGAGGATAATCCCAGCGATTGGCAGAACGACCGTTTCCGATATCTGCCGTATCATGGAAAAGACCCCGGCGTTAAAATCCGCCGGGGTCGTCCCAACCTGCGAGGCAATCCCTCCGACCTGCTCATTCACGTTGTTGAAAAGGCCGTCCAGATTTCCCATGATACCATCTACAAGCACACCCTTGAGCCATTCCACGATTGCATTGATGATAGTATCCATATATCACTCCTTTAAATGGGAACGCTTTAGAACAGGCCGGATAAGAGGGGGATAAGCTGTGTGCCAATCAGGACAACACCGCCTCCGGCCATGAGCTGTTTAATTCCCTGTGATTTTGCCGCCGGGTTGTCCGAGCCGTATCCTTCTAACAGGTTGATGACTCCCCACACCGCAAGCCCGGCCCCCAGGGCGATAACGAGAACCTTTAATATGTCGATAGCAGAGTTGAAAAATTCCATGTGGTTTCCTCCATTTTCTTAGATTGAATCGGTTTTCGGGTAACAAAATAGCCGCCCATAACGGCGGCGCTTCGGGCCAATGTGGCCCGAGGTCACGCAAAGTCGTCACTGTCCATGTCGTCAAAGTTGAGAATGTCAGCTTCTTCCTCTGCGTCTGTTTCCTCTATCTCGTAGACCGTGTATTCGTCCTCCGGTTTTAGTCTCAATGGCCGGTGGCGGAACAGGGTTTCCGAGCGGAAGGCGTTTTTCTTTTTGTCGTACTCGGCTGTCTGATTATAGCTGGGGTGCTTTTTCAAGTCATACTTCGGGCTGTAAAAAGGCGGGAGGCCCCGGAGCTGGCAGATACACATATTTCCGGGCATGGTGGTGATTTCGCTTGTGGTGAGAAGCTCCCGGCCCAGACGTTGCATATTCTGCCCGTAGCTTTCGGACTGTCCCCGGGTGCGGCTTTCTGTCTGCATGGAGATGGTGGCCTTGCCCAGCCAATTTTCAGAAATTTCCTTGATTGTGGAGCTTTCCCGGCCTCCGAGGAAGACGATGGAATCCATATTCCCCATGATTGTCTCGGCGTTGTCCTTATAGAGCGCCTTGCACTGGCTCATGGCCTGATAGAACAGCGTCAGGCTGATTTCGCGGGAACGAATGACGGCCACGATTTTTTCCAGTCCCGGCACCTGTCCCGTGTTGGCTGCCTCGTCCCACAGCACCCGCACATGATGGGGGAGCCTCCCGCCGTACTTGTTGTCGGCCCGCTCACAGAGCATGTTGAACATAGTGGAGAAGGCAAGGGCAACGAGGAAGTTGTAGGTGGTATTTGTGTCGGATATCAGGAAAAACAGGGCTGTTTTTTCATCTCCCAGCATATCAAGCCCCAGCTCGTCATAGGTCATAATTTCCCGGAGCTCCCCAATATCGAAGGGCGCGAGACGTGCTCCACAGCTAATCAATATACTTTTTGCGGTCTTGCCGCTGGCTAATTTATACTTTTTATACTGCCTCACGGCAAAGTGGTTGGGGTTCCTCCGTTCCAACCCGTCAAACATATAGTCAACGGCATTTTTGAAGCTCTCATCATCTTCCCGGACTTCCATGCTGTTAATCATTTCCACAAGGGTATTCATGTTCCGTTCTTCCTCCGGCCCCTCAAAGACGATATAGGCAATCAACGCACAGTAAAGAAGGGTTTCCGTTTTTGTCCAGAACTCGTCCCCGTCTTTGCCGTCCCCTTTGGTGTTGGCAATCAGGGCGGTCACAAATTTCAGCACGTCACTTTCCGTCTTGATGTAGGCCAGTGGATTGTAATGCATGGATTTGGTAAAGTCGATAGTGTTGAACACCCGGAGCCGGTAGCCCTGTCGTTGCAGGAAACGCCCGCATTGTTCGAGGGTGCCGCCTTTTGGATCTACGACCACATAGGACGAATGGGCCTGAAGGAGCTGCGGGGTCAGCCAGAATCTTGTTTTTCCGGAGCCGGACGAGCCGATCACACAGGCGTTTAGGTTCCGGGCGTTGGCCGGGATTTTGGGCCGGGTGTTCAGTGTCAGGAACTCCGTACCTGTGAGAATGACGTTGTTTTTAAATACCGGGTCTACAAAGGGCTTGATATCCTTTGCCGTACCCCAGCGGGCCGAGCCATATTCTTCCTCACGGCGGAACTTTTTTCCCTTCCTGATTTTGGACTGCACAAGCAGGTACATTCCCACGGCCCCGGTAAGCCCCACCAGAAGGTCTAGCCCGCCAAGGCCCGGAAGGTAGTTTTCAAAGGCCGTAGGGAAAGTTTTCATCATGCCTACGAGCTTCGTGCCGAAATCGGCTCCGGCGGCCATGCGGTAAGCCGTCCCCACCTTTGAGAAGAACCAGAATACAAAGAGGTAGGGGAGGTTGGGAAGCACATATTTTCGGATTTTGTCACTCACCGTTCTTCCTTCACCGCCTCTCTGGTTTTCTGGCGCTCCTTCGGCCGGGACTTGATATGCTCTGAAAGGTTCCGTAGCTGGCCGAGGATAGAAGCCTTGTCTTTCCCCTTATTCAGCACCTTGTCACTGTATTTCTGGAACGCCGCCGTCATGGCGTCCGCCTGTCCCGCTTTGAAAAACAGCAGGTAGTGGCCGGGGCTGACCTTATGGAACGCATAGTCTACATGAAATTCCTTTGCTATGCGGTCAAACTGCCGGGGCGCTCCCACGAGGGGCATGGAGTTTTTGGCCCCGTAATGGTTCATCAGCTTTTTCACGCTTTGGCGGCCTTGCGGGGTCAGCGCTTTCTGGTGACGCTTTTTCCCTTCCTCTAAAATCTTCCATATTGCGGAGGCCAGCACCCGGCCTGTGAGCTTTGTTGCCCGGATTGAGAGGGCAACCGTTTTTTGGTTTACTTCGTCCTGCATAATACCTCCTTCCTGTCAGGCTCCCATAAACTCCGGGGGGCCTCTTATCTTTACGGGAGACGGAAAATCTCGGGCCAATGTGGCCCGAGGTCTACCGCTCGGCATATTTGGAGGGCGGGGCCTCTTTTGCCGGTTCCGCCCGTATCTTTTCATTCTGCGTCCGCATGGTGTCTAAGATGGACGGCTTTTTTTCTGCCGCCTGTTCCAGCCGTTCTATCCGGGCGAGGGCTTTTTCCACGCTTTTCTGCATGGAGAGCAGGCTGGAGCGTTCAGCCCGGTAAGGTGCCGCAACTGTTTTTGCCAGCTTGCCCGGGCCTTTTGCCTTTGATACGGCCTCCTTCCCCATCAGGGCCCGGCCTACATATTTCAAATGCCTGCCCGCCTCGTGGTATTCGGCTGAAACGGCTTCGATTTTCGCAAGGGCCTTTTCGTCTGTGGCAATCCCCGCCTGAATGGTTTCCTTTACCCCTTCCAGACCTTCCCGCAGATGGAAGAAGCGGGCCACGCCGTCTAAGGCCGCCGTTCCTCGCTGCTTAAAATCGGCAAGGGCCTGTTTACAGCCCTCTATGATGATTTCTTTCAGCGCGTCAATCTGCACCCTCAACTGGGAAACTTTCGCCTCCAAGGTCTGAACCGACCTTTGCAGGGCGGCCTTTAACGGCGATTGCTTCATTTCCTGCAATTCCTGCCGCATGGCGGTAAGCTCCTGAACCGCACTGGAAAGCTGTTCCTCCAAGTCTGACACATGGCCGATGGCGGCCATGAGATCCTTTGCGCTGGAAAAATTGTTTTCCTTCAGCACGGCCAGCAGTTCCTTTACTTCCTTCTGCTCCGCCAGCCGCTTTTGTCTGGTCTTACTGATAATCAATCACTCCCTTCATAACCTCGGGCCAGCATGGCCCGAAGCCTACCGTTCGGCCTCCTTCTTAGGCGTAAGCGGTTTTTCCTGTCCCGGCTCCTTTGGATATTCCTGCATGGTTTTCAGGATAGACGGCTTTTCCCGTGCCTTTTTTTGAAGCTGGGAAGGACGTTCACCGGAAAGCGGCCGGATACAAGCCAGACGGTCGGCGGCCCAGATCGCGTTATCGGTAAGCTGTCGCTGCCACGCGCCCACGCTGGGGGCCCACCGGAATCCGTTCCCTTTGAGCTCCGTGCGGGTATCGGCGTCCGGTTTCCCGTCAAAAAAGATTTGCAGACGGTTTTCCTGCCGGTTCATCTCCACATGGCCGCCCTCAAACTCCCAGCCGAAAAATTCCGTTTCGGCCCGTTTGCTTAAATCTTCGATTCGTTCCTTTATCCTGCGGATTTCCGCGCTGGTGTTCGTAAGGTCAAAGGGCTTTCTCAGCCAACTGCACCGGGCCATATCCGCCTTTAGCTTTTCTATCTGGTCAGGGGAGAGAAGGGCACAGCCGTCAAGCGTTCCGTGTTTGCGGTAATAGACGTTTACTTCCTTCATAATCAGTTGGGAGCGTTCCAGCCCTTCCAGTTTCTCTTTCAGCTTCGGGACAGCTTCCGGGTCGTCCGCACTGATTCCGCCCATGCCCGTACTGCGGATTTTATCAAGGAGGCCCTGAATATGCCGCCATTCCTCCATGTTGCTGTCACGGGCCCGGTTCTGGTTTTCCTTCTTCCTGATAGGGAAGTTGGCAGGCCCCGCTATCATGACGGACGGAACCCGCGCGTCAATCGCAAACTGCTGGTTCATGTTTTCCGCCAGTTTGCGGGAATAGGTATCAAGCAGATGGTCGATTTTTTCATGGAACATGGGGTCAACCCTTGCTTTCTGTTTTTCCGCCACAGCAGCGGCCTTATCTACAAGGTTGCGGTATTCTGTGGTTGCGCTCCCTTCCTGATAATCATAAAAGCTGTTCATCTCTTTGGCGCGGCGGGCCGCTGTCTCGTTGATTGGATAGTAGTTGATGTTGCCTGCACCTCCTTTGCGGCCTCGGGCCATGCTGGCCCGAAGTCTTACCGTTCCTCATGGGAAGGCCCCGTCTTTTCCTTTTTCGGGGCAGGCGGGGCTTCTTTTAACTGTTTCAGGGTTTCCAGAATGGAATGTGGCGTCTCGTTCGGATAGGCAAATACACGGTGCTCTGCGGGGATATCCTCTGTCCCGTGGTAATACTCGGTGAATCCAAGGGGAGCGGCGGACACATAACCAGCCGGCGCAAAACAGCCGCCTTCGTTGATGGCGATATCGCGGCCGTATGCCTCATAGTCAAAATAGGCCCGTATATCGGAAGGAATATGGATTGTCATGAGCTCGTCCGCATAATAACAGCCTAAAGCCTCCCAAGTCTCTATACCCGGCTGAAAATTGTAAATATTAAGATTTTGAGCGAGATTGATTAAATCTTTCACGCTTGCCGTATGTTTTCCTAAGACAAGGGCGGCTTCATACTTTTCCAGTTCGCCATTATCCCGTACTTCCTCCAGAACATGCGCCAGATGGTTCAGCTCGTCAATATCCTCATATTCATCAAGGTAATCGTACAGCCCCAGCACGTCACTCTCAAAGTTCGTGATGAAGATTTCTGAATATTTCTTCCCGTCTATTTCTATCCGGGAAAGAAGCGCCTGTATTTCCTCCGTGGTGGCTGGGAATTTTAAATATTCCCCGACCTCAACGCCTCTGATGGCATATAAGGCTACATTCGTCAGATAGGCTTCAAATATCATTGGCGTTCCGGCCCTGCTGGTTGACCGTCACAATCCCGTCCAGGGTGGTTGCCGTAATGTTCAGCCGCTGGGCCACGGCAATATCATTCTTCACATCTTCGTCCACAGCGCCGCCGCAGACAACAAGCACCCGGGCCCGCCGGAGCATATCCCGGCGCATGTCAATCCCGTCCTTATGTTCCTCGGGGATAGCGTCATTGATAAACAGCGGCAGATATAGGAGCGGGCAGATAGGTGAAAATCCCGCTTCGTAAGTAATCCGGCAGTATTGGACAGCAAGGGCGGTGTCAATATCCGGCTCCCCGTTCCATGCCGCAGTAATATAAGCTAAAGGTCGTTTCACTGTTTTTACCTCCGTTTCTTCTATAAAAGAGCAGTAGCAGGATAAAGCCCAACCCCTCCGCCCCTTCCCGTGGGAAGGGGAACGGCTCAAAGGAATTTATATCCCCGTCGCTTGACCGCCTTAAAGCATAACCGGGAGAAATCTGTCAAGGGTGCGAAGCACCGCCTACGGCGGCAGGCCCTTGACAGATTTTCCCGGCTATGCTATCCAACAAACGGCGACGGGGAATTATATATCCTTCGAGCTTCGGGGCGTGGGGCTGCGCCCCACGGTCTTAGTCTCGGGTCACACTGGCCCGAAGCCCTGCTTATTTCTCCTTGTCAGCTTTTTTCTCCGGCTTGACCTGTTCCTTCTGCTGTCCCTTCCAATCGTCCAGCAGTTTGATGATCTGGTCTTTCATTTCCCTCGGGGTGGCCTCCGCGCCAAAATATTTCCCCAGCTCTGCACCTGTTAAAATCACTTTGTCTACCTCCTTCTTGTCCTCCATCATAATTCCGTCAATCACGTCACCATTGAGCAGTTTCTTTTCGTCAAGCTCCCTCATGCGTTTGGCCTGTGCCTGTGTGGGGGAAGCCTGCTGGCTGTCAATGGAGACAGCGATATAGTTTTGGTTCTTCTTATTGATATAGGAGAGCTCCACGGCTGTCGTGAAGCCGATTTTCTTATCGTCCACCAGCTTCATTAAGTCGGGAACCAGCTCATTGAGCCGGATAAACCGCTGAACCTGTTTGACCGCCATCTTGTTGCGCTCTGCCACAATCTCATTGGAGCGTTTCCCGGCCTCCTTCGGGTCAACATGGCCCGAAGTCCGGGTTCCCTGATGTTTGATGGCCTCCAACTGCATTTTCAGGGCCTTTGCCTTTTCACTGGGGAGAATTTCCTCACGCTGGTTTAAGTTATCCTCCACCATCTGCGTGATGGCTTCATCATCGGTCAGGTTGCGGACGATACAGGGCATGTCCGTGTAGCCTGCCAGTTCGCTGGCCTTCTGGCGGCGGTGGCCGGATACAATCTCATAGCCGCCGCCCTCCAAGGGCCGGACGATAGCAGGCTGTGTCACGCCCTTGTCCTTGACGCTGGAAACCATGGCCCGCATTTCTTCATCGTCACGCACACCGAAGGGGTGGTTTTTGAAGGCGTGGAGCTCATTCAGTTTCAAATAGACAATCTGTTCCTCTCCCCTGCGGGGTGCCTCCTTTGGCGGCTCCGGGGGCGTGGGTGCCGCCTGTGCCGGGGCGCTGGCACAGGGAGCTCCTTTGGAAACCGGAGCTGTACTTTTGGATTTTCCCGATTTTACGGGCTGTACGGGCTTTTCCATTGTCTCTTTTTTGGGAGCGGCAGTCTTTTTTGTGGGCTCCGGTTTCTCGGCTTTCTTTTGTCCGGTCTTTGGCAAATCAGATATCTTAGTAATAGAAGCGGACTGTTTTTTGCCGGGAGCGGCGGGGCTGGCCTCGGTCTGTTTCTGCTGGGCTTCTTTGACTTGCTTTACAATATCGTCCAGCTTTTTAGAACCAGCGGCTTCTGTTTCCTTCACTTCAACCGCTTTTGTGTCAGCCGCCTTGTCCTTTTCCTTGTCCGGTTGAGCTACAGCCGGAGCCGTGTCCTTGACCTCCTGACTGACAGGCGGGCCGGTGGGAGAGGACTGTTCCTGTAAAGTTTTAGGCTTTTCATCAGCCATGTGTGCATTACCTCCTTTTCGTGGCATGAAAAAAGGCCCAACCATTACGGTCAGGCCCGGTTAAGGGGTTATTTCCTTGCGACAATTTTCGCCTCCTTCCTTTTAGGATAGTAAAAAGGACAGGGCGGGCCTGTCCTCTTTAAGCAAACTAAATATATTCAATCAATGCTATGAAGCAGATATAATCTTTTCATCATACTTGAAAACCGCCAAATCTAAGGCTTTTTGGCTTGTCCACTCGTAAATCTCCCTGATGTTCTCAAATGTTACATCATGCTTAGGTCGGCCGCCTGCGCGTCCGCCGAGAACCTTCTTGCCTTTCAGGCTTTCCCACTTAAAATTGTCCTCAGGCTGGCGTCCCACCAGGAAGTTGCCTGCGCGCTGGGTCAGCTGGGCGAAGTTCACCGCATAGTCCTGGGAACCTTCCTGGTATACGTAGATGCTGGCTTCGGAGCCCATAAAACCAATTTGGGCGTCGCCGGAGATAAGGGCGGTCATAACCTTATCAGCACCCGCGCCGTTGACAAGGGTCAGGTCGATGCCTTCGTCCTCAAAGTAGCCCAGTTCAATGGCTGCGTATTGGGGGGCGTAGAAGATGGAATGGGCTACCTCGTTGAGGACCAACGGGGTGTTGCCTGAGGATGAACTGCCGGATGATTTTGAACAGCCGGTTAGGGCAGCGGCGCCCATAGCTGCTGCCAGAAGAATGCTAATTGCTTTTTTCATCAATATGCTCCTTATATGATTTGGTATAGTATAGTCTATTAGGGCTGGAGGGAATCGGTGAATAAAACATTGGGAACTGAGAAATTAGTTTTAATTGCCTGTGATGTCAAAAAATGATATGATTGACAGTAGTCATGTAAATAGAGGACAGCGGCCGGATTATTTAGGAAAGGAAGCATTTGTATTCATGAATGATTCATTACAATATTACAACCAACATGCAAAAGAATTTTCTGACAGCACAAGGGATGTGGAGTTTAAGGAGATGCAGGAGCGTTTCCTGGCGTATCTGAAGCCGGGAGCCAGAATCCTGGATTTCGGGTGCGGCTCCGGCAGAGATACGAAGTATTTCCTGGACAGGGGATTTGAGACGGATGCCGCGGATGGTTCGGAAGAACTGGTCAGGATAGCTTCTGGATATACAGGAATTGAAGTGAGGCTGATGTATTTTCAGGATTTAGATGAAAAGGAAGCCTATGATGGAATCTGGGCATGTTCTTCCATCCTGCATCTGGCTTATGGAGAACTGGAGGATGTGTTTATCAAAATGGCCCGTGCGTTGACATCACATGGAATACTGTATACATCCTTCAAGTATGGTACAGCTGAGGGTGAGCGCAATGGCCGTTATTTTACGGATATGACGGAAGAAAAGATGGATAAGCTGTTAAAAGATGTAAATTCGTTTGACATATTGGAGATGTGGGTAACGAGTGATGTCCGTCCGGGGAGAGCAGAAGAAAAATGGCTGAACATGATATTGAGGAAAAAATAGAATCGCTGAGGCAGATTCAAATGGAAATCGGGCCCTGTGAGGTCATTACCGGGGGAAGGGATAAAAAAAGATTTCTGTTATACCAGCTGGAGCTCAGCATGCTAAAGGCTGAGCGGATTGATATGATTGTGTCGTTTCTCATGGAGTCCGGAGTGCGTATGATTCTGGATGATTTGGAGCAGGCGCTGAATCGCGGAGTAAAAATCAGAATCCTGACCGGAAATTATCTGGGAATTACACAGCCGGGGGCATTGTGTCTGATAAAGGAACGGTTGGGGGACCGGGTGGACCTCCGGTTTTACAACGAAAAGGGACGGTCGTTTCACCCTAAAGCCTACATATTCCGAAGAAAGGATTTTGGGGAAATATACATTGGTTCATCCAATGTATCACGCAGCGCCCTTACATCCGGTATAGAATGGAACTATCATTTTGATGAAAGGCGGGACAGCCGGAATTTTCATCAGTTTTGCGGCACTTTTGAGGAGCTGTTTTATAACCACTCCATCGTCATAAATGATGAGGTTCTGAAACAATATTCCAAAGAATGGAAAAGACCGGCGGTTATCCGGGATATGGAACGGTATGACAGCCTTGACGACGAGACGGACGGGGAAGTGGTATTTCAGCCAAGAGGAGCACAGATAGAAGCTCTGTACGCGCTGAAAAACAGCCGATTGGAAGGATCGGAGAAGGCATTGATCTGCGCCGCCACAGGTATTGGAAAAACATATCTGGCTGCGTTTGATTCTCAGCCTTATGAAAGAGTCCTGTTTGTGGCCCACCGGGAAGAAATACTGAAGCAGGCAGCAGAAAGCTTCAGGAATGTGAGACATTCCGATGATTATGGCTTTTTTTATGGTAAAGAGAAAACAAGGGATAAATCCGTGATTTTCGCTTCTGTTTCCAGTTTGGGTAAAACAGATTATCTCAATGAATCATACTTTGCCAGGGATTATTTTGATTATATTGTTATTGACGAATTCCATCATGCTGTTACAGACCAGTATAAAAAAATCATGGAATATTTTAAGCCCCGGTTCCTGTTAGGGCTGACAGCCACACCGGAAAGAATGGATGGAAGAAATATATACGCGCTATGCGATTATAACGTACCTTATGAGATTGGCCTGAAAGATGCCATTAACAAAGGTATGCTGGTACCATTTCATTATTATGGAATTCTGGACGAGACAGTGGACTATTCCAAGATTCGCATTGTAAAAGGAAAATACGATGAGGAAGAACTGGCAAAGGAATTCATAAAGGGCAGGCAGTACGAACTGATTTATAAATACTATATGAAATACCGCTCAAAAAGGGCGTTGGGATTTTGCTGTTCACGCACACATGCGGAGCAGATGGCAAAGGAATTCTGCCGTCGCAATATTCCGGCGGCAGCTGTATACAGCGATTCAGACGGCGAGTATGCTGTTGAGAGAAGTGAAGCGATAGAGAAGCTTAAGCGTGGTGAGTTAAAGGTTATTTTTTCTGTGGATATGTTCAATGAAGGGTTAGATATCAGCGAAATTGATATGGTTATGTTTTTGAGACCCACAGAATCCCCGGTGGTATTTCTCCAGCAGCTTGGGCGGGGGCTGCGTAAAAGCAGGGATAAGGAATACCTGAATGTACTGGATTTTATCGGTAATTATGAAAAAGCAGGCTCGGCACCGTTCTTTTTAAGCGGAAGAAGTTATTCAAGTGCGGAAGCCGGAAGAATGCAGCAACAGGATTTTGAGTATCCGGATGACTGTCTGGTTGATTTCGACCTGCGTCTGATTGATTTATTCCATGAAATGGCAAAGAAGAGGGCGAAAAAGGAAGAGCGGATCCGCAGTGAATACTTCCGTATTAAGGAGATGCTGGGCGGCAGAGTGCCGGCCCGTATGGATTTGTTTACCTACATGGAGGAAGAAATACTCCAGATATGTAATGGTTTGCAGAACAGTCCGTTTAAACATTATCTGAGGTATTTGAATAGCCTGGGTGAGCTGGGAGACAGAAACCGTGCCATATTTAATAGTATTGGCAATGATTTTCTGGAGATGCTGGAGACCACGCAAATGACCAAGTCCTATAAGATGCCGGTCCTTTTGGCATTTTATAACAATGGCAATGTCAAAACTCAGATTGATGAGGATGATATATACCGGGGCCATAAGGAGTTTTATTATACGGCAAATAACTGGAAGGATTTAGCGAAAGATAAGAGTACAAGTGACTTCCGTACATGGGATAAGAAACGCTGTACCAGAGAAGCCTTAAAAAACCCGGTCCGCTTTTTGCTGCAGTCCGGAAAAGGTTTTTTTGTGCGTAAAGAGGGCTATGTACTGGCTCTGAATCCGCAGTTATATGAGGCGGTGGAAATGGACGGGTTTTCCCAACAGATGAAGGATGTGATTGACTACCGGACCATGGATTATTACCGGAAGCGGTATGAAGGGAAAACAGAATAAGCATTAGACAGATGAATCGGTTGATGTAAAGCGCCGGTATTATTACTGCAATATTCCTTTGCGGTAACAATACCGGCGCTTTTACACTGTTCCTTCCCGCCCGTGCAGATAGCTGCCCGCAGCCAACTCCCGCCCCGTCCTTTAAGATATTCTGCACTACCTATGCCAAATCCCATTCCATCATCCAAACAAATATTCAACAAAAACCCTTGACAATACCGATAAAATGTAGTAAATATAAATATAAGGACATGTTATGGACATGACCGAAACTAGAAAATCCAAAAGACTGCAGCTTTTGGAAAGGGGAATAACCAAGGAGGTCAGAATGAACGAAAGTGTTAATTATTTGGATTATGCCAACAGCCCTCTGATGTGGGCAGCAGCGGCTTTGGCAGTAGCGGTGGTAGTATTTCAGTCAATTCTGTTTATGAAAAGGTCTATAAAGGCAGCCAGCGAGTCGGCCCTTACCACGGACCAGGTACATAAGGCAATCAAGAGCAGTGTGATATCATCCATTGGCCCGTCCGTGGTAATCCTGGTCACCATGATATCCCTGCTGGTCACCATGGGTGCGCCGGTGGCATGGATGCGTCTGTCATTTATCGGTTCTGTCAACTATGAGGCCATGGCGGCCGGATTCGGCGCCCAGGCCATGGGAAAGACACTTCAGACCATGGATACCATGGCATTTGCCTGCGGCGTGTGGACCATGGTATGCGGCTCCCTGGGCTGGCTGATTTTTACCTTCCTGTTCTGCGATAAGATGGACAAGGTTAACCACTTAATGTCAAAGGGCAATGCCAAGATGGTTCCCATCATTTCCGCAGGCGCCATGCTGGGTGCGTTTGCCAACCTGGCTTCCGGCAACTTCTTTACGGCAGAGGGTTCCCTTACCTTTACCAACGCACCGGCAATCGCTACCATAGCTGGCTGTGTTATCATGATGGTACTGGTGAAGCTGTCAAGGGCCAGGGATATCGCTTGGCTCAGGGAGTGGGCATTTGCAATTGCCATGTTCAGCGGCATGTTTATCGGATATGCTGTTAGCGTAATCTAAGGAGGGTTAGAAGATGAAAAACGATTATTATTCTGGTACATATATCCCCGGAATCGTGAAATGGGGAAAGATTACACTGCTGCTGGGCATTTTCGCAGGATTCCTTCCTGCTCTTGTGATGGCCTTCCGGGGCTATATGCCTCCGGTGTCCGCCATTATCGCCGGCACCCTAATGCAGATCAGCGTAAGCGGAGCATTTTACATTGTTGAGCCCATTTCCTATTTCCCGATTCTGGGCATTCCGGGTACTTACCTGACCTTCCTTTCAGGCAATACCTCCAACATGCGTGTGCCGTGTTCTTCCGTGGCTCAGGAGGCGGCCGGAGTGGAGATGGGGACGGAGGAAGGATCCATTATTTCCACCATCGGTATTGCAACGTCCATACTTGTCAATGTGGTGATTCTTACCGTGGGGGCTGTTGCGGGAAGCGTTATCCTGAACATTCTTCCTGCACCTGTGAAGGAGGCGCTTAATTTCCTGCTTCCCGCGCTTTTCGGCGCTGTATTTGGACAGTTTGCCGCAACACGTCCCAAACTGGGCGTGGTGGCTGCCATCATCGCCATCGGAATGAACTGGCTCATGAAGCTGGGCTTCTTAAGCTTCATACCGGGCAACCCATCCTATGTGGTTATTCTGGTAGCTGTATTTGGCTCCATCTACGCCGGCAAGCTTCTTTACAAGAAAGAGCTTCAGGTTGACTGATAAGCAGGGACTGACAGGCAGAAACTGACAGACAGAAACTGAAAGGCATAAACTGAAAGGCATAAACTGATAGACAGAGAATAATAGGCAGAGACAGATAAGAAAAAGGGATGGACAAGAAAAAGAGATAGACAAGAAAAAGGGATAGGATACTTTGCACAAGCGCCCGGGACATGGGCGCTAAGTGCATATGAAGGCTTATATAATGAGGAGGATAACTATGCTGTCACGCGAACGGATGCAGGAACGTTTTTTGGAATTGGTTCAGATTTACAGTCCTTCCGGTGGGGAGATGGAGCAGTGCCAATGGCTTATGGACTATTTTAAGGAGAGAGGAATCGAGGCCTCCATAGATGAAGCCGGGAAGGCATATGGAGGAAACGGCGGAAATATTATCGCCCATGTCAAGGGAGAGCCATGTAATCCTCCCTTCTGCTTTGTGGCCCATCTGGACCAGATTGAGCCGTGTAAGGATGTGAGGCCGGTGGTGGATGGCCATATCATCCGCACGGACGGCACCACCACCCTGGGAGGTGATGATAAGGGGGCTGTGGCCTCCATACTGGAAATCGTTGAGGATATTGTGGAGACCAACAGGCCACACAAGGAGTTTTATATCATGTTTACCGTTTCTGAGGAGACAAGCATGCAGGGGACCAAACACATGGACCCGTCCCGCCTGCCATGTAAGAACATGGTCATAGCAGACGCAACAGGCCCGGCAGGAATCATTGCCTATAAGGCCCCGGCTATGGAGGCCATAAGGTGCACGGTGAAAGGCCGTAAGGCCCATGCGGGTATTGAACCTGAGAAGGGAATCAATGCTGTCGTGGCAGCGTCCAGGGCAATCAGCCGGATGCATATTGGGCGGATTGACCAGGAGACCACATCCAATATCGGGCGGATCGAGGGAGGGGCAGCCACCAATATCGTGACCGATGAGGTGACATTTACCGCCGAGATACGTTCCCACAGCATGGATAAGCTGAGGGATGAAGTGGCTCACATGGAGGAATGCCTGAAGGCAGCCTGCCTGGAGATGGGAGCCGCCTATGAAATGGAACATGAACTGGCATATCCTTCCCTGGAGGTAAGTCTTGACAGTGATTTGTACCGCATGACAGCCCAGGCCATGGAGAAGGAGGGAATCGAACCCAGGCCCATGGTTATCGGCGGCGGCAGCGACGGCAATATATTGGCCGGATACGGCTGCAGCAGCCTTATATTAAGCGTTGGCATGATGGACGTACATACTGTGCAGGAAGCATTGGATATGGACGAATTGTGGAAGGCCACCAGGGTCATGAGCCGGATGACAGAACTGTAAGTATAGATGACAAGGAATGATGATATGGACAAAGAAGAACTGAAACAGAGATGCCTTAATGTGATTGAGGAACACCAGGACGAAATCATTGCCCTGGGAATGGAAGCTTATAAAACGCCGGAGCTGGGCTTTAAGGAGTTCAGGACGGGAAAACTTATGGAGGAAGCTTTTTGCAAGCTTGGGCTGGAGCCGGAGACAGGTGTATCCTATACAGGCTGCCGTGTATCCTCCGGTCCCAAGGGAAACGGGCCCAGGGTGGCGGTGATGGGAGAGCTGGACTGCATCATGTGCGACTCCCACCCGGATGCAGCTGAGGGCGGAATGGTTCATGCCTGCGGGCATAATGTGCAGCTGGCAAACATGTACGGGGCAGCCATAGGTATCCTTACGTCAGGCGTCATGGAGCACCTGGGGGGCGCCGCTGACTTTATAGCCATACCAGCAGAGGAATGTGTGGATTATGAGTACAGAAACCGCCTCATGAGTCAGGGAACCATCCACTATCTGGGAGGAAAGCAGGAGCTTATGTACCGCGGTGGCCTGGACGATACGGATATGGTTCTTCAGTGCCATATGATGGAGATGGAGCCGGGAAAATGCTGTATCCTGGACACCAAGGGCAATGGATTCATCAGTAAGACCGTGCATTTCCTGGGAAAGGCGGCTCACGCCGGTTTTGCCCCGGAACAGGGAATCAATGCCCTGAACATGGCGGAGCTGGCCATGAACAATATTCATGCACTGAGGGAAACCTTCAGAGACGAGGACAAGGTGCGGGTAAGCATTGTAATCAAGGAGGGCGGAGGCCTGGTAAATGTGGTGCCGGAGCGCGTTACCATGGAAATCATGGTCCGTGCCTTTACCATTGGCGCCATGGAGGATGCCTCCCATAAGGTGAACCGGAGCATGAAGGCAGCTGCCATGGCGTTGGGGGGCAAGGTGGAGATTCACGACTGTATCGGCTATCTGCCTCTGAACACGGACCGTCAGATTGCACGATTGTACCGTGACAACATGATGGCTTACGAACATGCCGGGGAAGATGCGTTTGTGGAGGACTGGGAGACAGCCGGCTCCACGGACCTGGGGGACATTTCCCAGATCATGCCCTGTATGCATATCTGGGCAGGCGGCATAAAGGGCGGTCTCCACACGGAGAATTACCGGATGGACGACCCGTACACCGCCTACATTGTGCCAGCCAAGATGATGGCCCTTACCATCATTGATCTGCTGTGGGATGAGGGCGCTAAAGGAAAGGAAATCATAAGGGATTTTCGGCCCGCACTGACAAAGGAAGATTATCTAAATCTCTTAAAAGACCATCAGGTGGTTGATTTATACGATGCTTCTGATTTATAATCGGTATAAGGCGCGCTGTGCGCAAAGAATCGGGAGGTTGACAGTATAAATGATAGTGGGAGTAGTGGGGCCAAGGGAATCCTGCGTAATCATCAGGAAAGCAATACAGCAGATTGACCAGAGTCATGAGGTGCGTTTATATACAAGAGAGCTGGTAAGGGAGGCCGTGGATGTCATTGACACCTGTGAGCAGGAGTGCGACGGCGTGATATTTACCGGAAGCGGTATCTGCGACTATGTGCTGGGGCATCACCAGATGCAGAAACCTTACACATACATCAGACGGTCCGCCAGCAGTATTGCGGAAGTATTTCTGAAAATGGTCAGGGAAGGGCGGGAAATCGACACCTTCAGTATTGACGTGGTGGAGAAGCAGATTATTGAGGATATCCTGGATGCCTTTCACATACAGCCCAGGAATATATATACCTGCCCGCTGCTTGCAGGCGTGGCGGAGGAAGAGTATGTTGCATGGCATATGGAGCTGCTGGAGAAGAAGATGACCGATGTGGCGGTCACTGCTTATGTGGCAGTCTATCATATGATAGAAGAAAAGGGCGGCAGGGTTTTTTACCTGGAGCCCAAACGCTCCCAGGTCAGGGATGCCCTGGCCGATCTGGAAAAGGGCTGGGCCCTGGCCCAGGCAGAGTATTCGCAGATTGCGGTGGAATTGATACAGATGTCCAACTTCCCGGAGAAGGAGGACCAGTATTACAGTGCCATGGCAAGCAAGGCTGAATTTGAAGTGGAACTGATACGCTACGTAAGGGGAATCCAGGGATCTGTATTCCCCTTTGGGCGTGATGAATACGTGATTTACGCCAACTCCGGGGTGGTGAAGGGAAAAAAGAACCACAAGGACCTGAGGATTCTTCAGAGGGAGGGAAAGAACCTGGGATTGGTGGTAAATGCAGGCCTGGGCATGGGCCTGACGGCTTACCAGGCAGAGATGCATGCCAGGAAAGCCCTGGAATATTCTCTTGGCAAGGGGGAGGGAGGGATCTTCCAGATTGATGAGGAAGAGAAGATCCAGGGCCCCCTGGGCCTGGAGCAGCAGCTTCAGTACAGCATGATATCCTTTGACCCCAAAATACAGACGATTTCCGAAAAGACCGGACTCAGTATGGAATCCATTTTGAAAATTCAGGCTATTGCGGATGTGAGGAAGAGCTATGTGTTTGACGCTTCGGAGCTGGCGGAATGTCTGGGCATCACGGTCAGGAGCGCCAGGCGTATTCTCAGTAAGATTCAGGCAGCCGGACTGGGGCCGGTCTGTGCCAGGGAAAGCGCTGCCAAGGGCGGCCGTCCCAGGGCTTTGGTGGAGCTGAATTTCGGTCTCCGGGATAAGACTCATAAGGATTAGCTGATAAGGATGAATACCTGTTCCGGTTGTCACTGCGCTGTATTTCTGATAAAATGGTTCCATGGAAACGCATAAGCAGATAAGCGGAAATAAAGAATCGGATACAGGAGAGAAAAGGCGATGGACTACAAGATTATCGTACTGGATTTGGACGGTACACTGACCAACCGTGACAAAATCATCACACCCAGGACAAAAGAGGCCCTGATGAATGCCCAGGAAGCGGGAAACGTGGTGGTGCTGGCATCCGGGCGGCCCACGGCCGGCGTGGAGCCGTTGGCAAGGGAGCTGGAGCTGTCACGTTTCGGCAGCTATATCCTGTCCTATAACGGCGGAATGATCACAAACTGCAAGACAGGTGAAACCGTGTTTTCTTCACTGCTGCCCAGGGAGTCCAATCAGAAGATTATCGGGCTGGCAGAGGAGCACAGGGTAGATATCCTTACTTATGAGGGTGAGGAAATTATTACTAACAATGTGGAATGCCCCTATGCCATTGCCGAGTCCAACATCAACCACCTGCCCCTGCGTCAGGTGGAAGACATGAAGTCCTATGTGGATTTTAAAGTACCCAAGTTCCTGATGCTGGATGACGGCGATTACCTGGTGACTGTGGAGCCTAAGGTAAAGGCTGCCATGGGCCGCGATTTCAGCGTGTACCGTTCCGAGCCGTATTTCCTGGAAATCATGCCAAAGGGAATTGATAAGGCCCGGTCGCTGGCCCGTCTGCTGGAAGTGCTGGGGCTTGACCGGGAGCAGATGATAGCCTGCGGCGACGGTTACAATGACCTGACTATGATTAAGTATGCCGGTCTGGGCGTGGCTATGGAAAATGCTGTTCTCCCGGTGAGGCAGGCCGCTGATTATATCACCGCATCCAATAATCACGACGGCGTGGGACTTGTGGTTGAGAAGTTCATGCTGCCCTGAAAGGGACAGGGAAAATAGCAGAAAACATACCTGGAAAAAGTGCGGAGAAAGCGCCGGAAAAAATGCCCTTATAAAATCTCCCGTCACGTATGGACTTTCAGACTTTAATATGCTAAAATGAACAAGTATGGGGCTTATATGACCTGTAATCATTTTACAATACACATGCGGAGGGGGAAGGCCGTATGAATTATAAGGAGAGATAACCAGGACATGAACAAGAAAATTAAAACAGAAGCAGTGGACCATCTATTTGATGCCATACTAACTTTAAAGACTCCGGATGAATGTTATAAGTTTTTCGAGGATGTGTGCACCATCAATGAACTGCTGTCCCTGTCCCAGCGCTATGAAGTGGCCAAGATGCTGCGGGAAGGCAAGACCTACCTGGAGATTGCGGAGAAAACAGGCGCATCCACCGCTACCATTAGCCGGGTAAACCGTTCGCTGAATTATGGAAGTGACGGATACGACATGGTGTTCGCCAGGCTCACAGGGGGAACGCAGGCAGACAAAGGGGATAATGAAAGCTGAGTATGATAAAGGGTGTATTAAAAAACGGATATTGCGGCAGGATTGCTGCGATATCCGTTTTGTTTTCTATAGGTATGCCGGCAGCCCCGGCAATCCATTTTTGGTCCGCCAAGGCGGGGCTGACAGGTTATGGAACCTATTTCTTGCGGGGGGCAGGCGCATCCTCCCTGAGCTGATCCGCGATCATTTCAATCATCTGTGTCTTCAGATACACGTCAAAGGACAGCTCGCAGATAAAAGCAAACAGCTTCAGATATTCCCTGTCCTTGTCATCCACAGGAGCATCTGAAAATGTATCCTGGGCGCGGGCAAACTTAGCCGCCACATCAGACTTCAGATTATTCATCTCGCCCTTTTCCAAAGTAAATACTTCGTTGTAGATATCTTCCAGGGACAGTTGGGATGTCTGGCCTGAGAAATGCTTTGATGTGATAGGACGGAAAAGCTCTTCAATATCACTAAAGGACAGAAGGTTTTTAAAATAATATATGAACACAAGCATCAGCATGTGGTCCTTGGAATACTTCTTCTTCACCGGGGGAGGCAGAAGATTATTCTTGGCATAATTGTTAATCATGGTCTTAGTCAGGACTTTATCACCCGGATGGCGTCTCATATCTTTTAAATGGCTGTCCATGAAGGTGGTAACCTGGTCCATGTACAAATCAATATCAGGAATCTCGTCCGCCTTGACATGGGACAGGTTCCCCAGATAGGAAAACAGGTCCTGCAGACGTTCTTCATTTGTCTTCATCTATGTGTCACCTCTGTCATTCTTATCACATTGCTATATCTATTATATAGTATTGAATACTAGATGACAAGGGGGAAATGAAAATCTATGCGGGTTTATGGGGGAATGCCTGTAAGACAGGAAACAGGAGATATGGCAATGGAGAGACAGCTGCCTGTAATGCGGCTGCAATCGTCCGAAAGGCAGGTCTTGCAGGATGGGGTTCAGAATGGTATACTTAATAAACATAATTGCAGTTAAAAAGGCGGTACATAATTTATGAGTATTTACGATACATTGAATCCCATGCAGAAGGAGGCTGTCCTTCAAACGGAAGGGCCTCTCCTTATTTTAGCTGGGGCCGGTTCCGGAAAGACCAGGGTGCTGACCCACAGGGTGGCATACCTGATTGAGGAGAAGCAGGTGAACCCGTGGAATATACTGGCCATCACATTTACCAACAAGGCGGCCGGGGAGATGAGGGAAAGGGTGGACCAGCTGGTAGGCTTTGGGGCTGAGAGCATCTGGGTCAGCACCTTCCACTCCACCTGTGTGCGCATCCTGCGCAGGCATATAGAGTATCTGGGTTATACCACGAATTTTTCCATCTATGACAGCGATGATCAGAAAACCCTGATGAAACAGGTGTTCAAGGCCATGGATGTGGATACCAAGCAGTTCAAGGAGCGTTCCGTGTTAGGCACCATATCCTCTGCGAAGGACAAGCTCATCGGTCCTGAGGAATTCCTGTTAAATGCAGGGCAGGACTTCAGACAGCGCAGGATTGGAGAGATATATAAGGAGTATCAGAAACGTCTTAAGAAGAACAATGCACTGGATTTCGACGATCTCATTGTAAAGACAGTGGAATTATTCCAGAATAACAGCGAGGTCCTGAATTATTATCAGGAGCGGTTTAAGTATATCATGGTGGATGAGTACCAGGATACCAACCTGGCCCAGTTCAAGCTGGTCAGCCTGCTGGCTTCCAAGTACAGGAACCTGTGTGTGGTGGGGGATGACGACCAGTCCATTTACCGGTTCAGGGGGGCGGATATAGGGAATATTCTGAGCTTTGAGGAGATGTTTCCCGGGGCAAAGGTCATTAAACTGGAGCAGAATTATCGGTCCACCCAGAACATACTGAATGCGGCCAACGGCGTTATACGCCACAACCGCGGGCGTAAGGATAAGACCCTGTGGACTGCCAACGGCGAAGGGGATTTGATTCGTTTTAAACAGTTTGACACAGCCAGAGAGGAAGCGGACTTTGTGGCCAGGGAGATAAGGGACAGCGGCTATGCCTATCAGGAGCAGGCTGTGCTCTACCGCACCAATGCCCAGTCCCGTCTTCTGGAAGAGCGGTGTATCTTTTACAACGTACCCTACCGTCTGGTGGGAGGCGTGAATTTCTATCAGAGAAAGGAAATCAAGGATATTCTGGCCTACTTAAAGACCATAGCCAACGGAGTGGATGATTTGTCGGTGCTGCGCATCATCAATGTGCCCAAGCGGGGAATCGGCGCCACCACCATGGGGAAGGTTACCATCTTTGCCTCTGAACATGGCATGAGCCTGTACGATGCTCTCAGGGAGGCCAGGCAGATTCCGGGCTTGGGTAAGGCTGCTGAAAAAATCGGAGCCTTTATAGGACAGATGGAAAGCTTCCGGGCCAGGGCACAGTCAGATGATTACACCATCCAGGACTTGATAGAGGGCATCATGGACGAGACCGGCTACCAGCAGGAGCTGGAGGCAGAGGGAGAGGTGGAGTCCCAGACCAGGCTGGAGAATATAGAGGAGCTGGTCAACAAGGCCGTGAGTTACGAGGAAGACAGCGAGCATCCATCTCTGGATGAATTCCTGGAGCAGGTGGCCCTGGTGGCTGATATAGATAATATGGATGAATCCGAGAACCGGGTCACCCTCATGACCCTGCACAGCGCCAAGGGACTGGAGTTCCCGAAGGTGTACCTGGTAGGCCTGGAGGATGGGCTGTTTCCCAGTATGATGTCCATAAATTCCGATGACAAGACGGACATGGAGGAGGAGCGCCGTCTCTGCTATGTGGGTATCACAAGGGCCAAAAATGAGCTGGTGATTACCAGCGCCAGACAGCGGATGGTCAACGGCGAAACCAGATACTGCAAGCCCAGCCGTTTTATGGAGGAGGTGCCGGGTGAGTTGCTGGAAGAGGAGCGTCTGGAACCAGTGCTGGGAAGCTATGGCAGCCGGAACAATGGTGCCGGTGCAGGCGGATTTGGCAAGACCGGTATTTCCGGCGAGGCAGGCCTGCCGTGGAACCAGCCGGCAGCGGGGAATACGCGTACAAGCACCTTTGGAAAGGGATATAACGCATATGCATCCGGCTCATCCCAGCCCTTGTCAGGTCTGGGCACCGGCAGCACAGCGGGAAATCCGGGATTTGGCAAGGCATTTACAGTGCAGAAGGCAGCATCCCTGGATTACAGCGAGGGAGACAGGGTCAGGCACATCAAATTCGGAGAGGGAACGGTGAAGTCCATCAGGGACGGAGGCAAGGATTACGAAGTCACGGTGGTATTTGACGGTGCGGGCCAGAAGAAAATGTTTGCATCCTTTGCCAAGCTAAAAAAGGTCTGATGGGTGTGCTGGCATCTGGAATGCCTGGCGGTAAGCGGCATTTGCTCAGCGGAATCGGGCGCCTGCCTGGCTGAAACAGGTATCTGTCTGGCCGAAACAGGCATCTTCCCAGCAGATTTCTGCCAGGACTGGGGTTTAATTAAAATTGGATTGAAACAATTGGATAAAATTTGAATAAATTGGGATAGTAAATCAAGAGCTTCCATGATATAATAATTAAAAACAAGCAAGAGGGCAGCAGTGCTTATATATAAGAAAGGACGTGGGTAGAATGAACAGATTTGACAGAGACAGGTTTGATCAGATGGGCAAAGAGGCATTAAGCCGTGTAGAAGAACTGATGAATTCCAGCAGGATCAATGAACTGCTTCACAAGAGAGAAGAGGACGAGAAGAAAAAGAACTGTATTCTCTGGGTACTGGCCATCATTGGAGCAGTTGCAGCAGTTGCAGGAATTGCATACGCTGTATACCGTTTCTTTACTCCTGATTATCTGGAAGATTTTGAAGATGATTTCGACGATGATTTTGACGATGACTTCTTTGAGGATGAGGAGCCTGAGGAAAAGAAGACAGAAAAGGCTGAATAGCAGAGGCTGCCTTAAGACCATCATAAGATACACAGTAAGATATACAGTAGGATGATAGAACAGGATAGTTGTTGGGACCGCCGCGGAAGTGGCGGTCCTTTTTGGGTCTGGCTTGATGCGGACCCTATTGCATGATATAATGATACGGCAAAAGAGGACCATAAAAAAATGCCTAAGCAGCGGGCAGAACGGAGATATTTTATGAAAAAAGGCGATATTTACGAAGGAACAGTAGAAAAAATCGAATTCCCCAATAAGGGGATCCTTCATATAGATGGCGAGAGAGTAGTGGTAAAGAATGCCATACCAGGCCAGAAAATTCAGTGTGTGATTACCAAGCGGAGAAAAGGGAAGTCGGAAGCCAGAACCCTGGAGATACTGGCGCATTCCCCGGCAGAAAAGCCAGAGGAGGCATGTCCCCATTTTGGGATATGCGGCGGCTGTATTTACCAGAGCCTGCCCTATGAAGAACAGTTAAACATTAAAAAGGAGCAGGTAAAATCCCTGCTGGACACCGTGGTAGAGGACGGTACCTATGAGTTCCAGGGAATCAAGGCCAGTCCCATCTCATCAGGATACCGCAACAAAATGGAGTTCTCCTTTGGGGATGAGGTAAAGGATGGTCCGCTGGCATTGGGAATGCACAAGAGGGGAAGCTTTTACGATATCGTAACCACTCCGGAGTGCCGGATTGTACATCCGGATTTTTGCAGAATACTGGTAGCCACAAAAGAATATTTTGAGGAGCTGGGGGTTGCATTCTATAAAAAATTACAGCATCAGGGGTATCTTCGCCATCTGCTGGTCCGGAGGGCGGTAAAGACAGGGGAAATTCTGGTAGACCTGGTGACCAGCACACAGAGGGATTATCTGGGTGAAAGGACGGAGGAAGAGGTACTGGCAGAGTGGACGAAAAAGCTGGTGAGCCTTCCTTTGGACGGCAGACTGGCGGGCATCCTCCACACAGAAAATGACTCCCTGGCAGATGTGGTTCAGAGCGATGCCACCCACATCCTTTATGGACAGGATTACTTTTACGAAGAACTGCTGGGGCTGCGTTTTCGCATCTCGCCCTTTTCCTTCTTTCAGACCAATTCCCTTGGTGCGGAGGTGTTGTACGATACGGCACGGGGATTCGTAGGCGATACAAAAGACAGGGTGGTATTCGACCTATACAGCGGTACCGGGACCATTGCACAGATACTGGCGCCTGTGGCTAAAAAGGTGGTAGGCGTTGAGATTGTAGAGGAAGCAGTCAGGTCAGCCCAGGTAAACGCCAGGCTCAACGGACTGGAGAACTGCGAGTTCCTGGCCGGCGATGTGCTCAAAGTGATTGATGAGCTTCAGGATAAGCCGGATTTGATTGTAGTGGATCCGCCCAGGGATGGGATACATCCAAAGGCATTGGGAAAAATCATTGATTTCGGAGTGGACCGGATTGTATATATATCCTGTAAACCAACCAGTTTGGTCAGGGATTTGGTGGTGCTGCAGGATAGAGGGTATAGGGTGGAGAAAGTTTGTGGGGTGGATATGTTTCCGGGGACGGGGAATGTCGAGGTGGTAATAATGATGCGGAATTGTGGTTTGGAAGGAAAATAGAGGGAGCTTACCACAAGATATAGTGGTTTTTGGCGAAAAATCGAGGAAAAAATCGGGCAAAAAATGGCCGTTTTTGACCTCGATTTTTTGGCCTTTTCATAGATGTGAGACGGGTAAAAGAGGATATGAGGTAAAATTTCAGGTCAGCCAGATCAAAAAATGGCGGGCCTTTTTTAATAGAGTATCAAAAATAGAAACGTCTATATGTGAAGAGACAGAGAGGGGAATTTAGATGTTTAAGATTTATTTGAGCCAGACAGTAAGCCCTGGTGTAGGAATAAGCCTGCCGGCTACGATCGAAGAAATGAGAGAAGCCTATTTTCTTCTGAATGGAACGGATACAGTTCCATTGGAAACAGCTACCGCCTATGTGGAATCGTCCATTCCAAGTCTGCGCCAGTACCTGTATGAGGTTCCGGTGTCAGAAAAAAGATTAGAGGAACTGAACTACCTGGCCTATCGTGTGAAATGGATGGACAGCCAGGACGAGGCGGTATTCGGAACCGTGATTGAGATGATGAAACCGGAGACACTCCAAGATATAATCAATCTTTCCTGCAACATGGATAAATTCAGATATTTGCCGGGGGTGACAACAGAAGCAAAATTAGGGGAACATCTGCTGAAGGGAAATGCTGATATGGCTATGGAGGAGCAGGCAGCCAGATCTAATTATGAAGGGATTGGAACAGATTATATAAAAAAACACGGTGGTATGTTTCATGCATTTGGCTATACCAGTGGGAGTCAGGAAGAACTGGAGCCTATCTATGGAGGGAATGAGTTACCAGATCCGGATTTCAAACAGACTTGTAGTTTTAAAGTATGGATCTATAAAGGGAATCCTTATGATAACTATACATTGACCCTTCCGGCAACCGAAAGTAAAATGGATGCGCTCAAGAGCGCTATGGGAATTTCAAACTGGAGCGAATGTAAACAGTTAGCCATCCAGTGCAGGGTGCCAGCGCTGTGGGATTGGTTACCGGAGTATGGTTCCATAGAGGAGCTGAATGATTTGGTGGCCGAGCATTGTCAGAGCATGGAGAATCAGCTGGCCCCAGTATTGGAGATGTAAAAGAAAAGGCCATCGAATAAAAATTCCAGGTCAGCCAGATCAAAAAGTGGCTGGCCTTTTTTATATAGATAAGAAAAAAGAAGGAGGAATTTCATGCAGATCACAACCGATGAGTTACGCAGAATGACAAATCAGGAAGGACTGATCCTCCAGGGCTGTGGAGGGGATGCGCAGGAGTGGGTAGACGGAATCAATGAACTGTTAACACAGGAAGGCATTTTATTGGAGGGGACAAAGTTTAAAAATGTGAAGTCATTTCGTAATGAGGGATTGACCAACCTTCTGTTTCCATTTGAGGACGTGAAACTTGATTTTGGAAAGCTGGCGATATGGAGAATTAAGAGCCATGAGACGTTTGGGGGCGCTTGGCTGTCTGATTATGTTCCGAATCGGCTGGGAGGTTTTCTGGACGCGGTGTCTGCACAAAAGACAGATGAGATTCAGCAACAGGGTGAACACCCGTCTCATCCTGCATGGGAAGGCGAGGAGGATGGTCTGGTTGGGATGTCAATGAAGCAGTAAAAGGCAGACTGGAAGAACTGGGATACCGTATGGAAGGAATCAGTTCAAAAGCAGAAGAGATGGATATGGGGTGGCTGAATGAATTGGAATCCATGGTATTCCATTAGAGAGAGGAACTGAAAAAATAATCAGCCGGACTTTGATAGGAAAGTGCTGGTGTCCAGTGATACCGTGGAACCGCAGTTATGTCTTTTAAAATAAGGGCATAGCTGCTTTTTTTATGTCAAAAACCCAACGATTTGAAAGAAAGGACGGAGAACCATGACTGTAAGATTTATGAAAGGGACTTCAATCGCAGAGCTGGAGCGGGAAATGCAGCAGGTGCCAGGGTTTGGGCCGCGTAGAAGCGGAGTCATCCGGAGCCGGCAGGCTGGGGAGACAGCGGGAGTTGGAAGCTGCCGGTATGTCAATGTGTGGAGAGCAGAAAAAGAACAGGGTATGGACGGCCGTCTGTATACCGCAGTGGATGAGGAAATGCCTCCTGCATTCTATCAGATTTTACTCAGATTGTTGGCAGAGGAGCTGCCGGGATCGGCCCTGACGGTCCGGGTAGGGAAGCTCCAGGAGGAAGGGGAGAAAGGAATTATGTTTTTTAAAAGTGTGGAACACAGGCGGCGGTTTCGGGCGCTCATGCGCTGCGGTTTATATCCGGGGCTTGTGACGGAACCGGGATTTGCAGCGGCCGTGTTTCTATTGAGCAGTGAGGAGAAGCTGTGGGAAAAGGCCGGGCCATTTGTGCAGGAGCACACGATTGACTACAGCCGATTCCGCCTTCGCGGGGCAGATTTAGACAGCTACGCAACGTTCTGTGTGGCGAAGGAATTATGTACCGGAAAACCTTATGTGTCTTTATCGGAATTGGGAGATCCGGAACTGTTCCATGACGGGCTGCTGCGTCTGATTATCCATGCGGTCTTAATCAGCCGGCATGGGGTAGGGACTGTCTTAAATGAGGAGGAAGTAGAATGTTAGAAATCCGGATTGGTTATGGGGATGTAGTTTCCGGGCAAATGGGGATTCCAATGTCGGCTTCAGACTTTGAGGCTGCCAAAAAGATACTGGACGAGGGGAAAAACGGGAATCAGCCAGTGACGGTCCGTTCTCTGGTTTCCCCGGTTCAGCCGCTGTCAGAGATGATTACAGGGATGGATTACGGAGATGAGACGATGCGGAAGGAACTGGACTTCCTGGGTTCGCGGCTGCGGCATATGACAAGGAAAGGGCAGGATATTTTTTCCGTGGCGCTTAAATTGGAAACGCCTGGAACGCTGAAGGAGATCATCAATCTTTCCTATAACCTGGACTCCTACGATCTGTTGGATGATATCAGTGACCCGGGGCGAACTGCGGCAGAGCTGTTACGCAGGGGAAAACAGATTGAGATACCAGAGGTACTGTACCCCATGCTGGATTTTGAACGCATCCGGGATTCCTATTTTGCAGACCACAAAGGTGATTACTGCCCAAGTGGCCTTGTCTTAAAGCGTGAGGATACTGTTTATACAGATGTGTATCAGAACTACCTTCCAGATCCGGGATATGATAAAAATTCGCTATTTCTGCTTCATCTGCGCCGCCCCTCGCAAAATGGAATGGTAAACGTTTCTCTGGCAATCCCGGCAGATAAAGAACAAATGGAGCTGGCAAAAAAGGAACTGGGGATACAGGAGTTTTCCGAATGTCAATGGAATCAGTACGGCGGACCACTTGATGAGCTGCGTCATTATCTTCCGGTAGGGAGTAAGGTAGAAGAACTGAACCGGTTTGCCTGGTTTTTAAAAGAAAAGGTGCTGGACAACACGGAGCAGATCGTGGAGAAGCTGAAAGCGGTGTTAACTGCGGAATGCCCTCGCAGCCTGGATGAGGCCACGGATGTTTTAAGCGACCTGGATCATTATCAAGTCCTTTCAGAATTTAGGACACCAGAAGACTATGCCAGATGGCGGATGAAGGATGACGGTTCACTTTATGTTTCCCGGTTTTGTGAAGCATATCTGGACTGGAACAGCCTGGGAAAGGCGCTGATGAAACGGGATGGAACCAGATGGTCGGAACAGGGAACCGTGCTGCGTGATGAGTGGCATTGCAGTGAACTGTGCGAGAACGCTTCCGTTATCAGACTGTACAGTCCGCTGTTGGCAGAACTGGTGGATGAGGATGAGTATTCCTCTTCGCTTTCTTCTGTAGGATTGATTTCTTATGAGGACGATATTCTGGACGCGATTGCCGCAGATGATATCTTAAAAACAGAAAAAGGACTTGCAGATTACCTGGATAATCAGCTTTTAAAGCAAAGGGTAATCAGTATGCGCCCAACGGTGGAGCGCTATCAGTATAATCTTTGGGGCGTGCTGGAAATCAAGAGCCATGGGGAGTTGAACCAGGAGGAGTTAGAGGTCCTCAAACGGGAATGGGCCGGACAAGCATGTGATGGCTGGGGAGAATGTTTTTCACAGGAAGGCATCGAGTGTGAGTCGGACTGTGATCTGTATGTCTATTTTGGCCATTCTAAATTCCGCGTACAGACGGAACAGGAACTGAAGGGGATTGTCCCGGAGCAGGAACTGACAGGCATGGAGGGGATGGGCGGCATCTCATAAAAAGAAGGGAGGGAGCCAGCCAACAGCTGTGAAACGAGAAATCTGAAAGAGGAGGTGAGGGGGATTGATGCATTATGAACGTGTCCGCAGCGATTTGCAGCAGACAGAAAGGACGATCAGTATGGCATTGCGATCAAATATAGATTCAGAGACAGAAAAGAAAGCGCTTGAGGAAGCGCTCAATCTGGTACAGGAGGCAGCGGAGAAATGCCGCCTGGCGCAGGCCGAGTCTGTTCGGAAAACATTTTCACAGGGAATGAGCATGGAGTGAGTCATTCAGGAGGACGGTGAAAAAGGAGGTTGAGAGATGTGAGTCAATCTATGCAGGTATGGATCTATGCCTGCCAGTTTATAGATGATCCTACCTATCAGGGAAGTGCCCTGTCTCTACCGGCTCACCAGGAGGCGGTGAGGGATGCGTTTCAGAGGGCAAGGTTAAAGGAGGGAGAGCCTTATCGTTTGGAGCGCGGCCGGGGATGGCCGGAATTTATCGAATCGGTTCTGGAACGCTACAATCATACGCTGGAAGAATTAAATCTGTTAGTATATAAGCTGGCACAAATGACTGAGAAGCAGATCGAGGTTTATGAAGGTGTTCTAAAGGCTCTTCCGGAACGAAACATGAAGCAGGTTATCAATGGCCTGTACAATCTGGAGCGGTTTGAGTTCCTTCCGGGGGTCCGGTGTGACAATGACATCGGGGAAATGACCATTGACAATGATCTGGATCCGATTTTGAAGGATTTGCCGGGAGACATTTACCCGCTTTTGGATACCGAAAAGGTTGGAGCGTATATAAGGAAAAAGGAAAATGGCGTGTTTACATCCAAGGGCTACTGTTACCGTGTTTCAGACCAGTGGCAGGAAGTCTATGACGGAAAGCAGCTTCCGGAACAGGTGGAGATTCACCGCGCCCTGTTTTCTCTGTACCTTGTCCCTGCGGGAACGAATACGGAAGATTTAGGGGTGGGAGCCTGGCTGGAACTTCCATATGATGAAGCGGCAAAAAATCAGGTATTAGAGAGGCTTGGACTGGAATTATTCAGCCATTGCGGGATCGCCAAAATACACGCTGCGGCCCCGCTGTTTGAGCAGTTAGCAGGGCAAGATCATGACATAGATCGGTGGAACCACCTGGCTAAGAAGCTATCGTCTATGACAGAGAAGGAGCTGCTGAAATACAAAGCCGTGTCGGAGTTTGAAGGCTGTTCCAGCATAGAGCAGGCTGCCGAGCTGACTGATATGCTGGAACAGTATACGTTTGACCCGGTACAGGTGACTTATGCTACTTACGGCAGGGAATGTCTGGAACAGATGGGAGCGGACCTGGAAGCACAGGCATTTCGGAGATTTGACTTTGAAGGCTATGGGAAAGAGCTGTATGCCCAGACCGGGAGGAAGCTCACGGCCTATGGAGCAGTCTCAAAGGAGCCCGTCCTGGAGGAAGTTCAATCGGAGGACCATGCCATGATGACGCAGGGAATGGGATAGAGGAGGCGAGGAAGTATCAATAGTTTTATTTCCTGGGTGGGAGGCAAAAAGGCGCTGCGGAACACGGTGTATGAATTGTCCCCGGCCAGTTTTGAACGCTATATTGAGGTGTTCGGAGGCGGAGGCTGGGTGCTGTTCGGGAGACCGCCGGATCCGAAGGTGATGGAGGTTTATAATGATTTCAATTCCAACCTGACCAATTTATATGCCTGTGTGAAGAACCACACCATCGAGTTTTTACGCCAGCTGGGATTCCTGCCTTTAAACGGAAGGGATGAATTTCTTGTGCTGCGAAGGTTTTTAGAGGGGCAGGAGTTTGCAGGAACTTTCCTTGCACAGGAACTGGAGTTGGCAATGCATAACCTGCCGCCCCTGGAGTTCGAGGAACTGCGTTCCCTCCTTCTGGAACGTGCAGCGCCGGGGGATGTCCAGAGGGCGGCTGCATTTTACAAAGTAATCCGGTACAGCTATGGAAGCGGCTGCACATCCTTTGGCTGCCAGCCCTTTGATGTGAGAAAGACCTTCCATCTGATCTGGCAGGCGGCGGACCGTCTGGCGAATACGGTCATCGAGAATAAAGACTTTGAGGCGCTCATCCGGCAGTATGACCGGGAGAACGCCTTTCTTTATTGCGATCCGCCTTATTTTATGACGGAGGATCATTATGAAGTGGAGTTTCCAAGGCAGGACCATGTGAGGCTTCGGGAAACCCTGGCAGGCTGTCAGGGAAAATGGATGGTCAGCTATAACGATTGTGACTATATCCGGGGATTATACGAGGGCTGCCACATTACGGCGGTCAGTCGGATCAATAACCTGGCCCAGCGCTATGACCGTGGGTGTGAATTCCCGGAGGTGATCATTACCAACTATGATCCCCAGGAGCGGAAGAAATGGGGCCCACAGCAGATGGATCTGTTTTCTGCCGGGCTGTTGGGAGGTGAGACGGAAGATGGAGGGGATTGAGAAACTCTGGTGGGCAAAGCGCCAGCTGGAGGAACAGACAGAAGGAAAACAGCGCCTGATCACCAGGACCGGGGGACATCTCTTTGTGAAGGTGGATGACAGCTGTCTGGCGGCCTGTTATTTTGCCATGGTCAGGAATCAGAAAACCGGACAGTATCATGCGGACGTAAAGGGCTATCTGCGGACGTTCAGCGGATACTGCAATGGAACACGGCTGGAGCAGCTGTCGGAGGAGATAAGCGGGCTGTCGGCGCTTGTGAGGGAACTGGAGGCCGCACAGCTTAGCGTGAGTGAAGAGGAACTTCAGGAATTCATCCGGGAGTTAGAACAGCAGGATGAGACAGTAGAAGGAGCAGAAAGGAAGGCGTGATGAGAAACGTGAAAATCAATGGGAGAGTGGCGGAGGATGGAAGCATCATCCTGCCGCCAGGTATATTGGAAAGTATGTGCCTGAACCCGGGGAATCTGGTAACGCTGGAGTTTGCCCCAACCAGTCCGGTAAAAGAGGCTAACGGTTATGGGCCACGGTTTCAGGTGGAAACGGGGGGCTGTGAGACGGATATCATTGCCGATGAGGAGGAAGCAGCGTTAGTAGTCCCTCATGATTTGCTGAACGATGCCCATATCCCAATGGATACCGGGCTGGTGGTGCAGACGATTCCGGGGGCGATCTTAATCGGCGATACGGATCCTATGGCGGCGGTCCAGGCGCCGCTTCTGGAGATCCTGTCCCTGTTTGGGATATCTGAGGAGGAAGCGTACAAGGCAATCGAAGAAGGAGGGTACTACGATGAGTAAGCCGGTATATAAGGTGATGGACAGTAAGGGAAGGGTGTTGATTCCGAGGGAACTGCGTCTGGCGGCCGGTATGTGCGGCGGGGATATCCTGGCCCTTCAGCTCCAGGAAGGGAAGGTATCCGTGCGTAAGGTGGAAATTGTGGAGGTGGGGGATCAGTCACCGGAAGCGGTAGAAGCCTATGTCCGAGCCGCCATTAAAACCATGCCGGATGCAGTCAGGTTAAGCCTGATTTCAGACCTGTCCGGGCTGGTCCGGGAGAAGGAGGGGAGCCATGTCGGATAATCGGATTTATACAGACAGGGATTGCGTGGAGACAGGCAGTGGCTGTTCTCTGAAAGGGAAGGTAGTTGTCCTGAAAGAATCTGCCTTGGAGGCTGGCTTTGGCCGGCAGCTTTATTACTGTACGGGCGGGAATGGAGCCAATGGGAATGCCTTGGGAAAGTCTGTGTTTTTGGTGAACTTAAAGAACGGAGAATTTGAACGCTGTACCCGGGATCATGTGCTTGGAGTATTAAAGCCGGAACTTCTGCCGGATGAGGAGAAGCTACAGCTCTCCCAGATCCGTCCGCCCGGGGCCTTGCCGTTGGAGAACCATGAACCCCAGTACAGCGGATACAGTTTCTTGGAGGATGGAAGGTATGCGGCCGGGGTGTGGCTCTGCAATGAAAAGGAAGCCATGGAATATGTGGAAATGCAGAAGCCCTATCAGCACCGGATCATGCTCTGTGACCGGAATGATTTCTGTGTCTGGGAGGTGCGGTGCGGCATGCAGGTCTATCCTCCGCAGGAGAAACTGGATGAGATGCGTGAAGGATTGGTGGAAAATCCTGGCCCCATGCAATTATAGGGGGATGTATGCATTGGTGGTTGAGAGACAGGTCCTCCATTTTGTCGTGTTTGCTGCATGTTCTGCCCCGATGTTTGTTGGTTTCTATGAATCGCTTTCCAGCGTGCAGTGTGGTATGGTGTTGAACTGACACAGTAGATAAAAAAGGAAAGTGAGAGTAGCGGATGTCTAAATACGTGGACAAAATGAACCTTCCCCAGTACCGGTTTTACAACCACATGGTGGGGGAAGGGGAGGAGCGAAAAGAACTGATCAGCGACCTGTTGACGGCGGAAATGATGCTGGAGAGGGGAAGCAAGAAGGAGCGCAGCCAGGCGTTAATAACGCTGGCAACCAAGAAAAAACGTCTGGCGGATTTCATTTACAGTCAGGAAGAGGACCGGAAACGCTGCCTGAAGGATCTGACAGGGCGGGACATGAAGCAGTTTCGGAAACGTCTGGACCATTATCTGGATATTCTGCTCATGATTCCATTCTTTCAAGGACAGTCCGAGAAGAAACGGCGGTATGTGGATGAAAAGTCCATCTCATCCATTCCTCCAGAGCAGAGAAGCCGCCGCTTTCTATACGATAGGGAGAAGGGAAAATATTATACCGAATATGACTGTGTTCCCAAGCTGCTGCTGATCAATGAGCGGCTCTATGAAGAGTACGGTTGCTATGAGATGACTGAAACGGACCAGGAGAACCTGGACCGACTGGTGGCAGATGATGTGCATTACATTATCAACATTCAGGGAAGCAGTGGCGTAGATTGTGCCTATCTGATAGAGAAGGATGAGGACCTATGCATTAAGCTCCTGGACCGGTTGAAGGGAAGCAGGAAAATTCCTATTGAAAACCTGGTCGGAAAGACGGACGGTGTGACAGCGGTGTTCTTAAGTCTCCTGGACTATTTGCAGGAGATGGAACTGGCGGAACAGAGACGGCGCAAGTATCTGGAAGAACATCCGAGAAAGTCAGAGTATGCAGGAAAGGCGATTCAAAGTCAGCGGTTTGTAGATAAAAACAGTATCAAGGTGTTTGATATGAAGCAGGAAGGAGCAGCCCCGGATTCCATCGGAGCTGTCTATTTTTTTAGCAAGAAGAATAGCGGAAGAGGCGGATTTAGGAGGACGGGGTATGAAATGCTGCCTCACACCAGGAGAGGACATTACCGGAAATACAAGAACGGGAAAACCGTTTATGTGAAAGCAGCTATCATCCACAAGGAGAAATATGAAGGGATCCAGTCAGCTCATCGGATGAACCAGTCAGGAGGGAAAAACAGGCTGGAACAGGAGGCGGGGGAAGCCGCCTTTTCACAGGGCATGAGTTTGTAACTGGTATGAGGAGGAATTTGAGATGTGGCACGGATTTTGGGCCAGGGACGCTCCAAAGGGGAGTAATAACGTTTGGGAAAGACGCTGCTGGCTGTAAAGAAGTGGATGAAACAACAAGAAGGGAGTGAACGCCCATGCGTGGGATTCGGGTGGAAAACGGGAGAATTGTATACTTTGGAAACCCGGCCGGATATATTGCCGGGAGCCAGGCGGTGGTGGACCCGATCTTTAAGGGAAAGGAACTGGAAGCCTATCTGGAACGGCAGGGCGGGATTGAAGCCGTGGTATGGAAGGGCGGCGTATACGACCGGCTGATGAATGGACAGGCGGAGACTCAGGGCTGTGAACCCTTGAAGAACTGCCGGATTTGGCAGTTAAAGCCCGATGTCAATATCCATATGAAATTCATTGGTTATGATACGCTGGTCACGAGATTCGGGGAACCGGACCCACAGAATTACCACATGGTTTATGACGGGGAAATAGAGACCAATGAATTGGAACGGATCTATGATAAATTCGATGACGGGCAGGAGGTTCCGGGTTATACGGGGCACTCCCTCTCGGTGTCAGATGTGATTGAGCTATATGATGAGGAAGCCAGTGAATTCTATTACGTGGACTATAGGGATTTTAAACCAGTTGCATTTGGGGGACCGGAACCGGTCCAATCCCAGGTGCTTCAGTTGTAGCAATGGAAATCAGGCAGCGAATGGCTGCCTTTTATCATGTGAGGAGGAGTAATTCATGAGAGAGAAAATGGAACATGTGAAACATGCAGCGGAGCAGAAAATGTGGAAGGTACGGGCAGTTCTTGTAGACCGTTCTGGTGAAAATTTCATCGATAGTGCTATAAAGATCTTGATGGCTGTGGTGATCGGCGCTTTGCTGCTGGCGGGTCTATACGCATTATTCTCTGAAAATGTGTTACCCACGTTGTCCCGCCGCATTACCGAGATGTTCAACTATGCAGGCTGACAGAAAACGCAGAAAGAAAAAGAAAGAAGGAGGAACTTTATATGCCTACTGTAGACGTAAGAATTACATCCATGTACCCGCCCGGCGAGGTGGGAAGTATCCGGGGGTATGCATGGGGGTATGCATCCGCCACCATCGACAGCTGTCTTGTAATCCGGGGAATCAAAGTAGTGGAGGGAGGAGAGCGTGGGCTCTTTGTTTCCATGCCCAGGCGGAAGACAACGGAAGGATATAAGGAAGTGTGTTTTCCGGTAACGGCGGAGTTTCGGGAGCAGCTTCACAATGTAGTGTTATCGGCCTACCAGCAGGCGCTGGAGCAGTCTGTGGCTCAGCAGACCGCGCCTCAGCCGGAAGCGCCGGAACAGGCGGGGGAAGAACCCGGCCTGCAGATGTAGGTGCAGGGAGTCCTGTTTTTCTTTCTGCTGCTGGCCGCCTCCTTTGTGGATTTAAAGCGGCGGGAGATTCCGGACTGGGTGAGCGGCAGTATCGCCGCCCTCACCCTCCTGCATTTCCGGCCGGAATATCTGCCGGGGCTTATCCCGGCGTTGTTTTTTCTGGCAGCGGCAGTAAGAGGAGGATTGGGCGGTGGAGATGTGAAGCTGGCGGCAGCCTGCGGCCTTGTGCTGGGGCTGCCGGCTGCCTTGATGGGAACCATACTGGGACTGTTGCTCCAGCTTCTGTTTCATTTGGGCGCGTTGTGTGTGCTGCCACTTTTTAAAAGGCAGGTGTGGTCTGCATATCCAATGGCTCCGTTCCTAGCCATTGGATACGCTGTCGCTTATTATGTTTAGAAGGAGTAAGGAAATGAAGAAAAAGATTCTTAGTTTGTTAGTGCTGATTGGCTGTGTGAGTGTTTTCTGTCTTCGGTTCAAGAAAAAGGCAGGCTATCTGCAGTGCGGTAAGGGGAATTAATATGGCAGTTGAGAGAGCAAATGCATTTACCATGTATTATGAACCGTTTGAGCTGGAGGGAAAGCGGCTATACGGAACCGGATACACCGTGGATCATGATACGGTCCCGGCAGGTTTTTATTGCTACGATGTATGGAATGACGGGATAGAAGATAGTGAGGAACATATCTTCATCAGCCGGAATCCTTTGTCAGAAAATATAAGCGGTGCTGTCATTTCAGACGAACCGATTGACTTTCATGGTGAAAATCAGATGTCGATGAAAGGAATTCAGTTTTTGGATGATGAGCCGTTGGTTTCTTTAGAGCGGCTTCTGGAGCAGAAGGCAGATGGTCCTGTAGCAGCCGAGACAGCTGAATTTTGTATGGTCCAAGGATAGAGTAGAAGGGAGACGGATATGAACTTTTTTAAGAACAGAACAGTGATTGGTTTGCTGTGCATTGTACTGTCCCTGGTAATCTGCTTTGCAATCACGCCGATGTTTAACCGGACGATCAGTGAGAAAACAGAGATTGTCCGGGTTACCAAAAACATCCGGATTGGGGATGAGATCACAAAGGATATGGTGAAACCGGTGGAGGTGGGCGCTTACAACCTGCCGGAGTCTGTTGTGAGAAACATAGATGAAGTGATTGGTAAGTATGCATCGGCGGATATGGCGCCGGGTGACTATATCATCCGTTCCAAGGTGGCGGAGGAACCGGCTGCGGAGAATGCCTATCTTTATAACCTGAATGGGGAAAAACAGGCCATTTCCGTCAGCGTGAAAGCCTTTGCCAATGGGCTATCCGGAAAACTGGTCAGCGGTGACATTGTTTCTGTGATTGCACCGGATTATAGGAAACAGGGTTCTACGGTGATACCGCCGGAACTCCAGTATGTGGAGGTCATTGCAGTAACGGCAAACAGCGGATATGACGCCAATACCGGGGAACGGGGCGATGAGGAGACGGAGAAAGAACTGCCGGGAACCGTGACACTTCTGGTTACGCCGGATCAGGGAAGGGTCCTTGCAGAACTGGAGGCGGACGCGAAGCTGCATTTATCCCTGGTGTACCGGGGAACAAAGGAAAATGCCCGGAAGTTTGTGGAAGCCCAGGAAATCATGCTGGAAGAACTATATCCGCCAGAGGGTGAGGGAACGGAAGAGAATACGGAGAAGGAAAGCGGAACCGAAGAAACAGAAACAGTAGAAGAAGCCGGTGAAGAAACAGTACAAGGAGAGGAGACGGAGGCAACCGCAGGAAGAGAGAGCGGGGTGGAATAAATGCTGAATTTCAAAAAAAGAAGTATTTTCGACCGCTCGGAAAAGGCGCAGGAGGATTTCATGGATGAGCCGGGGAATCAGGTTTTGGCGGTCTGGGGGAGTCCGGGCAGCGGTAAATCTACGGTGGCTGTGAAGCTGGCAAAGTACCTGGCCGGGAAGAAGCGAAACGTCATTCTCCTGACCTGCGATATGACTGCCCCCATGCTGCCCTGTATCTGCCCGCCGGCGGACCTGGAAGGTGAACATTCCCTGGGAAGTGTGCTGGCGGCCGCCCAGGTGACACAATCCTTGGTTCGCCATAATCTGATTACCCATAAAAAGTATGACTATCTGACCCTGATGGGGATGCTGCGGGGAGAGAATGAATATACCTATCCCCCATACAACGCGAAACAGGCAACGGAGCTGATCACGTGTCTTCGGGAAATGGCCCCTTATGTGATTATCGACTGTGGAAGCTACATTGCCAATGATATCCTGTCAGCCATTGCACTGATGGAATCCGATACAGTCCTTCGATTGGTAAACTGCGATCTGAAGAGCATTAGCTATCTTTCCAGCCAGCTGCCCCTGCTGCGGGATAACAAATGGGATGCGGATAAACAGTACAAGATAGCCAGCAACATCAAGCCCAATGAGGCCAGCGAACATGTGGAGCAGGTGCTTGGAAGCGTGACGTTTAAGCTGCCTTACTCTGCAGAACTGGCGGCGCAGAGTCTGGCCGGTGACCTCTTGGCGGATTTGTCTTTGCGGGAGAGCAGAGGGTTTCGTAAGGCGATTGAAGCAATCAGCAGGGAGGTGTTTGGATGTTAGGGGAAAAGCGCTCCGGGGATATATTTGGGCCGGGACCGAAGCGGGAGACTGGCGGACAGGAGGCAATGGCAGGAGAGGCTGTTAATTCCCCAAAAGTGGAACCGCAGAATGAGCACGAATTAAGGCAGAAAAAAGAACAGGTCGTAATACCCGAAAGGCAGCCAGATTCGGATGGGATGAGTTTAGTAGAAATCGACAAGGCTGAAGAAGAGGCCGGAGAACGGCTGCTCTTTCAGGAATCGCAGGTTCCCCGCGCCCACAACCTGTTCTTTTCCCCACAGGGAGAAGGCCGGGAGTTTACGGATGTTTTAAAAGAAGTGCAGGAGTACATTTCCAGCAAATATTCCACGCTGATCATTGACCAGGAAAGTGGGGATGTGAAGGATCAGATTAAGCGTTATATCACCAAGTATGTGCAAGACTACCGGATTGCAGTTAAGGGGATGGACCGCCAGGAACTGGTGGATACCATTTATACTGAGATGGCGGAGTTCTCCTTCCTCACAAAGTACGTGTTTGGGACAGGGATTGAGGAGATCGACATCAACAGCTGGCGGGATATCGAAGTCCAGTATTCCGGGGGCGTCACGAAGAAACTGACCGAACGATTTGAGAGTCCTCAGCACGCAATCAATGTAATCCGCCGTATGCTTCACACGTCCGGTATGGTTCTGGACAATGCCAGCCCGGCTGTGCTTGGGCATCTGTCCAAGAACATCCGAATTGCAGCCATGAAAACGCCGTTGGTGGATGAGGACGTAGGGATTGCAGCCTCGATTCGTATTGTGAATCCACAATCCATGAAGCAGGAGGATTTTATAAACGGGGGAACGGCCACCCAGCCGATGATGGACTTTTTGACCGAGTGTCTGCGGTATGGGATCTCCATCTGTGTGGCAGGGGCGACAAGCTCAGGAAAGACAACACTGCTTGGATGGCTTTTGACAACCATACCGGATAACAAGCGAATTTACACCATTGAGAGTGGTTCCAGGGAGCTGGCGCTGGTGCGCGAGAAGGAAGGCGCGGTAACGAATTCCGTCATCCATACCCTGACACGGGACAGTGAGAATGAGCGCCAGAGGGTGGATCAGATTGCCTTACTGGACATGGCGCTGCGGTTTAACCCGGATATTATTGTGGTGGGGGAAATGCGCGGGCCAGAGGCCAATGCGGCCCAGGAGGCTGCCAGGACCGGCGTGGCGGTGGTAACCACCATTCATTCCAACAGCTGTGAAGCCACATACCGGCGTATGGTGTCCCTGTGCAAACGGGCGGTGGATATGAGCGATGAGACCCTCCTATCCTATGTGACGGAGGCCTATCCAATCGTGGCATTCTGTAAACAGCTGGAAAACCGGGAACGGCGTCTGATGGAAATCCAGGAGTGTGAAATCCGTCCGGATGGAACCAGAAGCTACCGGCCGCTGTTCCAGTACAAGATCACGGAAAACCGGGTGGAAGACGGAAAATTCATCATTGAAGGCCACCATGAGCAGGTACATGCCATATCGGACGGGCTGGCGAAACGGCTGTTGGAGAACGGGATGCCGGGAGAGACGCTGAAACGATTGAGGGGAGGTGTGAATGTATGACATTGATGCAGCTTTTAGCCTGTGCCGGTATGATAACCGGCGCTTTTTTGGTTTTGGGCCTAAAGCCGATGGAATTTACAGACGGCCTGTTTGGTTTTCTGATGCAAAAGCCCAGAACGTTAAAGGAGGAAATCAACGAGGCCACCAGCCGGAAGAAACCGGGAGTGTTTCGCCGGGAAATCCGGGCAGCTCAGGAGATCCTGGCCATGACGGGCCGGGAAAGCCGTTTTTCCATGATCTGTGCAGCCAGCCTGTCATTGTTCTGTCTTGGAGGCTCTCTGGCAATCCTGATGGGGAACTATTTTCTGGCCCCGGTCCTGGCGGTGGGCTTCCTGTTTTTCCCTTTCTGGTATGTGCGGCTGACAGCCGGCCATTACAAGAAGAACGTTGCTGCGGAGCTGGAGACCGCTCTGTCCATCATTACCACCGCGTATTTGAGGAATGAGGACATCCTGACTGCGGTGGAGGAAAACCTGAACTACTTAAATCCGCCGGTCCGCAACGTGTTCCAGGAATTTTCGACCCAGGTGCGGATGGTGAATCCTGATGTGGAAGCCGGGCTGCAGGCACTGAGAGGGCGGATTGAAAACGATGTGTTCGAGGAGTGGTGCAATGCACTGTGTGACTGCCAGTATGACCGCAGCTTAAAGACCACGCTGACGCCGATTGTAAGTAAGCTGTCGGATATGCGGATCGTGAATGCGGAGCTGGAGCTGTTGGTGACGGAACCCAGAAAAGAATTTATTACCATGGTGATCCTTGTCATTGGAAATATCCCGTTAATGTATTTTTTAAACCGAAGCTGGTATGAGACGCTGATGTTTTCCTATATGGGGCAGATCATCCTGGCGGGAACGGCGGCTCTTATCTTTGTCAGTACGGCATGTGTGATCCGATTGACTAAGCCGCTGGAATACAGGAGGTGACGGGGATGATTGGATTGCTGGTCTGCTTTGGCGGACTGCTGGCGGCCGGATTATTTTTCCTGGCAGCGGATTTGCTGCGGCTGCCTTATTTAAAGACGTCAAAGGCGATGATTAACACAGGGAGGGAGAACAGAAAGGCAGCAAAGAGCCTGGAAACGTACCTTCTTTCCCTGGCGGTGAAGCTGGCGCCTTATATCCATATGGATGAGTATAAACGGGGGCGGCAGAAAAACATCTTAAAAGCCAGTGGGCTGAATATGGAGCCGGAGGTGTATCAGGCCTATGTTATTTCCAAGGCCGGGCTTGTGCTGCTGGGAGTCATTCCCTGCTTGCTAGTATTCCCACTGCTGGTCGTGATTGTCGTGGTTTTGGCAGTGATGGTGTATTTCAAGGAGCAGGAGCGGGCGGATGAGCTGCTGGCGAAAAAGAGGGGAGCGCTGGAAGGCGAGCTGCCCCGGTTTGTGTCAACCATTGAGCAGGAACTGAAGAACAGCCGGGATGTGCTGTCCATTGTGGAAAACTATAAAAAGAACGCCGGGGAAGAATTTTCCAATGAACTGGAAATCCTGGCGGCGGATATGCGCTCCTCCAGCTACGAGGCAGCGCTCACCCGGTTTGAGGCCAGGATTAACTCCCCCATGCTCTCTGATGTGGTGCGGGGACTGATTGGCGTGCTTCGCGGCGATGACGGGGCCATGTATTTTCAGATGCTGTCTCATGATTTCAAACAGATGGAGCTGCAGCGGCTGAAAAAGGAAGCACAGAAAATCCCGCCCAAGATCCGTGTGTTCAGCTTCCTCATACTGGTGTGTTTTATTGTCACTTATCTGGCGATTATCGTATTTGAGATTCTAAAGTCTATGGGAAGTATGTTTTAGAAAAGAAAAAGACGGAGGCGTAAGGACATGAGCAGTGTAAAAAATCAGACAGGAATGGCAGAAAAAGAAGTTGAAAACGGGAGCGGGCAAAAATTATCGGGAACGGTACGGGAGTTTTTGGAGAGACATCCCAAAGAACCGGTGTTTATGATGACGCCCGGAGGATATGTATATCTGGTTCCGGAGCAGATAGGGAATCTTTTGGCAGGCCAAGCCGTCTCCGGCAGCCCGTGCAGTTGGAGGGAGTGTGTCCAGATCAAGGCGGAGGAACTTCTACAGCAGAGGGTGGATTCAATGAACCATGCGGACGGCACCTGGTATGTGTTAACGCGGTTATATGAGCCGGAAGCGATTCCTGCCAGAACCAGTGAGGAGGGGATGGTGTGTCACGTTTAAGGAAGATTCTTGCTGGACGCAGCGGGGAAGGGTACATCGATGTGGCGGTTTTAATCCTGTGTGTGATGCTGGTACTGGCTCTGTCCGTAAAGATTCTGCCTGTGTTTATCGCAAAACAGCAGCTGGATACCTTTGCGACAGAACTTTGCCGGGAGGCGGAGATTACTGGCCGGATCGGGAGTGAGACGAACCGGAGGGCGGCTGTCCTCAGAGAAAAGACAGGACTTGATCCCGAGATTCATTGGTCAGCCAGCGGTCGGATTCAACTCAATGAGGAAGTAACGGTGCAGCTGACCTGCCGCTATAATCTGGGATTGTTTGGAGGATTTGGTTCCTTCCCCATCACCCTCCGTGCTGCGGCAACCGGAAAGTCTGAGGTGTATTGGAAATGAAAAAATGGCTGGCATGTTTAAAAGATCAACGCGGGACCGCGTTCCCTTTGGTAATCGCTGTGACGCTGGCCTGCCTTTTGATTCTGTGCGGAATCATGGAATTTTTCCGTCTGAGCCTAATCGCCTCCGGGGTGAAGGAAGCCCTGCAGGATGCAGTGGTTGTGGTGGTAAATGACAACTACGCCAATGTCTACCACGGAGTACGGGAAGGATACTCAGGCGGATATTATACGGAAGGATACGGCTTTGAGGAATCGGTGGATACAGGGGATATTTATTACCACCTGGATGAAACGCTGGGAACACGGCGGAAGGGAGGAGCCAGGGTGAAATATGCAGGAGGCGTTCTGGAATATAAGATCACTGGGCTGGATGTTACAATCCGCAATGCGCCCCTGGCACCCTCCGACCCTGTAAATGCCCAGCGGTTTGAAGCAGATGCCGTGGTCTGGCTGGAGGTTCCGGTACAGTTTGCAGGGAAGACATTTCCTTCGATGAAGATGAAACTTAAAGTTCAGGCCGGTTATATTGAAGTATTCTGAAAAATAGGGGAGAAAGAGGGGGAAATGAGAAAAGTTACTAGACTTTTAGAGAGGGTTACGGTATGTTAGGTCGTACAAAGATAAAAGTATGAGGAGGCGTGATCAATGAAACTGAATGAGCGGATGAAGCGGCGGCTGGCTGTCCTTGGTTGCGTGGTCGTGGGAGCTGTATTGATTGCAGCAATCGGCAGCCAATTCAGAGGAGAGGCACAGGGAAGCAATCAGACGGAGGCACGGACAGAACAGACAGAAGCGGTGACAGTAGCAGTAATACCGACTGAGACAACGGAAGCCAAAACAGAGGAAGAAACAGAGCCAACCAAATCGGATATCATAGTGAGAACCGAGCCGGCAACGGAACCTTCCAGGACGGGGACAACGGAGCCAACAGCTGCGCTGCCGGCACAGACGGACCGGACGGAACAGGTCGTGCAGCCTGCTCCAGAAAAACCAACTGCTCCCCCAGAAGCGGTGTTGAAGAATCCTGCCCAAAAGCCGAATGGAGAGTCTGTGGAAGGAACTCCGGAGGCCATACCCCATGAGGAGGTCGTGCAGCCCAGCGAGGCGCCCGCACAGGCAGGGGAGCCGCAGTATGGAGACACACAAAACGGAAAGATTTATGTGCCGGGATTTGGCTGGATTGATGAGATTGGGGAAGGACAGGGAACGGTAGCTGAGGATATGTATGAAAATGGAAATAAGATTGGCATTATGGATTAAAAGGATTGTGACGAGACACCGCTTCGGCGGTGTTTTTTCTTTGAGAATGTGCAGGAATGGGGCCAAGATACTGGCTGTGCTGACAATGGCCATGATGCTTATGTCTCCTCTCACTGCATATGCAGTGGGGGAAGGAAACCTGGATGGAGGCGGCGGGTCCATGGGACAGGGAACCTCACAGAACAAGTGGACGCCCGGCATGGAGGGCGTGAGGGTGACGGTCATCCTGGCGGATACCAGGACCCCGGTGACACAGCCCATTGACTTTACAAACAAAAGGCCGACCAATATCCAGCTGCATTTTGGGAAGGTTAGCAAGCTGTCCTATAACAAAGGGACTGCGCTGAGTGCAAGCGGTGAGGCTTATACGTTCGTAAATCCGGGACAATCCCTGCCGCGGATCATCAGCTCTCAGAGTCTTGGCGCGGCCAGTATTGAGGCGATAAAAAGCTATTTTACTGACGAGCAGGTCATCCGCAGCATTGCGAACCTGACAGGAATGGACTTTGAAGTGTTGACAAACGGCAAGTATAAGCTGATGCTGGAACCGATTGCTTATGTTGTGTTTCAGGGGGTGAACGTGGCAATGACTGCCACAGAAGCTGCCCTATATGATCAGACTGTAAATGGCGCTATGCGGGCAATGCTCCCTACAGTTGGATTTCAAAATTTACCGTTGTCTATGTTTTTGGAGACTGCAGATTTAGGCTATCCTGCCTGGAGCGGACCAAAGTCCGGTGTGCGTTCCAATCAGGAAATCATCACGTCCCTTGGTCTGGGAATTGTGCGTTTTAATGAGACAACCACGCCGCCAGCCGTGGATGCATTTGACTATGAGTACCGGGTGAATACGGAAGTTATCACCGCTGTGACTGTAAGAGGAGGCCAGTCGGATCCGGATCACCCGGTCTCGGTTACCTTCCGTGTGGCCGGAAGGACGATGCGTGTGGATCACGTATATTATCCGGAGGGGGACAGTCAGATTGCCTGGATTCGCTGGACCACACCTTCCACACCGCAGACCATGACCATACATGTCACGGTATCCGGCGGGGGAAGGACCGACAAAAACACAATTACAGCCAATATCGTAGACTTGAGTAAGAACCCTCCTCCAGATCCCAACGCAGATGACCGGAATGACGGTTTTACCATTCCATCAGTACCAAGCAGGGAACAGGTGACGAGAGCCGACTGGGGTGTGTGGAGGCCATGGTGGTATTCCTATTGGGTCTGGCACAGCGGAAGTGATGATGAAGACGGCTGGTGGTGCGATCACGGCTGGTGGAAATTTGATTATGACCGTTACTATGCCAGACTAACTGCTGAGATGGAAATCCATCCGGATGAGAAATCCCCGACTGCTTCCGGAAATACACTGAAGTCCGGATATGGCATCCAGGAGACTGTGACAGCAGGGGTGAGCACCAATCAAAGCCATGCGGTGACAGAAGCCCAGAATGCCATCACCTACTTCCCGGAATTTGATTATCAGAGCTACTGGCGTGTGCTGAAGCGGATGGAGCGGGGATACCAGACCCAGTTTAAGTTTGAGGAAAACCCGTTCAGTACCTATGGGCGGAGGACACATTTTCTGCCGATCTGGTATCCTGATGGCAGCTATACGCCCTATACCTGGCTGATTGACTGCTGGACGCCAGCCGGGATGTTGTCCATGAATCTGACAGATTCAGTCCGGGTGCGCGGGAACCTTTGGCAGGATTGGCATATTTCGCCTCAGAAACCAAGGTAGGATGACGCTTGTTTTATAACAGAAAAACAGGTAAATAAAGTGAGGGCCGCAAGATTTCTGCGGCCTTTGCCATATGTGGTGAAGCGTTCGAGGAGCGTTCGTTTCACCGTTATGAGAGAGGAGAACCATATGAAAAAGTTTAAATGGACGATTGCACTGATTGTTGTATTACTTCTGACTACTATGTTTAGCATGACTGCCTTTGCAACCAACACTGGGAACGTAGCAGGAGCAGTGGAAGGCACTTGGAAAGCGGCCTCATCCCAGATCAAGACGGTGGTCAACAACGTGGTGTTCCCGGCAATCGATTTGGTATTGGCAGTGCTGTTTTTCGTCAAGGTAGCAACCGCCTATATGGACTACCGGAAACATGGGCAGATTGAGTGGGCTCCGGCTGCCATTTTGTTTGCAGGACTGGTTTTCAGCCTGTTCGCGCCAATGTATGTGTGGCAGATTGTTGGAATCTAAGAAGTGAAATAAGATTTTTTTGGAATAAGAATACGGGAGGAAGATGAATGGGATGTTGGGGAATCACGGCATTTGAGTCGGATGAAGGTCTGGATGCGGTAGAGTTTATTAGGGAGAGTATTCCGGAGGATGGTAAACTGGAACTTGAAACACTGGTGGAAACTTTGAAGCGGGATTCATGGAACGCACCCCCTGAGGTAGAAACGGCAGGGTCCCATACCAGTGTGATGGTGCTGGCAGAACTTATGCTAAAGTTTGTGGACGGGGATGTGAAGAGCCTGGACTCTGAGGAGGACTGGAATAGAGAGGAGCATAAATTTTGTTCAGTCACTTCTTTCACCGCATCCAAGGAAACGGTCCATTGGATTCGGAACTATCTATTTGACACGCTCCATCATGTAAAGAAACATGCCGGATCTCAGACTGAAGATGGCGGGAAATGGGGGGGATGGTTTGAGGAAAAGAACTGGATTGGCTGGCAGGAGCATATGACAGAATTGGTCAGCCGTCTGGATACACTTCTTGAATCTTCAGAAGCAGAAATAGAGCTGATAACATTACAAAGGCCAAAGTATCAGGAGATGGAAAATAACAGAGAGGCGGAACATCCTTTACAGAATCAATTTGGACTGTGAGACATAATACGGAATGTCGATGGTAGAAAATCAGGAGAAAACGATGGCTTCAAACGACAGACAGGATAAGTTACTGATGGAAACGTGCATTAAGCATTTGATCCAATACGCCGCCACGATCAAAATTAGCCGGGGAGCACAAGGAGATGAGAGCATCGGACGGTTGAGGAAAATAATCGGGGAGATGGAGGCATATTGGAATTTAAGCGACAGAAAGGGTCGCGTAGAGCAGTTTGATAAAACGCTGCGGCGTGCAGTTCAGACGGGAAGGACGAACGGGGTATCAGAGGAACAGAAAATTGCAGCTGTGAATGGATTATACCGTTATGCGAGCGAAATGATTTCCGCACAAGGTGCGGAGGCAGCAGACCGGATTAAAGAGGTCCAATCGGTTATCCGGGAACTGGCAGATGGATGGGACATGGATAAAGAATAGGCGGCGCATCTTTGTTCTATCATTGGGACTATGGTAGGAAATAAGGAACAGCAGCCATCGGAAACCAGGGAAGAGAGCCGCTTTTTTAAAGACATTTCAACCGTTGCTGAGAAAATGGGATTTGAGGTAAAAGGAGTAAAGAATGGATTGCTGCAGCTGTATCTGGAGGGGAGCCGTGTGGCGCAGGTCGATGAGAGCGGAAGTCTATTGTACCACCCCTATCCAGAAGTATTCAAACTGATGGATGCGATCGAAGCATAGAAGGGCAGAGAAGAAAACCTGCAAATGCAGGATGGACTTCAGATGTAACACAGGCAGGGAGGGGGATGCTTATGAAATCATTAAGCGAATACTTGGCGTATTATGACCCAATGAGGGAGTCCAATGAGCGCTATCTGCCGGAGGATCAGGCAACGCTCCGGTACTCCCGGGTATCTGTTATTGCAGATGGAAAAGTAATAGGAGCCTCCCTCTATCCGGATCACGTATTGGATCTGGCATTTTTAGAAACACCGTTTATGCGACAGCTCTGCCGGGATTATCAATACGCAAGGAAGCTGAAAGTCAGGATTGAGTGTTATGAACACAGTGGAGAGGGAGAAAGTCGGGGACTGGTCGGAGGTGAGTTCACGCTATTCTGCATGGGAGCGCTGGATTTGAAGGTGGTGTCTATCAGGCATATCTGCTTGTGGGAAGAATGACGGATGCCCAGCCTGCAAAAGGGAGTCTGAGGAAATAGGATTAAGAGTAAGAAAGAGGTGATGGTTCGATGTTTATCTGGGACTTTGTAGCGGATACGGTCCTTGGCCAGATCGTGGACTGGATCTATGGCCAGATGATTGGGTTTCTGGGAAATTTTTTCTCGCTCATGGGGCAGATGGGGGCAGAGCTGTTCGAGCTGGAATGGATCCAGGCGATCGTCCTGTTTTTCTCACAGCTTGCCTGGGTGCTCTATGTGGTGGGACTTGTAGTGGCGGTATTTGAATGTGCGATTGAATGCCAGAGCGGCAGGGGAAGCGTCCGTGATACGGCGCTGAATGCATTAAAAGGTTTTATGGCGGCCAGCCTTTTCTCCGTTGTGCCGGTAGAACTTTACAAATTCAGTGTGTCCCTCCAGGGAGAGATTACCAGAGGAATCACCGGGCTGGGTGGTGATTTTGGTTCCATGGCAGGGAACATCATTGACAGCCTGAAGAATTCAGAAACCCTGCAGGATGCAATGGTCAGCGGGGTGTTCGGTGGAATCAATACAATCACGAATCCGATCCTGATGATTTTTATCCTGTTTATGATGGGGTATTCCACCATCAAAGTGTTTTTTGCCAACCTGAAACGGGGCGGGATCCTGCTGATTCAGATTGCGGTGGGAAGTCTGTACCTGTTCAGTGTTCCAAGAGGATATATGGATGGCTTTACGAACTGGTGCAAGCAGGTAATCGGTATCTGTCTGACTGCCTTTTTACAGGCCACGATGCTGATTGCCGGCCTGATGGTGCTGAGCAAGAACGCCCTTCTGGGACTGGGGATCATGCTGGCGGCAGGGGAGGTGCCGAGGATTGCCGGACAGTTTGGGCTGGATACCAGTACCAGGGCGAACCTGATGAGCAGTGTGTATGCAGCCCAGAGCGCGGTAAACCTGACCAGGACCATTGTACAGGCAGCGGCGAAATAGGAGGGACGGATTGGAGACCAGGATGATTTATATCTGTTCCCCCTATGCGGGGAATACAGAAGAAAATACAGCATTTGCAAGACAGGCATGCGGTTATGCCATCCGGCAGGGAGCGGTTCCTCTGGCTCCGCACCTGTTATATCCCCAGATACTAAATGATTCCGTGCCGGAAGAACGGGAAATAGGAATCCGTCTTGGGCTGGATATATTGGAGCGGTGTGAGGAACTTTGGATATGCGGTGACCGGATGTCGGCAGGAATGAAGCGGGAAACAGCGTATGCCAAAGCCAGGGGGATTCCGGTGCGCCGGATCCCTGTATGTGAGATCATGGGGAATCAAACGGTTCAGGAGCTGGGGAAAGGCATAAGGGAAGGGCCGGAAACCAGCCAATCGTACCAGAAGAATGTTCAGCTTGGGATGTAACCGCGGGAAGGAGGTGGAGTTCTTGCACTTATATTTTCATACCAACACAGAGATGGCACTGTATTACATTAAGGCGTTATTGCGGGATGGGGATGAGCATCCCATGTCGGAAATCTATGATTATGTGATGGAAAACTGTAAAGGCCATGCCGTGATGGGGGAGCCGATGCGCGCAACGGTCATATCTTCGGCCCTCTGGCGGCTGGCGAATACGGATGGAAGCGGTTACTGCCGTCTGAGAAGAGGCGTGTATCAGATGGGAGACCCAAAGAAAACTATGAGGGAGACGCCGTCCCTTTATGAACGGGCCATTCGGATTGTAAGCAGGGCGGAGCGGGAGCTGGCCGGCAGTTTCTATGTAAATCTGGATCAGGGAATGGACTTGAAAACATTCATCGAGGCCCAGAAAGCAGGCCGTGAGGTCCTTGACAAGCTGGGGCAGATTAAGGCGGAACTGGCGGCCATGCAGCAGGAATTTACAAATGAAAAGGAGTGTGGACAGGACCAGACGTCCGGTATGTCCATGGAACTGTAGGAGGTGGAGGATGTATATTTACCCGGAACATTTGAAGGCAAGGGCTGTCATGTGGCTGTGGCAGCTTCGGGATCTGACCGTGATTGGGGTAGGAGTTTTGTTTTCTGTGCTTGCGGCGGTCCAGACTGGGGTGATTATCCCGGCGCTTATTACGGCTGCCTATGCCTTTTTGACCATCCGTTTTGAGGATACCAGTATCCTGGATTTTATCAGCTATGCCTGCGCTTATTTTTTCAGGCAGCAATTTTTTGAATGGAGGATGACCAGATGAGCAGAAAAGGGAAACGGGAAGGAAAGACAACAGCCAAACAAAGGCTCTCCACCAGGCAGCTGATGAACACCAGGAGGATTACGGAGTACAGCCTGGAGACCTATGACGGCGATGAGCTGGTGTACTTTATGATCCGGCCTACCAATCTGTCAGTTCTTTCAGAATCCAGTGTAGGAGCGAGGGTGTATGCTCTGATGAATGTGCTGAAGGGTGTGGCGGAGATTGAGATGCTATGCTTAAACAGCCGGGAGAATTTTGAGGAGAACAAGGGATTTTTGCGCAGGCGGGCGGAAGAAGAACGCAATCCGGTCATCCGCCAGTTGCTGGAGCGGGATCAGATTTTCTTAGACCGGATTCAGGTACAGATGGCAACGGCCCGTGAATTTTTAATCCTGATCCGTCTTCGGAACCAGAAGGGAAAGGATGTGTTTTCGTATCTGGACCGCATTGAAAAGTCCCTGAAGGAACAAGGATTTGATTCCAGGCGGGCGGATGAGGAAGACATCAAACGGATTCTGGCGGTGTATTATGAGCAGAACGTGACTAGTGAGAAGTTCGAGGATTTTGACGGGGCTCGGTGGATCATTCCTGATGATTAAATGCAGGAGGCTGAAGAAACTTCAATAGGAATTGTAAAGCCAGCCTTGATGGGAACAGTAAATTGGTGGTTACGATTTAATCAAACTGTGGTATACTGTAAAAAAGATGCAATCATTATGAGAAGGAAGGAGTGGATTGCTTGAATTACCCGGAATTATTGAGAAAAAGGGATTTATACCAGTCTGGCAGGGCGTCCATCCCGGAGCTGACGCTGCAGTCCTACGAGCAGGCGTTTGAGATAGAATATACCCATAACTCTACCGCTATTGAGGGAAATACCCTGACCCTCATGGAGACAAAGGTGCTCTTAGAGGATGGGATTACCATAGGCGGGAAGAGGCTGAGGGAGATTTATGAGACTGTCAACCACCAGAAGGCATACCGCTATGTGAAGGAGTGTATCGCAAAGGAACAGCCTTTGGATGAAAAAATCATTAAGGAAATCCATGCACTGTTGATGGAGAATATTTTTGTGGGAGGGATTTACCGGAACGTAGACGTGTACATTTCCGGAGCGCAGCATACCCCGCCATCACCTGGTGAGATGTACCGGCAGGTCAAAGATTTTTATGCCGACCTCACATGGAAGGGGAAAGAAATGAACCCCATTGAGCTGGCGGCATGGACCCACGCTGAGTTTGTGCGTATCCATCCTTTCCCGGATGGCAATGGGAGGACCTCGCGCCTGATTATGAACTATCAGCTTTTAGCAAACGGATTCCCTGCCGTGTCTATCGCAAAAGAGAGCCGGCTGGATTATTTCAATGCCCTGGAAGCCTATGCGGTAGAGGGAAATCTGGCCCCATTTGCAGAAATGGTTGCAGACCTGGTCGACCACCAGATGGACCGTTACCTGGGCATGATAGTACCTTCGCAGAACATGCAGCAAAATCCAAGGATGTAACAACAGAAGAACGAAAACGGCATGACGCCGGATGCAGAGATGTGTCCGGCGCTTTTTTTGCGCCAAAATCAAGGAGGGAGAACGTTGAAACATGCAAAAACCGCCCCGGAGGCGGAAAAGGAGGATGTGCGCATCCAGGAATTTCTGGATATGATTGCGCCCTCCGTCATGAAGTTTGAAACTGACTACTTCATCTGCGGAAACACATACCGATGTGTGTGGGCACTGAGGGAGTACCCGACTTCCACAGAGGAGCAGGCGATCTTAAAACGGCTGGGGGAAAAGGATGGGGTCACCTTAAAGATTTATACCCGCCATGTCAGTGCGGCGGAGGAGCGGAAAATCATCAGCAATGCCGCCAGCAAGAACCGGCTGAATCAGTCCAGCACCAATGACTTACAGCAGACGGTCCAGGCGGAGAGCAATCTCCAGGATGTGGCGATGATTGTGGCAAGGACCCACCGCAACCGGGAGCCGCTCCTGCATACGGCTGTTTACATGGAACTGACTGCTAATGAATACGACCGCCTGAAGCTGTTACAGACGGAGGTGCTGACCGAGCTGATCCGTTCAAAACTGAACGTGGACCGGCTCCTTCTGCGCCAGCAGCAGGGCTTTCAATGTGTGATACCAAGCGGGAGAAATGTATTCCGGGATCAGTTTGAGCGGGTTCTGCCGGCCAGCAGTGTGGCGAACCTTTATCCCTTTAATTACAGCGGGAAAACGGATCCCCGTGGTTTCTATGTGGGACGGGATAAGTTCGGGAGCAATATCTTGGTGGATTTTAACCAGAGGGCAGACGATAAGACCAACGGTTCCATCCTCATCCTGGGCAACAGCGGACAGGGAAAATCCTATCTGTTAAAGCTGATCCTGTGCAACCTGCGGGAGGCCGGGCTGAATGTCATCTGCCTGGATCCGGAAATGGAATATGAGGATCTGACCAACAATCTTGGGGGCTGCTTCATTGATCTGATGGGCGGCCGTTTTTTGATCAATCCCCTGGAGCCAAAGGTGTGGGACGAAGGGGAAGGTCTGGAAGATCCGGATGCGCCGGAAACCTTCCGGATCCGAAGCCGGCTGAGCCAGCATATCAGCTTTTTAAAAGACTTTTTCCGCTCGTATAAGGACTTCACGGACCGGGAGATTGACGTGATTGAGATTATGGTCCAACGCCTCTATGCCAGGTGCGGTCTTACGGATGAGACGGATTTTCAGATGCTGGGATCCAAAGATTATCCTACCCTTTCTGAACTGTACGGGCTGATTGAGGCGGAATATAAAGGGTTTGACAGCGGGGAGCGGCAGCTGTATACCGCAGAGCTGTTGCAGAACATCCTTTTGGGGCTCCACTCCATGTGCAGGGGACCGGAGGCAAAGTTTTTCAACGGTCATACCAATATTACGGATTCCAGCTTCGTCACTTTTGGAGTGAAAGGGGTTCTGCAGGCCAGCCGGAACCTACGTGATGCACTGCTGTTTAATACCCTTTCCTTTATGAGCAACCGGCTTCTGACCGTGGGCAATACAGTGGCGGGACTGGATGAATTTTACCTGTTCCTCTCCAACCTGACGGCGGTGGAGTATGTCCGAAATTTCATGAAACGTGTGAGAAAGAAAAACTCCTCTGTGATTCTTGCCAGTCAGAATCTGGAGGATTTTAATATTGAGGGGATTCGAGAATATACCAAGCCGCTGTTTTCTATTCCCACCCACCAGTTTCTGTTCAATGCAGGGGCTGTGGATGAGAAGTTTTATACGGACACCTTGCAGCTGGAAGCGAGTGAATTCAGACTGATCCGCTATCCACAGCGCGGTGTGTGTCTCTATAAATGCGGGAACGAGCGTTACAACCTGATGGTGACGGTACCGGATTATAAGGCGAAGCTGTTTGGAAAGGCAGGCGGTCGATGAACCAGGAGGTGGTTCCATGGATATGAAACAGCAGCGGTTTGGGATTGAGATCGAGCTGACAGGGATTGCCAGGAAGCGTGGGGCAGAGATTGTAGCCGCTTATTTTGGCACCCAGTCCTACTATGCAGGAACTTATTATGACATCTATGCTGCGCTGGATCCCCAGGGCAGGGAATGGAAGTTCATGAGCGATTCCAGCATTAAACCGGAGAGAAAAGAAGGAAAGAACCGTGTGGGAGCCAGTGACAGCTTCCAGACTGAAATGGTGAGTCCCATCTGCCGGTATGAGGATATCGAGACCATACAGGAATTGGTGCGGAAGCTGCGGGAGGCGGGAGCCCTGGCGAATTCCAGCTGCGGGATCCATGTGCATATCGATGCTTCGCCGTTTGACGCAAGGACCCTCCGCAACATCACCAACATCATGGCGGCAAAGGAGGATTTAATCTATAAGGCTTTGCAGGTATCGGTGGCCAGACAGAACCGCTGGTGTAAGCCAGTGGAGGAGCGGTTTCTGGAGGAACTCAACCAGAAGAAACCGGGGACTCTGGAGGAAGTGAGGCAGATCTGGTACAACGGAGCCAGCCGGCAGCGGGAGCATTATAATAACAGCCGTTATCATTGCCTGAACCTGCATAGTGTATTTCAGAAAGGAACCATTGAGTTCAGGCTGTTTAATGGGACCACTCATGCAGGTAAAATCAAGGCATACATCCAACTTTGTCTGGCCATCGGGGCCCAGGCTCTCAACCAGACCAATGCCAGCCGGAGGAAAACACAGACAACCAATGAGAAATATACGTTCCGGACCTGGCTGTTGCGGTTGGGATTAAACGGGGATGAGTTTAAGACGGCGCGGCTCCACCTGCTGAAACATTTGGATGGCTGTATTGCCTGGAAGGATCCGGCCCAGGCCGAGGCGCAGAAGGAGCGGCTTCGTATGAAACGGGAGAAGGAGCTGCAGATGCAGGAAGGGCGAGTCCCCGCAATAGAATCAGAAACCAGAGAACAGGAAGAAACCATGCATGTGGAAGCCGAGGCACAGTCCCCGGCCTTTTCTATGATGACAGGAATGTAAAGGAGAAACAGGGATGGCAAGAAGGACAGGAAAAAAAGCAGTACAAGACCGGCTGTATATTGCGTATGGCAGCAATTTAAATCTTCCGCAGATGGAGCAGCGCTGCCCGTATGCAAAAGTGGTAGGGGCCAGTGAAATTAAAAATTATGAATTGTTATTCCGCGGTGTTGCCACCGTGGAGCCAAAGGAAGGGGCGACTGTTCCGGTTCTGTTATGGAAGATTGAGCCCCTTGATGAGGCGGCATTGGATCGGTATGAGGGCTGGCCTCATCTGTACCGGAAGGAGATGATGGATGTGGAACTGGAAGGAAAAAATGTTTCTGCCATGGTTTACGTGATGAATGACGAGCGCTCCCTTGGGATGCCTTCGGAAGTTTATTACAGGATAATTGAGGAGGGATACCATAGCGTCGGATTTGATACGGCTGTGCTGGAACATGCCCTGGCGCGGACGGAGGAGATGATGGAGCAGGAGAATGCCCAGTATCACCAGCAGGGCTTTGACGATATGGATGGTTTTCATTTATAAGTTGAAAAAGGCTGCTCATACAGCGGCAGCTTTTTGCATTAATCATTCTGTTTTTCAGCAAGCGTAATCGTTTTAAGATAGGCACCCAGAAGTTCCTTGAGTTTAGGAATATACTTCCCATCCAGACCGGAAAGCATGTCTGTGATGTCGCTGATATCCGTGGCCTGTTCTGTTCCAAACAGGATATAGTCAGCGGAGAGCCCCAGCACACGGGAGAGCCTTCCAAGCAAAGCAATGGAAAATCCCCGGCCACCGCGCTCAATATCTGAGAGAAAAGAATTGGATATTTCAGAAAGTTCAGCCAGCCGTTCCCGGCTATAGCCAAGAGCTTCCCGCTGGCGGCGGATACGCAGGCCAATTTCCTTTGCGTTGTGTTCAGTCATGTGTTCACCCCGTTTCATACACGATATCAACAGTTTAACCTACTTTATAGTGTATATACAGCGTTCCAATCGGTTGATTAAAAACCGATATTGTATATAATGGAGAACAGATATAGCGACACATGGTGTAAAGGACAGGCCATATCCCTGCTATCTTAAGGCAAAGAACCAGAGGTGCGGACAGAGAGGAGAGAAGAGATATGGCAGCTCCAGCAGCAATTTTTGCCGTCAAAGCGGCAATCGCTGTAGCAACCGATAAGCGAGGCAGAACGGTGATTGCCTCGGTTGTGGCGGCAGTTCTGCTGCCGTTTATTTTAGTAATTGTAATGTTGTTAAGTATCATGGATGGGGCCAGCTCCCATAATGTGTCTGCGGTCGATCAGGTGTTTCGGGAAGGAGCGATCTCCAGCCAGGTGCCGGAGGAGTACCGGAAATACATTGTGGATATGCGGACCAGCTTTACCTCTCTGGAGGATTTGATTGCAGATATTGACCATGTAGAGGATGGGGAACTGGATATTGAATGGGTGAAGTCTGTATTTTATGCCATGTATTTTGGTAGCGCGCAGCCGTCACTTCTGGCTCAAAAAGAGTTTGTGGACTGCTTTGTGGAATATGAAGAACGGGAGGATGAGGAGGGGGATTCCTATACTGCGGCGATTCCGATTCCAGATCCCGGAACGATCTATGCCAACATCAAACAGCGGCTGGGACTGGAAATAGGGTCGGAGCAGGTGGCAAATGCACAGAGAATTTATACGGTAGCTGTCTATGGCCCGGCTGTTCCGGGAGGGATGGCAGCCGGCTCCGCCATGGGGGACGGAAGCTATCAGGCCCTGCTTACGGAGGCAACAAAATACATTGGTTTTCCCTACCAATGGGGCGGTTCCAATCCACAGACGTCCTTTGATTGCAGCGGCTATATCTGTTGGATTTACACCCAGTCCGGGACCTATCAGCTGCCGCGGACATCTGCACAGGGAATTTTTGACCAGTGCGCTGTGATTGCCAGGGAGGAAGCGAAGCCGGGGGACCTGGTATTCTTTACAAAAACCTATGCTTCATCCACTCCGGTCAGCCATGTCGGGCTGTACATTGGTGGAAACCAGATGCTGCATTGTGGGGATCCCATCGGTTATGCGAACATTGATTCTAACTATTGGCGCAGCCATTTTTATGCATTTGCTCGACTTCCAGCCGCTTAGGTTTGATTGGTTTCAACGAAAATCTTTGGTGGTTTTAGGTATCGACTTGTGGCCGGCCATAGGATATGTTGGCTGGTGTAAGGAGGTGAGCGACAATGAGAGAGCTTGCAGAGCAGGCAGAAGAGTTAATGGTGAAGCGTGTTCAGGAACTCCGGGATGAGTTTGGGATGAGCCGGTCCAAGACCTATGACCTGGAGATGAAAGAGTATGTGGCCAGGATGGAGCGGATCCTGCACACACTGTCAGAGGAGGACCGGGAATGGCTGGACAATCAGCTGATTGATAAGTTCTGTGTATCCGAGACGGAATGTCGGGAGTTATACATGAACGGCTTTCGGGATGCCATGCGCCTGATCATGGCGGTAGGACTTTAGAAAACGGAATATGAACCGGAATAGGTACGTTATGGGTAACAGCATGGCGGCCTGTTCTGATTGCGAACATGGATAGAGGAGGGATTGGTTGATACAAGCAGTATTTGAACGTAAGCCGGATTTTCGGCTGCGGGATGTAGTGATTGAAACTGTGACACGTCTGCCGAAGGAGGAGTATGAGCAGTTTCTAAGTAGTCCCTGTGATAGCTATGAGTTTATTGAGAAGAACTCAAAGTCGATGCTTATGGATGAAAAGAACGGTGTGTTTTACTGCATGCTGGTGACTGGCGAAGGGTATCGGGACGGTGTGCTTGTGGAGGCAGAAGGCTATCCCTATGCGAGATATGCCTCCTATGTGCCGGATGCGACAGCGCTTTGTTATGAGTCCCTATCAAAGGTAAATGAGATTCTGGCCAAAGCGGTGGAAGAGATTGTAAAGGAAGGAACGAACATGACTACCACTGGCAACTGGATGACAGACCGCTCCAAGGTAGAAACATTGTTGGGAGAAGGGCAGTCGGAGAATCCTCGTTTGTGGACGCTATTGCAGGATATGTTGGGCGAACGGCCAGAGGTAGCCCAGGTTGACCGTATGGATGAGGGATTGGATATTTATTATTATCTGGATTTCTGTCCGAATTATATTCCGGAAGAAGGAGAGGCGGCGGTTCAGGAAGCAGGAGCAGATGTAAAGTCCCCACGATTAAAAGATATCCTGTGTACCCGTTGGGAGAACATCCATTTGGTTCATACAGAGGTTGATAATGTGCCGCATACCATTGCAGAACTGGATTCCGGGACGTTGACAGAGGCGGGAAAGAAAGTCTGGGCCGATGTTCTGAATGCAAAAGTAGAGCGGGTGTATCAGGAACTTTATGGATTGCAGATGGAATTGTCCGGGGTAAAGCCCAGCCGGCTGGATGCATTTTCCGGCATGCTTGGAGGTTATTGCAGCGAACAGGAATACGAAACATGGGTGAAAGAACCGGAGAAAGAGCCGGTCAGTCCACAGCTAAATAATTCATGAAAGGGGAGAGCTGGATGAAAAATACCACATTGACACTGACCTTCAACACGGAGCGCCTGGATGCTTTGGCCTATCACATGGGCAAAAAGGAAGCGGATCTGAAGGAGGAGCTGAGCGATTACTTACAGAAGATGTATGAAAAATATGTGCCGCAGACCACCCGGGAGTACCTGGATGATAAGATTGCCAGGGAGGGAGCGGCAAAGCCGGCCAGGCCGAGACGGCAGGCAGAAGAGAGCCATGTGAGAAGCCAGACGGGTCAGGAGATGGGACAGGCGGGCAGTGCATGAGGTATCAGGATAAGCATGGAAATGAGATTACCGAGGGAATGTATCTCCGGTTTGAGGATGGCAGTGTAGAGCAGGTCTATGCCTGGCAGACAGGAGATGAGAGCGATCTTGGGATTAATGCCAGCAATGAAGCCTATCTGCAGGCTCACGGTTTGGGGGAGTTTCCCCAGGAATTATACCCGCTTTCCGAGTTTGACCTGTCGGAAGTGGAGATTTGCGAGCCGGAGATGGAACCCTGGCAGCTTGGCATGATGGGATAGAGCGCCTATTCCGGGAACGTGAGCCTGTATTTGGCCGTTTGTGCCGCTTTGACAGGTGGAGTGGGACTGGGATACCACTGGCAGGAATGACGGCCTTCCCTGGCCTTTGTGACCGAACATTATACGGGCAGGCAGATGCAGGTCAGGTTGGGTCGAAAGTGGTGCAGGTTAAAGGGGTTATGCTGCTTTCGCAGCACACCCCCGGAAAACACCGGCCGGCAAAGCCGTCCGGGGATTCTGGTTTGAATACTTTATTGGCAGGGAGAGAAGAAAGTGGTGCTGGTAGAGCCAAAAGATGCAAAGAAAACGCCGATTGCGGGCTTTTTTATGAATACCGAAGGAGGGAAGGCATTGGCGGGCAGGGCAAAGAAACAGCGTATAGGCGTTTATATGGAGAAAGAGCTGGTAGAGCGGGCAGATGAGATGGTGAGCTATGTAGGAGCTCGTTCCCGTAATGAGTTTGTGGCAGAAGCGGTTAAATTTTATATTGGATTTTTGAATTCTAAAAAGGCAGAAAACTATCTGCTCCAGTCCTTATCCTCCGTGCTCACCAGTACCGTACATGACAGTGAAAACCGTCTGGCGCGTATGGATTTTAAGCTTGCAGTGGAGATTTCCAAACTGGCTCATGTGATTGCCTATTCCCATGAGGTAGATGAGGATGCCCTGAAAAAGCTACATCTGAAATGCGTGGATGAGGTGAAGAGAGTCAATGGGGCGGTTGAGTTTGAAGATGCATACAAATATCAAAAACGTGAAGTATAGAGTACAAGAGTAGCCAAAACGATTTATGAATCTTGCGTATGGACAACCGCCCTTATTTTATTTATGGTGTGTCAAAAAGGAGTATAACATGGGAAAAGAACAAATTATGGAAGATGCAGTTCGTGACCTGACGGAACTGGCCCTGCAGGAGCACAGGGAGACGACCGGTGAGGCAGAACAGAAAATGTTAAAACGAGACGCGGATCCAGTACAAGTTATTTGAGTACGAGTGAAGATGGAATGACCGTGTGGGAAAGTGAGGACAGCAGTAGAGGATATTACTCTGGGAAAGCTCATATGAGAAATGAAAAAGGATTGGAGCTGGAAAAGTCTCGAAATTTCTCTGCACGGAGTATCTGAATGAATGTTAAATCAGCACCATGATGATATGTACCTTCATTTAGTGTTATAAACTTTAAGACCTGGAAGAGCTGGTTGCTGGAAGAGAATGTGAAAGCATTTATCTCTAATGATTTTTATGTGGATTGTGATTATTATGAAACGGAAGATGAAACCACTATAAAACATGGATTTCAGTTACTGATTTTTTATTGTCCACCCAGAGAGGAAGGATGATGGAGGGAGAACTCCATGCCTAAAATTATTTTTACCAGCCGCTATCTGCGGGATGCCCCGCCGGAGCAGCTTGGGAACTATGTCAAGTACATCGGAACCAGAGAGGGTGTGGAAAAGATTGATGAGAGCAAGGGGCACTTGCCCGCAACCGCGGCGCAGAAGAAGCTGATTGTACAGCTGCTTCGTGATCTGCCGAAGGCAAGGGCGATGCTGGAATATGAAGATTACCGGCTTCATCCAACCAGACGAAACGCCTCTGAATTTATTTCCACGGCCCTGGAATGGAATCTGGATCTGTTGTCGAAACGGGAAAACTATGTGGACTATCTGGCCAACCGTCCCCATGTGGAGCGGATCGGAGAGCATGGACTGTTCACAGATGCAGGGAAGCCGGTGGTGATTGCCAGAGTGCAGGAGGAGGTGAAAGCACATAAGGGGCCGGTGTGGACGCATGTGGTCAGTTTAAAAAGAGAGGACGCGGCGCGGTTGGGCTATGATTCCGGAAAGCAATGGATGGAGCTGCTGCGGTCGAAGCGGGCGATGTTCTGTAAGCAGATGAAAATAGACAGCGAGAACCTGAGATGGTACGCTGCATTCCACAATGAGAGCTACCACCCGCACGTCCATGTGATGGTGTATTCTGCAAAAGATCATGACGGATTCCTGACCGAGCCTGCGATTGAAGCGATGCGCTCCGAGCTGGCTCACGATATTTTCCGCCAGGACTTTGCTAATCTCTATGGAGTGCAGAATGCAGCCCGCGAAGGACTCAAGAAAGAAGCAGAACAGACCGTGAAGCGGCTGATTCAGGAAATCCAGTCAGGAACCTGTCAGAATCAGAAAATAGAAAAACAGATACATCGGCTGTCCAAGCGGTTGCAGAGAACAAATGGAAAAAAGGTGTACGGGTATCTGAAAGCAGACTTGAAACAGATGGTGGACCGAATCGTGGATGAGCTGGAACAGGAACCCCATATCAAGGAACTGTATCAGTCATGGGGAACCGCCCGGGAGAAAATCTGGCAGACCTATTCTGATCAGCCAATACCGCTGGCACCACTCTCCCAGCAAAAAGAACTGAAACGGATTAAAAATATGGTGATTACCGAGGCAATGAAGATCGGGAGTCACCATTTTTTGTTGGAAGAATCATCTGCAGAAGAGACTGATATATGGATCGATAGAGCGGTAACCGAGATGGGTAGCATAGCGGGAGATGAACGAAGAGGAGAATCAGAAAGAAGAGATGCGGCAGATGAACCGGAGGACAATGAACTTCCAGGTGACAATGATATAGATTTCCATGCAGAGTGGAGTGATACCTATAAAGTAGCCTGTCAATGTCTCTATGGAAGCGATGAGAAGGAGCCGGATTTTAAGGAAGCCTTCCGTCTGTTTTCGGGAGAGGCAGAAGAGGGAAATGCACTTGCCATGTTTGATCTGGGACGTATGTATGCAGATGGCCTGGGAAGGGAAGCAGATCCCGCGAAAGCGCATGAATGGTATGGGAAAGCGCTGACTGCATTTGTTGCAGCGGAGCAATGTGCAGAGGAAAGGCAGCGTCCCTATCTACAGTACCGGATTGGAAAAATGTATGCGGCTGGATTGGGATATGAGCTGCCTGTAGTGCCGGATGAAGAAGGCGGGGACGGGAAAGCAGTAAGGGATTATGAAAAAGCGGTTGCGTGGTTTTCCCGTGCAGTGTCGGCCGATCACAAATACGCCCAGTATTCACTTGGAGGTCTCTATTACCGGGGGCAGGGAGTCACACAGAACTACAGTCAAGCATTTAACTTATATCAGAGGTCCGCAGAGCAGGGAAATCCCTATGCCAGTTATGAAATGGCAAAGATGTACCGGGACGGAATTGGAGTTGCCGTTAACGTGGAAAATGCGGAAAGTTGCTTTGAACAGGCATTTTCCGGTTTCTGCAGACTGGAAGCGCAGAGCCATGATGACAAGCTGCAGTACCGCCTGGGGCAGATGCTGCATACAGGAACCGGTACGGTAAAGGATGATAGAGTAGCGGAAGCATACTGGGAACGGGCCGCACAGCTTGGAAATATGAATGCCCAGTATGCATTGGGAAAGCTCTGGCTGGAAAATGGAACAGGAGATCAGAAACAGGCGGTTGCCTGGCTTGAGAAAGCGGCAGAAGCAGAACATGCGTCAGCACAGTATGCTCTCGCAAACATTTATCTGGCAGGCGAAGCCGTTGCCAAAGATGTTACCAAAGCCACGGAGCTGTTTACGAGAGCGGCAAAACAAGGCCATGACTACGCAGCCTACCAGTTGGGCAAACAATTCCTTCAGGGGGAAGAGACAGAAAAAGATGTGGAAGCTGCAATAAAGTGGCTGAAGCAATCCGCCGCTGCAAATAACCAGTACGCCCAGTATTCTCTGGGAAAATTATATCTGGACGGAGAAAAAGTGGAAAAGGATATTAGGACAGCAATCACCTACTTGAAAAAATCCGCTGCCCAGAACAATGCGTTTGCAGAATACCGTCTGGGACGGTTTTACCTGCTGGGGGAGGACGTGGAAGCGGATGTAAAAGAGGCCGTCCAGTGGCTGGAGCAGTCTGCTTCACAGGGAAATCAGTATGCTCAATATGCCCTCGGAAAACTGTACCTGTGCGGACATGAAGTGCCGCGGAATAAGGAGAAAGCCCTTCCGTACTTAGAAGCATCGGCAGCCCAAGGAAATATCTATGCGCAGTTTCTGTTAGATCATTTGGATTCGTTCTATGAGCCGTCTGTTTTTCTTGCGACAACAAGGCTCATGCACCGCCTGGCACAGATGTTTGAAGAAGAAAAATGGAAAGCAGGAGGCAGTTCCATGCAGGTGGAAGGAAAACTCCGTAGTAGAATCCGGGAGAAAAAGAAGGCAATGGGGCATAAATCGGATGATGAAACTCCGCGTCAGAATCTATCATGAGGAGGTATCGGATATGTCATATGTTTATTTCACAGAAGAGCAAAAGGAGCGGGCGAATTCCATCGACCTAGTGGACTTTTTACAGCGCCAGGGAGAAAAAATGCTTCCATCCGGGAGGGACAAACGTTTAAGCAGCGACCACAGCATCACGGTCAGAGGGAACAGTTGGTATGACCATGCGATAGAAAAAGGAGGGCTGGCCATTGATTTTGTAAAATACTTCTATGGGAAAACGTATCCGGATGCAGTGTCGATGCTGCTTGACGGGGAACAGGGGATTCCATACATTCAGAGTCAAAAACAGGAGAAGGAACCATCTGCACCATTTTCGCTTCCGCCAAAGAATCGTGATATGCGCCGGACCTTTGCCTACTTGTTAAAGGTGCGGTATCTGGACAAACAGATCGTAACAGATTTTGCAAAGGCAGACCTGCTGTATGAAAGCCTGGAGGATTCTCAGGACGGAACGAGGCAGTACCATAATGCAATCTTTGTCGGGAGAGATAAGGAGGGAGTGGCCAGGCACGCGCACAAAAAAGGAATCTATACCTACGGTTCGAGCTTCCGGGGAAACTTAACGAGCAGTGATCCGAAGTATAGCTTCCGGTGGGTAGGAACCAGCGATACGCTCTATGTGTTTGAGGCCCCTATTGACTTACTCTCCTATGTTTCCCTACACAAAGAAGGCTGGAAGCAGCATAGCTATGTTGCACTGTGCTGCGTAGGCTCTAAGCCGATCTTTCAATTATTGCAGGATTTTCCGAACATGAAAAAAATATGGCTGTGTCTGGATCATGATATCCCAGGAATGAAAGCGGCAGAACGGATCAAGAAACAGCTTCTGGAAATGGGATATGGAGATACGGAAACGGATTTGTCCCAGTATAAGGACTGGAATGAAGATTTAAAAGCCCTTCATGGGCAGCTTGCGATTCCAGCTGAAGAACTTCCGGGGAATCAGCAGGAAACGAAACAGGAATTATTGAAAATGGAATGAGTCAGTTCCTAACTTTCATCTATCGTACCCGGTTCCAGAAAGGAGGTATCATGGAAACAATTCAGATGGTGCTGCTCATTTGTGCCGGCGCAGGGATGTTTATCCTGATGGGGGTGATCCCGTTGCTTGCGAACAACTATTCTCTGAATGGGATTAAGTCAAAGACGGTAGGGGACGGCCAATATGGCACGGCCAGATTTGCCAGCGAGGCAGAAATCAAACGGACCTTTGCACAGGTTCCCTATGAGCCGGCGTTGTGGCGGCAGGGAAAACATCTGCCCAAGGTACAGGGGATCGTAGTCGGAGGGCTGTTTTCCAGAACCAGAGTGACGGCTTTGGTTGACTCCGGTGACATCCATCTCCTGATGATCGGCGCGGCTGGTGTTGGTAAGACTGCCAACTTTTTATATCCCTGCATTGAGTATGCCTGTGCCAGCGGGATGAGCTGGCTGTGTACGGACACCAAGGGAGATCTGTTCCGCAACTACGCGGGAATAGCTCAGAAGTATTATGGGTATCAGACTTCCATCCTGGACCTGCGCAATCCGGCCTGTTCCGATGGCGATAACATCCTCGGCATGGTGAATAAATACATGGATCTATACTTAGAGAATCCGGAGAATCTGGCTGTGAAAGCCAAGGCAGAGAAATATGCAAAGATCACAGCCAAGACCATCATTAGTTCCGGAGGCGGAGATGCCTCCAGTTATGGACAGAACGCATTTTTCTATGACGCAGCGGAGGGGCTTCTGACAAGTGTGATTTTACTGATCTCCGAATACTGTCCTAAGGAACAGCGTCATATCGTAAGTGTGTTCAAATTAATCCAGGATCTGTTGGCTCCGTCACCGGTAAAAGGGAAGAACCAGTTCCAGCTGCTCATGCAGAAACTGCCAGCCGACCACAAGGCAAAATGGTTTGCCGGCGCGGCACTTAACACAGCGGAACAGGCCATGGCTTCGGTCCTCTCCACCGCTATGTCCAGATTGAATGCATTTCTGGATTCCGAGATGGAGCAGATCCTGTGTTTCGACAGCACGATGGATACGGAGACATTCTGCAATTCCAAGTCAGCTATCTTTATTGTGCTTCCGGAGGAAGACAGTACAAAGTATTTCATGGTAAGCCTATTTTTACAGCAGATTTACCGGGAAATGCTGTCCATTGCAGATGAGCATGGAGGGAAACTTCCGAACCGTGTGGTGATTTTTGGAGATGAGATTGGTACCATTCCCAAGATTGAGTCCTTGGAGATGCTTTTTTCAGCCGGGCGCTCCAGGCGGATCAGTATGGTACCCATCATACAAAGCTTCGCTCAGCTGCAGAAAAACTATGGAAAAGATGGCAGTGAAATTATCGTGGATAACTGTCAGGGGGTTTTATTTGGTGGGTTTGCACCCAACTCGGAAAGTGCGGAGATTCTGTCAAAGGCATTGGGAAATAAAACGGTGTTGTCCGGTTCCATCAGCCGGGGGAAAAATGATCCCAGCCAGAGCCTGCAGATGATTGGGCGTCCGCTCATGACTCCGGATGAACTTAAGTCGCTGCCAAAGGGACACTTTATCCTGGCGAAGACCGGTTGTCATCCGATGCGGGTAGAACTGCGCTTATTTTTTAAATGGGGGATTGAATTTGAGGAAGAATATGAAGTGGAACAGCATGTAGCGCGGCCGGTGTCTTATGCGGATCGGCTGGAAGTGGAGCAGGAGATTATCCGGAGACAATTTGATGAGGATGGTGAGGCTGACTTTGATGAACCGTCAGGAATAGAGGGGACTTCAGGCGGAGGTCTGGCGCATGTACAGATGCCAAATCGGCCGGCTGCTCCAGAAACCAGACAGCCACTTCGGACAGATTAGGGGGAGGGGAGGTATGTGGGATATTATGACTCTGTCTACTCGGAGGAATTACCACATCGTGCGATTTCGGTGTATATGTATTTAAAAGAGAGGGCAGATAAAAAGAGCCAGTGTTATCCAGCCATGAGCACCATCGCAGAAGAACTGAACCTTTCGAGGAGAACGATTCAGCGGGCGGTTGCAGATTTAGAAAAGGCCGGATTTATTAAAACAGAACAGCGCTTTCGGAGAAAGGGAGGGAAGAGCAGCTTATTATACACCGTTTTGAAATGATAGGATTACGCCAAGGGGGTACTCTGCCTTCTTGGTGTCCTATGGTATGCGTCACCATGGCGCATGAAGGGAACATTCCATTGCGAGATAGACTATTAAACAGAAAAAAGAATAAGACCATTTAAAAACGCAGCATATTCAGAGGTGACTGGGAAGTAACCATTAAAATAGTGTTTGTGCAAAAACAGGATGAACTGGGGGTGTCCTTGATTACAATTAGGAGAGATCTTCAGTATCTGGAGGAATAGAAGCTCCTTGTTCGTAATTATGGAGGGGCTGTGTCAACTATGGCTCCTAAGAATATGAAGGACGAGGTGCAGCTGTACCGCAAGATTATCGCTAGGTATGCGGCAGCCTTTGTGTCAGAAAATGATACAATATTTATCAACACCAGCAGCAATGCACTCCAGATACTGGAGTATGTGGAGTGCAATAATGTGACGGTTATTACCAATAATGGCAAGGCTATAGGGCGGGAATATTGTCCGGGTGTTAATGTGGTACTTACGGGAGGAAAATTGCGCCATCCCAAGGATGCCATGGTGGGGGACTTTACTCTGAGAAATTTGCAGCATGTATATGCAAAGAAAGCGTTTGTGGGATGCTCTGGTATCAGCGCAGAGTTAGGAATGACCACAGAGATATTCAATGAGGTCAGTGGCAATGAGATGATGATCTCTCATGCAAACCAGGTTGTTTATGTGTTGGCAGACCACACAAAGATAGGTAGTAACAGTAGCTTTACCAGTTTCCCTATAGAGAAGATTTGGTATCTTATCACGGATGAGAAGGCATTCGATGACGCCCTGAACGCCATAAGAGAAAAAGGCATTCAGGTATACCAGGTGCACAAATCTGATTTTTAAGACATCGTGCCACTCCGGATTCAAAGACGGCGATTGGAAAAGAGACATATAATTGAAAAAGCGGTATGTCTCCCCTCTATGAGGAGTGGCATACCGCTTTTTCAATTGGCTGTCGAACGTTTATGTTATGAAAAAAGGATTGATTACATAAGATTCCTGCTTTAAATGAGAGGTGTTTCATTCTCTTCCAATGTCTGCTGATGTGGTGGTAAAAAATTAGGATAAAGCACTTTAGGGTGGAGCTGGAATGATTTTGGTGTGACACCAGTTATCTTTTTAAAGGTATGAGAAAAATGAGGGTAATCATAGTAGCACAGAGTGGTTGCGACTTCGCTGGGAGAAAGTCCAGCGCGAAGCAGCAATTTTGCTTCTGAGACCTTCCGCTTATGGATATATTCCATTACACTGATCCCGGTTTCTTTTTTGAATCGGGCACTTAAAGTCGCTTCTGAAACAAAGAACGATTTACTGATATCACTTACCTTTAAAACGGTATAAAGATTTAACCCAATATGCTGCATGACTGATTTGACCAAAGGAGAGAAATCCTTGTTAACAAAATGATGCATCAGTTCCGTGAAATGGATAATCGCACAATCCCGAACATATAAAACATCCATTAATTTTTCCTTTTCTTCTATCAGGCGTATGTAGAAATTTCTTAAACGATAGGAATCGGAAATATCATATCCGGATTGGATGGCTAAGGAGGATAATTTCTCCAAAATAATGATGGTATAGTTTTTTTCAGAGCGAAGAGGGGACTGGGCATTGTCTGGAATCACACTGTTGCTCAACTCTGCCAGGCTCTCGCGAAGCTGTTGTGTATCGCCGCTTTGAACGAGAGCAAGAATCTGTTCTTCATACCGATAGGTATAGTAGTCTGGCTGGAATGCCCTCCAATCATGTTCTTTTAGTTTTTCCTGTGTTAGTAAAAACTTATTTTTGCGGACCTGTAGATGCAGATCGTCCGAATAAGGACACTCTGAACTGCCACTAAATAAAAAATTCAAATGAATCAGAAAATCCCTAACATCTCCAAGAGAAAAGTAAGGTAAAAGTTCCAAATACTGAGAAAGAAACACCTGCAGGTTTGGGTCTTGCGTATAGCCATAAACCCGGTTTTGAATCACTGTATCCGTAAGGCGAGAGGTGGTAAAAGGTCCAATGATAAGAATGGTATCCGAATGGGAATACGTAATAAAAGCCTCATCCAGTATCCCTGAAAAGAGAAACGTAGAGGAGGAGTCGGAACCATAGTATTGAGTAAAATCATAAGGAAGCACCTGAACCCGGTCGGCCACAAACAGATGCTCCAAATGAAAATCCTGATTGAACACATAGATGGGCAGATGCGATATAACATGAATCGACTTTATTAGTTTGAGTAATTTGTTCTTCATAAAAAACTCCCTGATATGGATATCGTTTGTTTGAAATGGATGTATGGTTTGCAAGGGTCTACAAATCGTTTTCAAATGATTACCAAATCTAAGCATATGGTAGGAAGTGGTTCGAGTTTAGCATAGGCCCCTCGCTAAAATCAAGTTAAGGAAAAATAAAAATATGGAAACATACATAAAAAGGCAATGAATTTACAATCATTTTTTTGCGAATATCGTTATAATGCACCTGTAAAGAAAAGAATCTGACATAACAGGTATTGTTATGTCGCATACTAAAAAAGTATGGTATGGATTCACATTGCAAGGGTACATGGGAGGAGGTGAGAAGGAGTTCTACATGCAGTTAACAATGACAACAGACTATGCATTGCGTTGCCTGTTATATCTGGCGGGCAAAGAGGGAGTGTCCAGTTCACCGGAAATAGGAAAAGCGGTGGGGATTAACAATATATTTGTCCAAAAAGTATTACGTGTTTTGCGCGATGCTGGATTCGTTTCCAGTTTAAAGGGTGGGACGGGCGGATACTGGCTGGCGAATAAGCCAGAAGAAATTGTATTGCTTGATATTATCCTGCTGTTTGAAAAGACGATGAAAATCAATCGCTGTTTGGAAGCGGAAGGGTGTTGTGAACGATATGAAACGTGTCCCATGCATGTTTATTATGCAGAAGTACAAGAGACATTGGAAGGTTATTTTGGACAGGCCACTCTACAGGATGTGATAAACCATGGAAAAATAAAAAGGAAGGAGATGATAGATGATGCAAAAGAAAAGGCATGCGATAGAAAGAACTCCATGTAAAATTTTTAGGGGGGGGGGGGTAGAAAAAGGCCCATAATAAACAGTCATTTAAAACAAAGAAAGAGGATATAAAAAGTATGAAGAACAGTCTGGAACAAAAAAGACGAAAATTAAAAAAGACAGGGCGGCAGGCATGTGCATTTGCATTAAGTCTTGCGGTAATGGTGCCCTCTATGGGATTGCCGTCTTACGCTGCTGTGCCATACAGAAGTAATAGTGTCAGCATCGGAGACAAGGGGATGGACACAACCAGCCATTTCACGGCAAATGGAATTGAGGAATCAAATCTTCGATATGCGACAACTACTTTTGATAAAGTGGATGCAGATGGAACGATTCGTTTAGTACATAATAAGTGGATTGTGACAAACGGAGCGTCAGAATTTGCGACAGATGCCTCCAATCAATTTGCAGGAAAGTATATTCTGAGTTTTTCTAATGATACGTTTTACAAACAAATTGACCGTGTGACGGTTGATGATACCAGTATGGAAAAGGTTGATGACGGAGCCCTTTGGATGATTCCGGCTGTAGGAAACCTTAAAACAGGTCTGATTGGGGTTAACACAAATCACGATATAAAAATTATGTTAAAGAATGGACAGACTTTAGAAAAACTTGGGTTGGCCGATAAAGAAATATCATTTAATAGCTTGTGGATTAAAAGCAATGGAGCGATTGCGGAAGAAAGTGTTAGCAATGGATTTATCCTACAGAATAATCCGAATGTGAAAAATGAAAAGCAGACTGATTTTACCAATGGACGAGTGACTCAAAGAGTGGTGTTTGATGCAAAAACGATGTCCTTGAAATCGATTCATACATTTAAGCCGATTGAGAATTACCTTCAGACAGATTACAACTGGGTTGTTTATGTAAAGGAACGCATACCGGTAGAACTGTTACAGTATATTGACAGAGATGAGGTTTATATCTACTGTTCCGATTATCAAGGGGAAGCTCAGAAAAACCGAAAGATATTCAGGGTAACCATTGATGATGCGGGAAATATTGATACCAGCGAGGTTCCGGAATTAAGCATTGTGGGAAATGATACCAGTACACAATTGAGTGCGGCAAGATCGAATACGAATGAAATCTTTTGGGGAACATTGGGGCAGAGCAGAAATTATACTATTTCCTACAAACTGCGGGATGATGTGACGTTAGATCAGTTTGCAAGAGAGATGAATGATTATGTTACTGCTAAAAATGCCCGAGTGCTGTTTGAACATTGGATGGAGGCAGATTATCTGAATGCCAGGGATGGAGGAGCAACTCCGCAGCAATTGCAAGATTCCTATACGAATGCCTATTTGGATACAAACGATACGGACAAGGATGGATTGTTTGATTTTGTTGAGTGGCAGATAGGAACCGATACTCGAAAGGTGGATACGGATGGAGATGGTGTCCCAGATGGCAAAGAATTTATGGAGGATAAGACAAACCCTAGTGATGCCAAGGATTATCTGGTTTCTATTCCGACTACTAATATAACCTCTTTTGACCCGACAAAAGCTGTCACAATCACTGGTACTGTTCCAAAACCATTGCAAAAAGATCCGGCAGATGAAACAAAGTTGATTAATATTACAAGTCAAGATGCCGGTGATGCGATTGTGAAGCTTCAGGGATATGATGATGCATCAAAGAGCTATACGCAGGATGAATACGGCACAGCAAAGATTCCGTTTGACAATCTTGTTAATGGCGAATTCACCATGAGCGTTCCAGCCAATACGGTTCCAGAAGGAACGAAAGTGGTTCTGGTAGCATACAGCCCGAATGGTATGAATCCTGCGATGGGAACGCCGTTTGAGTTTAAACAAGGGGATGCTGAGAAATATGAAGCAACCGGAGGCGTACTGGATAAGGAATACGGAGAAACCGCTACTGCGTCTGAAATCATAGGAAAGGTAACCACAACAGCTCCTGATGATAAAGTGAAAAGCAAGGAAGTAGTGGGAGATATTCCGACAGAAGGCAAGGGCCAGAAGGTAAAAGTAAAGGTAACCTATGCGGATGATAGTTTTGATGAAGTGGATGTGACGGTGAATTACGGCACTGCAACTGAGAAGTATACCGCTGTAGGCCAAGATGTGTCGGTTGGAAAGGGAGAGACACCGGAGGCGTCCGAAGGAATTAAGAACAAGAACGATCTTCCGACCGGAACCACCTATGAATGGAAGCAGCCAGTTGATACAACAAATCCGGGAACGCAGCCGGGTACGATTATCGTTACATATCCGGATCAGACAAAGGACGAGGTAGAGGTAAATGTCCAGGTTAAGGATACAAAAACAGATGCCCAAACCTATGATGCGACCGGAGATGTTCTGAATAAGAAGTATGGAGAAACTGCTACTGCGGCTGAAATCATAGGAAAGGTAACCACAACAGCTCCTGATGATAAAGTGAAAAGCAA
>ERZ1036449.116-NODE-116-length-63527-cov-12.546178_pt1 | contig 63527 bp, 52 predicted proteins | sample MGYA00514227_ERZ1036449 | MGnify/ENA primary metagenome ERZ1036449 (study PRJEB33795, sample SAMN09464923) | human gut metagenome | host: Homo sapiens | place: USA: Stanford, California | collected 2016-07 | study: EMG produced TPA metagenomics assembly of the...
CATCCGTGTACCCTCCGAGTCTCCGGCACCCAGATTTGCGAGTTGATTCTTGCCAGCCGCAAAGCCGGGTTCCGGGGAGACTTTGGGAGTACATCCGCCCAATGTAGTTGATATCATAATACTATAATATGATGGAAAGTACAATATTCTGCAATTTTTTTACATTATTAGGAATGAAACACTTGTATTTCCAATTTATCGTGCTATAATATTCTCATGGAAGTATAGCTCAGCTGGGATGAGCGTTCGCCTCACACGCGAAAGGTCATGGGTTCGAGCCCCATTACTTCCATTTTTCGTACCCTTTTTCAGTTTACGATTCCATTTCATTTTTCTTTCATCCCCCAAAGCCTGTTTTTTCCAGCCTCCTGATTTTTCCCTTGCAGCCTTATTTGTTTCCGCGGCTTTGTCCAGCGGGTGGAAATTATCAATTTTAAGATTTTCTTAATAATCTATTCAAAGAACATTCAAACATTCCGGAGGATTGCATGCTATACTAAGTACATAAGAAATGCACGAATGTTTAACAACTATCCTTCAACCCTTTTTGAAAATCCGAAAATCCTAAAGAAAATTGCTCCGTACCACCTGGTACGGAGCTTTTTCTATGAATTCCATAATGTTTGACTTTCTCTATCTCCGGTATCCATCTACGGTACCTATCTCCGGTTCAGCCCTGCCAGAACTTCCCTCAATTTCTCCACATTTCCATCATCAAAACAATATCCGTCCATCCCGCAGCGGCGCGCTCCCTCTATGTTAAGCTCAAGGTCATCCACAAAGAAGCATTCTTCAGGCTTCAGATGGAACCGCTCAAAGAGGTGGCCGTATATTTCCTTCTGTGGCTTCAGACACAGGACGTCGGCCGAGAACAGGATGCCGTCAAAACAGTCCACTGCGGGCAGCACGTCCTTATAGCAGCTCAAAAGGCGCACAGATGCATTGGAGCACAGATAGATGCCGTAGCCCATGGACTTAAGCCATCTTACCACATCCTCCATTCCTTCCTTCTTATACATGTTGAACTCATGCCAGCGGTTGAAACACAGGGCGGCCAGACTGCGCTCCTCCTCTGTATCCAGGCGGGCCTGCATCTTTTTTAATGCCATATCCTCCGGCATTACTCCCAAGTCCAGCAGAATCCACTCAGGAGATACGAATATGGAAGTGCTGACCTTTTTCCTGGTCTCCTGGTCCTCTATGAAATGCCTGCACACTCCGTCCGCTATGTAGTCCACCAGGACATTTCCCATATCAAAAACAATGTTCTTAATCATCCTATCCTCCTGCTCTCTTTCATATATGATGGCTTTGCAGCCTCCAAGGGGAACATTTCACCATATTCAAAAACCCGGGACAAGGCCCCGGGTTTCACGTCTCTTAGGCTTCCGGTTTTTCAACCTGGATAATGGCAGCCTTCTGCATAGGAATACGGCAGTTTTTATTGTTACCGAATTCCACAATGACTGTATCATCTGTCATGTCGATGATAACGCCATAGAATCCGCTGCTGGTGAGAATGGTATCACCAACTGCAACGCTTTCCAGCAATTCCTTCTGTCTTTGCTTCTCCTTCTTCTGAAGACGGATTGCCATGAAATATAACATACCTCCCAGAAGAACAATATAGAGAACCCAGAACATCGGACCACTTGTCATTCCATTTTCCTCCTTCACACCTACCGCCGCCTCGCCGCAGTAGTTTCTTATTCATCAGACGCCGTACTGATCGCACGGCCGGAACCTTCCATACCGGCAAGCTTGGCCGCTTTATACTCAGCATAACGGTGTTCCTCGATGGCGTCGCGAATCTCTTTCATCATTGTATTATAAAAATACAAATTATGCAAGGTACATAATCTCATTCCAAGCATTTCTTTTGCCTTCAGCAGATGGCGTATATAGGCCCTGCTGTATGAACGGCAGGCAGGACAGCCGCATCCTTCTTCTATGGGACGGGAATCCAGCTCGTATTTCTGGTTAAACAGATTCAGCTTGCCCTGGTTGGTGTACACATGGCCGTGGCGTCCGTTCCTGGATGGATATACGCAGTCAAAGAAGTCCACTCCCCGGTCAACCGCTTCCAGGATATTGGCCGGAGTTCCCACGCCCATCAGATATACAGGCTTGTCCTCAGGCAGGCAGGGCACTGTCACATCCAGAATATGATACATCTCCTCGTGGCTCTCGCCCACCGCCAGTCCGCCCACTGCATAGCCGTCCAAGTCCATTTCCCGTATAGTCCTTGCATGCTCCATACGTATCTCATCCACCACGCCGCCCTGGTTGATGCCGAACAGCAGCTGCTGACGGTTCACCGTGTCCGGCAGGGAGTTAAGACGCTCCATCTCGGTCTTGCAGCGCGCCAGCCAGCGGGTGGTGCGCTCCACTGAATGCCGGATGTAGTCGTCGCTTGCATGGCTGGGAGGGCATTCGTCAAACGCCATGGCAATGGTGGAACCCAGATTGGACTGAATCTGCATGCTTTCCTCAGGCCCCATGAATATCTTGTGGCCGTCGATATGGGAATTAAAGTAAACCCCTTCTTCCTTAATCTTGCGCAGTCCTGCCAGGGAAAATACCTGGAACCCGCCGGAATCCGTAAGGATAGGGCGGTCCCAGTTCATGAACCTGTGCAGCCCGCCAAATTCCCTTATGAGCTTGTCGCCGGTGCGCACATGGAGATGATAGGTATTGGACAGCTCCACCTGGGTGCCTATTTCCCGCAGATCATCCGTTGATACAGCTCCCTTGATGGCGCCCACTGTTCCCACATTCATGAACACAGGCGTCTCCACGGTACCGTGTACTGTTTCCATACGGGCGCGCTTGGCACGCCCGTCCTTTGTTATGACTTGATATTTCATATGATATGCCTCAATTATTCCTCATCGTCTGCCAGAGCAGCTTTAATCATGATGGCGCACTCAATCCGCTTCTTCTGCATCTCACAGCCAATGTCATATGCCCCGTTGATGGATCCGCTGAAGTTATACGCGTTGGCAGAACAGCCGCCGCTGCAGTAGAACCTGGCAAAGCAGTCCTTGCACCCCGGCTTGGCGTATACATTGCAGGTCTTGAACTCATCCCTGATATCCGTGTTCACAACACCTGTGTCCACATTGCCCATAAGGAATTTTTCATTGCCCACAAACTGGTGGCAGGGATAGAGATCGCCCCAGGGGGTCACCGCCAGATACTCAGTGCCGGAACCGCAGCCTGCCATGCGCTTAGCCACGCAGGGTCCTGCCTTTAAGTCCAGCATAAAATGGAAGAAGTTGAATCCCCTTCCCTCCTTTTTACGCTTGATATACTCCAGGGCCAGGCGGTCGTATTCCTTTAAGATGGCCGGGATATCTTCCTCCTTGATGGCGTAATCCTCTGACGGGTCAGCCACCACCGGCTCCATGGACATCTGCTCAAACCCCAGATCCGCATAATGGAGCACGTCGTCTGCAAAGTCCAGATTGTTCCTGGTGAATGTACCGCGGACATAATAATTCATCTGCTTCCTGCTGTCCGCAAACTTCTGGAACTTGGGGACAATCAGGTCATAGCTGCCGCTGCCGTTACGGAAGGGGCGCATCTTATCGTTGACATCCCTTCGTCCGTCCAGGCTCAGCACCACATTGCTCATCTCACGGTTGCAGAATTCCATTACCTCGTCATTTAGCAGAACACCGTTGGTTGTCAGGGTAAAACGGAATTTCTTGTGGTGGGCTTCCTCCTGGGAACGGCCGTATTCCACCAGCCGTTTCACCACATCCCAGTTCATCAGAGGCTCGCCGCCAAAGAAGTCCACCTCCAGGTGCTCCCTGTTTCCGGAATTGGCAATCAGGAAATCCAGTGCCTTCTTTCCCACCTCATAGCTCATGAGGGCGCGGCGTCCATGATACTCGCCTTCCTCTGCAAAGCAGTAACGGCAGGCCAGATTGCAGTCATGGGCAATGTGCAGGCACAGTGCCTTCACCACCGTCTTCCTCTTCTTAAAGTCTACCACAAAATCCCTGTAAATATCCTTGGTAAGGAGCTGCTCTGCTTCAATCAGCTGACCGATTTCATCCAGCGCCTCCTCTATATCCTCCTGGCTGTATCTGTCCTTCAGACAGACCCTTATCTCTTCCTTCACATCTGAAGGCAGGGCAGCGGGCGCTTCCATCTCCGGAATCCGCTGTGAAACCAGCTGCACGGCGTCGTAGACCACCGGGTCCACCACATGGACGGATCCGCTGTTGACATCCAGGACAATATGATAACCATTATTTATATACTGATGAATCACGAATTTACTCTCTCTTTCCAAGGGCCAGTGGCCCCAAATCCTGTGCATGGTAAAGCCCCTATAATCCCATCGACCATAGGGGCTTGCAACCAATTTCCTGTATGTATCTCTTCTGACCGGCGATTAGCGGTTAGCGTTCTCGCAGCTCTGGTTTCCTACTGTACAGGATGTCTTGCAGGCTGACTGGCAGGAAGTCTGGCACTCGCCGCATCCGCCCTTCTTCATTGTGTCCTTTAAGGTATTGGTATTCAATGTCTTAACGTGCTTCATACTACGGCACCTCCTATTCATTTAATATTATTAATTATTTGAAACTATAATTCCTTGAAATTATAACACAGGTTAAAGTCCCTTGCAACGGTATTTTCAAAGGTTTGTCATATTAAAGGCTCCCCCGGGAATATACTGCAACATAGATTCTTTCAAAAGGAGAACAATATATGGAAAATGGTATTGTGAAGCCCATGCTCCGCTCCCTGCTCATCTCCTATGTGCTGTCAGGAATCCTTCTGGCTGCCCTGGCCTTTGCCCTCTATAAACTGCGCCTGAAAGAGGGACAGGTGAACCTGATGGTGTATGCCGTGTATCTTTTGACCTGCTTATGCGGCGGTTTTCTGGCGGGCAAACGCATCCGGCAGCGCCGGTTCTTCTGGGGGCTTCTGTCAGGGCTTCTGTACTTCCTGGTGCTTTTTGCAGTGTCCTGGGCCATGAATATGGGGTCAGCCATTGATATGGAGCGGTCTGTCACCGTCATGGGCATATGCGCGCTGGGAGGAACCATAGGGGGGATGCTCAGTTAATGTTCAAAAGAGAGAATACCTGATTCCAGTCATGGCCATGGAATCCGGTCATTCTCTCTTCTCTTCCATCAGATGCCCTTTGCCGGGCCTTATTTTTTCTTATTTCTTTTTCTTCTTCACCCCCGCGTCTTCCAGGCTCCCCACAGCCTGTGCCAGCACAAAGACAGCACTTCCCAAAAACACGAACATGTCGCCCAGATTGAACACCACCTTCTTAAGGGATTTCCATTCAATGGTGAAGTAATCCACCACATACCCGCGCACCACACGGTCGTACAGATTGCTGAGAGCGCCTCCCATCACAAGAGACAGGCCCAGCTTCTCCCCGGTCTTTCCCTTATCCTGCATCATGGCTGCCAGTGCTCCGGCCATGGCCGAAATCACCATAAGCGGAATCCCCTTTACCAATTCCGGTCTTTCCTTCATAAATCCGAAGGGAAAACCGCTGTTGTGGTTCTTATGAAGCTTTATAAATCCTTTGGCAGACGGCAGGTCCCTTGGAAACGTGTCGTCCTCCTGACCTTCCACCACGCTCTTGACCCCCAGGTCCAGGGCAGCCAGCCCGCCTATTATCCAGCCATAAATCATAGATTCGCCTTCCTTTCCACCCTTTTATTTCATTTTACTATGGTTTCACACCTCCGTCCAGTGAAAGGTTTCTGATTTCAAGCATATACTATAACAAATATCCTGCCCGAGGTGTGCCATGGCAGACTGCCCATTTAATTCCGCCGACGAGAATATTGCTGATTTCATATACAGAATTGGAAGCCAGCAGCAGATAGTCGGCAATCCGGCCGATATTCCCTGTATGGATTATGTGAACGATGAATACAATATCATCTACACTCCTCTGGATACCGTAACCCCCATTTCCCTGGCCCGATACAGCTACTATACTGTACCCGGACTTTTTTCCCTTCTGGACAGTTCCAGTATGGAGGCCTCCGGCATACTTACCACCTTTGCCGCGCCTGCCCTGGGAAACAGGGGGCGCGGAACCCTAATAGGTATCGTGGATACCGGCATTGACTATACCAACCCCTTATTCCGCTATCAGGACGGCTCCACCCGAATCGCCGGACTGTGGGACCAGAGCATCCCCACAGGAGAGGATGTCATTCCTCCCGGCGTGCCGGCCTATTATGAACTCAGCGGCGCCTCTTATGGCACTGAATTTACCAGGGAGCAAATCAACCAGGCCCTTGCCTCCGACAGCCCCCTGGACCTGGTGCCCTCCACAGACACCAATGGCCACGGTACCTTCCTGGCCGGTATTGCCGCCGGCGGCTCCCTGCCGGAACAGGACTTCACTGGCGCGGCTCCGGAATGCGAGATCATAGTGGTCAAACTGAAACAGGCAAAACGCTATCTCCGCGAATTCTACCTTGTCAGCCAGGACGCAGATGCTTATCAGGAAAATGACATCATGATGGGAATTAAATACCTGAGGGTGACCGCATTCCGCCTTGGACGCCCCCTCATCATCCTCATAGCCCTTGGCTCCAACCTTGGAAGCCATGAAGGTACCTCACCCTTAAGCAGCGTTGTACAGGATGCCAGCCGTTTCCTGGGCCGGGCAGCGGTCATCGCGGCAGGCAATGAGACAGGCCGGGCCCATCACCATTTCGGCACCATTCCGTCCGGACAGGAGTGGGATGATGTGGAAATCCGGGTGGGACCGGAGGAATCCGCCCGCGGTTTTTCCCTGGAGCTCTGGGCATCCACTGCCGATACCTACTCTGTGGGCTTTGTCTCCCCCAGCGGCGAGATAATCTCCCGTATTCCTATTATAGCCAGGAACGAGACCTCTATCCCTTTTCTTCTGGAACCAACGGTCATTACGGTCAATTACCAGCTCATTGAATCCGGCGCCGGAAAACAGCTGATATTCATGCGTTTTAGAAATCCTGTGGCCGGCATATGGAAGGTGCGGGTCTATAATACCCAATATTTTACAGGAGAATTCCATATGTGGCTGCCCTCCGAGGGACTGGTATCGGATGAGACCGTATTTCTGCGTCCCACTCCCGACACCACCATTACCCTGCCCGGCAATACGGCCGCGCCCATTACAGTGGGGGCCTATAACCACCTGAACAACAGTATTTACATCCACTCCAGCCGCGGCTTCACCCCTTCCGGTATTGTAAAGCCGGAGCTGGCAGCTCCAGGCGTCAATGTAATGGGGCCTTCTGTAGGCCGCAGAGCTGGCGGATCCGTACCCATGACCACCCGCAGCGGCACCTCAGTGGCTGCCGCCCACGTGGCCGGCGCCGTGGCCAGCCTCTTTGGCTGGGGAATCGTGGAGAGCAACCAGATTACCATGAGCCAGGCGTCCGTGAAATCTTATTTGATCCGGGGTGCAAGAAGAAATCCAGCACTCCGCTACCCCAACGAAGAATGGGGCTACGGAGCACTGGATTTATATGAAACCTTCCGGCGTATCAGGGAATAACCCTCTGTTCAGTAAGCTAAATGAGCCATGCAAAGGTATGAATTATCCACGCATCTGTATCAATGGTCCGCCGCTTTTTTCCAGATAGGGACGGGTGACAACAACAGAGCCGATATTAGGGTCCTTGGGAATCTCATACATGATATCCAGCATGAATTCCTCCAGAATGGCCCTCAGCGCCCTGGCCCCGGTCCCTCTCTTGATGGCTTCACCGGCAATCCATTTAAGGGCCTCATCCTCAAAGACCAGCCGCACCTCATCCATCTCCAGCAGACGCTCATACTGCTTGGTGATGGCATTCTTCGGCTCTTTCAGGATGCGGACCATCATATCCTCCGTAAGCCCCTGAAGGGTTACTGTCACAGGAAGCCTTCCCAGAAACTCAGGAATCATTCCAAAGGTCCGCAAATCCTCATTGGTCACCTGCCCCAGAATATCGGGATCCTTATCATATGTATCCTTCAGTATAGAACCAAAGCCCATGGTGGTTTTCTTCATCAGGCGCTCCTTAATGATTTCCTCCAAATCGGGGAAGGCGCCGCCGCAGATGAACAGGATATTATCCGTATTCACTGTTGCCATGGGTGTCATGGCGTTTTTCTGGTTGGAGCCTACCGGCACCTCCACAGTGCTTCCCTCCAGCAGCTTAAGCAGCTCCTGCTGTACGGATTCGCCGCTTACATCTCTGGTATTGGTCTGTTTCTTCTTGGCAATCTTGTCAATCTCATCAATGAATATGATTCCCCTCTGAGCCCGCTCCACATCGTTATCCGCAGCAGCCAGAAGCTTGGAGACCACGCTTTCTATATCATCGCCGATATAACCGGCCTCTGTCAGGGAGGTGGCGTCGGCAATGGCCAGCGGCACATCCAGAAGTCTGGCCAGCGTCTTAACCAGATAGGTCTTTCCGCTTCCCGTTGGACCAATCATCAGTATGTTGGACTTTTCAATGACAATGTTCTTATCTGTTCCGGCATCCTCCCCTGCCCCGTCCTGAGGCGGCTGGTCCAGAAATGCCCTTTTATAATGGTTATATACAGCCACTGCCATTACCTTCTTGGCCTTTTCCTGGCCGATAACATATTCGTCCAGCTCTGCCTTGATGACATGGGGCGCCGGTATGTCCTTCATAGTCAGGACCGGCTGTTCCTTGGCTTTTTTCTTGATTTTCTGCTTTTTGGGAATTTCCACTGCGGGAGGCGTCATATTCAGGTCATTGAGGTTCATGTTCATATAGGGCATATTGGGCAGTTTGGAAAAATCCATGCCCCCCTTTGTCACGGAATCAAATGCTTTCTGCATACAGTCATGGCAGAGATTCATGCCGCCGGGCATGGATATCATGGGGCCGGCCTTGCTCTCAGGCCTCCGGCACATGTAACACACCTTTTCATAGCGGTCTTCTTCCTTTTGTTTGTCTTTATCTTCACCATGGCCGGATGTCTCCACATCCTGGGTATACTCTTTTTCGTCCAAGTCAGTTCTCCTCTCTGTTAAAGGGCGTACCGGGCCGTTCCATCGTCCCGCCGCTTAACGTAAAGTATATAACAAAATGCTTCCCCAAACAAGAGGAAGCATTTTCATTTCACATTGTTTTGAAAAATTTTAGTTATTGGGCCTGTGTTTCCGTATTCTCCTGGGGCATGGCCTTCAGCGTGATGGTGACCGTCCTTTCCTGGTATTCCCCGTCCTTCTGGGACTGTACCGTCAGATCAATCTGTTCTCCCATCTCGTAGCAGGCCAGAAGCTCCTGCAAATCCGTCATGTTCCGGACGCTCTGTCCGTCCACCCTGGTGATGATGTCCTTTTCCCTCAGGTCAGACTGGGCCGCGGCTCCTTCCTCCAGTATCTTGTATACATACACACCTCTTGGCATTCCGAAGGCCGCTGCGGACTCTTCATCCACGCTGGTTCCCTGTATGCCCAGATAGCCTCTTTTGGCCTCCTCCACCGGATTCATGGTCTTGCGGTTCATAAGCTGGTTCATGATGTCCTCTGCCTTGGATATGGGAATTGCATAGCCGATTCCCTCTACCTCGGTGGAGGAATACTTGGCGGCGTTGATTCCTATCACCTCTCCCTTCATATTAAGAAGGGCTCCTCCGCTGTTGCCGGGATTGATGGCCGCATCTGTCTGCAGAAGTTCCCTGGTACTGGTATTTGATACCCTGACCTCCCGGTTAAGGGCGCTTACGTACCCCACGGTCACGGACTGGCCGTAGCCCAGCGCATTCCCAATGGCTACAACGCCCTGTCCCACCTTCAGTTCATCGGAGTTGCCCAGCCTGGCCACCTTAATCTTGCTCTTGGTATCGTCCTTAATCTGCTCCAGGGGCACTGCTATGACTGCCAGATCCGTTTCTGCGTCCGTTCCCTTGATGGCTGCGTCCACTACCTCACTGTCAATAAAGGCCACCTTCAGGGAGGTGGAATCCTCCACCACATGGTTATTGGTCACGATAAGAAGTTCCTTGTCATTCTCACCCACTATGATTCCCGAACCGCTGCTGGGTACCTCATAGGTCTGGGGTCCGCCCCTGAAGAACCAGCCGTATCCGTAATTATTGCTCTGGTATACCGCCGTGCTGGTAATTGCCACCACTGTGGGCATGGCCTGTTCCACAATATCGGACACATCCGCCACTGCCTTTCCATTGTTCCTCTGGCCCTGCTGGTATCCGCCGTTACCCTGGGCGCTGCCCTGGCCGTTATCCTGTCCGCTGCCCTGACTTTCTGTCTGGGCCTTTGATATCTCTTCCTTTTTTTCCGCTTCAGCCGATGCAGCCGCGCTGTTTCCCATGAATCTGGATGCAGCCACATTGACCCCCACCATGGTCGCCCCTGAGACAGTGCCAAAGAGAAGGGCACCCGCTGTAATCAGGGCTGCTTTTTTTAAAATGCCGCCTTTTTTCTTCTTTGGGGGCATATCCTCCGGCTGGGGACGGCGCCCGTATGGGTCCCCGCCGTACTGCCTGTTGTCATAACTCTGGTTATCATAAGACTTCCACCCGTAGTTCTGGTCGTTGTCGTACATTATAATTCCCCTTTCTCACGCTTTCTCACGTAATCTCCCGATTCTGTACACAGTTTAGCAACGATTTGTGATAAATGTGTGACCATTTTATTATATAAGACTAAAAAGTGCCGGCAGGGAATGACATATCCCTGCCGGCACTTTTACAGTCTTTATATCTGCTGCTTTTATACGAACAATCCTGACATTAATTTCCCGGTCCGATGATCACAGACCCCGGTCCCTCCGGCACGTATTCCTCGGACGATGCGCCCGGATAAGCTGCCGTACTTCCCTTGGTGCTGCCAGGGTAAGCTGCGGTGCTCCCCTTGGTGCTGCCAGGATAAGCCGGGGACGTTCCCTGGCTTCCGGGATACGCAGCCGTGGTCCCCTTAGAGGCGCCCGGATAAGCTGCGCTGGTTCCCCTGGTGGGGTCCTGGCCCGGATAGGTGATTGCGCCTGGTCCGGTTGTCTGGTCGCCCTCTGAGGTCTCGGCCCCCGGGAATATACTGCCTGAGCTGCCCTCTCCCGGCCGGCCGGGATGGACGGTACCGGATCCGCTGCTCTCCCCCGGCCTTCCGAATATATCATCCTCAGGCGGATCCAGTTCATTGCCGAACTCGTCGGTCTCTATCTCCAAATCCGTCTCGCCGTCAATAATGGACTCATCTGTCCCGGACGTGCTGCTCTCAGACTCATTTTCTTTTGTCTCTTCCGTTGCCTTGGTCGCCTGAGTGGGCTTGGGGATATACCCTCCGTCTGTTCCCACATGGTCGATTGGCTTGGCTTCATTGTACATGCCTGTATCCGCTGATATTTTGGCACTGATCTTCTTTACCATATCACTGGGCTGGTAATTTTCATCCCCAAACAGGAACTGGTGGAGAAGGGTTACATTGCTCTCCAGTGTCTGGGGAATGACGCAGGCGCCCTTCTTGCCCATATTGGCATCGCTTCTGGCTGCCGGGAATCCCATGGTATCCGCTATGGTATACTTGGTCAGATTTCTGGCTGCCGGTATAATGTCATCAATGGTAACACTGGAAAGAATCTGGGGGAACACTGCCTCCATGACATTGTTTACCACCGCAAAGTCGGATTTCTTGAGTTTCTGGAAACAGAGGTCTATGATTTCCCGCTGGCGCTCTGTCCTGGCAAAGTCTGTATCCATCTTACGAAGCCTTGCGTACGCAACTGCCTGGACACCGTCCAGATGGTTGAGCCCCGCCTGTTTCAACTGATAGGAACCTACTCCGGTAGCCTCCACAGTCTCCGTAATATAGGCATTGATATAGTAAAATTCCGCCTTACTCAGCTCCACATCCACTCCGCCCAGAATATTGACCGCATCCACCACTGCTTTCCAGTTAAATGTGGCAAAATCATCTATCTGCAGGTCCAGGTTTCTGTTCAGCGCCTCCACTGCCTGCTCAGGACCTCCCAGGAAATAAGCCTGATTGATCTTATTGTACAGCCCGTTGTCGCTTACACTGAGATATGTGTCCCTGAACACGCTGACAAGCTTAATCTCGCCGGTGCCCTGGTCAATGTTGCATATGATGATAACATCGGCGTTATTGCCTTTTCCCACCGAGTTATTCCGGCTGTCCACACCAAAGAGGGCAATGGTCCAGTATCCCTCCATCTCCTCCACCTTCCCCTGAGGGATATTAGGGTTAGTCACCTGGGCCGGTTTAAACTGGCTTGGCTGAATCAGACTCATCTTATTCTGCGCATACCGGTAAAGCCCGGTTCCCAAAAGGAATAAGATTTCCAGTATGATGAATACAATTATCAACTTACGGCGGCGCTTGATCTCTGCTGCTGCCGGATCCGCTGCCGCCGCTTCCCTGGCTGCCCTGCGGCCTCCTGCTCCGCCCCCGTTCCTTCCGAAAGACGAATCCCTGCCCTTACCGGCGCCAAGGTCTTCCGCCCCGGCATAGGACCGGCTGTATGTGCGGCTGCCAGTCTCACCAGCCCCCGAATTCCCGGCTGCCGTCCTGGTACCTTTTCCTTCACCTGTATACCTTGGCCGTTCTCCCGGCCTGCTTCCTGAGACTCCCGGCCTTCCGTCAGGCCGGTCCCCTGTGAATCTGGGGCGTTCACCGCTCCTGCTGCCCGCGCCTGTATATCCGGGGCGTTCACCGGTCTTGCTGCCCGTGCCTGTATATCCGGGGTGTTCACCGGTCTTGCTGCCCCCGCCTGTATATCCGGGGCGCTCACCGGTCTTGCTGCCCGTGCCTGTATATCCGGGGCGTTCACCGGTCTTGCTGCCTGTGCCCGTATATACGGGGCGTTCACCGGATCCGCTGCCTGTACCCGTGTATCCGGGACGCGCTCCGCCCTTGCCGCCTGTGCCTGTGTATCCGGGGCGCTCACCGGCCCCTCCGGCCGTGCCTCCGGGACGGCCCGCCGGCTTCTCTCCTGCAAAACGCGGACGCTGGCCTGTCTTTCCCTCACCGCTTACAGGACGTTCCGGCATCCTCTCACCTGCATAGGTGCTTCGCATTCCGCCGTTCTTTCCTGGTATGCCCGGGGTACGCTCTGCGTCTCCCGCTCCGGCATAGCGCGGACGGGCGCCGGAACCGGAGCTGGGCCCGGCAGCCGAACCTGAGCCGCGGCCATCTGATGCAGTCCTTACTGACGCCCTGCCGGCAGATACCGGCGTTCCCTGCCTGGATCCGCCTCCCGAACCTGCGCGGCCCGCCTGTCCGGCGCCCCTTATCTCCTGCCCGCTGCCTCCGGTACGCCCGCGGGGCATTGTATCTGAATCAGCCCCGGCACCGGCGCCCAAATCGCGCTTCCTGCTGCGGCTTCTTAATCTCTCTTCTTCCTCATCAAATCCATTGTCAAACTCACGATTCATTCGTCCATCCTCATTCCATCACGTAAACCAGGCGCTAATCATTCATAAGCAGCCCCGCTCCCCTGACCCGCAGACTGTATCCGGGCACGGCTAAAACGCAGGAGCATTCTTAACGCAAACGTCATGCATATCAATATGCATTTTTATTAATAAATCCCTTGAAAACAGTGAGAAACATAATCTTGAAGTCAAAACCCAGACTCCAGTTCTCAATGTAATAAAGGTCATGCTCAATCCTCTTGGTAATTGATGTATCCCCGCGGTAGCCATTGACCTGGGCCCAGCCCGTGAGTCCCGGACGCACCTGATGCTTAATCATATACCGCGGTATCTCTTCTTTAAATTTTTCCACAAACAGCGGCCGCTCCGGCCGGGGCCCCACCAGACTCATATCACCAATGAGGACATTAAAAAACTGGGGCATCTCGTCAATGCTTGTCTTGCGTATGAAACGTCCCACAGGCGTTACCCTGGGATCATGGGGCGTTGTCCACTGGCTGCGCTCCCTGCCCGGGTCCTGAACCTCCATGGAACGGAACTTGTACATCTTAAAGGGACGGTTGTGCAGCCCTATCCTCTCCTGGCTGAAAAGCACGGGCCCTGGTGAAGTGATTTTGATGAGCAGAGCCGTAACCAGCATGAGAGGCGAAAATACAATCAGACCAAACAGAGCGCCGGCTAAATCCACTATCCGTTTCATGGTGGCGTTAAACACCCCGGTAAGGGGCACATGGCGGATGTGGATTACCGGAAGTCCCTGAAGGTCTTCCATATAGGGAATCGTCGGTATTATGTTATTATAATCCGGTATGAACTTTGTATGCACGCCTGATTTCTCGCAGGCAGCCACAATCTGTTCCAGATTAGAGTACTCTTTGATGCTCAGGGTAATGGCTATTTCGTCCAGCGTATTGGACGCCAGGAAATCCTCCAGATGATTGGTGGGTCCCAGCACCTGTACCTTTTTATATGCAAAGCCGGCCGGCCGGTGGTCATCCAGGATTCCCTGGACATGGTAACCCCATTCCGGATTGACGCTGACCCTGTCGATGAACCCTTCGGCCGCCCGGCTGTAGCCAATAAGGAGCACATGCTTCTGATTATAGCCGTTGGTCCGCAGGGAGCGCAGGAAGATGCGTATTGATATCCGCTCTGCTTCCAGCAGGATGATATTGGCCGCAAAGAATGCCAGAATCATCTTTGTGGAGAAATAGCTCAGATGGCTTACGAACCTTCGCAGGCCAAAAAGCACGAACGTAAAGAGCATAAGGCCGATGACATTGGCCTTGCAGATATTGGCCAGTTCCGAACGCCGCCCCTGAATCCGTTTGGGCACATACAGATGGAAACTGGCATATAGAATCAGGTATATGGGCACGATAAAAATGAGCGCCATAAAATATACCTGGGGCTTTAGCACGCCTTCGTCTAAGGGCAGTACCTTTCCGCTGATGACAATGAACCATGCCAGAGCATAGGCCACCACAGTGACCAGTATATCCAGCAGGACATGCATGCGGTTCAGCCTTTTCTGGTTATCTTTTATCATTGTATTTCACCTTGGTTTCTCAGGGAATCCCTTCTTACCGTAAATATCGTTGTTATTATACATGATAAGCCGTCATTATTCTATAACATTTCTCTTAATTTCGAAAAAGTTCATAATTTAGCAATCTGCCTTGCGACAAACTCATAAACATAGATAAGGGTCCCTGTAATCAATTCCCATTCAATGGCCAGATAATTTTTAAGCCGTTCCCTGCTGTAAGGCACCTTCCGGCACCTTTTAGCGGTTGCCAGGCCTTCCTTCACGCCAGCCGCATAATCCCTTCCAAATCCCTTTTTCTTAAAAAACATGTATTTAAGTCCCATTCCCAGGAGAATCGGAACCAGGTTCACCGCCAGCTGCAAAAGGGGCATGTTTTTATAATTCAGATAAATATTATTCCTGGCAGCCAGCTTTACCTTGAAGGGATTGTACTTGGAACCGCTGGTGCCGCTTCCCACATGATAAACCATGGCCGTGGGACAGTAGATGTTGTCATATCCCGCAATTCTGGCCCTGTAGCCAACGTCCAAATCCTCCAGATATGCAAAATGCATCTCGTCAAAGTATCCGATTTCATCAAACACCTCCCGGCGGTAGATGGCTGCCCCGGCGCAGGCCGAGAAGATGCGGCAGGCCCTGTTATATTTTGCGGATGAGCGTCCCACCCCTCTCTGGTATGCCCAGCCCAACAGACTGTACATATCCCCGGCATCGTCCATCAGCTCCTTGTGGCAGAGCTGAATCATCTTGCAGCTGACGGAAAATATCTTTGGGGAGCGCTCAATGGCCTTAATCATTTCTCCCACATAGTGGAAGTCCGGCTCCGTGTCATTGTTGAGCAGAATCACATAGGGAGTCGCCGCCGCCTTAAGGCCCACATTCACCGCGCCTGAGAACCCGGTGTTCTCCGGCAGGAAAATGGCCGGAATCTCTTGCTCCTTCAGCCACTCCACGCTTCCGTCTGTGGAACCGTTGTCCACTACCAGGATGTCAAAATCCCGGCAAATCTGCATGCTAAGAGCTTTGAAACAGGGTTCCATAAACTTAAGCCCGTTATAATTGGGTATGACGATGGTTACCTTTCTGCGCCTGCCTGTCCTTCGGCCGGTTTCATTGCCACGTCCCGCTTCATTGCCGCATCCTGCTTTATAATCGCATCCCGCTTCATTGCCGCATCCCGCTTTATAATCGCATTCTGCTTCATAATCATTTCTATGGTCACTCATGTGCTTTCGTATCGTCCTCCGGCGCAAACTGTTCGTAAACCTTAAGGTCATAAGGCTCACCTATTTTTTCCTTCAGAAGGTCCCTGAGCGCGAAATTAGATTTGCGCAGCGTCAGGTTGGGGTTGTAGCAGGGGTCGCCATTTTGAATGATATCAGGCCACTTCCGTATGAAAATGGCCACCTCCCGGTTAAAGCGGGCTATCTTTTCAGGCGTATCCTCCAGTCCTCTGGACTTGGATTCATAGTGGTAAAAGCATGAATAAGGCGCATACACTACCATTTTCCCCAGGGCGCGTACTTTCATGCAGTAATCAATGTCATTAAAGGCCACTGCCAGCTCCGGGCTCAAACCTCCCACCTGCTCAAAGACGGATTTCTTTGTCATGAGGCAGGCCGCCGTGACGGCGCTGTAGTCCTGGGCGCACATGGCTCTGTGGAAATAGCTGTTCTCGGCCTTATGAAGTCCGATAAATGTATGGCCCGCAATGCCGCCAAAGCCTATGACCACTCCGGCGTGCTGTATGGTGTCATCCCCATAGAGAAGTCTGGCTCCTGCAATGCCCACATCCTCCCTCTGGCAGAATCCCAGCATTTCATTTATACTGTCCTCTTCAATCAGCTCCGTGTCATTGTTGAGCAGCAGCAGGTATTCACCCTTTGCAAAGGAGGCTCCGTAATTATTGATGGCTGAATAGTTGAAGCCCTCCTTCCAGGTAACCACCCGGAAATTGGTGTGCTCCGCCTGCATCTTATCATAGTAGGCAAAGGTTTCCTTCTGGGAACTGTTATTTTCCACGATAATGAATTCCAGGTTCCGGTATGACGATTTCTCCATCAGGGACCGCACGCACACATCCAGGTCCTGGCTGTGGTCCTTGTTGGGGATGATGACAGACACCAGAGGTTCCCCCTGTATCTCAAAGGTGGTATGGTAAATGCCGTAATCCACGCCCTTCTCCACCTTCACCGCCGGAATTCCCATCCGCTCATAGTGGGCCATGATGGCTCTGGATCCGGCCTCAAAGGCATACATCTTGCTCTCCGGGTTGCTGGCCGTGGAATTCTGATGGCAGCGCCAGTGATAGAGGACCTTTGGAATATGGTATACCCTCTTTGCCGCCTCCGTACACCGGAAAATGAAATCATAATCCTGGGCGCCGTCAAACTCCTGGCGGAATCCGCCCACCTGCTTTAACAAATCCTGCCTTATGACGAACAGATGGCATATATAATTGACGCTGGTCAGCAAATCCGGGTTGAAATCCGGTTTGAAATGAGGGTCAAACAGGGCCTTTCCATCCATGTCCAGCTTATCTTCATCAGAATAAATAACCTGGCAGTCCGGATTTTCATTGATTGCCTTCACGACCTCATAAAAAGCATTGGGAGGAAGCGTATCGTCATGGTCGGCCAGGATGACAAAGTCTCCCCTGGCCATATCCAGGGCTGCATTGGTATTGCCTGAGATTCCGCGGTTGCTGCCCAGAATCTCATAGCGCACACGCCGGTCACGGTCCGCGTACTTCTTAAGCACGCGCTCCAGCCCCTCACCCCTGGGACTTCCGTCTGCAACACATATCTCCCAGTTTGTATAGGTCTGTTCCATGATAGAGTCCAGCATTTCCCTGAGATAGCGCTCCGGGGTCTTATAGGCGGGAATCACAACAGACAGCATGGGCTCAAAGTCAAATAAATGCTTTCTCTGCTCCGCCAGCTCCTCGTCCGTTGGTTTGGTCAGCTCATACCACTCGCTGTAATCATAATCATTGTCAATTCCCTGCAGCTTGTGCTTTGACTTGACCACAAGGGCCTTAAGGCCATGCTCCTTCCAAAAATCCATGGCCACATGGACTGTCTCCATGTTCATCAGGTCCTTAAGCTTCTCCATGCGCTTGTGGGCCACGCTGGCCCGCCTGGCAATCAGTTCCTCATTGTACTTGATTTTTGCCTGGCGTCCCTCACAGCGGATCAGCAGGTAATAATCCTTCCCCCGCTCATAGGGAAACTGGATGTCAAATCCAAATTCCCGGTCATAGACCTTCTTAAAATATATCTGGCTCACATCATCCCTGCGGGTATTTACATGCTTAAATTTTACCGGCTGGCGCTTCTCATCCTCCACCCGGAAGGTGGCCTTGCTGTCAGGGGATTTACCTATAGCCCATCCGTTAAGGGTAATGGAATTCTCCCGGATGCGTACCACGTCTATCTTATATTTCATGCTTCATTACCGCCCTTTTTCTCTTCCTCGTTAAAATTAATACGCTCTTCCTCAATAACCAGGGGCCGCTTCATCACCCGCTGGTTAATACTCATGATATACTCTCCCAGAAAACCGATGAAGAACAGCTGTACCGACCCCAAAAACAGCATTCCGATCAGCATGGGCGCCATGCCTGCCGGGAAACGGTCCCACCAAATCAGCTTCATTACCAGGTAGACCATGGCGATGAGCATGCTGACAACAGCGCATATGCTGCCGAAAATCGTAGCCAGACGCAGACCTGCTTTTGTATAGGAAGTAACGCTGAGCATGGCGGCGTCATACAGACGATAAAAGTTATTATGGGTCTTGCCCGCCCTGCGGCGCGGCTGCTCATAGGGAATCTCCTTGCGGCGGTATCCCAGCTCAGCCACGATTCCCCTGAGGAAAGGAGTGGGGTCATCCAGGTTGCGTAAGACCTCGATGAACTCCCTGTCATAGAGACCGGAACCGGTAAAATGCTCAATCTGCTCCACATCCGACAATTTCTTGATGGTCTTGTAATAGCAGCTTCTGAGCCAGTACATCAGACGGTTTTCCTTGCTGCTGGTCTTGATGCCGATAACGATTTTATATCCCTTCTCCCACTCATGGATGTATTTAGGTATCATTTCCACAGGGTCCTGGAAATCCGCCACCATCTCAATGACGCAGTCTCCGGTGACCTGGAGCATTCCGTAATAGGGGGAATTGAACTGGCCGAAATTCCGGGCATTGAGTATGGCCTTGATGCGTGGGTTGTCCGCGCACAGGCCCCGGATGATATCCCTGGTGCCGTCTGTGGAATCATTATCAATGAATACCAGCTCATAGTCATACTGCGGCAGCTCTTTTTCCAGGATTTCCGTCACTGCCCTGCTGATAGGGCCTACATTTTCCGCTTCATTATAACAGGGAATCAATACGCTGATTTTCTTCATATCTCTCTATGCTTCTTCTTTCTCTATGGTTTCTTCGATGCCTTGGCGGAAGGTATAGCGCTCCTGCCATCTGCCGCCTGTGAGTCTCTTAAGTCTGGTAATGTCAGGCCGGATGGACAGGGCGCCCTCTTTGGCCTGTACAAAGGTCCCGTACTCCAGCGTTCCCTTAAATCCTACGATATCATGGATTTCCTCAACAAAGGACCGGAGGGGCCTGGTATCCTGGCTGGCTATGTTGACAATAGCGCTTATGGGACTGCGCAAATTGTCCTTTTTTAAACCAGGTTCTTCATTTACGGCCTGCCTGTATAATTCATATACTGCCTGTACCGCATCCTCAATATACATAAAATTCCACATATGCCTGCACGCGCTCAGGGAAACCTTCTTATCCTGCCTTAAATCCCGCACCAGGGTGGATATGATGGACCACGGATGATCCCCGCAGCCATACACACTGAAAAATCTCAGATGGTAATAGTGAAGGCCCAGACGGCTGCAAAGGGGAGCTGCCTTCTGGTAAAACTCCCATTTTGCCTTTCCGTATTCATTGATGGGACGGCAGGGCGCTTCCTCTTCCATGATTCCGTCAACAGCCCCGTATTCCACTCTGGAACCAGCGTCCATGAATACCCGGCATCCCAGACGTCCGGCTGCCTCCACACAGTCCAGGGAGCCTGCCACATTGCGGGCCTGAACCTCCGGCGAGTCTATCTCCTCCCGGTTCACACCTCCCCAGGCCATATGGAAAAAGCCGTCTGCATGTCCCACCTCAGGGACGCATTCCAAAACATGGGCCAGGTCGCAGGCCACTGTATGCAGTCTCTCATGAACAGGAAGGGCGTCCAGATGAAGGGAACCCGGACGCACCAGGGCGTACACATGGGCCCCCTGCTCCAGAAACACCCTGGCCAGATTGCTTCCGATAAAACCGGTTGCTCCGGTAATTACTACGCGCATGTTATCATCCCTCCTAAACCATCTCCAGATGGTTGGAACGCATGGCCCTGATTTCCACGGCGGTCCCGAACTTCTGGCGTATGCTTGCCGCTATCTCATCCGTATAACCGGGGGCCGTGATTATGATGGCATCCACCGGGTGTTCATGGAAATGGTCCGGTCCAACGATGGGAAGATGGGACGCGGGGGCAAACTTTCCCTGCTTAAAGGGTGCGGAATCTATGATATACCTTGCCTTTTCCCCCAGCTTGGTAGTGGCTGCAAGGGTAAAGCCCTGGTGGCTGGCTCCCCAGATGGCCACCTTCTTATCCCAGGCATCCAGATACTTCATATAAGTCTCCATCTCCCGTTTCAAATTCACATAACACTCCAGCAGGTTCTCCGTATCCATCTGCGGACGCTTCCTTACAATAACGGAAAGGGTGTCCCTGTTGATAACCTCGCACTCTTCTACCTGGAACCCGTTGCGCTCCAGAAGGGGGGTAAGGGTCTCAAAGGTGTAGTAGGCCAGATGGTCCCGTATCAGTTCATAATAGCTGTTGTGGTCCATGATATATTCAAAGCTTGGGACTGTGATAAGCCCCATGGCATCGTCCTCCAGGTTGCGGTATATGGCCTGAAGCATGGTGCTGGGGTCCGGCTGGTGCTCCAGGAAATTAAAGGACAGGAATACGTCATACAGCCCGCCGGCAAACCGCGTATCCTCTGTCTCCGTAAACCCTTCCGTCACATCCAGCCCCTGGGCCCTTGCCAGCTCCACCAGGTGGGGATCATGCTCTATGCCGTGGACCTCCACCGGAAATTCCGACAGAACCTTTAAGAATTCTCCCTGGCCGCACCCCACTTCGATGAATTTCTTTCCCTCCAGATGATAGCTGTCAATGAGATGCTTATACTGGTATCTGCGCAGCTCCACCATGGTCTTTGAAAAGCCGCCGGCCCGAATTACATCCCGGTAATAGTCCACCGGCTCACAGTCAAACTGGACCAGTCCGCAGCCCATACACTGGCATAAATCCAGGGTCAGTCCCCGGTCCTCCTTTACCCCCTGAGCATCCGGCATGTGCTGGGCCGAGGCAGGCATATTATCTAACGTAAGCAGCGGCGTCTCCCATAACGGGGCGCCGCAGGCGATGCATCGTTTCATAGACAATTCTCCTTATATAATCCAATCATTTCCCTGATTCCGTCCTCAAACGAAATCTCCTGGGCGAATCCTGCTGCTTCCTTAAGCTTCCTGATATCCGGCACCAGGGATACCACTCCCTCTGCATTGGGCGGCCGTTTTCCATATTCATAGGTGCCCTTTTCACCGCAGAGCCGGTGCATCTGTTCAATGTACGACTTAAGGGGGCGGGTGTCTTCTCCTGCCACATTATACACGCCGGCCGGTACTTTGGCAAGCAGAAGCCCTGTCAGGGCCCTGGCCGCATCCCTCACATGAAGGAAATTCCACTGCTGGGTACATTCCCCAAGCTCCATCCTGCCTCCTTTAAGAAAGGTATTGAGGCAGGTGGACACCAGGGACCAGGGATGGTCTCCGGGACCGTAAACGCTGAATATCCTGGCATGGATATAATCAATCCCCAGGGCCTTTGCCTCTTCCCCTGCCCTGCGGCATACCTCCAGCTTGTCCTTTCCGTATTCAGAGACAGGATGGCACAAAATCTCCTCGCCCATAACGCCGTCCGCAATGCCGTACTCGGCCTGGGAGCCGCAAAAAAGAAACCTGGCGCACCCCAGACGGGCTGCCGTGTGAAGGGAATCCAGGGCATACCCGATGTTGCGGGCCTGGACATGAGGGTCCTGGCGGTTGGCGCTGCCGGCCCCCTCCCAGCCCAGATGAAGCCACAGGTCTGCCTTTGTTTTGGGGTCAGAACGGGATTTTAAAACCGGACAGGAGACCAGTTCCGGGCAGGCATCCAGCTTACCGATGTCCTTTAGGGCAAAGGGAAGGACGGTAATGCGCCCCCCTTCTTTTCCAGCTTTTTTTCCGGCCTTATTGCCTGTCTCTTCCCCAGTCTCTTCTTCTGTCTTTTCCCCGGCTTCCGCCCCGGGCTGTTCAAGCCGGCCTCGCCCCGGAGAGTCCGGCCTTACCACGGCAAATACATGATGGCCTCCGGCCAGCAGCTCTTTTGTAACAGCCTTTCCGATAAAACTGGTAGCTCCTGTTACGATTACACGCATAACATATACTCCTTCTTATCCCGGATCCCCCGCGGCAGGCCTGTCCTTTGGTCTGCTGGCAGGTCTATCCCTTGATCCTGGGAATAATCATATTTTCATCCATCTCCTCATCCGGCAGGAAGGGCGACAGGTCCTCCAGGGGCGGCGACACCATGGTGCCGTCCGGCAGTCTCTTGGCGGATGACTTGGGTTCAAAGTTCTGGTCCATAGACACGAATACCTCGCAGATAGCAGGTCCCTCTGCCGCCAGGGTTTTCTCCACAGCCTCCCCCAGCTCGCTGTTGTGCCTTGCTGACACGTAGGGGTAGCCGTAGGCCGCCGCCAGCTTATCCAGAGCCGGGAAGCTCAAATCCCCGCTGTCCACGCCGATTCCAATCAGCGGCTCCCCAAAGAAATTCTTCTGGGTCTGGCGGATGGAATGGTATCCCCCGTTGTTAATCACAAATATCTTGATCCCCATTCTGTGGTGGATGATGGTCTGCAGCTCCTGAAGATTCATCTGCATGCTTCCGTCCCCTGTCACCAGGATCAGGTCCTCCCCGCTTCTGTCCCCGCCCTGGCTGTAGCAGCCCTTATCCCTGGAAGCGGTCCAGGCGCCTATGGCTGCCGGCAGGTCATATCCCATGGAGGCAATGGCGGAATTGGTGATGAAACGCTGGCCCTTCTTAATGATATAGGCGTGTCCCCCCACCACACAGGCGGAGCCATTGCCCACCACCGTCACCTGCCCCTCTCTCAGGCGGCTGCTGACAGCATGGATAAACGCGTACACATTGGCCGGTTCCTCATCCGTATGGGCAAAGTGCTTGGGCAGTATAACAGGATATTTCTCCTTCCACATGGCGCAGGTTCTGCTCCATGTCATATCCCTGAGGCCCTTTCCTCCGTCAAACACCTGTCTGCTGCCTGGACGGCTGACGCTCTCAGGGAGATTTCCCTCTTCCTCTGCCAAAACGCGGTCCAGAACCAGGTCCAGCTGTTCCAGAAGATCCTTTGCATCGGCATGGACCCGCATGTCGCTGTGGACTGACGGCTTCTTCAGCTCTTCCTCATCTATATCATTGACAATCACATAAGCCTCCCTGGCCCATGTCTCAAAGTTATATCCCACCTGCCGGATGCTCAGACGGCTTCCAATGGAGAGCACCAGGTCGCTGTTTTGAATGGCAAAATTCCCAGGCCTGTCCCCCATATTGCCTGCACGGCCCACGTACAGGGGGTGGGTGTCATACATGATATCTTCGCTGTCCCAGCCCGTAATCACGGGAACGCCCAGCTTTTCGGCCACATCCATGAACAAATCATGGGCTCCCGCTATGCGGATTCCGTTGCCCGCATTGATGACAGGGCGCTTTGCAGCCCTTATCTTATCTATAATAGTCCGGGCGGCTGAAACATCCACCTTTCCCGGCAGTACCTGGCGGTGTTCTCCCTTTCCCGCCTCGTCCTCCGGTATCCCGTGTCCCCCGTCCTTTCCGGCCCAGCCGTTTCCTCCGGCCTCGTAGTCAGCCGCGTCAAAGCCAGGAAGCTCCTCTGTCTCCACAAATGCTCCCTGTACATTCAGGGGAATATCCAGCCAGCAGGGGCCCGGACGCCCGGACCGGGCCAGGTAAAGAGCCTTCTCCAGACAGTACCTGATCCTCATGGGATCAATGACCATCTCCGAATACTTTGTCATACAGTCAATGGCTTTACAGATATCAAACTCCTGGTCGCCCATGGCGCGGATGCCCACACCGGACCACCTGGCCGTTGTATCATAGCGCACCTGCCCCGACAGTACCAGCATGGGAATGGAATCCAGCCATCCCCCCACCACACCGGTAATTGCATTGGTTCCTCCCGGACCAGTGGTGACGCACAGCGCCGCGATGCGGTTGTGAATCCTGGCATAAGCCTCAGCAGCCATGGCGCATGCCTGCTCATGGTGGTTATAAATACAGTGAAGCCCCTCCTGGTGCCCCAGGCCGTCATCCAGATGCATGGCGCCTCCCCCTGTCACCATGAAAGCCTGGCTGATTCCCTCCTCCACCAGCTTGCCTGCTATATAATTGGAAATCTTCATTTTCATAAATTAAGGTCCCCCTTCCGGTCTATCAACTATGGAGAGTATAGCATAAAACGCCTTAAAATAATACTATATTTTCTCTTACAATGACCGCCGGAGCGGCTTTAGGGGCCCCCCTCCAGTGCCTTCCATAACTTCCAGCAACCATCACTATCATTACACATTCATGTCCGTTATAATAAACCACGTAATGCAACACCGGATTTTCGGCCACAGACAAACACACATATCAAAAAGGAGAGATTCATTATTATGAAAAAACAGATCAAAGTTCTGGCTGTATTATCCACTGCCATGTTCATGGCAGCAGTAACCCCTAACTTCATCGGCACCGCTTCCACTGCTTACGCAAAAACCGTGGGCTGGACAGAGGAAAACGGAAACTGGTATTACTATGATTCTTACGGAGAGGCAATCACCGATACCTGGAAGAAGAATGGCGATGACTGGTACTACCTGGATTCAGACGGAATCCGCGCCGCTGACAGACAGATTGATGAGTATTACGTAGGAGAAGACGGAAAACGCGTGAGCATGAAGTGGGTTTCCGTGGAAAATGAAGATTTCTGGGATGAGGACGATGCTCCTGAATTCCTGTACTACTATTATGGAAGGGACGGCAAGGCCCTGACCTCCAGATGGGCTTCCATCAATGGAAGCTGGTATTATTTCAACGAGGACGGTATCATGCAGACCGGCTCCATCACCGTAGATGGTTACAACTACTATCTCGGCGAGGACGGAAGCAGAAAGACCGGCTGGATTCTTCTGGCAGATGAAACCGATGATCCGGAATACGTTGAATCATGGTACTACTTCGACAATACGGGCAAGCGTATTGAAAATGAAGTTGACAAAAAGATTGAAGGCCAGTACTACACCTTTGTGGACGGCCGCATGCAGACAGGCTGGTACAAGCTTCCTGTCCAGGCAGCAGCAGAGTCCGGCGAGGCCCAGACAGCTACCCCTTCCGAGGCAGCTCCTGTGTCTGAGCAGACCGCTGCCGGCTATCAGTACTACGATGAGGACGGAAAGCGCGCTTCCGGATGGAGAACCATCGAGGGCATAGAAGGACTCAGCGAAGAAGCCGAGCTTTACCGCTTCTATTTCAAGAACGGCAAGCCCTACCATGCAGAAAAGGGTCTTGAACTGTTCACCATTGAATCCAGAAAATACGCTTTTAACACAAAGGGAGAAATGCAGACCGGCAAGAAGGTGGTAAACCTGGAGGACGGCAACGTGGCTAACTTCTACTTTGATGAAGAGGGCGTTATGAAGACCGGCAAGCAGGTCATCTTCGATGAGGACTTAGGCGAGACCCAGAACTGGTATTTCCACACCGACGGCTCCAGAAAGGGCCAGGGCTTCCACGGCATCAAGGACAATGTGCTGTATGTATACGGCCTGCGTCAGGAAGCTGACAAGGACCTGCGCTTTGCACCTGTAGAGTTAAACGGCAATCAGTATCTTGTAAACAGCAACGGCGCCGTACAGAAGGCCACCTCTTCCTCCAAATCAAACGCCATGCCTGAGCTTGGCAGCGGCTACAAGGATTTCAAGGACGAGAACGACAAGGTATGGACCGTAAACACAGAAGGTGTCATCCAGACTCAGAGCACCGCACAGTAACAGATACACAGCAACCATAAGGCCGCCCCTGCATCCGTTCATTTAACCGGCGGCCCACGGCAGACTAACCAATTAGTCTGCCGTTTTTTTGTCCAATCTGACGAATTTACAAAAATCGCAAAAAAAAGTGGTATATTTTGCGATTTGAAACGCTATATATATTAATAAGTATTAATCAGGAGAGGACATTATGAGAGAACTTGCTGTTTTTTATTGCCCCAAATGCGGCACCCAGGAAGCCATGCACATGGTCAGGATGCATTACTCGGAATTCATGCGGATGTCCTGCGATGAGCGTGACGAATTTCTCTCCAGGGAAATCCTGAAGACCAATCCGTCCCTTATCACCCGGCTGACCGAACCCCATAAGCGCTACAACAGCCGGGAAATCATTGCTGAAATGAACAACGTAATCATGAACCTGGATACAGAAAACAAAATTCTCAGCGATACGGTAAAATGGATGCACGATACTATATGGGAACTGATGCATGAGAAACGGGAATCCGGCCAGGGCAATGGGACGGCACCCGGCGACTGCGGAGGTTACCGGGACTTCCGGGACTGCGGGAACTGCCGGGACCGGGAACCATCGGAGGAATGCATGGAGGTAACAGCGCACACCGGACAAACAGAGGCAGCATACAGTGAGGCCGCAGCCGCCGATATGTCACAGACCGAAGAGGCAGAAAAGGGATACAAACGATAGCTGGCTGCAGCTCCTGGAAATCCAAATCTGAAAAACATATAAATTTCCAATTTTATATATCTTTTGTGCAAATAGTGCGTTACAATAGTACATATAAGAAATGTTTTGTGCATATTTTCATTTTTAAGGTTGGAAAGGAGTGGAACTATGAGCCATAAGATTATCACGATAGCCCGTCAGTTCGGCAGCGGAGGCCACGAAGTCGCCCAAAGGCTGTCAGACCAGCTGGGGATTCCTCTCTATGACCGGAATCTGGTGGAGATGGCCGCTGAAAGGATGGGACATTCTCCTGTAAGCATTGAAAAGGCAGACGAGTCCGCACTGTCCTCCTTCCTGGCCGGCTATCAGATTCCCAAGGAGCCTAATTCCGTAACCGGATATGGATTATCCCTGAATGACAGCACTTATGTCACCCAGACCATTATTATAGAGGCACTGGCCCAGAAGGGCCCCTGTGTCATCGTAGGCCGCTGCGGTGATTACGTGCTCCGCAGCCACCCCGACCTGATTGACGTATTTATCTGTGCGGATATGGAAGACCGGGTGCGCCGGATTATGGATCGCTACAGTTTTTCAGAGAGGGATGCTGTCAACGCCATCAAGTCCACGGATCGCCGCCGCAAAAACTATTACGAAAACTACACCAAACGCAAATGGGGCAGCATTGAGTCCCACCAGATGCTGCTTAACATCAGCAAGCTTGGCATGGACAAGACCGTAAGAATCATTAAAGGAATCTATGAAACCCCATAGGCCTGTTTCCAACTGTCCATAAAAGGCAGGCGTCTGAAGGAAAAACCTTCTGGCGCCTGCCTTGTTTTTGTGCATCTGCTTTTTTTCCTGCATTTATTCTCCGGATGTATCTCCCCGTCCCATTCCCGTCTTGGAAATATACCCCTCATACTGCCTCAGCGCATTCTCCTTAAAAGGAGCGCTGACCGTAAACTCCGAACCGTCAAACAGGGTCACCATACGCACACTGAAGGTGGCCACATACCTGAGATTTACGGCATAGGACTTATGCAGCCGTATGAAACCAGCCTGGTCCATGTTGATTTTGGAAAACAAATTTTCTAAGGTGGAATAGCAATGATATGTATGGCCGGCAGTCACAATCTTTACCCGCCGGTTATCACCTTCAAAATAGAGGATGTCTTTTAAAGGTATTCTGTATACGGTCCGGCTTGATTTGAATTCAAAGATTCCGGCATCACCCTCTATCTTTTCGCAAGCTTTATAAAATATATTCTGGAAGTCCTCTGGCCTGATTGGCTTTTTTATAAAATGAAAGGGCTGGAACTGGAACAAATCCAGCGCGTATTCATCCCCGTAAGCCGACATATAGACAATCATGCTCGTATCATTGCCCAGCTCTTCCCGAATGAACCTGCCCAGTTCAATCCCGTTCCTGTCCCTCATCACAATGTCCAGAAAAATCAAATCATAATGCCGTTCCTTGAGTGCTTCCTCAAATTCCTTACCGGTGTTGAATATCTCAACCTCCAGCCTGCGCCCCTCTTTCCATCGCCTGATATAGTCCTCCAGCTGGCTGCACACCTGAAAGTCATCATCACATATTGCTATCTGTATCATGCACCTGTCCCCGTACCGCAATTTTAATCTTTAGTATTTTACACCCCCCTGGTATTATTAATCTTAAAATGTTGAAAAAAGACGATTACACGTTGAAATTTGTCAAAAAATCACCCTCCCAGGGTAATATCCTGGGCCGCGTACCACTTAAGGGCATCTTCCACATGTTCCCTCTTAAAGTCAGGCCAGTAATCATCCACCACATAAAAATCCGAATACACGGACTGCACCGGCAAAAAGCCTGAAAGGCGCCGTCTTCCGCCCCACCGTATAATCAGGTCGATTCTGGAAACCTCAGCTGTTTTAAGTCCCGGCCCTATGGTCTCATCCTTATAGCCCAAATCCCACTCCCAGCTGTAGTTCACCAGGAAGTTAATCTTCATCCCGCCTTTTCCAAAATCATGCCTGGCGGTAAAGGGAAGAAGCTCATGGGGAAACATGGGGGATTTTGTATTTCCCAGCACAAGCAGGCTGGCATCTTCCTTTGCCAGCTCCTCAACCGCCGCCACACAGGCCCTGGTAAATGCCTGTCTCTGGGCGGAAGGACGCTTTGTGTTATCTGTGGTAAAACCATAAAAGGACATTTCCCCAATTCCCAGCTCCCGGCACATGCGGTACAGGGACATTCCAGGTGAAATCCCGTGCCCGTATCCCTCTGATTTATCCATTCCCTGGCCTTTGGCCCATCTCCGGTTTCCATCCGGGATGATTCCGATGTGTTTTGGCAGTCTCATACCATCTCCTCCATTCCTGCTTATATATGGAAAGTATGGTCTTAAATGGAATATCTATACAAAAGGCTCCAACCGTGTGTTAGTCCTCCATGATTTTCCTGGGTTTATCCGTAATCAGATTATCCGCCCCCGCTTTCCTGCATTTGTCAACAGAGTAGGCGTCATTAACAGTCCAGGCTATCACTTCCTTGCCCAGGGAATGAATACGGCTCACCGTCTCAGGATTAATGAGGTCTATGCTCAGCACAAAATTGTCAGCGCTGGTAAATGCCTCCGGCTGCTCTATGGCCTTGGATGAGATAAATCCAGTCTCCAGGGCCGGGGCCAGCTGCTTTACCGCCTGAAGGGAATGGTAGTCAAATGAAGTGATCATACACTGGCCTGCCATGCCCTTGTCCTGAATCAGCCCTACCAGGCGCGCAATAAAGTCCTGGGTCTGGTGGTCATTGACTTTTACCTCTATATTCAGCTTTATCTTATCCTTGCAGTAATCCAATACCTCCTCCAGCGTGGGTATCCTGGTATCCTTGAAAAACGGCCCCCAATGGCTGGCGGTATTAATTTGGCTCAATTCCTCATAGCTCATATCCCATATCTTATCCGGCTTTCCTGTCATCCTCATCAAATCCGCATCGTGGAAAATCACCAGGACCCCGTCTTTTGTCTGCGTCACATCCAGTTCAATCCAGTCAGCCCCATTTTCCACTGCGGCTTTAAAAGCCGGCATGGTATTCTCCGGCGCCTGGGTGTTGTCCCCCCTGTGGGCGGTGATTTCCACCTTGTCTCTCCATCCCTCCCCAGTCCGGTCCTTTGCCAGGACCCGGACCGGAATCATGGATACAATCAGCACAGCGCCTAAAAGGGCTGCTGCCATGTGTCTTTTCCGTATTATATTAACACTCCTTACTATACTAACACTCCTTACTATACTAACATTCCGTACTATATCAACCTTCCGCATCATATCAAAGCTCCATCTGTATTCATTTTCAAATGCTGTCTATTCCGGTTCCCCATCCTCCGAAACGTCAAATGCAAGGCGCATCTGGCCGCCGCCGGCAGGACAGACAACTGATTTCATCTCACGCACCGTAATCCGTTCCTCCCCGGTGAGCCGGCCGCACAAAAGGGGCGAGTCCGGGTCATGTAACCTGCGTTTTACCTCCACCTGATCCGGGCTGAAATTCGCATAACAATATCTGCAGAGATGGGGGCAGGTGTTGTAAGCGCCGATATCCACGCTCTTGACACAGCCGCATTCCTCCCTCTGGGTACTGTCTTTTTTTACATCCAGGGGACGGCCCAGCAATCTGGCAATCAGCTGGTCATCAATACATTTTCCCTTCTGTATATGGAAACCGGACAAATCCGCTGCCTCCGAACATGTCCGGACGGTCATGCCATGCCGTTCTGCCTCCGGACCCATAAAGGATGCCAGGGATACCATGTCCTCCCCTGTCATTGCCCGGGTCTGAATCCGATCCATCCGTCCTTTTATCTTCCGGTACATATCCAGGAAACTGATGACGCAGGTATGGGTATATCCCTCCAGGCTGCTGCACAGCCGTGAAAACCACTGGAAATGGTACTCCCTGGTATAGGACGGACTGAGAAGCACCGGATCATACCTCCATATGACACGCTCAGGCCCCAGCCTGGCCGACAGCTCCCGGAAGGTTTTTACCAGCTCATTCTTATGGGGAAGTCCGGGTTCCACATCCGCCCCATAGGGTGTCAGGGTGAACTGGAAATAATAGGGGTATCCCAGCCGGTCCAAAACAGAAAGCCTCTCCATCATAGGCCCCGGGTCCTTTGTCCAGAACACAAAGCAGTCCACGGTGTCCTGGTTCAGAAGAATCTTGCTGACCTGCCCGGGGTTCATGGGGTTCCTTACATACAGGTACCCTTCCTCCAGCCGTTTGAAAAACCAGTCCGAATAAAACGCAGGAATGTCTGTCCTTCTGCTGGCACTGATGATCATGGCGGCTCCTCCCTTCTTTGTCTTACGCGGCAATCTGTGTAGTCTAATATAACATATGGGGTGGATGGAAGCAATCTGTGAGGGAATTAAAATCCTTATATTTGCAGTGAGATATCATAAAATCCATCCGGCGGGCGGAATTTTATTCCCCCGGCCGGATGGATTCAGCTATTTTCACCCGTATTATCTTATCTGCTTATTTTATCTCCCCGCTCTGCTCCTTGGCCCAGTGGTCCACTATGATACTTGGAGCATACACAAACATCATATGCAGTTCCTCTTCACCTGTGTTATACAGAGCGTGTTTTAAATTACCTGGAATAAAGATACAGTCCCCTTCCTTTACCGGCTGTTTCTCCCCGTCCACCTCCATCTCCCCATGTCCCTTAATAATCGTGTAGGACTCCACCGTCTCGTGGTCATGTTCCGGTATGCCGCCGCCTTTATACACCACCACATAGCCCTGGCAGAACTTGCTGCCCTCCATGGCGCCATTCTGGCCCAGTATTACCCTGGTGCGCCGTCCGGCCGGAAATTCGGTCCCCTCTATATCCCATATATTTACTTTTTCCATTTCATTCCTCCAGATTGTCCGGAGTGTGTCTTAGCATCCCGTTCAGACACACTCCGGGAAATCAGATTCTTCACAGACTCCCGTTCAATCAGCCTGCCTTTAAAATAAGTCTGGCTCTTGTGTGCGCAGGTCTGCGTCTTTATCTGCTCCATCAGCTGTTCAAATATGATTCCCGCCGTATCTGCCAGGGAATGACGCAGCGTAGTCAGAGGAGGATCCAGATATTTCACCTGAGGGATGTCATCAAACCCCACTACGGATATATCATCCGGTATCCTTAATCCGCTTTTGGTAATACCCCTGTATACGCCGTAAGCCATAAAATCATTGAACATGAATACGCCTGTGGGACGTTCCTCATGGCGCATCAATTCAAGGGTTTTATAATAGGCGTCGTCCTCGGATTCCACATCGCGGACAATATACTTTTCGTAGTCCTCTATTCCGCACTCCCCAAGGGCTTCCAGTGCTCCTTCCAGACGTTCCCGGTTATATTGGCGGTCTTTATCATTAATATAAAGGGCAATCTTCCGGTGTCCGTTGTCTGTCAGGCACTTCACTGCCTGGTAAGCCGCGTCGGCATTGTCAATATTAATACAGGGGGCATCCACATCAAAGGTACGGTTTACAATCACCATGGGAATCTCCCCTATGTATGGTTTCACATGTTCTACATCCTCTGTGGATGCAATATACAGTATGCCGTCTACAAACAGATATTTAAGGGTTTTAAAATACTCCTTCTCCTTTTTCACATCTCCCAGTGCATCACACAGAATCAGGGAATATCCTGCCTTTGTAGCGCATGCCTCCATATATTTTACAACCTCCGGATAATATGGATTCATGATATCCGGTATGATAAGGCCGATCAGCTTGCTGCCGCCTTTTTTCAGGCTCCTGGCAGCCAGGTTGGGCTTATAATTCAAATCACTGACCGCCTTCATCACTTTCTCTTTTGTCTCTGGCTCTACAAATGCCACGCCTGACAGTGCTCTGGATACTGTGCTGGGAGAAACCCCTGCATATTTTGCAACATCACGAATTCCTACCATTGGTATTCTCCTTTAACCGTCTTTTACCTTATAATACCATCTTCACGGTAATCTTTCCAGACATTTTCAAACCAGATTTCCTCGTCAGGAAGGGGTCTTACCGGCCTCCAGGATACGCGGCATTCTTTTCTGTCCGCCTCATAATAAATCTCCTGCAGTACGGTTGTGTCCGTCTCCTCCGTCCTGTTCCTGAACCGCTCATCCAAATGCGGGTTAGGTACCTGCCCCCCGGCATTATATACCAGATAGGATCCTCTGCTGATACCCACTCTGGCGTCATAATCCCTCAGGGCCTCTAAATATACAAACTGGCTTATAAGAAGATGCTTCAGTTTATACAAATCCTTAAGTACCTCCGGCCCCTTAATCATAACCTTCTGCTCCAGCTGTTCCCTCTGTCTCAGGTTTTCCTCAAGCGCTGTCCGTATCCCTTCCTCTGAGCGGATACATGCACCATATTTGGTCATCCTGATTCCCAGCAGCCTTCGCTGGCCGGCCACATCCGTCATACAGCTTTCAGACCTGCGCAGGACGCGTTCTCCAAAGGCAGTCTCCTCTTCCACCTCCTTCATATGTCTGCTGAGGAACTGCTCCCTGGAGCAGGGTTCTCCTCCATACCGCTTCACAATATACTGGCTGGCGCGTATGGCGCCGACCTGCCCCGCATTCAGTGCGCTTCCTCCGGGACGGTATATGCCATGGGAACCATTAACCTCACCGACCGCAAAAAGATGCCGGATATTGCTCTCCCACCACTGGTTTCCTCCAATTCCCCCGTTGTTATGCTGGGCGCACACAGCTATCTCCAGATACTCTCCGGACAAATCAATGTGATGGCTGCTGTAAACTTCAATGGCCGACGGATTCATATGTTTCAGCCGCTCATAGGGTGTATCCAAAAGAGCCCTGGAATTCTCAAGATATTCCCTTGCCTCACCTGCCAGGTACCGGAACGAGACATTTCCCCCTTCCATCAGCGGGGACGGGTTATGCATGAAATCCAGAAAGACCCGTCTTCCCTTTAAGACTGTCTCCTGATAAACAAGCAGGTCAATAAGAGATGATCCCTGCCCTTCAACCTTTCTGGGGTCAAAGGGCCACTGATACCCTTTTAAGAAAATTGCCGTCAAAAGCTGTCTGGGCGTGTCAAAATAATCATTCAGGAATTCCCTCTCATGGCTTCCGTCCTGCTCCGCAGACAGATATCGGGGCAGGCATTGCTGGAATGTCCCTGACAGATTCCACCTGTGTTTTACAGATGCAATTCCAAACTGGGACTCAGTCAGATTCTTTGCAACAGCTCCCGCCTCCAGCAGTACCCCCATTCCGCCTGTCTGGCTGACAGGATATACGCTGGCCTGATACATTCCAGCTTCCCCGCCGGTGGCCCATATAATGTTGACTGCTGAAAATACGGCATACCGTTCATCGGGCGAAGCGGCCTTTTGTTTATTCAGGGCAATGATGCCTGCCGCCCTCTTGTCACCGTCCTTCTCCTCTGTAAGCAGGCGTACTGCCTGATAGCCGTCAAAGAGCGGTATTCCCCGTTCCTCTGCCTGGCGTTCCAAACATTCGGTCATGTATTTGGATGTCAGCGGCCCTGCGGAAATACCTCTCTTAAGTGGATCATGGTCCGTCTTATACCCCACATATTCCCCGCTCTTATTAAAAGGAAAAGGAACCCCGATATCCACCAGATGGTAAAATGCCCTGAGAGAGCCTGCGGCCTCGGCCATGGCAATGTCTCCATCCACACATCCGCCCTCAAACAAGGTTTTTGCCATTTTCCTGACGCTGTCCGGTTCACTGCCGCACTGGGTCATCTTATAGTAGGTCTGTTTGTCTGAACCCGTATTCCTGGAAGTTCCCATGTACCGTCCTTCTGTAATCAGGGCAATGTATTTCTGCCCCAGCTTATGAAGCGTTACGGCTGCATTAAGACCGGCTGCTCCGGTTCCGACTATGATTGTATTGTATTGATAAAAAGGTATCCTGTTAATATCCATATGCTGAAACCACATCCTATAAACGCCGGATGTGGAACCCTCCATCCACATCTATGTAATTGCCTGTCGTGTAACAGAAGTCGTCGGAACAAAACGCCCTGACTGCCTTTGCCACATCCTCCGGAACTCCCCATCTCGCAATGGGGAACATCCCCTGTTTGATTAATTCCGTATACTTTTCTTCCACCTGGCTGGTCATATCGGTACGGATGACTCCGGGCCTTATTTCATATACAAATATGCCCTCAGGAGCCAGCCTGTCCGCAAAAAGCTTGGTGAGCATGGAGATTCCTGCCTTGGAAACACAGTACTCCCCTCTGTTAACGGATGATACCTGGGAGGAGCAGGATGAAATGTTGATAATTGTCCCGCGCTTGTCTCCATACACAGGCTGTTTCATCATCTGCCGTGCCACTGTCTGTGTCATGAACATATTTCCCTTTGTATTGGTCCCTATTACATAGTCAAAGCTCTCCTCTGTCATATCCAGCAAATCCGCCCTTACCTTCGGCGCCACCCCCGCATTGTTGACCAGCACATGGATTTCCCCGAAGTGTTCTGCTGCTTCCCGGACAATACGGATTCTGTCCTCGGACTTTCCTATATCACCGGCATACCAGGCATAGGAAATACCTGCATCCCGGAGTGTTCTGGTACTTTCCGGATAAAAGGATTCACCGCGTGTAGCCATGACAGCAACCTGATAACCGTTTACCCCCAGTTCCCGCGCAATGGCCAAACCAATCCCCCTGCTTGCTCCTGTTACAAGTGCTGTCTTCATATCCGTTTACCTCCTATTTCATAATCAGTTCAGGCAGCGTCATTGTCAGCGCCGGAATGAAGGTCACAAGCAATAATGTGATGAGCATGGGAATATATAACGGCAGCATGGCCTTTGAAACTTTTTCAATTTTCATATTTCCAATGGCGCATCCTGTAAACAATGCCGTTCCCACAGGCGGTGTACATAATCCGATTCCCAGATTCAGCATCATCATGACTCCAAACTGGATGGGACTCATTCCAAATTTTGTCACAACCGGAAGCAGTATGGGAGCCATAATAAGCACCAGAGGCGCCAGGTCCATAACGCATCCCAGCAAAAGCAGAATCAGGTTGATCAGAAGCAATACCACAATCTTGTTGTCGCTGATGCCAAGAAGCAGGTTTGTGGCCAGGGTGGGGACATTCAGATATGCCATCACCCAGCCGAAGGCGCCTGCCGCGGCAATAAGCGCATATACCATGGAAAGGGTTTTAATGGTATTTCCCAGCACTACCGGAATATCCTTAAAGCGAAGCTCCCTGTAAATAAAAAATCCTACGAACAGGCAGTAAATACAGGCGACTGCCGCTGATTCCGTGGCGGTGAAAAAACCAGCTGATACGCCGCCGATGATAATAACCATTGCAAGCATTGCGAAAAATGTATCCTTTGTAACCCTGAGTGCTTCCTTAAAAGGCAGCTTCTTTCCTTTGGGATAATGCTTTTTCTTGGAAATGATATAACACATTCCCATTATGAAAACCCCCAGCATAATACCCGGGATATAACCGGCGCAGAACAGGCTTCCCACAGACACGCCTCCTGCCACCATGGAGTACAGTACCATGTTGTGGCTGGGCGGGATGATCAGTCCCTGACAGGAGCTGGCCACGGTAACTGCTATGGAAAAATCCTTTTCATATCCAGCCTCCTCCATCATGGGTATTTCCAGGGCTCCCAGGGATGACACATCGGCAATGGCAGAACCGGAGATACCGCCGAACAGCATGGATGCCAGTACATTTACATGTGCCAGACCTCCGGTTATCTGCCCCACGCATACATTTGCAAAGGCCAGCAGGCGGCTGGATATACCGCCTGCAGCCATGATTTCCCCCATAAGGATGAAGAAAGGGATTGCCAGCAGTGAAAATGAGTTAAGCTGTTTGGACATTTGCTGCACCAGGGTCATGACAGGCACCTGGATATACAGCATGGTGAAGGCTGTGGATATAATCATTGAAAAGGTAATAGGGCATTTAATCATAATAAGCAGCACAAAGGTTATGAGAAGGATTGCGATAGCTATATTTGGGTTCATTCTTTTTCCTCCTCCTCTCTGTTAAACTTACCCGCATCATCGGTTTTCTTGTATTTCTTCAGGCCCATTATATCCAGGACCGTAAAGTAGATAATGGCAACGCCGCTGACCGGTATCATAATATACATAAGAGATGACGGCCATTTTGTTACCGGAAGCCTCGAATCCATGGTAGACAGCACCATCCGGACCCCGTAGACAGTGAAGAAAGCGCCTACCAGCAGCGTAATAATCCGGTTCAGCACATCAATCACATTCCTGATCTTTACCGGAAACTTATCATAAAACAGCTCCACGCCGATATGCAGGTTCTTTTCCGCCCCAATGGCAATGCCCAGGAATGCCATCCAAATCGTAAGCAGCAGCGCCACCTCCTGGTTCCAGCGGATATTGGTCCGCAGTATATTCCTGCAGAATACCTGGGCGCATATGATTACGATTACAACGGCCAGGACCCACCTTGCATAACCATATATAACCTTGTAAAACAGATTGAAAATATCAATTAGTACCTTCTTTATTCCTTTCAGCATCTTCAGTCTCCTATATGCCAGTCCCCTACTTGCCTGCTTCTACAATCTGGTCAATGATGTCCTTATAGGCGCCGCCTTCATAGGAATACCAGATTGGCTCACAGGCGTCCTGGAACGCCTTTAATTCTTCCTCAGTCAATTCAGTGATTGTGACATCCTGCTCCAGCAATTTCTGTTTGGATTCTTCCTCTGCCTCTGCCCACAGCTCCTTCTGGTACTCCCAGGATTCCAGAGCCGTGTCATCAATAATTTTAAGATCTTCGGCACTCAGTTTTTCACGTGACTTTTCGCCCATGACCAGGATGTCGGCCGACCTTGTATGATGGTCCTCCACAAAGTAGGGAGCCACTTCAAAATGGGACTGGTCCAGATAATTGACGATGGAATTCTCAGCAGCGTCCACAACGCCGGTCTGGAGCGCGGAATATACCTCGGAATACGCTGTCGCTACCGACTGGCCGCCTAAAGCCTCCACCATGGACATCATCAGTTCGGACTGCTGTACTCTTACCAGCATACCCTTCATGTCCGCAGGGGAATGGATTTCCTTTTTGGTGTTATAGAAACATCTGGTTCCTCCGTCATAGTAGGTAAGGCCGTAAAGCTTCTTTTCCTTCATCTTATCCCCGCGCAGGATTCCCATACCGATATCCCCGCCATGTACCTTCCAGAAATGCTCTGTATTTTTATAAATATAAGGCATCATTAAGGCATTGTACTCATCCACAAAATTAGTCATGGTGGACAGATCGGCTTTTACAATATCCATGCCGCCATACTGGAGCTGCTCCAGGCAGGAGATGGCATCTCCAAGGGTTCCGTTGTTGTACACCTCAATGTTGACCCGTCCGTCTGTGCGCTCCCTTACCTGGTCCGCAAACCACTCCACGGCTATAGTGGTACAGTTTCCATCCGGCTGGTTATTGGAAAGTTTTAAGGTGACTGTGTCACCGGATGCCTCAGTCTTGCTCTCCTCCTTATTCTCCTCCTGTGCGGCAGTATCTCCTTCTGTTTTTTCCTCTGCCTTAGCCTCTGTCTGTGTCTCTGAGCCGGAGGATGGTGCCGCTGTGGTTCCTGCATTTCCCCCTCCGCATGCTGTCAGTGTCATCACAAGACCCAGTGCCATCATAACGCTTCTTTTCTTCATTGTATTCTTCTCCTTTTATTCCTGCGCGTAACGCGCATAATTAACCTGTTACCTGGCAGAATACCCGCCGTCTATCGGAATCATGATCCCGGTTATATAATCCGATGCCCTGGAGGCAAGAAATACTGCCGGACCCTCAAAATCATCGGGGGTTCCCCAACGTCCTGCCGGAATTCGCTCATCCATGGGCTGCCGCCGCTTTGAATCACTCCAGATTGCCTTTGTAAGCTCTGTGGCTATGTAGCCCGGCGCAATGGCATTGACGCATATACCGTAAGGTGCAAATTCATTGGACAATGCCCTCGTCATGCCCATGACCCCGTGTTTGGAGCAGGTATAACCGCTGACCTCAACACCTCCGAAGGTGGTAAAAAGAGAGGCGGTATTGATGATTTTCCCTTTCATCCCTTTTTCCCGAAAGTGAATGGCGGCCTTCTGGGACAACCGGTACGGCGCCTTCAGATTAACAGCAATCACCTTATCAAACATCTCTTCCGGATATTCAAATGCATTCTTCCGAAACTGCATACCTGCATTATTGCACAGGATATCCACATGACCGGCTTCTTCCAAAAGGCGTATCCACACCTCATCCACATCAGAAGAAACTGACAAATCCACATGGTAACACCGGCACTCCCGCCCCAGATTTTCAACTGTCCTTCTGGTATCTTCCAAATCCCCGATATCCAGCGCAATGATATCTGCTCCTGCCCTGGCAAGCCCGGCTGCCATACCTTTGCCGATGCCTGTTGCACAGCCTGTAATCACTGCCTTTTTCCCTGCAAGAGAAAACAATGAATCCATATGAAATCTTAACCTCCCCTCCCATGAAAACGGTTTCTTGTATCGTTATGTACATATTAACTCATGAAAACGGTTTCGTCAAGAGTAAATTGTAGATTTTTTAAATTAAAATAAACAATATAAAAAAATGGAAAGGGATGAAGATTTTACCCTTCTTCCCTTTCCGTCTCTCCTGTAATCCCTGAAATCTATTATTAATTGGTTCTCCCTGTTCATCCCTTCTCCCGCTTCGCCGCCAGCAGCCTGTCCAGGTAAACAGACTTGAACTGTTTGCTGGCCATGGCCTGCTTAAGCGGCGGCAGCTCCAGGATAGCGCTGAACAGGGCGGCCATGGCCCTGTGGTTGGAAAACGCCTGGTTGTCAAACACCAGATTGGCCAGTGTTCCCTTCTCAATGGCCTGAAGAACAAATCTGTGGGTGCTGTTCACTGGTGTGATGATCTGCTCCGACCTGCGCTCCATGTGAATGGCCTTGACGCCGCAGTTCCTGGCGCATACGCCGCAGCCCAGACAAATATCCTTATCCACCACGGCCCGCTTCCTTCCGTTTTCTCCTTCCTCCATGGATATAGCCAATACCGGACATGCCTTTGCGCACTTTCCGCAGCCAACGCACTGGTCCCCGGTAATATCAGGAATATAATTGGTGGTGGCCACCGGCTGCATGGGACTGAAATGCCTGGCAGCCTGGAGCGCCTCACAGCAGCACCCGCAGCAGTTGCAGATAAAAGCCGGGTGCTCCCGCACATTTTCCCCTATCTGTACCAGATTACTGGCGTAGGAACGTTCCAGCGCATCCAGCGCCTCCTCCCTGGAGATAAGTCTGCAGTAATCCCCGTGCTGGGCCAGGGAACGCGCCACATTGTCAAAGGTCAGACACACATCCCAGGGAGCGTTAATCTCGCAGGGATGGCCTGCGTGAGACATTTTATGACGGCAGTAGCATAGCCCCAGACCGATATACTCTGCCTCCTCCACGATGTGGGTCGCCCGCTCATAATCCAGGATGTGGTTCATCTTGTCATTGGTCAGAACCGGCTCCTGGACAAACACACGGCCCAGCTTTGTCTCCGTGGCATAAAACAAATCCTTGATAAAATCCTCCTCCACATTCATATACTGGTAATACAATTCACTGAGATACTTTTGGTCAATATCTCCCCTGGTCCTCATCAGGGCAAATTCAATAAACCCGGCCATTGGCGGGGGCATCACGAATTTCCGCACCCCCTTGTCCCAGGAGTCCACCAGCAATGCCTTGCCGCACAGATGATCCAGCAGCTTTTCCGCCTTATACTCCGAAGTCCCCCATATCTTTGCCGCCTTTTTTATGGTAAACGGGCGAACCGGCAGCAGCGCCACCCATTTGGCCTCCTTTTCAGAATATAGGACCTGCAGTATCTTATACAGTGTCTCAGAGGCCGGAGCCCCCTGGGTAAACCAGTTGATACGTTCACCCAGGTTCCGGTATGCGTCACGGGTTGTAAGATGTCCCATTGTCTTTACCTCCTCCTTGGATTTTCCTTGATTGTTCCCATTTTTTCCTCTGCCATACCGCGGAGTGACTGAACCCTCATTCCTGTCAGATAAACCGCGTCATGCCCGGGCATGGAACAACCGCTTCACCATCTACTTTAGCACTGCAAAAAATAATATTCAACAGAAAGTACATCACATGCTTCCTTTCCACAAAATCCTGTTTTGTTTCGTTGTTCTATACCATTCATCCGCTAAACAGAACATATGTTCTGATTTTTCTTGACAAAATCCCCCCTCAGTGATATCTTTAAAATACATCACAGATTTCCTTTTCCACATGAGAGGTGGAAAATATGCAATATTACATACGCATTGATAACCGGAATGTATACGTGTCAGAAGAAATTTATAAACTATACTGCAAAGGCGAGCGGAAGGAGCGGTATTTCCGGGAATCAGATATTCATAACAAGACATTTTATTATAATGCACTGGACACAGAAGATTTTAACGGCTGTGATCTGTTTCAGGACACCCGAGCCAAGCCTGTGGATGAACAGGCAGAGGAAGCTCTGGAGCGCTCTCTGCTCTTTGAGGCCATGAAGGACCTGGACCCCAGAGAGAAGGATATCATACGCCGTATTTACTGTTACGACCAGTCCCTGCGCCAGATTTCCAGGGAAACCGGAGTTCCCGTAACCACCCTTCATTACCGTCATGGAAAGATCCTCCGCAAACTGCGCAGCCTCATGGCCTGAAGGGAAGGTGCTGCACAGATTCTCACAGGCATTTAGGCCAAAAGGCCGCCCGGGCCCACATTCAGGTATCTGTTTCACATGCCTGTCGGCTTTGGACGGCCTTTTCTATCCGGTTTTAATCGAACATATGTTCTATATATCGGATGAATCTTGTAACCACCCCATGAATGCTTTTAACCGGAACAAAGGAGGAATCTGGTTTGAATATTGTTATATCAACTGAACATAATCAGCTTTTCAGACAACTTTACACAGCTGCAGACGCAGCCATCTCCAACCGGCATCTGCGGGGCCTGGAGCTATATGCCTTCAGAAGCCTGACGCCGGAAGAACTCATCAAGGAAGCTGCCGGCTCTCCCGCAGATCTGTGGCTCATGTTCTTTGACAGCGACAGCCGGCCTGACTGGCCGGATGTACTGAACAGGCTTACATCTTTCAGCAGTCAAATTATGGTCTGCATAGTGAGCAGTGATTACAGCACCGCAGCCCGTCTCATCAACAGCCACTCTGTCCGCGGCGTTGCAGGTTATATCCATCCTGTCCATGACAACTTAGAGCGCTCCTGCCTGAACATCCTGACCTATCTGAACCGCCGTGTAACTTCCGCAGATGGATTTCTAATCGTGCACGGCAGCAGCCGTGACACCCGGCTTTCCTTTTCCAGCATCTATTATATAGAAACTGTAAAAGGAACTCATATGTGCAATATACACTGCTCAGACGGAGTATATACCTTCCGTTCCGGCATAAAAGAGTTGTCAGAAAAGCTGAAGCCGCCCTTTCGTCAGGTCCGGGCATCCACCATAGCCAATCTGTCAAATGTCCGGTCCTTTGAACCAACCCAGGGCATTCTTTCCTTTACAGGCGGTATTTCATGCTGCTGCTCCCGCAGCTACAGGCATGATGTATCCGATTATTTCCGCAGGCATCCGCGTCATGTGCATGCGGAAGGGGATATGGCGGAAAGGGGACCCGGGTGACGGGAAGGCGGCAGGGAGAGAATACGGCAGTGAAAAGACTATCCGAAACACATAAGGCGGACACTTTATGCAGAGCACATTAAAAGGGCAGAGTTTCCCACCTCTGCCCTTTCCTTTCACATCTATCTATAATTATCTGACATTTCCCTGGGGCAATACCAACCACCGCCCTTCTGTCCCCTGTCATGATAAAAATAACTGCCGTTCCATCATCCGCCGTCTGGTGAGTCCCTCCAGTACCTTTCCTGCCGCTTTGTTCCATTTAGGAAATTCATCCGCTGCCCCTTTCACATCACCTGCGTGCAGACGCTTCAAGAGCGTACTGTTCCTGAGAGCGCCTGCCCCCAGATTATAGGCAAAGCTTACCAGGGCATCAAACTGGTTTTGGGTTACGCTGCACTCCAGCACCTTATTTACAGCCTTCTCAAAGGCCCTTAGGTCCTCCCTCAAATATGCCTCTGCCTGTGCCTGGGTAATCTTCATCCCCATGGACACGCCGGCCGTATGCCCATATCCAATGGTGGGGACCCCTGCCGCGCAGCGGTACGCCTCCAGACGGCAGCCCTCAAACTGTTTAATCAGGCAGATACCTGCATCCGATATCCTTCGTTCTCCCTGGGCATATCCCGCTTTACGATCTGCTTCTGAAGCGGTTCCTGCCTTTGTGACCGGAGGCTGCACTGCACCAGCCGTATATTCGCTGCCCTCGTACGCTGCCAGCGCAGGGTTTTTTCCTTCTGTTTTGCCAGGTGATGTATGTTCCGGCTCCCTGCCGTCTCCATTTTCCACCGATATTCCTCCCGTACTAATGGGAATATCCGCGGATTCTTCTTCCGGAAAATGCAGTACGCCGTTTTTGTCCACCTGTACCATAAACCGTGTCCCAAGCTTTGCCATCTGTCCATCCCGGTTAAAGTAATACGGCTTTCCTTTGATAAGCTGAAGGCCCTTAACCATTGCAAAATCTGTCCCAAAATAATACCAATTATCTTTATAAAGATACCAGTTATTCCGCACCGCATGGCCGGAACCGTCGAACCAGAACCACTGGCCTTTGTCCTGATACCAGTCATTGGCCACATACCGTTCCGGTTCCAGATAAAAACGGACCCCTCCGTCTTCTTTGACCCATCCCGTGGGATGGACTGATGGAACTGCTGATTCACTTACCTGCTCTGAATAGTTAATATCCTTAAGTTTCAGCACACTGACCCAGGGTGTATCCTGCGCCCTTGTTTCCACCGTACCGTAATTGATTCCCTTGGCCTCAATGCATGTTCCGTCTCCAATGTACACCCCGATATGCCCTGGCTTCCATAGAGCCCAGCCTGCCATTGATTCATTCAATGCTCCTATAGGCTGTACCTCACGGGCAGTCTCCTTATAATTGGCGCTTCCCCTCAATATGCCGGTGCACCAGGTAATCAGGCCGGAACAATCCGTACAGTGCTTTCCCATAAAACTCCTGGCCTTAGTTATGTACTGGGGTGTATAGACCTTTGGGTTTTCCGCTGCCAGCTGTTTCAGCAGCGCTTCCGTCAGGACCTGCCCCTTCATGCCGAACACATATGGTGTGCCCAGCTTTCCCTTGCAGAATTCAATCAATTCCCTGCTTGTCTTGCTCATAATTTATTTTCTCCTCTCTGTTCATGAACCGGTATCTTCTGTGTCTATGCCGGTAAAATCCGTATAGTAAATATTCTGCCGTACATCCATCAGCATGAAACCGTAGAAATATCCATCCCCGGATACAGGTACTGTCTCTAAAAGCATGTCATCCGGTTCTTCTATATAAAATTCAGTTCCCATATAGTAGCTGTCCGTGTAGTACCTGTCCTCCGTAATTTGGTCTGGATTATGATCCGTCTCGCCGTGAGAGCTCCCGGCAGTATCTCCGGTTTCATCTCTGATTTCATCTTTTGTTTCATCGCCGGCTTCATCTTTGATCTCATCTTTGGCCTCATCTTTGTCCCCATTTTTGGTCCCATCTTTGGCCTCATTTTTTGCCTCATCTTTGGCCTCATCTTTGGCCCCATCTTTGGCCTCATCTTTGGCCCCATCTTTTGCCTCATCAACCGGTTCCTCCTCCACGTCCTCCATATGTTCAACCAGATAAAGCGGAGTCACCCGATCCCCCTCCTTTAACTCATAAATCTGCTTTGCGGCCTCGGAGGTCTGCCCTGCGGGTGTCACGGAAAGAACCTGCCCGTCTTCATGCTCCTCGTCAAACCCTATCCGCATCGTGCACAGCTCCCCATTATAGAGCACAGGGGCCATATATTCCGTGTATGCATCCAGATTCATGGTTTCAATCAGGCAAAGTACCTGCCCCTTCATTCCCATATAGCTGTTCTCCGGAGCTGCCCGCAGGGTACCGTCCACGCCAATATCCACATCACTGTCTGTGCAGAGAAGGTAGTAGTTCCCGTCATCCCCCACAGGACAGAATACAGCCAAATACGCTCCTGTCACGTCGGAAACATCCTCGGGGGCTATGCTGATTTCCACGGTGCCGTCCTTATGTGCATTTATGTTCCCCCATTCCACGCCGCTTTCCCGGGCCAGATACGCCGCATATCCGTCCGTCAGCTGCCTGTAGGCACTGCAGAATCCTGTGGTATCATACGTTTCAAGATCCTCGCTCAGATAGGGGTTAGAACCGCTTGGCAGGTATATAGTAAGACCGCTTGGATTCCCGGGATAGCCTTTGGCCCACTGGTCCGTCACAAGCTTCCCCATCCGCTCCTTCAATGTCTGAAAGGCGCTTTCATCCTGATATACGCTCTGGCAGGCATCCAGGAATTCCAGTACATCCACCAGCTCCGGAGAACCTCCCGCCTGTCTGCTGCCAAATGCCAGCATTTTCATTCTGTCCTTTCCCAGCTCCCTGTACAGCTCTTCCCGCAGTTCCTGGGGTATCCCGTCCACATATTGGTGAAATACCTCATGAAACGCCGGATATTCCTTCATATCCAAAAGGCTCATGGCAACAGGCGCAGTACCTGAGGCATAGTAGGCATCATAGGCATCCACCATAGACCGGCCTACTGCTTCTCCCCATTCCATATCAGACGGCAGACTGTCTCCCAGAGCTGTCATCCAGCTGTAATCATATCCATCCTGAGGTTCCAGCTCCGGAGATGCAATGACATAGCCGGCCCTTCCCTCCAGACAGTCAGCAATCTCCACGCTTCCCATAAGGCAGGCGTCAAACGCCACAAAGTCAAACGCTTTGTCTGCCATAACAGAATGGTCCAGAGCCTCTCTTATCTCCTCTAACGAGAGCCCGTCCCCGTCAAAATGACTGTCGCTTCCGTATCCACCCACCGGACCTCCTCCATGATTCCACAGTATCAACCCATAATGGTTGGCCGGATAAGACTGGACGCCGTAATTGACAAAATCCGTCAATGTATCCGCATCCCCCATGTTCCTGATTTCCATGGGTTCCATGGAGGATATCCCATCCTCTGTCAGAGAAAATCTGGCATAGGGTACACCATCCATTTCATCCAGCTCCCACCGGGTGGAGCCGCCTGCCTCAACCACCACATGAAGAGAGGGGAAATTTTCCTCCTGTCCCGCCGTCCTCAGGGCATCCATCATTTCCCTGAGGTCCGCTGTGGCTGCTCCATAATCCCCTTCCAGGTCGCTTCCGTTCATGTAAACCATGATTGTACTGTCCGCCGCCTCTGCGGCCTCTGTATACTCCTTTACCTGTATGCCCTGACGCTCAGAGCCGCTCACCGTATAGAGAGCCGCACCTGCCAGCAGGGCGCTGAGGGCCGCCGCGATTCGCGGCGCAGTGACCCTCTTTCTTTTTTCATCCATCTGCCAATCTCCTTTTCATTATCTGTTCAAAATCATTTTTCTGCTTCGTGTTTTAACGCCTCGCATCTTACCTGTTCGCCTACAGCCTGCTGTCATACCTGCCCTTGCGGCTCCTGTTCCTCATTACGCGCACATTTTCAGAAGTCCGGGCCCCAAATTCCTGCCTGGCCTCGTCCATATACTGGTGAATCAATCCCTCCCGGGAAAGATTAATGTAATTCTTGCCGCTGCGGTCCACAGGAAAGCTGCGGTACATGGCTTCCTCGGTCTTATTCAGCACGCGCTCCATACTCCCTTCCGCCGCGGACAGCGCCTTCTTCTGTTTCTGCTCACCTGTTTTCTGCTTTTGAAGCTCTGCATACGCCAGCATCTGTTTTCTCTGGCTCTCCACCGCGGACATGCTCTTCTTTACCTCATCGTACAGCAGCTTTGCCTGGTCGTAATTGCGAATGACATCCTTCAGCTCAGACAGCTCCTCATCCCGGAACACGCCCTCCTTTTCTTTCAGGGTAATCTTGCGCTTTAATCCCCCCATGGAGCCGGACAGCGCCTTCACATCCCCGGCCTGTTCCCCCGTACTCAGGATACCTCCCACACAGTCCAGGGCGTTCATATACTCCTGGTTCATCTGGTCAAAATCCGACATGGGTTCGCTAAACTCCCTGATATAGGCTTCCTGCATGGAACGCATCAGCCTTGTGGAAGATTTCATCTGTTCCCTGGCACCTGCCAGGCGTCTGCACTGCTCTTCTATGGTATACGTCTCATGGCTGTACCGCCTGAAATTGCTGCGGAAAGCCCCGTCCTCAATGTGGTCCAAATCATTCTTCATTTGCCCGTTCATATTACCTGATACCGCGCCTGCCGCATCGGATTTCAGGGCAGAGTGGCCCATCTTTGTCTCGTACCGGTAGGTCTTTCCCAGGGCGACAAACTCAATGGATGCCCTGAATTCCTGTTCGCTCATATTAGCCTTGCCGTACAGCTCCAGCCGGTTGATATAGAAGAATGACAATGCCCCCTGTATCACGGCATTTACTGCTTTCATGACACCTTCTCCCACTTTTCCAGCCAACTGCACTGCGGCCTTGGCCACCTGAAGGGCGGCTGTGGCCACTCCGATTGCCACATATACGCCGGCCTTAGCCACCTCATAGGCTCCTATCTCAATTCCCTTTGCAATGGCCACAAATGCCTTCTTCCACCACTTGGCATTCCTGATGGAGCGTTTGCAGTCTTCAATTTTACGGTTCAGGGAATCAATCTGGCCATACAGTTCATTCACATGGGCCTGGGCCCTGTCTATCTCCCTGGTAGCATTCTTAATCTTATCCCTGAGCCGGTCAATGGCTCTGTTTATGCTCTCCTGCACCGCCTTCAGTTTTTCCGCCAGCTTGGACGTATCAATCACCAGACGGAATTCAAACCCGCCCCGGTTAAAATCCTGGTAATTCACCTTCAGATGAATGCTTACATCAAAAATCGCCAGCCAGTTAAACCGCACATCAATGGATATAAGACCCTTACAGAAGATAATCCTGGTTTCAAAATACAGGATGGACAGCAGTTCAATCCGTCCGTTCAGATAGAAGGTCACATCCTTCTTGCCTGCGGACAGGAAGAATACAATCCCTCTCTGCTCCTTACCCATAAACTGCCTCAGCACACTGTCCGCCGGCACGGGAAGGGCTTCTCCGGACTCCTGCCCTGCTTGGGAGGGACCTAATTTCAGGAATCCCAGATTAACCTCCGGTATGCGTCCATACGCCAGCACCCCATCCCCCTCCCGGAAGGAAAACAGAACCTCGAACCGGACCTTGAAAATCTCAATGACTCCGCATACAAAGATTCCCCGCTCCACCGTGTAACTGCCCAGCCTGGTATTTACATCCGCATAGTAGAACTGGGCCGTAAGCTTTATACCGCCTGAACCGTCTATGTAATAATGCCGCATCCGCCGCTGGTCCACCAGGTCCACTCCATCCCCAAAGGGAGACGCCTTTACCTGATCCCTTTCCAATACCAGGCTGTTATCATGGATTCTCTGGTTAAATGCCTCTGCCAGCCGGGCTCCGTCCGCACGCTTAACCATTTCCCGGTCAAATGCCTGCATGTCCTGGAAAGGAAGTCCCAATATACGTATAAAATCAATGCTGTCAAGACCGTCAAAGGAACATCCCAGCAGATTCCTCACCAAAATGGGAATGGACAGGTCACTGACTGCTGCGGACAGCAAATCCAGCTTTGGGACCGACCCTGCCACAGTAAGCATTACAGCCCCAAACAAGTGGATTTCCCTTATATAAAGATTGGCAAACATGGCAAAGGAAGGGCCCCGGTCAAACCCTACGGCCAGACAGGTATCCCCTATGGAAAAGGGACCAGCCAGAGGAATTGGTTCCCTGACCTCTCCAAAGGCCTCCACCATAAAGCGGGTTCTGGATATGCCGCAGTTAACATGAAACTCCATATCCGGCACAAAAGCAAACCGAAAGGAGCCCTGAAGGGCCAGGGACAAGGCCCTGCTTCTTAGCTCAACTGCCAGACACATATTCCTGCTCTCCATGAAACTATTTTTAGATGCAGGTATTGCCGCCATGCACAGAAATCCATCTTCACCCGCCCCCAGGAAAAGCTGCGCCTCCTTAAGGCCGAACAATTCCCTGAGCGCTTTCTCAAACACGCTGTCTCCAATCAGTTTTAAATGGGAGTAGGTAAGAAGGCTGCACCTGTCAATCTGGGCCGGAAAGGCCTCTGCTCCCGGCGCCTCAGCCATCAGGTCCCGGGGACTCAGCCCCTTTCCCACACGTCCGAAGAAATAAAACTCCTCCATCCCAAAAAAGTCCGCTGCCTTTTTTACTGCATCCATAAGGGATGATACCTGGGCATTTCCCCCATTACTGTCTGCTGAAAATGAAAAAAGAATGGCTGCGCTTCCCCTGCCTGCTGCTGCCTTGAAATACAGCCCTGGTTCTCCATAACCCAGGGCTGTGATTCCATGAATGCAGGAAAGAGTGGCGCGTTGACTGGAAGCATGTACCAGGCCGGAGGCGTATGCCTTGAATTTAGAAGCCATTTCACTGTTCACAGCCTCCAATAATCCTACGGGCCCCCTCTGGTCCATCTGCAGTTCCCCGTAAAATGACATTTCGTTCTTATCATACCAGACAGCCAGCTTGGCCGGACAGCCCTTGACGGCTCCCTCCACGGCTATACTGCACGACATCTGCCTCTGGTTCATTCCTGCCGCTCCTTTCCCGCAATCGTTCCATGATGCTTTGTCCATTGCTTAATGTAATGCTTTAAATGCTGCTTTGAATGCTGCTTTATCTGCAGCTTCCCAAACTGTGTTTCCTTCGCTACTTAGCGGCCTGGCTCTTGTCCGGCAGTGCGGCCACGCCCAGATATTCGTCCACAGTAATCAGGGCCATCTTGTCCACTACCTTCTTTCTGTCCGTATTCCAGACAGAAATGGAAAGGTTGGTCACATCCACAATAGGCTTAATGGTTTCCGGTACCAGACCTTCTGTTACCACCTGCAGCTGAAACGCATACTCCAGAACAGAGTTCTCTCCCTTTTTACAGATGTACAGATACGCCATCTGCAGCCTGATTACAATATCTTCCAGTTTCATGGATGTGGAACCGCCGCCCTCCTTGGCGGCCTCGGTCATGGCTGTCTCAAGCTGGGTCGTATCCACGGCAGTATCACTGCCAGACACACCCTTGGCCATCTTCTTGATATCGTCAATCAGATCCTTTACCGAAATCCCACTGTCCGGCGTCTGTTCTGACGGAATCAAAAGAACTGCGTATCCTCCCTCATTTTTTTCATACATGGCATGAAGCTGGGTCCCAATCAGGGAAAAGTCAATACCTATTGAAGCTTTTAATGTGTTGTTTTCCATTCTGCTGCTCTCCTTTTCTTAGATTATTTTGTATTCTATCTATCTCAATGCAGCCCTCCGGATGACTGCAAAGCCATCATACCGCTGAAATGGCGCCCACTGCGCCTTGACGGCATCCTTTGAATGATTACCGGCATGAATGGCTGTTAATTGCTGAAACCATATCATGTTTCTGATGTAATATCCTGGCACTGCTCTAACCAGGGTGTGATTTTATCAATTCGCACCATCCTCTTCGGCAGAAAAAATGGCGTTCTGCATGTAATGACCTGCTCCACCTCATCCATTGTTTTCTGCAATTTACGTGTCCATTTTCCCAATTCTTCCCAGGTGTCTCTGTCTCCTCCCTCTGCATACAATATACATTCTTTCTCTGTAAGCTCCATTCCGGTTACCGTATCATGGGTTCTCCAGACCAGCCGGCTGTATGAATCTGAAATCATCTGTTCCTCCCCACCAAGAGTACTGTTCCTGTCACGGCACAGATCCATCTCATCCGCCAGGCGTATGATGCCCGCGATATAAGGAAGGCAGACAGACTCCGTCCCTATTTGAAATGCTGCGGGAAAGGCATTTTCATCCCACAAATCCGTTTTTCTGTGTCCTCTTACTGCCTGCATAACAGGAAATACATACTCTTTCCGGATTTCAAAAATATCACTGTATTTTTCCACAAGCAGGGCGCTGAATTCCTGATGATATTCCCGGATCAACTCTGCTTCTCTGCCCTTGGCAAGATATAGTTCCCCGCACAGCACAGGGGCCAGTCCCTCAAAATCAGCTTTTGAAATCCCCATACCCAAATCATGGAACAGAATCCCCGTCAAAAGCACATACAGCTCGCTTCCATTCAGCTGCAGCAGACAATCTCCCACCAGCTGTCCGGCCAGATTCATAATATTCAGGCAATGAAGGCTGCTGTGGTCCGTATACTGGGGAAATACGTTCCTGTACCGGTCCAGCATCATACAGGCTCCGGTGGAAGCTTCCAGATAGTTTCTGTGAAGGCTGGGAGAACACTGCTTCAGGCGTTTCTGCAAAGCGAACTCCCATTTTTCTGTAGCGGTATGGTTTATGTACGTATCAGTATGTTTTATATCTTGTTCCTTGTGATTCATGTATATATCACTCCTTCTGCTGTTCATAAAATGGGGTTATATGATGGCCGCTGTACGTTCCTGATCTTTTCTTATAATCTCTGACTGTCTTTTTCTTATAATGTCTGTCTGTAGTCTCTTGCCGTAGCCTCTTTGCCGCAGTCTCTTACCATCATCTCTTGCCGCAACCTCTTGCCATCGTCTCTTGCCGCAGCCTCCTACCATCGTCTCTTGCCGTAGCCTCTTACCATCGTCTCTTACCGTAGCCTCTTACCATCGTCTCTTACCATAATCTCTTACCATAATCTCTTACCATCGTCTCTTGCCATAATCTCTTACCATAATTCCGTACTACATTCTCCTGCTGAAATCCCTTCTATAAATATCCGCCATATATGCCCACGCCGTATTTTCCCTGTCATCCATTAGGCCTTCTCCTTCCGCCCTGTTCCTGTCTGTATGACGAATGGCTGCTCTCCTCCTTCTGCCACATCTGGTTCTCCTTAAGAGACAAATTTTCCAGTGCGTTTAAAAACATCTGGTCTCTCTGTTTCCGGTCTCTATAATTCCCTACGCCCAACATGTAGAAAGAAGTTTCGCTTTTCAAGCGCTCCGCATTGGAACGGTAGCGAATCATATTTTCATGCCATCCGAAAATGCCGGATAAACCTCCAACAATCCCCGACAAACCGGATAATGCCGTGATACACAACTGCCGCATCCCGTCGGAAAGCATGTTGCCCGGAATGGAATTCAGAAGAAGTATGAGAGTCGGCATAACAATTCCCATACAGGCAGACATATAATAGAAACACTGGCACCGGTTCGCCATGACCATGTACCACTCCAGCCTGTTAATCAGCCGTTCCCTGATATACGGGTCTTTGACATGCTCCTCAATACTTTTTAAAAATGTTCTGTCATTTTCCATGTTGTAACTGTCCAATTCTAATAATCTCATTTCACTCTAAGGACCTCCTTCGGATTATACTCATGCTGCCATGATACACCTAGTTCAGGCTAAACCGGTTATTAACGGCGCGGTTGAACGGGAGGGCGGCATGGTTGGGTGGCTTGGTTCGCCGGCAGTGTTGGGCAGCTTGGTTCGCCGGCAGTGTTGGGCAGCTTGGTTTGCCGGCAGCGTGGGCCAGCTTGGTTTGCCGGCAGCGTGGGCCAGCTTAGTTCGCCGGCAGCGTGGGCCAGCTTAGTTCGCCAGCAGCGTGGGGAAGTTTAGTTCGCTGGCAACGTGGGCCAGCTTAGTTCGACGGCAGCGTTCGCCAGCTTAGTTCGCCGGCACTGTGGGCCAGCTTAATTCACCGGCAACATGGGCCAGCTTAGTTCGACGGCAGCATGGGCCAGCTTAGCTCTCCGGCAACGTGGGACAGCTTAGTTCGACGGCACCGTGCGCCAGCACTGCCAAGCGGCGCCGGCGCACGAAAAAGGACGTCAAGCCACAGACCATTCCATGGCTTAACGTCCTTTCACCCAATCAGTCTCTGAAACCCAAGTCAGACCGGATTACATTCCTGCAAACTGATTCTTTACCTTCATGATTTTCTGCTGTTCCGCCTGCTCCATCTGATACCATCCCTTAGCGGACATCTGCTTATAGATGTCATCCTGCATACACAGGCTGTCATTCAGTGCCTGGTTAAAGGTCTGATGCACATTAGCTGTGGAAGACTCGATGGTTCCGTGGACATACAGGTCACATACACCCTTCTCGGTCAGGAGAAGGTTCTCCATAATACACTTGTCATCCATTCTCTGCTTCCTCCTTATATGAGATTATAAAAACTGTCAAAAATCTGCTTGTGCTTCTGTTCCATCTGCTGTGCCTGATTTTTAAGAGCAGGATCCTGCAGATTCTGGATGGCTTCCTGGCACTGATTCATTAAAAACTGCTCATGGCCTAATGCATCCTCAATATAATTTAATTCCTTTGGACTCATAAGATATCACCTCCATGATTAGTATGCCGCATGCCTTTCCAGGATATGCATAAACCTGAATGTAACTACAATTGATTAACTTATCAGGTGGAATACAAATGGGCTCAATACTAAAAGTCCAATACAAACAGCCCCAATATTATTATCAAATAAAACTTGTAATTTCACCCCAAAATACAGTACAATAGTAATAGTAACATGTATACCGGCAGTCAATTTTCCGGAACCACAAGGAGGGATATTCAATGGCAAAAAAATCACTCATCATTGCAGCCTTGGCAGCTTTCCTCTCCATGGGCACTCTGTTCTCCGCCTATGGACAGGAAAAAGCAATCACATCCATACCCTTGACATTTTCCTGGGACACGGCCCCAAAGGGCGGCGAACTGGTAGGCAATGTATATGCAGTATCCAGCAACGGTGAATTCAAGGTGGAAGGAGCAGTGTACGACAAAAAGGATGACCAGTGGGACTATGGCGAGAGGCCTATCGTGGAAGTGGAGCTTTCTGCAAAGGACGGATACTATTTTTCCAGCACAAAACGCAGCATCTTTTCACTAACCGGCTGCGGAGCCCAGTTTAAAACCGCTGAAAAGGACAGCGATGGAAGTGCTTTAATTCTTCAGGTGTATCTGCCTGCCATAGACGGCAATCTTCCCGCTACCACGTCTGTCAGCTGGAACCTGACCACCGCTGTATGGGATAAGGTAAACGGAGCCAAAAACTATGAAGTGCGTCTGTACCGGGATAAAATACTGGTGACCACCCAAAAGACTACCGAATCCACCTATGATTTCAGCTCCTACATCAATGTGGAGGGAAATTACACCTTCACAGTACGGGCATTGGGCACCTACAGCTCCCAGGCCGGACCATGGACAGATAACTCCGAGCCCCTGACCATCCGCACCGAAGACACCTGGTTTATCACCAATGGAACATGGGATAAGACCTCATCGGGTTGGCGCTATGTATACCCAAACAATGTCTATCCTGTAAACAGCTGGCGCTGCATCAGCGACAACTGGTATTATTTTGGGAATAATGGGTATATGGAATCTGATTGTTATGTAAAATCATCTGACCAGGATTTGTATTACTGGCTGGGAGGCAACGGAATCTGGAATACTGAGAAGGATACGGCTGCGCCGGAGTCCGGGGCGCGGGTAGTGAAATAGTAACTATATAAAAAGCTGTCATATCAATTTAAAAAGTCCAGATTGATATGGCAGCTTTGATTATATAGATATTTCCTAACAAATGCATATTGTAAATCAGCCTTCAAGTTCCGAAAACCTGATTTCCAAATAACGAATTATATATTCTTTTGCCTTTTGTGTCTTAATGAACCTCATCCAGCCCGGTTCAGCACTATATTTCTGATTATCTACATCTGATTGGCTTATGATTGTCACTGTGTCCCCATGTGGGCATAAACTTGCCGGAACCGGACCGCACGGAAGAGATTGATGACATTTCTGCTCTTGAGCGGAGATATCTTGCCAACCTTAATCCTCTGGAAAAGGCATTAAACCTGCTCCACACCAAATACAATACCATGGCTTTATTTTCCGCAGCTGCCGCTGCAGTTCTGGATATATCAAGCGCCTTAATGGGAGCCTTTGTATATACCCTGGAACGCGCTTTCAAAAACAGAAAAACGGCCCCGGCAACTTCTGCGGTACTTGCTTCCACGGAATGAACAGAGTTGTTTATATTTATTAGCCTGGGGCTGTGCTGAATATATGATTCAGAGATATCCTAAAACATGAATTTTTAATGAGCCCGCTTGATGGCGGGCTTATTGCCTGTGTTTATAGGGGGATTATTTAACTACGGTTTAAGTGTAACATTTAAGTAAACAATTCAACACAATACAGACTCAAATAATCTAATATACAGGGCAGCATATTCTACTTTTAGTAACAAAAAATATAGCCATTATTCTCTTATTAAACATTATTTTAATCACTGAAAAACTTCTCTATACTCTCCTGCATTTCACATTCTATCCTTGAAGCTTCGTTTATATCATCTGCACACACCGACATATACACTTTCATTTTAGGCTCCGTTCCTGATGGTCGTACTATAACCGAACAATAATCATCTAGTAGAAACTTTAATACATCTGACTTTGGCAATCCATCTACCCCCTTTAAGTAATCAAGAATTTCCAGAACCCTCCTTCCTCCAATTTTATCCACGCCATCCCGCAGTAACGCCATAATTTCCTTCATCTTTTGAAAACCAACTACGCCTTCAAAGGTATAGGAGTGCTGTGTATTAAGACAGTATCCATATGTCATATATAACTCCCGCAGTTTTTCCCACAACCCAATACCTTGCGTTCTATAATAAGAAAACATTTCACATATTAAAAATGCCCCGTTTACTGCATCCTTATCCCTCACATAGGAACCACTTAAGTACCCATAGCTCTCTTCAAATCCAAAGATAAACCGTTCGCTCTGCCCTTTTGCCTCCAATACCCCAATTTGCTCGCCGATAAATTTAAAACCAGTCAGCATATTTTTCGTTTCTACACCATAGTGCAATGCGATTCTTTCTGCCATATCAGTTGTTACTATTGTCTTTACCAGGATCGGATTCTTCGGCATCATTCCATTGGCAATCTTTCTACTGCAAATATAATCAAGCAACAACATACCGGTCTCATTTCCACTCAGCAGCACATATTTTCCATTTTCGTCTTTTATAGCAATACCTACGCGGTCACAATCCGGATCTGTTGCAAGCAGAAGGTCTGCATCATATCTCCTTGCATACTCAATTCCCAGTGCCATAGCCTCATGTATCTCCGGATTCGGATATGGACATGTAGGGAAATTCCCATTCGGCTGTTCCTGCTCTTTCACTACCGTAATATTAGTAAAACCGCTTTCCTGCAAAGTTCGAAGAACTGGCTTAAGCCCTGTACCATTTAATGGAGTATAGACAATAGACACATCCTTATCTATCAAATCATTTGGTCCTAGTACACTTTGAGCCTTTACTGCATCTATAAATGCATCTATAATTTCTGGAACAATAAAGCTAATATCCCCTGCTGCTACCGCCTCATCAAAGCTAAACCTACATATCCCCTCAAATAAATCAACGTTTTCGACTTCAACTAAAATTTCACTTGCAACCTTAGTAGTAATCTGACATCCATCAGCTCCATAAACTTTATATCCGTTATACTTTGCCGGGTTATGAGATGCTGTTATCATAATACCAGACGCACATTTTAACTGTCTCACTGCAAATGATAAACACGGAGTTGGCATCAACTCATCGAATAAATATACTTGAATGCCATTTCCTGCAAATACCTCAGAAGCAATCCTTGCAAATAACTCCGACTTAATTCGGGAATCATAACTAATCGCAATTCCGATGACATTCCCTTGCTTTTTCATATAGTTGGCCAATCCCTGAGATGCTTTTGCCACTGTATATATATTCATTCGGTTGGTTCCCGCTCCAATTACCCCCCTTAGACCACCAGTCCCAAACTCCAAACTGCGGTAAAATGCATCTTCAATCTTTTCCCAGTCGCCGGCAATGCGGTTTAGTTCTTCTGTAATATCAGCATCTTCCACCGCAAAATCTATCCAGCGACGGTATTCATCCAAAATTGTCTTCGTTCTCATTAGACTATCCTTCCTGCGTCACAAATTAGATTTATATACATTCTGTTATCTCTTTTGTCCACGGAATAAAATATTCCTTGTGCTATATTGTTCTCATACCTTATCCCTCATATCTACCGTTTGCCGTGCAGCAGCCACTCCAATCATCAACAGTGTAAACATAATTGGAGCAACAATTGGAACGCTTATATTAACAACTGCCTGTGCAGCATAGCATATAACCGAAAATGAAATAGCTATAAGAAATGAATTCTTTGAACATGCATTAAACATTTCTATTATTGAAGTAAATAGCAGGCATAGATATGCAGTCAAACCCACAAAACCTATTGTTATAAAGTATTGTAAATACTCGTTGTGAGCGCTATCAAACTTTTCAAAGAATCTGCTAGCCATCTCCTCATAATAATTATTTACAGTAATAATTCCAAATGTATCCGGACCATAGCCAAAAATCTTATGCATCAATGGAAACTTACGGTAACTCTCTATTCCAATTCTCCAAATATATCCTCGACGTGTACCCCAATCATCATTAATAACAAGATAAGTTTTTAATGAACCATATTGGTCACCATTTCCTTTGATGTTTGCATCATACAATATATAGCCCACACAGAATATGCCTACTATTATAAGAATCAGCCAAATCCATCTTCCTAAATTACTTTTTTTCTGTAGACAGCTTTCTTTAAATAACTTGGTTTCTAATATATGAATTAATGCTGTTGTTCCCCATAGTCCTATAACAATATATAGGAGCTTATCATAACCTACAACTATATTAAACAAACCATTAATTTGCAAAACATGTTCTGGTACTCTGCTTATAATAACGTCAATCAGTTGAAATTCAGAAAATAAAAGCGCAAGAAGAAATAAATATTTTTTAATACCACCTATACTATTGAATAAGAATAAGGGCAATAATCCAAATAAAGCAATTAATGCCAGATACGCATTATCGCTGATTCCTGTTATTAATGCAAACAATGATATAATAACGCAAAAAGTATACCATACTTTTCGATAAAAGGTATTTTCATTAACAAAAAGGACTACACTCATACCAGAAATAAGAGCTACATAGGACGTGTAGGTATTAATATTTCCAATCGTAGAAGCAAAAATCCTGTAATCATCCCATGAAAGTCCCTCCTTAAATCCAATCGGGTCAATTTCAAAAAACTGAAATATTCCAATAATACATGCTATCATTCCTGCGGCCAAAAATATATCCAAATACCATCTTTTAAACTTCAAGCATCTGGTAATGATAAAAAAGCTCACAAAATATAAAAGAATTAAAAACATTCCTGTATATCTTCCTTCATTTCCCCAAAAAGATTCGTAAAAATAATCCGATTGAAAAGTTGATATAGTAACTGCAACCATGAATATAATCATTGCCCAATCTGCTATATTCAAAGCCTTCTTTCTGAACCGCTTAATTACATACCGGGTGTTCTCCCACTGGTAATCTCTGGCATCAACATACATATAAATAAGCGCTGCCATTAAGATGAGTACAAATAATATAATTACTGAACTATAATAAAACATGTATTTCACTCTTAATATATCATAATAATAATTATGAAAAACCAAAGGAAAAATTGCCAGTATTGCGACTATATAGATGCTCGCAATAATTTCATTGGTTCTTTTCCACGATATGATTAAACCGTTTTTTTTATCCATTTCTCTATAATCCTTTCATAAATTATAATATTTTTACAGTATACCATTTAGTACCCTAATCTGCAACTTTGTCATGACATGTAAGGTTGCAGCTTTTTATATTTAATGCTATACTGAATATACTCCCTCATAACAGCAAAAATATGACAAACTTGGAGAGATTTATGAAACTGTTGCAAATCACCCCTGAACCGCCTTCTTTATTATCTGGTGGTGGAATCGTTATCAAACAGACCTTATTATCACTTGTAGAGAATAATTACTCCGTGGACTACATCGGTCCCGAGATTGCCGATAAATCCTTGGCTGATCTTTATGATACAACTTACTACTTAAAATCCAGCAATAACATATTGCTGCGAATATTTGATTCACTGTTTATGAATACAAACCGCCGTTATCGTTCATGGCTTAAACTGCATATTGATTTTTCTGCATATGATGCGATTATAATGGATTTCACTAAATTACATTATGTTATTAAACGAATAGGAAATACTCCTTTATTCGTTCGTGTTCATAATGTAGAATTCGATTATTCTCAAAACAATTATCATCATCATCGAAATCTCTTTAATTTTATTGATGCCTGCTTTTCCAAGCCACGCGAGCGGATAATTGTCAATCGAGCCAATCATCTAATTGCTCTGACAGAAAAGGACAAAAAGCGTTTATGCCAATTATACCATATTCCATCTGAAAAAATAACTGTTATTCCGGTGTGTATTCCCCAGAAGAAAACATATTTGCCCTCTTGGGATACCCAAAACCATGCTCCACATCCACTACGTATGTTGATAACCGGCTCACTGTGGTATGGTTCTAATTTTGAAGGTATATTATGGTTTATAAAAAATGTATATGACCATTTATCGATTCCTAAAGAACTTTGTATCGCTGGCTCCCATCCAACCCCTGAGTTCTTAGACTTTGTAAAGAAAACGCCCTCCATTACAATAGTGGATACACCAGAAAATATGGAGCCATATTTTTATAATGCAGAATTATACATTGCCCCTATTTTTGACGGCGCTGGCATGAAAGTCAAAGTTGCGGAAGCACTGTCCTATGCTCTGCCAGTAGTTGGAACAAGCCATGCATTTGAAGGTTATGCTATACAAAACGGTAGCAACTCATATATCGTTGATACTATAGAAACTTTTGAAAGAAGTATACTTGATTACTATTATCTTGATGAAAAGCAGCGTTATAATATGCGGCTTTCCTCTCTACAATTGTTTCAATCACATTACAGCTTGAGAAGAAGCACTGAATTATTCAAGAAATTAATTGACCCTATGAGCGTTTTTCCTCTTTTTTAATGAAGCCGAAGCACTCAGCGACATGGCCGTTCCGGAACCGAAAGACCTGGAGGTCAAACCAACCCGCGGTGTTAAACCGGCAGGAAGGAAAGAAGGACGCATATCCGGTCTGCCTGTTAACAGGATGGATCATTATCTGAGCGCCGAACAGCTTACGCAGGAATTCGGAGAGAACGGCTGGAAGTAGTTTCCGGACGCTGTGATGAAACATTATTGTTTTGTCCCTGCAAAGGTTGAAGTGGATGAATACCATATCGGAGTTTATTCAGGTAAAAAAGACAACCGCGTGGTAAAAGCACCGCATCCATCCAACCTTCTTAGAGGGAGCCTGGTATCCGCAAGGTAAGCGCCTAAATATTGGGTGCTAGCCAAAGAACCAGTTTCCATTCATAATGGTAGTAAGTAATTTTTTACTACATTATCCTATCGGTAATCTTATAACCCGATAGAATGATGCAATAGAGGTGGTTTCATGAAAAAGCACCGTATCTACCGTTCAGAGCAGGAATGGCTCCGGATTATCATGGAGTGCCGTCAGAGCGGCTTGGCGGATCTGGCATAGTGTGAACAACATAACATCAGAAGCAGTTCTTTTTACAATGCTGCAGCCTAGCTACATAAAAAGGCCTGCCAGATTCCGGAACCAGAAATTACATCCTGTGTTCTGGATTTCACCTCTCATCAAGAGGTGGTAAAAATCGATATATGTCCCGACCCTTATCCCAAAGCAAGGACTCCGGATCATATCACGCACCTTGACAATCCACATACGATAGAACTTACGACAGACAATCTCTGTCTGAAAGTTACAAATTCTGTGGTTCCTACACTTTTGGCGCAAATTTTGCTGATGATGAGGATACGGTCATGTCAGCTGATGTTTCAGGTGTTGATGCTATTTACATCGTTTGTGGCAGAACCGATATGCGTAAGTCGATTGATGGTCTCTGTGCTGTCATTCAGGACTATTTCCCGGAAGCTCCGGACAGTCACGCTTTATATCTCTTTTGTGGCAGAAAATGTGACCGGATTAAGGCAATCCTTAAGAAGCCGGATGGTATCGTGCTGATCTATAAGCGGCTGACAGCACAGGGCAGCTATCGCTGGCCGCGGAATCAATCCGAGGTCCGCAATCTTACCTGGAGAGAGTTTGACTGGCTCATATCAGGTCTTGATACCGAGCAGCCAAAGGCCATAAAAGCCACAAGCTGATGACAGTTCCTTTTTCGGATCATATAGTTGTGCCCCATGTGTAAAACATTGGTTTTCGGCACGTTTTTCACTGTTATACTGTCAATTACTTCCAGTTTTTGGTATAATAAGTGTATGAGAAACGAGGTAAAACAGCCATGGCAGACAGTGCAAAGGAGCTTCAGCTAAGTGAGCTTAAAGACTCCATTTCTGAACTGAATACCTTGGTTAAAACCCTGCAGGAAATGATTTTCCAGGCGAATGAGCGGGAAGCTTTGCTGCGCCAGGAACGGGGTGATTTTAAGGCTCAGGTTGATTTCCTGACCAAAAAGCTCTTTGTCCCCTCCAGTGAAAAAGGCGTGGCAGAAATCCCCGGCCAGGTAAGCCTCTTCAATGAAGCAGAAACACTGCAGGCTCCGGTGATGGCGACCAGGGAAGAGACAGCTGCACAGGAGCCCCCGCATCAAAGCGTAAACCCAGGTGTACCAATGAAGAGCGATTCAAAGGGCTGCCGGTAGAAACGTTTTACCTTGATCTTCCTGAAAGCGAACGCATATGCAGCAATTGCCAGCCTCCGCTTGAAAAGCTCGGGACGAAGTTTGTCCGGCGGGAGCTTCATTACGTCCCTGCTAAAGTAAAGGTCCTGGAATACTACAGTGTAAACTATGGCTGCCCGTCCTGTAAGGAGTGGGTGTTAGTTCCCCATATCGTAGAAGGCAAGGATGAACGGGCGCATATGCTGCATGGGATGGCTTCTGCATCTACTGTTGCCTGGATTATCTACCAGAAGTATTTTAATGGGATGCCGCTATACCGTCAGGAGCAGGACTTTAAGCAGTGCGGAACGAAAATCGGCAGGGCTACGCTGGCAAACTGGATTATCGGAAATGCCCAGGAGTACTTTGGCCCGATGTATGAATACTTCCGGGGAAAGCTTCTTGTCAGACAGTTTGTTATGGCCGGTGAGACCCCACTGCAGGTTCTGCATGAACCAGGACGACGGGCAGAAACGAAATCCTATATGTGGTTATTCCGCAGTGGCGAAGATGGTGGGATTCCCATTATTCTTTACAGGTATTCCAGAACCCGCGCCGGAAATACTGCCGTGAATTTCCTTGCCGGCTTTAGCGGATACCTGATGTGCGATGGATACAGCGGCTACAATAAGGTGCCGAATGCCAGGCGGACTGCTTGTTATGCGCACATACGGAGGTATCTGATCGACGCCATTCCCAAGGGAAAACAGCTGTATTATGCCCAGCCCCGGTACAGGGCATTATGTATATCAACTAGCTCTTTATGTTGGAATAGGCAATCCGAAAAAAGAATAAAAACTTTGATGCCATCAAAGAGGCCCGTCTCGCAAAGGCGAAACCCATCATTGAAGTTTTTTTGTCGTGGCTTTCTAATCAGAAGCCAGTAAGAGGTTCCTGGATGGACAAGGCTGCCACCTATATCCGAAACCGGATTCCCTATCTTATGGCTTACCTGTAGGACGGCCGTTGCAGTTTTTCGAAATAATTTAAGCGAGAATGCAATTCGCCCATTTGTAGTGGGCCGCAAAGGCTGGCTGTTCAGTGACACTTCAGCAGGAGCCGATGCCAGTGCTTTATGTTACACCATGGTAGAAATAACAAAGGCGAATGGAGTAAACGTCTACCACTACCTAAGGTTTCTGTTCGAAAGTCAACCAAACAGCGGGATGACCGATGACGAACTAGAATTGCTTGCACCATGGAATAAAACTGTTAAAGCTGAGATTGCGAACCGGGCCACTATTACACCAGAGCCAGTTTAGGAAACAATGTATGTGAATTGAAAATGGTCAAAGTACTTCGGTTGTATTAATGCAGCCGAAGTTTTTTGTCCACCCACCCAATATTTAGGCGCTTACAGTTGAAAGGCCTGAGTGCCCCACAACGACGTATGCAGCGGCAAGTGGTAGTAAAACGTAAGTGATTCATAATGATTAGGCTGATTAGAGCCCCAGTCCGTGAGATAATAGGCTCCTAGAAGAATCTACTTGAAATACTTTGAAAACTTTTAGAAGTTTTTCAAGCAACCCAAAGGAAGCTACTCTCTATGAACGAGGTCGTCGAAGTACGTATGGCTAGTTGGAAGGCCATGGTCCAAGAACGTAATGCCAGTGGCCTATCCATCAAAGAATGGTGCGCAGCAAACAATGTCAGTGAGTCACAGTATT